>PJUC01000011.1_pt1 | contig 318899 bp, 241 predicted proteins | sample 1512161 | NCBI WGS metagenome assembly PJUC01 (sample SAMN08177676, study PRJNA422409) | Soil metagenome, whole genome shotgun sequencing project. | isolation source: Soil enriched on filter paper | place: USA: Madison | collected 2015-01-15 | reverse complement strand
ATATTGCGTTTCTTATGATTTAAAAGATGAATCACAGAAATGGAAATTTGTTTTAGTAGACGGAAATACTGGAGAGACACTATTTACAACATTATTTTATTTTGGTTGTAATGATAATGAAACACTGGACCCCTATAGTCAGTATTTGGTGAATTTAAGAAAAAAAGAAGCAGAAGACCATGCTAATTAAAAATAATGGACTCAGAAACAAAAAATATGCCGGAAAAAATAACCGAAAAAGCAATTTTAATCTGCGATAAAGGAGCAAAACCCAGCGAACTAAAAGTAACAAGTCAGGATTTTTGTATGGCTGCAAACAAGTTAATTGCAACAGAAAACGATAAGAAGGCAGATACCAATATACCTAACTTTACTGCATGTGCTGTTACACGAAGCCAGTGCAGTCCTGCACCCATTAAATGGGAAAAAACAGCTGAAAAAGACACTATTAACGATTTTAAAATTCTTACCAGCGAATCTACTTGCCAATGCAGTATTGGCGGTAAAATATCAGTTCAGTTTAAAGGTCATAACGAAAAACATGAATTAATTGTTTAAATGTTTCTTTTGGAAACAGCCAAAAAATTGGAGCAGACAAATGTTACGTTTTATGCGTTTAAACAACAGAAACCGTAAAATTATTTGCGGTTTTTTTTATGCTTTTAAATTCCTCCGTATCTCAAAGTCGATCCTAAAATAAGCATTGTAACTCCAATTAAAGTAACGGAAATAATTAACACCGCCATTTTCTTTATATTGAATTCGTTTAGGTTTGGAATGATCCTGAATTGGGCAATCAGAGCGCAGATTATAGTAAGAAAGAGAAGTAACAGCTTAGCAGAAACTACTTTTTCAAAACTGCCGGAAAATGTAAACCAGGTATCGATTGTAACGCCAAAATCATATGCCATCCAGATTCCGGTAATGACAAGTGTAATAAGCGATGACATGCCGAGAGTTTCAAACTTTCGTTCAAAATTTAATATAATATTGGGGTCTTTTTTCCTTAAAGCCGAAGGCAGAAAAACAATACTAAGCGTAAGATGTCCGCCAACCCAGATTGAGGCTGCCAGAAGGTGAATTATTAAAATAAAATGGTGAAGTGTCATAATACAATATTTTAGAAGAAAGCGTTAAAAAACAGTAGTGTATTATTATTCCCTAAAAATGACGTTTATTTTTGAGGCTGAGCAATTCTCAGATTTCAACAGCCTTTCAGAATGTCCTAAACTGCCAATCGTGGGAACGTTATTCATAAAATACTGCACATAATAATTTCCTTTGTAATTTAGGTTTTCGAGATATTTGGTCATTTTTAAAAACTGTGTTGGGGTTATAAGTGCTGAATGAAGCGTAGTCCGAATTTCAAACGGAATGGAGGAATTCATTAAAAGTTTCAGACTTTCTTCAAATTCAGCAAATAGGTTAGATTGAGTTATGGTTTTAAAAGTTAAAGGCAGGGATTTAAAATCTAAAGCGGCGTAATCGATTAGCTTTTGATCGATCAGTTTTTTTAAAACAGCTGGTTTTGAGCCGTTAGTGTCAATTTTTACAATAAATCCTAAGGCTTTTATTTCTTCAATAAACGGAATAAGATTTTTATGAATAGTACATTCACCGCCACTTAAAACGACTCCGTCTAATAATCCAATTCGGGATTTTAGAAAATTAAGAATGTTTTCAAAGTCCAGTTTTCCTTTCCCCAAAACAATATCCGGATTGTAACAATACGAACACCGCATATTACAGCCCGCAAACCACACAATGCAGGCTGCTCTATCCGGGTAGTCTAATAAGGTAAAAGGGGTTATGCTGTAAACAGCTTTATTAGACCATAATTTCTTTGAAATGTGTTCGCTGCTGATGTTCGCCTTTTTTTCCAATGTTAAAACTTTCTACAGGCCTGTGATAGCCCATTACTCTCGTGTATACTAAACATTTGCTTCTTTTAGCATTTAGTTTTTTAGGAATTTCATGAGACAGTGTTTTCATATAGTATAGTTTTTTGGTTATTTTCATTTAACAATATTTCATCGCATTTCGGGCAGTATTCATGCTCGCCGTCCAGATATCCGTGAATTGGGCAGATACTGAAAACTGGTGTTACCGTTATATAAGGCAGTTTAAAATTAGTCAGTACTTTTTTTACGAAGTTTTTACACGCAGCAGAGCTGCTTATTTTTTCTCTCATATACAAATGCAGAACGGTGCCGCCGGTATATTTACATTGTAAAGCGTCCTGAAGCAGTAAAGCTTCAAACGGATCATCTGTATGATCTACCGGAATCTGCGAACTGTTTGTGTAATAAATATTTTCTCCATGTCCGGCCTGCAGGATTTCTGGAAAACGTTTTTTATCTTCTTTGGCAAAACGATAGGTAGTTCCTTCTGCGGGAGTAGCTTCCAGATTGTATAAATTTCCAGTTTCTGCCTGAAATTCTTTCATTCTTGAACGGATGTAATCTAAAATTTCCTCAGCAAAATGAATTCCTGAACTTGTTGTAATATCTTGTTTTCCATCAGTAAAATTGAGTACCATTTCATTCATTCCGTTTACGCCAATGGTGGAAAAGTGGTTTCTAAAATGTGACAAATAGCGCTGTGTATAAGGATACAAACCACGGTCGTACATCTTTTGAATAAAGATTCTCTTTTTCTCCAAAGTCGATTTGGCAATCTGAAGCAGATCATTTAAATGATCAAATAAGTTTATAATATTTCCTTTATACAGATATCCCAAACGCGCCATATTAATGGTTACAACGCCAATACTGCCTGTCATTTCTGCACTTCCAAAAAGACCATTTCCTCGTTTTAATAATTCGCGCAGATCAAGCTGTAAACGACAGCACATACTTCTGACAGCGTTGGGTTTGTAAGCTTCGGGATTTTCGATTTTGTTTCCATTTTCATCTAAAATATACTGGCTTCCAATAAAATTCTGAAAATAAGAAGACCCAATTTTGGCTGTATTTTCAAACAATAAATCGACATTTTCGCCTTCCCAGTCAAAATCCTCCGTAATGTTTACAGTTGGAATAGGGAAGGTAAAAGGCTGGCCATTTGTGTCGCCTTCTGTCATGATGGTATAATATGCCTTATTGATTAGGTTCATTTCGTTTTGGAAATCGGCATATTTTAAATCGGTCAGTTTAGTGACACCTCTTTTTTTAGCTTTATAAACCAGTTCAGGATCATCTGAATACAGAAACAAATGTTCGTCATTTCTTGTCGGAATCTGTTCTTTAAGATCGTTTGGCACATTCCAGTCTAAGGTTATATTCGTAAAAGGAGATTGTCCCCATCTTGCCGGAACATTGAGGTTGTAAACAAAACTTCGAATGCCTTTTAAAACCTCATCGTAAGAAAGCTGATCCTTAAAAACATAAGGAGCGAGATACGTATCAAAAGAACTGAAAGCCTGAGCGCCCGCCCATTCGCTTTGCAGAATTCCCAGAAAATTAGCCATCTGCCCCAAAGCTTCCCTAAAATGTGAAGGAGGTCTGCTTTCTACACGGCCGCGAACGCCGTTGAAACCTTCGTTTAAAAGAACACGTAAACTCCATCCGGCACAATATCCCGTAAGGCAGTCCAGATCATGAATGTGAATATCTCCGTTTCGGTGTGCGGCGCCTTCTTCTTTAGTATAAATTTTATCGAGCCAGTAATTGGCAATAATTTTACCGGCAGTATTGCTTACTAAACCGGCATTTGAGTACGATGTATTGGCATTGGCATTAATACGCCAGTCAGATTGATTGATGTATTCTTCAACCGTTTGTGTGCTGTCTACATACGTTGTATCGTCGGTTAGGCCGTTAATATGTTCTCTCTGGAGTTTTCGGGTATGGCGATAGATAATAAAGGAACGCATGGTTTTAAAATAACCGTTTTCAAAAAGCACACGTTCTATACTATCCTGAATCTCCTCAACAGGCCACGAATATTTTGATTCGAGTCCGTTTAGAACGATTTTCAGAATTTTTTTATCCATCGGCAGATTGACGCTTTTAAAAGCTTTCTGGATGGCATCCTGAATTTTATAAGCTTCAAAAGGTTTATAATCTCCGTTTCGTTTGATCACATATTTTTCCATGATATTTATAATTTATGGCACTTGCTCAAAGTTTTTTTCAAGCATAATTGCTTTAGGAAACAGTATATTGTTTTCCATGTGAATATGCTTGTGCAGATTCATTTCAAAATCTTCCAGCATCGAAAATGCTGCTTTGTAAGTATTGCAGGCTTCTGCCGGCGGCACATAATTATTGGTCAATGCTGCAATTTTTCTAAAACGCTGTCCTTCTGCGGCATGTTCTTCTTTCATCATGATGACCTGATTTTCAATGCTTCCAAACGGAGTAGTTTCAACAGAAAATCCTTTGCTTTGGGCTCTTTTCATTTGAATGATGAACGGAAACATTACGCGTTCTTCTTTTTCCATGTGTTCTTCAAGGTCTAAAGATGATGCTTTGAAAATTTTATATATTTCGAACAATTCAGGAAACGTTTCGCCATATACATTGCATAATTTATGTAAGTACTGAAGCAGTACAGGTGTTTTCTCTTTTATGTATCGATGATGGGTTTTTATAATATAATCAGTCAAAAGGTCTAACGGCCAGGATTTATAGTCGAAGGATTGGTTAGCGGCCTGAGTTTTGGCTTCTTCAAGTTTTTCAATTAAAACAGCTTCGGGAATGTCTCTTTTTTTGCAGACTTCTTCTATAGTGCGGTGGCCTTTACAGCAAAAATCGATATTGTATTTTGTAAAAATTGCTGCTGTTCTAAAATCATTTGCTGCGATCTCGCCAATTGTAGTTTTACTGGTTATTTTCATAATATTGGTTTTTAGTTTAAAGACAAAATATATGGGGTTTTTCTTTTTTTGCAGTGTTTAATAATAATTAGGGCTACGGTAAGCATATTAGAAAATTCTATAAACGGAATTGTAATTTCCTGACCGTGTATAAGGGTTTCGGCTGCACTTTTAATCAATTTTATTTTTTGAATTGCATAATCGGTATTGCGTTCTTCGCTGGAATAAAAATTGGTTATAAGAGCCTGTATTTCTTTTTTTAAAATTAAAAAGGCAGCATAATCTGTTTTAATTTCCGAATCGGGAAATTTTGGTATAAGCAGTTTTGATGAAAACTGAAACGAATCTATTGTTTTGTCTATATTCTCTGATGCCTGATGCGCAAATACCAAAGCTTCGAGCAGGGAATTAGAAGCCAGACGGTTTTTTCCGTGTAGTCCCGTTCTGGCGCATTCGCCAACCGCATATAAATTAGGAATTATTGTTGCTCCATTTCGGTCCACTTTTATGCCGCCGCATTGATAATGTGCTGCAGGAACTGTTGGAATCAAATCTTTTTCAGGAAGCAATCCCTGTTCATTGCAATGTGCTGTTATAGCGGGAAACTTTTTATAGAAAGCTTTTTTATCTAAATGCCTGCAATCGAGATACACATGTTTTTTTTGGGTTTCATGCATTTCTTTATGAATGGCGTGTGAAACAATATCACGTGTAGCTAGTTCGCCTCTTGAATCGTATTTAAATAAAAACCTTTTTTGGTCTTCATTTACTACATAAGCGCCAAAACCTCTAACGGCTTCTGAAATTAAAAAGAGCTGACTTTTTTTGCCAGTGTACAAAGCTGTAGGATGAAACTGTATGTACTGCATATCTTCAATTTCTACGCCTGCACGCGCCGCAATGGCAATTCCGTCTCCGGTTGCAATTTCAGGATTGGTTGTGTTTTCAAAAAGAGTTCCGCATCCTCCTGTGCTTAATATTATTGATCTGGCGCGGATATATTTTATTTTGTTTTCGTTTTTATCATAAAAAAAAGCGCCTGTACAATGTGTCTCATTTTCTTTTGTTTCGGTATTTAAATCTACAACCTGATAATTTTCGAATAATTTTATGTTGGGCAGTTCTGTTATAATATGGAGCAGCTTTTTTTCTATTTCTAAACCAGATCTGTCTTTGTGGTGCAGAATTCTATGCTGGGAATGTCCACCTTCTAAACCTAAATCCCATTGACCGTTTTGATTTTTATCAAAAGAAGTCCCAATTTCAATTAATTCTTTTAACCTTTCCGGTGCCTGCTGTATTACCATTTTTACAATTTCCTCATCGCAATGTCCGCCTCCTGATTTTAATGTATCTTTTATATGCTGCTCAAAACTATCCTGTAAATGATTGGTTACAACGGCAATTCCGCCTTGTGCAAGCTGTGTATTAGTGTTTCCTGCTGTTTTTTTTGTCATAATCACAATCGATAAATCAGGACGTTTTTTTGCTGTTTTCATGGCAAGAAATAACCCTGAAATACCAGAACCTACTATAAGTATATCTGTTTTAAGCATTTTCTTTGGTTTTAAGTTTAAGACAATTCAAGCATTCTTTGTATAGGTTTCAGTGCTTCGATCCTTAACGGTTCGCTTACCAGGATTTCCGGGCTTTCGTTTTTCAGACACCAATACAATTTTTCAAGCGTATTGACTTTCATGAAAGCACATTCGCTGCAGGCGCAAGTGTTATCTTCTGTGGAAGGAGCCGGAATCAGCGTTTTTTCGGGTACTGCTTTTGAAAGCTCATGCAGGATACCGGCTTCTGTAGCCACAATGAAAACGGCAGCAGGATCCGTTTTAATAAAATTAATAATGCCGGAAGTAGAGCCAATGTAATGTGCTGCTTTTAAGATATGACTTTCAGATTCCGGATGTGTCGCAATTTTTGCGTTTGGATTTTTATTGTAAATTTCGACTAGTTTATCCAGCGAAAAGGCTTCGTGAACTACACAAGATCCATCCCAGAGGATGAGTTCGCGTTGTGTTTCTTTTTTTAAATAACTGCCTAAATTTTTATCGGGTGCAAAAATGATTTCTTTATCAGAAGGAATAGAACTAATAATTTTTGCTGCGTTTGATGAAGTGCAGACCAAATCGCTCATAGCCTTTATTTCGGCAGAACAGTTGATGTAAGTTACGACAACATGATCAGGATATTTTTCTTTAAATAGTTTGAAATTTTTAGGATCGCAGCCGTCAGCGAGAGAACATCCTGCGTTGAAATCCGGAAGTACGACTTTTTTGTCCGGATTTAATATTTTGGCCGTTTCTGCCATAAAGTGAACTCCGGCAAAAACAATAATATCGGCATTTGTATTTTGTGCTTTTTTTGATAATTCAAGACTGTCTCCAATAAAATCTGCTATTTCCTGAATTTCCTCATTTTGATAATAATGAGCCAGAATTACAGCATTTTTTTCTTGTTTTAAGCGGATGATTTCCTGTGTCAAAAAATTTTTGTCCATTATTAAAGTCTTGTTTTTTCAACAGCTAAGCCCATTTTCAGGAAAACTGCTGTTGAGAAAGTTTGTGGTTTTTATTGAATTTGTTTTTCGAAATGCTGTTAAGCTAATTTTGATATGGTAAATATAGTATCATCAAATTTTTCAAATTATGATTCCAGTCATACTGTTTTACATTTATTTTTTTATTGTAGAAGTAAACCTTTTGAAATCAATGTTTTTTAAAAGGATATGATTACAATCATACTTTATGATCTATTAGTTTTGGATTTTTGATCTAAAGTTTTCTATAGTTTGGAAATAGAAAGAAATTAAAAACAAGGATATGAAAACCGATATTAGAAATAAGGAGGATATCAAGGTATTGGTAGATGCTTTTTATCACAAAATTCAAACTGACGAAACGATTGGTTATTTGTTTACCAAAATAGCTGTTGTGAATTGGGAAAAACACCTCCCGATTATGTATGATTTTTGGAATAATATTCTTTTTCATACCGGAAATTTTGATGGAAACCCAATGATGAAACACAGAATATTGAATGAAAAGAGTACTTTGTATGAAGCTCACTTTAAGCACTGGACTACATTATGGAGTACAACGGTAGATGATTTATTTGAAGGAGAGAAGGCCGATGAGGTAAAAATAAGAGCTAAAAATATTGCAAAAGCAATGATGAATAAAGTGATTAATTAAAGAAAACGGGATTCCTAAAGGTTCCCGTTTTTCATTTGAATGTTATTAAGCTGAATTAATAATTTTCTTTAACCTTTGCAAAGAAAGAAAAACCAATTTTTTAGAAATATGATTTGAATCATACTTTGTTATTTTGAAATGGTTGTAAAGGGAATATGCTTTAATAAAATAATTTATGATTAATTATTTCTATTTTTTTGTTTTTATTCATTATTGAAATAGTTCTAATAACGGTTTCTACACGCAGTCCGGTAAAATCTGCAATCTCCTGTCTTGTATAAGGAATTTTCATTTTCTGAGAAGGTTTGCTGTTGTGCTGTCTTTTTAAATTATCCAGAAAATATTGAATGCGGTATTCTGGTTTGTGATTTATTATATTTTTTGAGAAAACAATTTTATTGTAAATTTTCCATGCAAATAGTTTTAAAACCCTTGATTGTATTTCAGGATTTTCTTCAAGCAGCGAAAAAAAATTGGTTTTTGATAGTTTTAAAATTACACAGTCGGTTTGAGCTTCTGCAGAAGCAGGGTAGGGCTGCTCAATAAATAAGGGCGGTTCTCCAAAACTATTTCCTTCATTAAAAATACCAATTGTAAGATCTTTGCCGTCTTCATTGGTATAACTCATTTTAACGGTTCCTTCTAAAATTTGATAATAGGAAAGGGGCGGGTCATTCTCGAAAAAGATGACGGCATGTTTTGGGACTTTTTTTGCAACGGCTCCCCAGGTGTAAAGTAAATCAGTATCAATATGCATTTGTCGACAATTGCTGCAATTAAAATGATTAGGATCATTCTTTTTTAAACTCCAATATATTTTGTAGTGTTACAGCAAAGAAAAGTATTCACCTAAAATTAAAATATGATAAATGTTAGGTTTTGAGAACTTTAAATTTTGAAACGGGCTTATAAAAAAAAAGCTGCTCAAAATTAACTGAGCAGCTTTTTATTAATCAGCAGTAATTAACGAATTGCAAATCTTAATTTTAAACCGTAAGAAACCAATCTCATGTTTCTTGCAATACCAGAATCAAATACGCTGTTGTATTGTAAATCTACAGGTAATTCTGCATTGTATTGAACAAGATTTTTGCTGTCTTTTTTGTCGTAAATATCATTTAAGCCATAGTCCAGATAAGCTCCAATATAGATTGAATTTCTGTTTCCTAATTCTTGTTTTAAACCTGTTTCAAAAGTTGCTGAATACGAAACTTTTGTGTCAAGGTCTCTTTCAGAAGTTTTTAGGTCATTTACGTTGGCAAATCCGGCAAATGCAGGACTAAATAGTTCTACATTATACTGTGGATAATAACCGCTTGTAGTACTGTTTCCTATAGTTGACTGATAAGTACCGCTTGAAGCAAATCCTATTTTAGCTCCGGCAGAAACATAAAGTTTAGAGGTTCCCGGAGTTTCAAACTGAATGTTGATAGGAACATTAATATAAGTCAGTTTTTGTTCTTCCCTGTAATTACTAAGCCTGTATCTAAACTGGAAAGTTTCATTTTCTGCATCGACAGTGTTGTACTGCCCGTAAATAAAGTTAGACTTTGAGTCAGATGTATAGGTTTGGTATTCAACTCCAACACCTAAACTCAAACCTTCATTTAAATAGTAAGAATAACGAAGACCTGCATTGATACCGTTTCCGGGAACGTATTCTACTCCGGCAGATTTTATAAATGAAAACGGACCGCCCAATGAAATCGAAAATTCCTGTTTTTTATCCTGACCATAACTTTGAGATGCCGCAAAAAATGCGGTTATAATGGCGAGTGATTTGATATATTTTTTCATCTTATATTTTATTATGCCGGCACTGCTTTTAGAGTGCCGGCAGGTTTATCTATTTTACAATTACTTTGAAAGATTTTTTTACGTTAGGAGTTTCAAGAACTACCATAAGTATATTACTCTCGATTGTTTGAGGTAATTGTATCTCAGTTAATGCTGATGAAGATTGAACCGTTTTAATCAATTGGCCAGAAACTGAGTAAAGGCTGATCTGCATGTTATTTAATTCTTCCTGAGGGAAATCAGCTTCAACAGTGATTGCTTTTCCAGTTTGAATTGGGTTTGGATACAGCTTAGCCTGAAGTGAGTTGGTAAGTGTAATTCTGCCAGAACAAGTCTGTAATACTTTACCATCTTTTGTTGTCATTTTTACGCTGTAATCAGCTGTAGGGTCTAAAGTTGTACTCAAACTTTCGCTTACAGAATAATATTGACCAGTTCCTATCAATTGTCCGTTTTTAAACCATTGGTAAGCTACAAATTCGTAACCTCCGTTTGTTGCCGGATTATTGTTTACAAGAAGTACATTGTTAAATTTCTGACGAACGATATCGAAGAATCCGAATGGTTTTTCAACAGTAATTGCATACGTTGCAGATAAACTTCCGTCTTCTGATTTAATGGTCACGTTTTGAGTATAAATTCCAGGTTTTGGAGTTTGAATCGTGAAATTAGCAGAAGGAGAAATTACAGCATTTGATTCGTTTACAATTGAAACAGCCGGATTGTTCTCAGCACATGACATTACGTGTGTAATGGCTTTTCCTGGATTTTCGAATACTTTTGTTCCTATTGTAATTCTCTTAACATCAATATTGTTGTTAAGGATTACCAATAATTGTGAAACATCTGCTGCAGGAAGATAATTAGCATTTCCAGCCTGATGTGCTGTAATGGTAACTTCTCCAGATCGCAGCATATTTACAACACCAGCCGCAGAAATATTTGCAGGAGGCAGAGCAGAAGTATAATTAAAAGTATAATCTACTGGTAAATTTGAACTTGCTGCTGCAGTTAAATTAAAAGTATTATTTGCTCCTAGTGTTTTAACCGGAATAGCACTAAACGTAATTGTTTGTGGTGCTTTATTAATAGTCAGGTTCGCAGTTAGTGTTATTTGAGAACAGTTAGGCGAACTTGCAGCAGGAGTTATTACAGCTGTTACGGTGTAAGTTCCTGCATTTACAGATGTGTTATTTGCAGAGTAAGCTACAGCAGCTCCAGTTGGAAGATTTGCAACCTGTAGAGGATGAGCATTTCCATCGTAAGTTACTGATGCATTACTGAAAGTAACTAAATCAAGAGGTGAAGCTAATACTTTTACAGTTTGAGTCTGAGTAGTAACATTTCCGTTTCCATCATTGTATGCCCATGTAATAGTATAAGTTCCTGTTGCATTATAAGTTAATGGATCAGTTGTAGTTGCGTTTATTGTTCCTGCACAATTATCTGTTGCAGTTGGAATCGCAATTTCTGATGCTAAAACTGAGCAGTAATTTGTAATCTCCGGTAAAACAGCCACATTAGGTACTGGTGCTGTTACATCTGGAGTTGTACCAATAGTAACTGATTGAGTTGTAAAACATCCGTTTGCATCTGTCACGGTAACTGTATACGTATTTGGACTTAATCCTGAAGCTGTTGCCGCAGTTCCTCCTGATGGAGACCATGAATAAGTATAAGGCGAAGTTCCTCCAGAAGCTGTTACAGCAGCCGTTCCGTCGCTTGCACCGTTACATGAAACATCAGTTTTAGATATTGATGCTGTTAAAAGAGCAGCCTGTGCAATAGTTACAGATGCTGTTGTTTGACATGTATTAGCATCAGTAATTGTTACGGTATAAGTTCCGGCAGCAAGACCTGTTGCAGTTGCCGCAGTTCCTCCAGAAGGAGCCCATAAATAAGTGTATGTTCCTGTTCCTCCAGTTACATTTACTGTTGCTGATCCGTTTGAACCACCGTTACAAGAAACATCAGTTTTAGATGTTGTTGGACTAAGTGCAGCTGGTTGAGTTATAGTAAAGTTTTGTGTTGTAGTACATAAATTACTATCTGTAACTGTTACAGTATAGTTTCCGGCAGCAAGACCACTCGCTGTTGCTCCAGTTCCGCCAGAAGGTGACCAAGAATAAGTATATCCCCCTGTTCCTCCTGAAGCCGTAACACTTGCAGTTCCGTTAGCACCTCCATTACAAGAAACATTGGTCTGTGTATTTGAAGTTATAGCAAGAGCAGCCGGCTCTGTTATGGTAAAGCTTTTAACAATAGAACAACCATTTGCAGAAGTAATCGTTACTGAATAATTACCGGCAGTTAGATTAGTTGCTGTATCAACAGAACCTCCAAAAGGAGCCCAAACATAAGTAAAAGGTCCAGGTGCACCGCTGGCAATTACGCCTGCAGATCCAGTATTTGTTCCATTACATAAAACATTAGTTTGAAATGTTGAAGCAACAAGTGTATTAGTTGTCGTAATAGTAAAGTTTTTTGTTAAAGTACATCCGTTAGCGTCTGTAATTACTACACTATGGTTTCCTGCTGGCAACCCTGTTACAACTGATGTAGTCGCTCCTGATGGTGACCATAAGTAACTATAAGAAGGAGTACCTCCAGATACATTTACTGCTGCCTGACCACCTGTTGAACAAGTTGCATTGATCTGGCTTTGTGTTGCGCTTAATGCAGAAGGCTGCATAATTGTGAAGCTTTTTGTAACTGAACATCCATTAGCATCTGTTATTGTGCAAGTGTAAACCCCTACAGTTAATCCTGTTGCAGTTGCAGCAGTTCCTCCCGAAGGAGACCATGAGTAAGTATAGTTTGGTGTTCCGCCTGTTGGAATAACTGTCGCTGTACCTGTAGCACCGCCGTTGCAAAGTACGTCAGTTTGTGATTGAGTTGCTGTAAGAGCAGCAGGCTGTGTAATAGTAAAACTTTGTGTTGCTTGACAATTGTTTGCGTCTGTAACTGTTACTGTGTAAGTTCCTACTGCCAAACCTGATGCTGTAGCTGCAGTTCCTCCCGTAGGTGACCAAGAATAAGTGCGTGCACCTGTTCCTCCTGTAACGGCTACAGTTGCAGTACCGTTTGTACCTCCATTACAAGAAACATTGTTTTGAGAACCAACGCTCGCAACTAGAGCGGCAGGTTGTGTAATTGTAAAGGTTTGTGTAGTCTGACATGCATTAGCATCCGTAACCGTTACGGTATATGTTCCTGCAGAAAGACCACTTGCTGTAGCATTTGTACCTCCAGATGGAGCCCAAGAATAGGTATATCCGGGAGTTCCTCCAGTCACTGCTACAGTTGCAGTTCCGTTAGCGCCTCCATTACAAGAAACATTATTTTGTGAACCAAAAGCTGCTGTAAGTACTGCTGCCGGCTGTGTAAGTGTAAAGCTTTGCGTTGCCTGACAATTGTTAGCATCCGTAACTGTTACAGTATATGTTCCAGCAGAAAGACCTGTAGCTGTAGCTGCAGTTCCTCCAGAAGGAGCCCAAGAATATGTATATCCACCAGCACCTCCTGCAGCCGTTACAGTTGCAGATCCTGTAGCTCCACCACGACAAGCTATGTTAGTTTGTGCTAATGGAGTCGCAGTTAAAGCTGCAGCTGGTTCAGTAATTGTAAAAGATTGTGTAGTCTGACATGCATTTGCATCCGTAACTGTTACCGTATAAGTTCCGGCAGTAAGTCCTGTAGCTGTAGCCGCAGTTCCTCCAGAAGGAGACCAAGAGTAAGTGTAACCTGGCGTTCCGCCTGCAGCAGTTACAGTTGCAGATCCGGTTGCGGCTCCACGACATAAGATATTATTTTGTAATCCCGCAGTTGCACTTAAAGCGACCGCAGGCTCAGTTATGATAACTGTTGCAGTAGTCTGACAATTGTTAGCATCAGTAACAGTTACTGTATAAGTTCCGGCTGTAAGTCCTGAAGCTGTAGCTGCAGTACCTCCAGAAGGAGCCCATGAATAGGTGTAACCCGGAGTTCCTCCTGTTACTGTTACTGTACCACTACCGTTTGAACCTCCATGACAGCTAACATTGTTAACTGTGCCTTGAGCAGCAGCTAAAACTGGTGGTTGAGTTAAAGTAAAGTTTAATACTTTTTCGCATAAAATAGCATCTTTAATACTCACACTGTAGTTACCAGCTGTTAAATTGCTGATTGAAGAACTAGTTGCTCCATTTGACCATAGGTAAGTATAAGTTCCTATGCCGCCATTTGGAGTAACAGATATAGAGCCGGTAGACCCTCCGTTACAGGCAATATTAGTCTGAGCTGAAGATGCCAGAATATTAGATACTTTTAATGTACCAGAGTTAGAAGTGGCAGCAGGAGTACAACCTCCTGAAGCAACTAAACGGTATTGGTAATTATTAAGTGCTGCAGTTGCTCCTGTTATTGTAAGCGTTGCTGTAGTTGCTCCAGAATATGGGGCACCATTCGTAATGTTATTAAAACCAGAACCTGTATTTACCTGCCATTGATAACCAGTGGCATTCGAAGCAGTCACGCTGAAAGTAGTGTTTGAGCCAACACAAATAGAACTATCTGCCGGCTGTGCTGTTATAGCTGGTGCTACATTAATTGTTAAAGCAGCATCGTTTGAAGTAGCATCTGGTGTACATGAACCTGTTGCAATTACTCTGTAAAGATAACCGCTCATTCCTGCAGTTGCTCCTGTAATAGTAAGAGTTGCAGTGGCTGCTCCAGTGTAAACACCTCCATTTGTAATATTTGTAAAGCCAGAACCTGTATTTACCTGCCACTGATATCCTACAGCATTTGAAGCTGCAACAGCGAAAGAGGTATTAGCTCCTGCACAAATTGTACTTGAAGAAGGCTGTGCTGTAATAGACGCAGCTACATTAATATTTAGTGCAACGCTGTTTGAATTAACGGTAGGACAAGTTCCTGATGCCGCTAATCTATAAAGGAATCCGTTCATTCCCGCAGTAGCTCCTGTAATAGTAAGAGTTGAGGTAGCTGCACCAGAATAAACACCTCCGTCTGTAATATTAACAAAACCAGAACCGGTATTTTCCTGCCATTGATATCCTGTAGCGTTTGACACTGAAGCGGTAAAAGTTGCATTACCTCCTGCACAGGTTCCTGCCGCTGCAGGCTGTGTTCCAAAACTTATAGTATTCATGCTTCCTGTTACGGCAACATTTTTAGTTACTATTCCAGTAGAAGAAATAGTAATATTACCAGAAGGTGTTCCTGTGGCTGAAGCCGCTAAACGAACATAAATTGTTTTAGTAGTGACAACTCCTGATGAAGGAACATACGATATATTATTAGTATAAATTCCTCCTGCCGATGTTGATATTTCAAAGCCGGCTGGAGCTGCAAGATCAAGATTAGCTGTTAAACCTCCTGCTTGTACAGTAAAACTCTGTTCTGTAGAGGCACCACCGCAGCTTGAAAAAGCACTTAAAGAGATTACAGATACAACAGAGCCTCCTGGCTGTGCTATATTTACGGTTTGAGTTGTACTACAGCCGCCTAATCCATTTGGAGTGCTGTCTGTAATAGTTACTGTATAAGTTCCTGCACTAAGCCCTGATGCTGTTGCACCAGTTCCACCAGAAGGAGACCATGAATAGAAATAAGGAGCAGTACCTCCAGAAACACTAAGAGTAGCTGAACCATTATTACCTCCATAAACACTTACATTACTTTGTGATTGTATAGAAGGTGCTATGGCAGTTGGGACAGTTAAATTCGCTTCAATTGAAGTTGCTGTTCCAGTTCCTGTAGCAACACATCGATATTTGTAGTTGTTCATTCCTGCAGCTGCTCCTGTAATAGTAAGAGTTGCAGTAGTTGCTCCAGAATAAACACCTGCATTTGTAATATTTGTAAAACCAGCACCTGTATTTACCTGCCATTGATAACCAGTGGCATTAGTAGCAGCAACAGTAAAACTTGTATTAGCGCCCGGACATATAAGTTTGTCAAGAGGATTAAGTGTAATAGTCGTAGGTGTGCTTAAAAATGGTTTACGAGAAGGCAGTTCAAGAGTAGCTGCTGAAAGATTCCAGTTTGCCTGATTCATTACGGCAGTTCTAATTTCTGCAATTGTACTTAGTGGTAAATTTTGTGTATTGTCAAATCTTCCAACACCAGCTACGACATTACCAGGGAGAGTTCCTGTATAGAAAGCACTTGTACCTCCAATAAGACCACCAACGCCTGTTTTTAAAGTAGAGCTATTTGAACCGTTTGCACATCCGGTATCCCATGCTGCTGTTGTAGTTCCTGATGGGCAATAGTAAAAATGTATACCGGCAACAAGTACAACACCAGCGTCAGAAGGATTGCCAGAACCTCCCTGAAATGCATAAATCTGATCTCCGGCAGCAGTCAAAACAAGTCCATTTGGCATGGTTCCGTTATTTAGTGCTAAAAAACCGTTTGCGGTTAAAGTACCATTAGACTGATTGTAGGTAAAGGCACTTAATCCTTTTATATGCACCTCTGTTCCTGCTAGAATTGTACTGCCCACTGTCCATGTAACAGTACCTTCTAAACTACTGGCTGGCCACCAGGTTGTGTCTGAAAAGTATCCTCTGTCCGTAAAACGAATTACCGTATTAGCATCGAGAGTTTTAAGGCAGACAAAACTAAATTCATCGCCTAATGCATTGGCATAAGTACCATCATATCCGGTAAAAAGGATATCACCGGCAGCCAGTGTGGTCTGTGAGTTACTTAAATAACTCTGCAAAAATATCCCTAAAAATAGGGCAATATTTAAGCATTTTTTAATTTGAGAGTAAAAATGTTTCATAATAAAGTTAGTTAAATTATAAAGAGGCAAATTGTTCGCCATTTTTTATACCAAAAGCGAGCAATTTGTGCCCACTCATAAAGCCTTCTTCTGTATAAACAGTATTTATACGAAGTTGTGTATTATTATAACATTGTATTATTAAGCCTTTGTTTTCATCTATTTCTAAAATAGTTCCCGGAGCCTTTGTGCTGCTTAAAGGTGAATTGGTTTGAGAAACTTCCAGTAAGCGTATATTCAGACCATTCCATTGTGTATAAGCACCTTTATTCCACGGATTGCAGGCGTTAACTAATGCCTGGATTGATTTTGAGTCCTGTTTTTCCCATTGAATGCTCACATCCGAGATAGTTGGTTTTTTATAATATGCAGCTAAGTTTTCATCCTGAAGAACACCTTTATCATTCATAGATAATAAGGTTAATAATTCAGGCAGAATATAAGAAGCCAGATATGATAAACTAGTGCAAAGCATTCCATGTGTCAAATCAGTATGCAGGGGCATTGTTTTTTTCAGGATTATTTTTCCTTTATCTATTTCCTTTTCTATAACATGTACAGATATTCCGGTTTCTTGTTTTTGTTTTCTAATCGATTCAAAAACAGGATCAGCACCACGCATTTCTGGTAAAAGTCCATAATGAAAATTATAGAACATATCAGGATGTTTTTCAATAATTTCTCCGGGAATCTTCCAAGGGAAAGTCATTGTAAAAACATATTTTAAAGAACTGATTCGCAAAATTTCATGAAGCTGGATATTGAGTTTTGTTTTCTCCATCCATATTAAATTTACGCCGGCTTTTGTTGCAAAAACAGAGCAAAATGCTTTAACGTCTTCATTTTCGGCGGGTACAGCTATTGTATGCAGTCTTCCAAGACTATGTAAAGTTTGTATAGCTGGAAAAGCCATACGGTTATTACATAAAATTACTATGTCGCGTATCGGATTCATGAGTCTAAACAGGCATAAGAGTTTAACCAGGAATTAGAAGGCGTGTTTTGAACTGCCAGAATATGTTGATATAAACGGATGCGTTCTTCTTCTAAATCAGTAATTTCAGTTATGTTTTCTAAAATGCAGTTTCCGTTTTCTTCATTTTTTGCAACTGTTGCATAATATAAAGGTGCTTCAGAAAAACCAGTATTGGGATTAATATGTACTTTTCCTCTGGGAGAATCAATTGTGATATTGTCTAATGACTGACCATTTGAACTACTGATAAACAAACCTGCTTCCCATCCTAAAAGAGAAAAAACATTTGCTTTCTGTTCTCGAATATTTCGCATCGCAGCTACAAATTCTTCGTTTTCTTTATTTTTTAAATTGGCAGACCATGGAACAGCACAGCTCCAGTTATATCCCGGATAAGAAATTTTATTCAGCCACGATTCTTCGGCAGTAAAACCGCTTCCGTAAGTTTTGCGTGAAGCTATATTTTTTATTTTTGCTGATTCTCGAAAAAAATCTTCGGCCATATCGCCGCAAAAAGAAGTCAATACAGAAATATTATCATTTTGTTCCAGAAATTCCTCTAAAGGACCTAAATTAAAATCGGCCTTTTTTAGCGGAGTAATATGATTATAATGTATTGATCCTCCTTTATCTTCAAGCGCAGTAGCAAAAGTATAAGGCGGGCGATAACCGGCATCATAAAAAGAGCAGGTAAAGGCAAAATTCTGCTGGCCTTCTTCGATGGCTTTGCGTACAATTAAACGTGAACAAAGGCTGTTTTCTAAGGAAATAAAATAAACATTGGATATTTTTTTCTCAAAATTTTGAAAATGATAACCACTATCCAGCACGATAAGCAATTTACCTGAACTTTCAAAAAGAGGCTGAATAAATTCTGCAGCTTCAGGGTTAATATAAGCAACAACAATATCCGTATTACTAAACAGTAATTGCTCACAGCAGGAATATATTTCTTTATGGTCAGCTCCAAGTCCTATACTTGCTGTTACAATTTCATGTTTTTCATCAATTCCCATTTTTTTTAGGGAAGATTTTAAACCATCCATTATATCAAAAGAAATAGAAGGGTAAATGACAGATCGGGGCAAGAGTAAAGCTATTTTCATAAATAATTTCATAGATAATTTTTAAAAACAAACTACCCATTAGAAACTCTAATGGGTATAGATTGTTAATTCCTTGAAGGAAAAATTCCCTGAAGGCATATTATATAATTAATACCTAAATAAGGCTGCTGAATTGAAATTGGCTGGCTGCTTCCAGTTGTTCCTACAGTTACTGTTGGTGTAATTGGTTTTAAAGCACCATCTGCGTTTTGGCTGGTGTAAAGATTTGAAACCGAAGCCAGATAAGCATTTTGCGGTGCGGCAGTATCTCCTGTATCAGCATATGCTTTTAGTGCAAATGCTCCTGTGGCAGCATGAGTGTGTGCCGGAAGATTTCCAAGCAGTGCAGTTACTGTATTAGTTCCGCTTACCTGTCCCAGTACAAATTGAGCTACTCCTTGAGGAGTACCAGTTCCAACGGCAGTTCTTCCCCTAAAATCAGGTAATGCAAAATTAGTAGTACCATTACCGCCGTATGTAGTGCCTAAAAGACTAAATAAGGCTTGGTTTGTATTTATACTTAGTAGTTGACCCGCACAGTAAGCCCAGTATTTTGGAGCAAAGTTAGGTGCATATAATCGAATTTCGGATATTGTTCCTTCCATGGTTAATTTTGGTTTAGTTTCTAGTTGGGAAAATTCCTTCTACACAAATAATATAATTAGTAGATAGTGAAGGCTGAATGATATCGAAAGGCTGACTTGCCCCCGCAACACCAACAGTGATTGATGTAATTTCAGGTTTTAAATTACCATCTGGAGCTTCAGCTGTGTAAGCTTTATCTGAACCAGCTAAAATATTGTTTGTTGGTGATGCTGTGTTACCTGTTGTGCTGCAAGTTGGAATTGTAAGTGTTCCTACACCTGCCACATGAGTATGGCCAGGCATTTGTGCAGTACTCATGGTAACTGATTCTGTTCCGCCTATCTGTCCAATTACGACGTTTGGTAATCCTGGACCCTGACCTGTACCTACAGGAATACGTCCCTGAAGATCAGGCAGCTTAAAAGTAGTCTGGCCGTCACCGCCGTATATTGTACCAAGTAAGACATAAACAGCCTCATAATTGGCAATACTTAATGTTGCTCCATTGCAAAACATCCACCCTCTTGGTGCAAAATTCCCGCCAAATAAACGGATTTCTCCTAAATATCCTTCCATAAATTAGTTTCTTTAAATGTTAGTTAAACTGTTTTTCCTGAATAAATATTAATTACGGGCAGGGAATATTCCTGTCAAACAAATAATAAAATTCATTCCAGTTGCAGGCTGCATAATACTAAGAGGCTGATTTGAACCTGCAGGCGCAAGTGTAACACTAAGAGTCGACGGTTTCATGCTGTCTGTTCCCGGTTCTGTACTGTACATATTAGTTTTAGAGGCCAAAGTATTACCATTAGGCGTATTAAGATCTCCAAAATCCGGGTAAACTGGAATTGAAATTGATGCTGTAGCCGCATGCGTGTGAACAGGAAGGTTTAAAGATGTTAATGTTACAGTATTTGTTCCAAGTATTTCTCCTGGCACATACGATGACAAACCAGGACCATTACCAGCTCCTATTGCCGTTCTGCCGGCAAAGTTGGGTAAGCCAAAAGTAGTGGTGCCATTACCACCATAAGTAGTTCCCAGAATAGAAAATAAAGCTGTATTACTGCGTATTGCAACGAGCTGGCCCATACAAAATGCCCAGGTCATTGGAGCAAAAGTGGCGGCAAAGAGGCGAATTTCTCCAATTGTTCCTTCCATAAATTTTTAGATTTTATAGGTTAATGTTAGTTAATAGTTTGTCAGATTTGGTTACTGATAAAAATTTTTCTGACAGTTTTTTGTTTTAATACTAAGTTACTGTATATAAGCCTTTTAAAAAACAGGTATATATACGTGTTTTTTGTTAAGTAAGAAATGCCTCTTTTTTTTTACTATTTAGCAGCTATTATTACTTACGATTTATAAAACAGTATTACAAATAATTATGACCTAAAATTAGAAGTCTAATACATTAAGGAGGGAAAATATGTCACGAAAAAGGGATTTCATGTCATGAAATCCCTTTTTTGATGTAGATAAAAATTACGTGCCGCTTTGCGATGTAGAAAATAGCTTATGTTTGATATTCAAAAACTTTTTGTTTGATAAAATTTAAACTGCCTACGGCTAGTTCTTCGGCATTATGAGGTGAAGTCTGCCATAAAGAAACCGCTTGCTGCATTCCGGAAATTGATGAAGAAAAGTTTTCTAATACCAGATTTCCTTCAAAGTTTATAGCTTTTAAACCTTTAAAAAGTTCATCCCAATTTACCGTTCCTTCGCCGGGCATGCCGCGGTTACTTTCGGTAATATGAAAATGTTTTAGTTTTTTCCCCGCTTCAATTATAGGATCATAAAAGTTGTTTTCTTCTACATTCATATGGAAAGCATCCAAATGAACAGCAAGATTATCAGCATTAATTCTATTGATAATTTCCAATACATTTGATGCTGTATTGCATACATAACTTTCATAACGGTTTATAGGTTCAATTCCAATCGTAATGCCAAGTTTAGCAGCATAAAGGGCAGCTTCACCCAAAACATTTATAATAATTTCCTTTTCCTGATTTGTAACAGGATTTCCGGTAAAAACACCAATTCCGCTGTGCAGAACACCTCCTAAAAAAGTGGTTTCTAATTGAGCAGTTTTATCCAAAGCTTTGCAGATAAGTGTCAAAGCTTCATTAGGATAAAATGGAATATGCGCTTCTTTAGGAAGATTTAATGAGCAAACAGCATCAAGATTATTTTCCTGAAGCTGTTTTTTTACTGTTACGGCATCAAATTCCATAGTATTTGGCAGGAGAATTTCAATCAGGTCAAAACCATTTTTTGCTGTTTGGGTGATGGCATAATGTCCTGATTCCGGAGTCCAGTTTGGAGTTGTCCAGGATAGGAGTGAAGCACCTATTTTAATTTTCATTGTGTATTTTTTGAATAAGAATGTTTTATTTTGAAAGTTTAACGCACAATATCTCTTTTTGAAAGTACATAAGGCTGTCCAAGTGTATATGGTTTGTAATATTTAATGGCAAATAAAAGAATTACCAAATAACATACTATAGGTAAAAGATAGGCGTAAGCCACATTTGTATTTGCCACAAAACCCATAATTGGTGGAAAAACAGCACCGCCAAACATTGCCATGACTAAAAAAGAGGAAGCCTGTTCTGTTTTGTTTCCAAGCTTTTTTAATCCGAGACTGAAAATAGTTGGATACATTACACTTAAGAAAAAATTCAGCATAATTAAGGCAATAAACGAAACCCAGCCAAAACTTTGTGAAATAACCAGACAAAGCCCAATATTACACATACAATAAATTGCTAATAATTTATTTGCAGCAATATAGCGCAATAAAAATGTTCCAATAAAACGGCCAATCATCATCATAGCCATACTGAAAGAGAAATAATAGGCGACCTGATTATCTGCCAAACCTGTTTTTTCGACACCATAATTTATAAAATAAGCCCACGTACCGCCCTGCGCTCCAATATTAAAAAACTGAGCAATTACGGCCCATATAAAATGTCTTTGCATGTACAAAGGCGAATCAGGAACTACGTTTGTATTTTCATCGTCTGTACTTTTTTCTTCGTGACTGTGAGAGCCTTTAAGAGACGGTACTTTTACAAACCAAAACAAAACGGCAATTAAAAGTATAAAACTGCCAATAATCATATATAAGGTTTTAACAGATTCTAGACCTTCGGCGCCTTTTGAATCTAGAATAAAGAAACCGCCAAGCAGCGGACCTATTATAGCGCCTAAACCATTAAAAGACTGTGCAAAGTTTATTCTCTGGTCGCTTGTGCGTTCATCGCCCAGTAAAGCAACAAACGGATGTGCAACAGTTTCCAGCGTTGCAAGACCAGCTGCTAAAATGAATAATGCAATCCTGAAATAAGAGAAAGATTCATTTTGAGCTGCAGGAATAAAAAGGAAAGCACCAAATGCATAAAGAATCAACCCTAGAATTACTCCGTTTTTATAACCGTATTTTTTCATGAATAAACCAGCCGGAATACCCATTACGGCATAAGCACCAAAAATGGATAACTGCACCAAACCCGATTCTGATTTACTGATGTGCAGTACGTTTTGAAAATGTTTATTAAGAACATCGCCCATCGTGATTGCAATTGCCCAAAAAAGAAAAAGCGAGATTACGAAAGTAAGCGTTAGAATATATTTTTTTTCTGTGAATTTAGCCTGAGACATTTTTACAAATCATTATTACTATTATACATTTTATTTGGCCTCATTTTCTTTTCTAAAAAGTTCAAAGTCATTTAAATCATAACTTGGGCAGGCACCTTTTTGTGAGGTAATAAAAGCACCCAAAGCTGTTGCCTGTTTCATAACCTCGACAGGATTTTCATTCATAATTCTTTTCGATAAAAATCCGGCCAAAAAAGCATCACCGCTTCCTACCGTGTCCTGAATGGTAACTGGGACAGCAGGAGCGTCATATTTAGAATTTCCGTCGTAATACAAAGCACCTTTACTACCTTTACTTACCAGTACTTCCTTTATATCAAATTTGTCCTGAATAAAATGCACGGCATCATCTTCGCTGACATAACTTTTTTCAAAAAAATCAAGAACCAATCGCAATTCGGCTTTGTTCATTTTTACCAGATCGGCTTTATGAAGAAGTTCGTTTATAACCGGGACAGAATAGTGGGGAGGACGAATGTTGATATCAAAAACTTTAAATTTTGCGATTTCCAAAAGTTCAAAAAGAGTCGTTTTGGAAGTTTCGCTTCTGGTAATTAAACTTCCAAAAACAAAAGCCGAGGCATTTGATATTTTTTCGATATAATCTTTTCTAAATTCAATAAAATCCCAGGCAACAGGTTTTATAATATCATAATGAGCTTCGTTATGCTCATCGATGTGCGCAATTACAGTTCCGGTTGGGTGCTGGTTGTCAATCTGGCTGTCTTCAGTCGAAATGTTCCAGTCTTTTAACTGAGCCATAAGATCGGTTCCCAGTTTGTCATTTCCAACACGGCTTATCATGTGCGAATCGATTCCCATTCGCATTAAATTATAAGCTACATTAAACGGCGCACCGCCCGCACGCGCACCTTCAGGAAAAATATCCCAAAGTACTTCTCCATAACAATAGATTGATTTTGTATTTATTTCTTCTCTCATGATTTTCTTTTTTTTTGATTAAACGTTTAAGCAAAGTGGTAAATAAAAAATTTTAGATGTGTTTAGATTTTGTAGACTGACCTATATGAAGTTCAGCATGTAAAGTTACATTCTGCAAAGGCAGATTTTTGATATTGATTTTTTCGTTAAGCATTTTTACAGCGGTTGTCCCAATGGCAGAAAGCGGCTGTTTTACATACGTTAGCGGAACCGGAAAAAGCTCATAAGCTTCAGTTTCATCAAAAGCAGCAACCGCAATATCCTGCGGAATATTTATGCCAAGTTGTGTAAGTTTTTTGAGTCCGGAAACTGCCAGTTTATTACTAGTAAAAAAGATGGCATCTGGTTTTACTGCATTTTGCAGCATATTTTCTAAGCCGGTATTAATGTCTCTGTCAATATAGTCTTTGTCTGCTAAAAGCACTTGACTGTTTTGTATTTGATGTTTTTCGAGCGTATTTAAAAATGCCTGAGTACGCTGTAATAAATGCTGCAGTTCTGTTTTATAAGCAACAAGAAGAATGTTTTTATAGCCGCCGTTTATAAGGTGTTCTGTAACTTTTTGGCTTATATCGTAGTTATTAATTTGTATGCTGTCTGCTTCAACACCAGATAAATAACGGTCAATTAAAACAAAAGGAATCTTTTGTTTTTGCAGTTTCAACAAACATTTTTCACTGTTTTCAACAGGAGCAATAATTAATCCATCGGCCTGACGGTCGGCAAACATATTGATAAGTGCTTCAAATTTTTCGGCATTTTCATCAGAGCTTCCAATCAAAAGGGTATAACCCAATTTGTTGGCTTCATCTTCAATAATTCGGGCTAACTGAGAAAAGTAAGGATTTGCAATATCAGCCACAACAAGACCAATTATATGGGTTCGCTGTGTTTTTAAGCTTTTTGCAATATTGTTAGGACGGTAATTTAATTCTTCGGCAGCGTGTTTTACCTTATCAATTGTTTCCTGCGGAATACGGCTGTCAATCTTATTGTTAAGTACATAAGATACTGAGGCGATAGATACGCCTGCTTTTAATGCCACATCTTTAATTGAAATTCTTTTCACGATAACGATTTCAGAAAGGCAAATATAATCAACTTAAACGTTTAAGCAAGTATTTATTTTGAAATTTGTAAATTAAGTGAGTTAAAAAAATCATTTTAGCAGAGAATTTTTATTCAGAATGATCGTCAATAATATTTTTTACACTGCGAATAAAGGTTTCAGTGTTTTTCATTTCATTCTTAATATAAATATCATAATCAGCTAAACTAAACTGTTCAAGCATATCTTTTTTTAGATATTTAATCATCGATTCAATGCTGCGGGTGTCGGTTTCGTATTGTCTTTTTAATTCACGTTGTTTACTTTCTAAATAGGCTAAGGTTTTTTTTAATCTTTGAATACTTACTTTATCCACGCTGAATCTTTTAAATTTATATAACTTTTCTGCTACATACGTTTAAAGTGACAATTCAGTTTGCCATCTTTTCAAAAAAAATTAAATACTATAGTCAAATATAATTAACTATTTGTATAACTAACTGAATTGTCATTAGTTATACAAATAGAGAATACCGTTTATTTTTTGCTTTTTTTTCTTCCAAGCCAGATTAAAAGCCCGGTAACAGGCAGTGTTACGGCAAAAAGGCAGACTAAAAAAGCCAGGATTTTTGTAGGATATCCGTAAATGCTTCCAGTATGAATAGGATAAATCAAACGTCGGATTTTATCGCCTCTGCTTAATTTTTCATAAGGTCTGGCTTCTAAAATTTTACCTGTGTATTTATCAAAATAGGCAGTACTCGAAATATTTGGAATCGATTCTTCTAAGTTCAGTTTAATAACCGTAATACTGTTTATGGTATCAGATGGAATTCTAATTTGTGTATCGCCTTTGTATGGAAAAACGCTGTCCGTTTTAGAAAAAATGTTCTGATAGAAATAGGTTTTATCTACTTTAGGATCAATCTTGGTTGGATTTTCAACTTTAGCCGACGGTTTTTTTGTAGTTCCGTCTGCCAGTAAATAAATACCGCTTTCGAACCATTTAAAAGACCAGGTTAAACCCGTTAAGGAGATTATCAGAAGAACAAGAAAACTATAAAAACCAAAAACAGAATGAAAATCCCAGTTTACTCTTTTAAATGAAGCATTCCATTTTACGGTTAATCGCTGTTTTAGGTTTTTGACTTTTTTCGGCCACCATAAAATCATCCCTGAAATGAGCATGAATACAAATATCAGACAGCTGCATCCTGTAATAAAAGCCCCGGCATCTCCCAAAACCAAATGACGGTGTATATCTAAAACAACCGAAAAGAATCGGCTTCTTTCAGGAATTTGTCCTAATGTTTTACCGGTATAAGGATCAACAGAAAATATTTGATTTTTTTTATCGCTGTCTTTTCCTGTAACAATCATAGTTCTTTCAGGATCGTTATAAGCATAAACACGATTAATTTTTTTAAGAGCATATTTCAGTTCAATATCTCTTATTAAAACGTCTGTCGGTATTTTTTTTGGTCCAATTTCAGAAACTTTATAAAACTCAGGATTTACAAATTCGTCGATTTCGTCCTCAAAAACAAGAATGCTTCCGGTAAGTGCTACAATAAAAACAATAAGCCCGGACGCAAGTCCGAGCCAAAGGTGTAATAAGCCAATATTTTTCTTAAACGTTTTATTCATAATAGATAGTCCAAAAATGTTTTCAAATATAAATAAAGCATTTATTAAAATGAGTATCCAAGTGTTAACAGCCAATTCGATGGAGCACCAGGGAATAAACGAATATAATCGTAACCTCCAACCCAATACGTTTTATTGGTTATGTTGTTAGCATTCAGCTGAATTTTAAATTTATTAATGTTGTAATACAAAGCAGCATTAAATAAAGTATAACCCGGAATTGTTTGTGTTACCGTCTGGCTTAAGTTACGAGTCGTAACGAAATTACTTCCAAAAGCAAGACCAAAATCTTTTAAAGCACCGTCTGTAAAGTTATAACGTGTCCAGACATTTCCCTGCTGTTTTGGTGTATTTGGTTTTTGTCTTCCAATTTCAGAATCTACAGGGCTTTCTGTAATTGCAGCTTCATTGTATGAATAGGCAGCCGAAATGCTCCAGTTGCGTGTTATGCTTCCGTTTACATCAATTTCAATACCTTTTGATTCTTCCTGACCAATTGATCTCATTAAATCTGGATTTGTTGGATCGTTGGCTGGATATAAAGTGTTTTTCTGCTGGATTTTAAACAAAGCCACAGTCACAAAAAGTTTTTCTTTAAACCAAGAAGATTTTCCTCCAAACTCAACCATATTACTTTCTAACGGGTCAAACGGTCCTCCTGCATTTGGGTTTGATAATGAAGAAGCAGTCTGCGGATTGTATCCTTTTACATAAGTTCCGTATAAATTGATGTTCGGGTTAAGTGTATAAGTTAAACCAAAACGAGGAAGGAATGAATGCTGTTTTACTTTCTTTTCAGTTGCTTTTTTATAGTTTTCCTTATCGCTGTATTCATCATAACGAAGACCAATTAAAGCCTGAAAAGCACCAAATTTAATATGATCCTGAAGATAAACTCCATACAACGAATAATAGGTTGGATCAAACGGACGGGCAGCATAGAAATATTTGCTCATGTCTTTTAACTGCTGTGAAGCCATTGGATTTGTTAAATCGAAATGCGCCACGTTTGGTACAGGATTTCCTTTAGAATCTAACAAATACAGATTCTTTTTTGCCGGATCATACGTTGCAATAGAACCATTGTTTGCAGCATTTCTATATCCGGTTGCTTGTAACTGCGAACCTCCAGACGGTACTTGTTCCTGAGCATAATCGTAACCTGCAATTAAATTGTGGTCTAAAGCTCCTGTTTTTGCCTGATATTTAAAGAAAGCAGAAAGATTGTCAATATAACGCTTACGTTTACGCTGAAAAACCTGCATTTCGATTGCCGTTGGAATTGTAGATCCATCTCCGGCAGAAGCATATTTATTAGCACCGCGGTGTTCCAAAAGATCTTCTGTGTAACCTGTACGAATGTACGAAGCCGAAAATGACAAACGATCTGTAAACTGATGATTTAATGACGTTGTAACGATATACGTTTCCTCATTTAAATAATCATTTGTAGAGTTTAAAGAGTTTGAAATTTTAGTCGAGTACAAATTATTTTCATAAGTCGATTGTCCGCGGTCTAAGTTACTTTTTGAACCTGTGTAAATTAAGTCAAAGTTAACGCTTGTTTTATCATTTGGAAGGAACGAAAGAGAAGGAGCAATTACAATATTTTTGTCGAATTGTAAATCTCTAAAAGAATTGGCATTTTCGTAACCCAGGTTCAAACGGTACAAAAGTGATTTATCTTCGGTTAACGGACCTGTAAAATCGGCTAAAGCTCTTAAAGTATTAAAACTTCCTGTAGAAAAACTTACGCTGTTTGCAGCCTGATCTAATGGTTTTTTTGTAACACGGTTTAAAACTCCTCCAGGAGATGCATTTCCAAACAAAGCAGAAGAAGGACCTTTTAAAACCTCTACACGCTCAAGATAGTTAGCAAGAGGCTGTTTCCAGAAACCGGTCGAAGTTCTCATTCCGTTAAGCAGTTGCGTGTTGCTTCCTCCGTTAATTCTAAAACCTCTTATCGAAATATCATCATAAAAAGTAAACTGGCTCACACCGCTGAAATTTTTGACAACTTCGCCTACGCGAATGGATCCCTGATCTGCAATTAATTCTTTTGTAGCATACGAAACTGCCTGTGGAAGATCTTTTAAAGCAATTTCGGTTTTAGCTCCAATAAACGATTTTGTGTTTTTATATGATTTTTCTTTTCGTCCTGTAATTTCTACAGTCTGCAGTGTATTAATGTTTTCCTGTAAAGAGATAGAAAGTTCAAGGTTTTCATTTTCATGTAATTCTACGGTTTTTTCCTGAACAGAAAACCCCATTGCCGAAAAGTAAATAGTATAATTTCCTGGTGTTAGATTGTTGATTTCAAAATTTCCTTTATCATCAGAGGTTGTGTTCTTTTTTGGACTTTTGATTGAGACAGAAGCATAAGAAACGGCTTCATTGTTTTCGGAAGTTATCCTTCCGGTAATTTTAGCATTTTGAGCCTGGCCTATGGTAAAAAAGGCAAGCATCAAAAATAAATAAGTAAACTTCATGGCGGGCGATTATTTTAATTTTAGGTTGCAAATCTATGTTTATTTAGAATAAATACAAATAAATAATTATCACAATTCACATTAATTTTAAGAAATCGATATAGTGAAGTTTAAATTGAAATAAGCCTCTTACAAAAATGCAAGAGGCTTATAGTTTTTTTATTTTCGAATAGAAATTACCGTTTGAGATATTACCGAAGCGATAACAAAAAGCAGTCCTATGTAAAAGAAGATATTAACTTCTTTACTTTCATTAAAAAACAAAAAAGCCATTACAATAGCATAAACCGGTTCTAGGTTGAAAGTAAGGTTTACAGTAAATGCTGCAATCTTTTTTAATGATTCTGCAAACAAAACATACAAACCAACGGTGCAGAATACAGCCAAAATAATGAGGTAGAAAACATCTTTTAAACTAGGTAAAATACTTTCAACAGGAAAAAAATAAAGGTATAAAGGCATAAGCAGACCAAGCCCGATGGTGCCGCCATTCATTTGATAATAGTTGATAAGCCTGCTGTCGTAAATGGTTACCAATCGCTCATTAAAAATGGTATAAAGCGCAGCAAAAGCAGATGAAATTATGCCCAGAATAATTCCTAATTGATAAGAAGAATCAAAATGGAATATAAGAGCAATTCCGGCCAGAGTCAACATGCTTAACAGTAATTCTATAATGTTGAATTTCTTTCTGTTAATCAGCGGAGCGAACAAGGCAGTAAATAAACTCGTTAAACAATAACATACCACACCCACAGAAATATTCGAATATTTAATACTGGCATAAAAGAAAATCCAGTGTATCGTGATCAAAAGACCAATTTTGGCAATATTGAATTTTTCTCTTAAAGAAATATCCTTTGAAACCTTAAATAATTTCAGGATAATCAATAAAACCAAGGAAGAAAATAAAACACGATACCAGACTAAAAGCCCTTCGTTTAATGAAATAAGTTTACCAAAAACACCAGTAAAACCGGCAAGTATTACAGCGATGTGTAATAAAATATATGATTTTTTCATAAGATTGTCTAAAAGCCTAAAAAAGACTGAATTATAAATTAATTTAAAATTTGACTTGTAAGCATAGCAGAATCTGCCGAGAAATTTCGGTATGAAAGGCTGCATAAAGTCGAACGATTAATTTATAATGATGGAGGAGGAAGACAACCTTTTTGACACATAATTTTTAGAATTTGACCAAAAATATTTAAAAAGTTTTAACCTCACAAATATGCTGACAGTATTTTAAAAGATAAATCTGCTGCATTAACTCTCTATTTCAATTGCTGCATGAATTGTTTTACTCAGGAAACTTCATTTTATTAAAAAAAAATCAATATTTTTTTTAAGTGTATCTTGTACGTTTTACAAGGGTTAAAGTGTATTTCATCGATTAAATTTGCTTTTTGTCGATATTTTTAAGTTTGTTTATTGAAATTAATACATATATTCGCAAAAAAAATAAAGTTCATATTGTTTTTAAAATACGGTGAGAAGAGTTTCAGTTTTAAATGAAATTCTCTAATGAAGAGGTTTGTTAAAATTTAGGCAAGAATTAGGTTTAAGAATAAAATAAGATCAAATCCCAAATCACTTATACATGAAAACACTTTTACTACAAGCCGTCCTTTTTCTTTGCAGTTGTTTTGCAATGGGGCAGAAAACACTTTTTATACCTACAGAATGGAGCAATCCAAACAATGAATTTTACAATAAAATATCTGATTCAAGAAAGTACGAGTCAACAAACTTCGTTCTTTATTGGGGCGATAAAGTAGGAACTAATCCTGCTGCATATTCTGATGCCTCATTGCGATTTACACCAAAATCTGTTGCTGATACATTAGAACACAGTTTTAAACGTTTTGTAACTGATTTAAAATTTGTGAGCAATGCGCCTACTACAAACGTGGGCAAATACAAAATCATCATTATGGTGATGAATACCTGGAACTCAACTGATACCAGATTAGAAGCTTTTGCACACGCAAGTTCTTTTAGTAACGTTATCGGGGCTATGTTTGTGCATCCTCAGGCAACACGAGATGGCGGAGCTTTATCGCACGAATTTGCTCATACGCTTCAAATGATGATGCGTATTCAGGAAAATCCCGGAAACGGAACTGCATTTGCGGGTTACGATTGGGCAGGTCCATTTTTTGAAGGCCACGCTAATTTTATGCGGGCACAAGCTTATCCGCAATGGGCAGAAATTGACGGTACTTTAACAAGATGGATACAAACAAGACATTTTATGTGGTCATCAAACCGTCATCATTACACCAATTTTCATTTGATGTATTACGTTCAGGAAAAAGATGGTTTTGATTTTACACGAAGAATGTGGGCTGAATCTAAAAATCAGGAACATCCGCTTGAAACAATCAAAAGATTAAAAGGTTTTACGCAGGAACAGCTTAACGATTATTTGTGGGGATATGCCCAGAGACAGCCTGCGTTTGATTATCCTATTCAATGGACTTCTCAGATTAACAACACGAGCAATTTTGGAAAAAAAATTCGCGAAGTATATAAACTTATCGAAACCAGAATGCCGCGTTATACAAGCAGACAATACACACTTCTAACAAAAGTAAATGGTACAACAGATCAATATTATACAAATAATGACTGGGCGCCTCAGGATTACGGAATGAATATTATTCCTTTATATCCAACTTGTTCTGAAACGCAAAAAAAAGTTACTATTAAATTTAAAGGACATTCTGAAGTAAATCCGGCTCAGGCAGGATGGCGATATGGATTTGTAACAACAAAAACCGACGGATCAATTTCACGTTACAGCCCTATGTACAACTCAGATGGAGAAGCTTCTTTTACACTTGATTCTTCAACAGAAGCAAATATATTTCTGGTTGTATTTGCTGCTCCAAAAAGCCATGTAAATTACAATATGGATGTAGGTTATCCTAAACAAAGAAGATATCCGTATGAATTAAAAATCGCCAATGCAAACCCTGAAGGATTTCAGCCGGCAGCTAATTTTAGAAAATTTCTTAAAACTAACGGACGCATTCATGCCAACGGAGGCGGATGGGTTTCAAACAGTGCTAATGTTGCCTCAACGGTATATGTTGGACCTTATGCTATTGTTAGAAGCGGCACAATTTCTGGTAATGCCAGAATTGATGGATATGCAATGGTCGAAGGCGGTAATATAAGCGGTAATGCAATAGTTAGAGACAATGCATGTGTGTATAATGCGACTTTATCAGGAAATGCAATTGTTGAAGGAAACGGATGGATGGAAGGCGGTTCTGTTACTAATTCTGCCAATATAAAAGGAAATGCCATGCTGTTTGCCGGTAATTTTGGAAATTCTGTTGTAGTAGGAGGAGATGCCGAAATAGGAAGCTGTTCGACAAACGGAGTGTATCTGCAGTTTCCGTATTGGAGAAATGGAAGAACAGAATGTGACGGAAAAGGAGAAAGCGATGCTTCGAATATTGATATAAATACTGCATTTACCAATTTTTCTGCAGCATCTATGGCTTTTAGTGTAACGCCAGTTTGTGCAAATCCAACTCTTGGAATCACTAATCCAATTTTGGATACTGCAAATTATGGTTTGAGCATTTTCCCGAATCCAACGGCAGGAAATCTTACTATTTCATTTAACCAAAAAGAAGAGGAAAAAGTTACGATTTCTGTATTTGATGCCAACGGAAGAAAATTAGATGTTGTAACCAGTCAAAACTATGAAGCAGGACAATATGAAATACAATACAACTGCAGTAAATTGAATCAGGGAGTTTATATACTTCGTATTCAAACAGGAAAAAACATTGTAAACAAATCGTTTATCAAACAATAAATTAGTTTTTTAGTTCCATTTTTTTTTGCCCTGTCGATTGGTTAGGTTCGGCAGGGTTTTTTGTTTTGTTTTGTTTTGTTTCAGGTTTCAGGTTTCAAGTTTCAGGTTATTTTACTTTGAACATAATTTAACCGCAAAGTTCGCAAGGTTTTTTCGCAAAGTTCGCAACCTGAAACTTGAAACCTGAAACCTGAAACCTGAAAAAAAACTTTAAAAAGAAAGCACCATATCATGCCAGACTTCTCCGCCATGAACAGAAGCCGAAATACCCAAATCTTCAAATCCAAATTTTTGATAAAATGAAATGAGATAATCTTTGCACGTAAGCGTGATTCCGGCTCGGTTTTGCTCTTTAGATTTTGAAATTAAATGATGAATTAATTTTCCCGCACAGCCATTTTTTTGATATTCAGGAGAAACAGCTAAACCAAATACAGCCTGCCATTTTTCATTTTCATCGTGCAGTCCTGCATTGTTAAACATTTCATCAATCAGCCTTTTGTTTGGAGTTACCATTCCGTTTATAAAGCCAAGGATTTTTCCGTTGTCTTCCAAAAGCCAAAAATGCTGTGGAAAAACCTCCAGTCTATTTGATAGACGTTCTAAACCTGCTGCTTCGTTTGGCGGAAAACAAGCATTTTCTATTTCGTTTATTACTGCTAAGTCACCAATAACGGCGTTTCTAAAATTCATACACTATATTTTAAATTTTTTCCTGCTGTTTTTTAATATGACTTCGATGTGAAATTCCCCATTTAATCATTTCAGAAATGATAGGTCCAAAAGATTGACAATATGATGTTGACTCATAAAGAATGGGCACTTTGGCATCGCGGTCTTCCGTTCTTTTTACCAGATTGTTAAGCTCCATATCTTTTAATTCCTTCGATAACATCCGCGCAGTAATACCCGGAATACTGTCTTTTATTTCCTTAAAACGACTATTTCCGTTACAAATAGAATTAATGATAGGCAGTTTCCATTTACCGCCCAAAACATATAAAGTATCCTGAAGCGCCTGAAATTCTTCTTTTTGATTTCGTTCCATATTTTCTAAACCTAAAAGTTATATAAGAAATTTTAATTTTTTTGACTGCCCATAAATCTTGTAAAATCATTTGAAATGCAGTATTAAAAAACTACGCTTTTCATGATTGTTGAGATGCACTTTAACAGCACAATCCAAACAAAAGTATTAAAAGAAATCATAAAATTAAAGAAATGTTTTTATTTATGTATTTAACTACGTAGTTTTGCAAAGTAAATTTTTTAAATATTATGAAACCTATAATTAAACCTGTCGATAACCAATATTCAAATGCAATTGTTGATCTTGTATTAACTATTCAACAAAAAGAATTTAATGTACCTATTACTATTGAAGACCAGCCGGATTTGTTCAATATTCCTAACTTTTATTATGCAGACGGAGGCGGATTTTGGGGAGCTTTTATTGATGACCAATTAGTGGGAACTATTGCACTGGTAAAATTTGCAGACAATGCGGCAGCAATTAGAAAAATGTTTGTAAAAAAAGAATTTCGAGGAAAAGAATATGCAATTGCTCAAAAATTATTAGAGACTTTAATTGCTTACAGCAAAGAAAACGGAATTGATGATTTATATTTGGGAACCATTACCATACTCGAAGCAGCATTGCGTTTTTATGAAAAGAATAATTTTGTGCGAATCCAGAAAGAGAAACTTCCGGAAGGATTTCCTTTAATGGCGCCAGACAATGTTTTCTGCCATTTAAATTTAAAAAAATAAAGATGAATATAATAGACGAATCAGGAATATTAGCCATCTCCACGCGATTGCAGCGATTAAGCGAGCAATTGAGAAAAGACGGTGCTTTGTTTTATAAATCATACGGAATTGATTTTGAACCTAAATGGTTTCCGGTTATTTATACTTTATATCATAAAGAAACTTTGAGTGTTGTCGAAATTGCTAACGAAATTGGCTATACACATCCATCGACCATAAGTCTGCTCAAAGAACTCGAAAAACAAAAACTGATTCGTTCTAAAAAAGATAAAATCGACGAACGTAAAAGACTCATTCAGCTTACAGCAAAAGGACAAGAACTAATTGAACAAATGAAACCCGTTTGGGATGTTATGAAACAAGCCTTAAGTGATATAGCCGATAATCAAAACAATCTGCTTCAGGCAATTAATGAAGCCGAAAATAAAATTGTACACCAAAGTTTTTTACAGCGTGCTTTACAGTTGAAAAGCGAAGAGGAGAAGTAATATTTAAAATGTAAAAATATTACTACTTTTTAATTGCTGTTTTACTTTAGCTTTAGTAATATTGCAGCAAAAAAATTGATCAATATTGATATTTATTATACTGCATTTTCAATAGAAAATTCAATCATCCAATATTTTTTTGAAACAAGAGGTAAAAGAAAAATTCTCAAAGCTGTGCAGTATTCAAAAATGAAAATCAAAAACAATGAAACGTTTTACAATTTAGGTTTTGGAGATTACAATTTAGAAAATAAAAGTATTTCTGATAAAGAGAATAGTAATAATGGAGATGTAAGAATAGTATTTAATACGGTATTAAGTACAATACCAAAATTTTTTCAAGATAATCCAGATTTTCCCATCTATTTTCAAGGAAGCGATAGCAAAGCTTCATTTGAAAAAGAGTGTAGAAATACATGTTCTAAAAATTGTACTCAAATCTGTAAGAATAAAAATAGACGTATTAGAATTTATACTTATTTTTTAGACAAGAACTTCAAACACTTTTTAAAAGATTATGTGTTTTATGGATTTGATGATGAATTGAAAATATTTGTTGAGTATGTGCCTAAAAATAACTACACTGCAATACTAATTTATAAGAAAAAATAGATAATTTTGTATGAAGCAAGATTGATTATCATGAAAAAAGAAGCGAAAAAAATAAATGTGATTCCTATATCTAAAGAATCAAAAAATAGGCTTATTCAAATTTTGGATCAAGTGAAAGGAAAAGATTTATTTCCTGAGAAAACGGCACTTGCACAGAAGACTTTGGAAAATGTTAAATTACCAATTTAACTTTAATTTTAAAAAAAATATAAAAGCGATCTCAAAAGGATCGCTTTTTTGTTGAAATTTGAATATTATAAAAAACACCACAACCATTGAAAAAAATACCTATATAATCAAAGTCCGGATGCTGTAGGCGGTATTTTTATCGCCTATCATTCTCCCGATGATCTGGCTGATTTTGAAACCAGATTAGAGGCGCATCGTGATGATTTCTTTATATTTTTTGTACTTACAAACGGTCATGCCGTGCTTAAATGTGATATGATCGATATCGAAATAAATGCTGGCAATATATTGATGATTAAACCGCTTCAAATTCATCACGGGCAGGATGGAACACCAGATGCGGCAGGATATTATATTGGCGTTGCACCTTTTCTTATTCCCAATAATTGTCTGGAAGTTTTTCAAAGTCTTACGGTTTCAGAACAACTCAATATAATCGATCCGGTAAAACAAGAAGAACTTTTAGATACCATTCAACTGCTGCACCGCTCTTTTACAAGCAGTAATCCAAATAAAACACAAATTATTAACGGACTTTTTAATGCCCTGATTTATCATTTTGCCAATTTATATGCAGAATCAAAAAGCCCTGTAAAAGAATTTAAAAACCAGTCGGCTGTTATTTATGCTAATTTTAAAAAGCTAATTACAGATCGTACTTTTCTCGAAAGCCCGTCTTATTTTGCAAAGAAATTAAATATTACCACCTCACATTTAAATGATTGTGTCAATGCTTCTTCTGGCAAATCTGTTACCTATTGGCTTCAGAATGCGATGCTTATCGAAGCACAAAGATTATTGTATTATACAGAAAGTGAAGTAAAAGAAATTGCTTTTGCACTCGGTTTTCAGGATCATACCTATTTTTCGCGTCTATTCAAAAAAATTACAAAAGAAACCCCGCTTGCTTTTCGTAAAAAATTCCGCGAATAGTCCAATCATTGCCTTTTATTATTCAATGTCTTTTCAGGCTTTTATCCTCAATTTTGAATTGAATTTTAAAACCTGAAAATTATGAGCTCAATGCCCAAAATTATTGGTGATTTTATAGAAATGACTTTTACAAACAAAATTTCTAAAGTAAATGTTACGACAATAGAAACACTAAGTCCAAATATCAAAATAATCAATTTTAAAGGAAATTTTCCGCATATTAAATTTAAACCCGGACAAGCAGTTGTTATACGAATTGACGACACCAATTACCGAAATTACACTCCCAGTAAATGGGACAGCGAAAACGGAACATTTGAAATCATTTTTCATATTCACCATAACGGACCAGGAAGTGCCTTTATCAATAATCTAAAGCCCAGCGACCAGATTACCGTTGGGATGCCAAGAGGATTTAAGATTTTTAATAATGAAGCCCAATACCATTTCTTTTTTGGAGATGAAACCTGCATCAGCGTTTTTAAGAGCATGAAAGACGAAATTAACCGAACCGAAAATAACTATTTAGGGATTCTGGAATTAGACGAACTTTCAGCAGATATTCCTAAAAAGCTTGGACTCATTGTAGATATTGTTCCAAAATCAGTCAATAAAGCAGAATGGGCAATAAAATCACTTCATAATCTGGATACCGAAATCTGGGAATTGTGGAAAAAAGGCTATTTCTATTTAATGGGAAATGCAAAATCAATTCAGGCCTTTCGAAAAGCGCTGCGGGAAAAAGGTGTTTCTAATAAAAATATTCACACCCAGCCCTATTGGGCAGAAGGCAAAGTCGGACTTTGATTTATAAAAAATAAAAAGCGATCTATTAGGATCGCTTTTTTGTTGAAGTTATTTGATTTGATAATGACAATTCAGGAATGATAAACCCAACATGCTCCAAAAACTACTCCATTTGAATTTACCCCATTCCCAAACCTCATTTTATATATGTACGATAAAAGCTATAATACGGATTTGAGAATAATGTTAAAGTTTTACAAATTTTCCTAAAGAGATAAAAATGATTCGAACCCCAAAAAGAAAACCGCCGGTAAAAAGAAAAAAATCTTAGTACCTTAGCATCTCAGCATCTTAGAAACTTAGAAACAATGACCATTCAACAGTTAAAATATATTGTAGCTTTAGATGAAGAGCGCCATTTTGCAAGGGCAGCAGAAGTCTGTATGGTAACGCAGCCAGGATTAACAATTCAGTTAAAAAATCTTGAAGAAGAAATAGGAATCAAGATTTTCGACCGAAATAAAGTGCCTTTAACGCCTACAATCCTCGGTATAGAAATTATCAACAAAGCCCGAAAAATTCTTCGTGAAGCTGATGAAATCAGGGATTTTGTGGTAAATGAAAAAAATCTTCTTGAAGGAGAATTAAAACTGGGTATTATTTCGACTTTATCTCCGTATCTCATTCCGTTGTTTATAAATGCAATGAAAGAAGCTGCGCCAAAAGTACATTTCATCATTAAAGAAGGATATACGGGACATTTAATGAGAGATTTAGAAATAGGTGCAATTGATGCAGCTATTATGGCTACACCAACAGGAAATCCCAATTTGATCGAACATGTTATTTTTAAAGAACCTTTTGTAGCTTATTTGAATGAATCGCACCCAATGGCAAAAGAAGATTTTTATGAGCTTCAGCCGGGAGACAAAACCGAACTGCTGCTGCTGCATCATGAATATTGTTACAACGCACAGCTTCTGGATATCTGCGGATTAAAATCGTCTGATAAAATCAAAGAACAATTTACGTATGATATCAATTCAATAGAAACCCTAAAAAATCTCGTTCGCGCGCATTTAGGATTTGCGATTATACCGCAGCTTTCTATTTTAAACGAAGCAAAATCGGAGCTTTTTAAACCTTTTAAAGAGCCTATTCCGGTAAGAGAAATAAGTTTAGTAGTTTCAGATTCTTTTTCGAAGAAACTCTTACTCGAAAAAATGAACGAAGCCATCTGGAACTGTCTTCCTGAATCACTCAAAAAAGACTTTGCCTACAGGAAAATCCGCTGGAACGATTCGCCGTATTTTGTAAAAGCGATTAGTAAAGTTTCTTAAAAATAAACGCTTGTTACAATTAGACCTCAGTCTTAACACATAGAAAAATAGCGATTCTTTATAGATAAAGGCGTTTCACTTGTTTTAACTCACAAACTTATGTGCATTTATACAAGTGAAACGCCTTTTTAAGTGTAAAAGCTATGTTTTTATGTGTTTAAATATTCAGCTCAAAGTAATTACTGTTTTTTTCGAAGCAGCAATAATGACATCAGCAACTTTTGCCGGCTGAGAAATAAAAACTACGTGGCTTCCTTTTATTTCAGTGATTTTAGTATTAGAACGTTTGTACATTGCAAACTGAATACTCGGAACAATACTTTTATCTTCAGTTGCTACAATTCCGTATGAAGGTTTAGTTCTCCATGCCGCTTTAGTAATTGGTGTTCCAAAGCCCTGTGCATGAAAAGCACCTTGCGAAGCAAACATAAAATCAGCATCTTCTTTGCTTAAATCACCTGCAAAACCAGCGTGAAATTTAGCTTTGTCATAATAAGCAATTCCTTTATCATCTGGAGGCAGTACACCATTTTCAGGGGCAGGAGGCGCAGTTTGTAACCATTGAATTGAGTTTTCGCCATTATCAGGCTGTAAAGCCGCTACATAAACCAAAGCAGCCACTTTTGGGTGATTTCCTGCTTCAGTAATTACAGTACCGCCCCATGAATGCCCAACTAAAATTGTTGGTCCGTCTTGTTTGTCAAGAGCTAAATTTGTTGCTTTAACATCATCTTCTAAAGAACTTAACGGATTTTGAACGATCGTTACATTATATCCTTTTTTAGTTAAAATCTGGTACAAACCTTTCCATCCTGAACCGTCTGCAAAAGCACCGTGTACCAATACTACGTTTTTAATTTGTGGAGCAGTCTGCGCGTTTACATTTGCTGTTGTAAATACCAGACTAAAAATTATTGCTGCGAATGCTAAATAGCTTTTAATTGTTTTCATTTTTAAAATTTTAGATTGTTGATTTTAAATTGTTGTGTTGTTTTATTTTATTTGAAATTAGTTCAACGTTACAGCCAAAGTAATTTCAGTGTTCAATAATTTCGAAATTGGACAAATTTCTTTTGCTTTTTGAGCTGTTTTTTGAAAATCTTCTTCAGAGATTCCGGGAACTTTTCCAGTTAATTCTAATTGAATTAAAGTAATGGTTCCATCTTCAAAAGTTACTTTAGCTGTTGTGTCTAAATCCTCTGGTACAAATCCTGCTTCAGATAATAAAAAGCTTAACTGCATTGTAAAACATCCAGAATGTGCCGCTGCGATTAATTCTTCAGGGTTTGTTCCAACACCTTGTTCGAAACGGGTTTTAAAAGATAATTGTGCATTATCTAAAGTTGTGCTTTGAGTACTAATGGTTCCTTTTCCTTCCATTCCAGTACCTTTCCAGTTTGCGTTTGCTCTTCTTGTAAATTTCATGATTTCTATTTTTTAAAGTTATTTTTTAAGATGATCAAATCATTTCTTTGATTTTGATGAGACAAATTTATGGCGATGCTGTTTATTAATCAAATTAATAATTTTTGTTACTTATAAAAATAATTTATAATTATAGGTTTTGCAGGGCTTGACCAAAACTCTGGGTTTTAATTTTTTTTCTGATAAATTTTAAATCTAAGGTGAAAGGATGATTATTTACTCCTTTTTGGTTTCAAGTTAGAATTTGAAACCAACTAAATGCATTAATAATAGTTTTATAGGTTCTATGGATTTAATTTTATTCAAAACAATTTTAAAGGAATACCCCCAGGCAATAAATTTTTAATGAATAATCTAACTTTTAAATTTATGAAAAAAGCTTTTCTAATACTTGTAGTTTGTTTGAGTTCAGTTTTGTTCTCCTGCAAAAAAGATAAAACTACAGACCAGCCAAATACAGACAATGTAAAGTCAGATACTGCTGATACTACATTAATTGCAGATAAAGGCTGGCCTCGTGAAGCAGAAAATAACGGTACAAAGCTCGTTTATTATCAGCCTCAGGTCGATGACTGGAAAGATTATAAGGAAATTACAGCCCGTGTTGCTTTTTCTTTAACCCCAAAAGACGACAAACAGGTTTTGGGCGTAGCTTCTTTACAAGCCGAAACACTGGTAGATAAAGACAACCGAAGTACTTTTATTAAAAATCTTCAGGTAACCGATGTCAGATTTCCCGCTCTGGACAAAAAGAAAGTTCCCGAAATGGAAAAACTCTTTAAAGAAACACTGCCCGTAAGCGGCGATCCTATTTCGGTAGATCGTATTCTGGCAGATTTAAGCGAAACCAAAAGTCCGGCGAAAGGAATTACAGCTAAAAATGATCCTCCGGCAATTTTTTACAGCACAAATCCGGCAGTTTTGTTGATCGTGCAGGGAGAACCCGTTTTAGTGCCTGTAGAAAAAACAGATATACAATATGTAGTAAATACAAACTGGGATTTGTTTTTTGATAAGACTTCTAAAGATTATTATCTGTTAGCAGAAAATGTCTGGCTGACTTCAAAAAAATTAGAAGGTAAATGGGTTAAAACCGCCAAACTGCCTGCCGGTCTCATTAATCTGCCAGCCGGGCAAAATTTTGATGATGTCAAAAAAATGATTCCGCCACCTTCAACCGGAACAGCACCAGAAGTTTTCTACAGCAATAAACCTGCTGAATTAATTGCCGTAAACGGAAATCCAAAATTTATTAAAATAGACGGAACCAAATTGATGTACATAGACAACACGGAAAATGATGTTTTTGCCGACGAAGCCAATGGACAGTATTATGTATTATTATCAGGAAGATGGTTTAGTTCTAAAGAATTAACCGGACCGTGGAAATATGCAGGAAACAGCCTTCCTGCCGATTTTGCCAAAATTCCTAAAAATTCTCCGCGTGCTAATGTATTGTCGTCTGTTCCCGGAACACAAGAAGCCAAAGATGCCGTAATGCTATCGCAGGTCCCTGCAACGGCCATTTTAAAGAAATCTGATGCCGAAGCCAAAGTAAAAGTAAGCTACGACGGAGCGCCTCAGTTTAAACCAATTGAAGGAACAAAAATGCAATATGCAAGCAACACCCAGGAGAAAATTATAAAAGTAGGCGATTTGTACTATTTATGTTTTCAGGCCGTTTGGTTTATGTCAACGAGTCCTAACGGACCTTGGAAAACCTGCGATTCTGTTCCAAAAGAAATTTATACCATTCCGCCGAGTTCACCTGTGTATAATGTGACATACGTTACACAAACGACAACCGATACTACAGTAGAAAGCAGTACAACAGCCGGTTATTTTGGCGCTTTTATTATTGGTGCAACAGTAGGCGCAATATTAACGTATGGTACAGGATGGTATTATCCGCCTTATGTATATTATGGCGGCATGTATCCAATTTATCGTCCGTGGCCGTATGCGTATGGAGGAGGAGCAGTTTACAATCCGTGGACGGGTGGTTATGCTGTCGGAAGACGTGTTTATGGACCTTATGGCGCAGCAGGAACTTCGGCTTGGTATAATCCCGCAACAGGAAGATACGGACGCTCTGCAAGTGTTCAGGGATGGTATGGCGGTAGAACTGCAGCTAGTACGTACAATCCGTGGACGGGAAATTATGCCAGAACCAATCAGGGACATAATGCGTATGCACAATGGGGACATTCTGCTGCCACAAATGGAAATCAATGGGCGCAGACAGGACATATTACAACCAGACGCGGTACTGCAATTGGCTATGAGACTTCTGGCGGAAATAAAGGTGTAATTACACATCGTAGAGGCGGAGGAACGACAATTCATACCAACAATAATGTATATGCAGGTCACGACGGACATGTGTATAAAAGAGATGCTAACGGAAACTGGAGTCATTATAACAATGGAAACGGCGGCTGGACTCAAGCAGGAACTTTAGGTTCATCGAAAAAATCCGGTGAAGCCATTCAGCGTAATAAACCGAATCAGGGATTGGGTGCAAATGGAGCGGGAGAGAGGATTCAGCGTGATAACTTGCCAAAACCGGAACAAAAACTGGGAGGCGAAACCCGATTAGGCGACAGAACCCAGCGCGATAATTTCCCCAAAGCAGATCAAACTCTCGGACAACCGAATAAACCACTTGGGGAAGCAGGTCGCCCTGATATTACAAACGACTTAAATCGATCAGCATTATCCAGAGACCGTGGAGAATCACAAACCCGAAATTTCCAAAACTTCCAGCATCAAGGTGGTTTAGGCGGTGGAGGTTTTAGAGGCGGTGGTTTTAGAGGAAGAAGATAAATAAAAGTAAAAGGTTGATTATTTTTTAAATTCCAATTTTTAAATTCCAAATTCCAATCGCTCGTATTGAATTTAGGATTTGAGAGTTGGAATTTATTTTTTGAGATTCAGATTTTTGGAATTTGGATTTTTAGTTATTGGAATTTAAAATTTAAGCACAATCTTGTCATTTCGAGGAACGAGAAATCTTCGCAAGAAACTCTACAAAGATTGGTGACATTTATTAAAATCTCAATTTTAAAATCCCAACTCATTTTTGTCATTTCGAGGAACGAGAAATCTTCGCAAGAAACTCTACAAAGATTGGTGACATTTATTAAAATCTCAATTTTAAAATCCCAACTCATTTTTGTCATTTCGAGGAACCAGAAATCTTCGTTAGAAACTCTACAAAGATTATGAAAACCTGAAACCTGAAACCTGAAACCTGAAACTCTGAAACAAAACAAATTCCCTATATTTAACATTCAAAAAATCAGACAAATGAACTATAACAAACTTTTACTTTGTCTTTTATTTACAATGCACACAGCATTAGGACAAACCAGCCCCGACATTAGTTTAAAACAATTAAGCAAACAGCATCAGTATGCTAAAATGGATAGTTTGAACAATAAGCAAAAAAGCAAAGACTATTATTTCTATAAAGGACTATATGCCAATGTCTGTAATAAACCCAAGTTGTCAAACCAGTATTTAGACAGTTTGAAAAACAACGAACTTACCAATAGTTACGAATTTGCGAAACTGAAAAACGATAACTATATCAAACTCTTTAATTACAATTTAGCTTATACGGCTTCTAAAGTTTTAACCCTTAAATTTCAAAAACAATATACCGAAGACGAACTTCAAGACGAATTAAACACACAGCGAATCTGGCAGACTTTACGAAGTACGCGCGCGCAGACAATCGATAAATTTTCTACAATTTCAATTGCTGCGGTAAAAGACAAAGCAGGTTTAATTACAACCGAAGTTAAAGCAAACGATACACTTTCTAGTTTTGTTTTTGATACCGGAGCTGGAATCAGCTGTATTACCGAAAGTGTAGCGAAGAAATTGGGAGTTAAAATCCTGCCGGATAATAACATTTCGGTCGCAAGTTTTACGGGACAAAAAAACAAAGTTCGTATAGGTGTAGCACCCGAAATTAATTTAGGAGAATTGAAAATTCATAATGCCGTATTTTTAGTATATCCAGATAAGGCTTTTACATTTGCAGACGGCGCTTATGTGATTAACGGAATTATTGGTTTTCCAATAGTAAAAGAGCTAGGAACGATTACAATTGAAAAAGATAAACTTACTTTTTCTAAAGAATTAGAGGCCAATACAACCGAAAAAAACTTATTTGTAGACGAACTCAGAGCCATTGTAATGCTCACCTATAAAGGCAAAACCCTGCCGTTTAATTTTGACAGCGGGGCAAAAGAAAGCCTTTTCAACAAAGCATTTTATGAAACCTTCAAAACCGATCTTGACCGCATGGGTACTTTAGAAAACTCTAAATCCTCCAGCGCTGGCGCAGAAGTAGTTTCTACAGAAGTTTTGGTTTTAAAAGACCAGCAACTCTATCTTGGAAAAAAACTAATTCAACTCCCAAAAATGGAAATCGACCAAAAAAATTATGGCGTTTATGGCGAAGTTAATTTTGGAAATATTGGGCAAGATGTATTGGGACAGTTTGAAAAGGTGGTGATTAGTTTTGATGGTAATTATTTGAGGTTGGAGGATTAATTATTTTTAATTTTCTTTGTTTGTATAATTTTTTTCTTGCTAAATAATATATAACTTAAATTAACTCTAAATCTTTTGCAATATCCATCATCAATTTACTCATAGGTCTTTTATGTAAATCTCTATCATCTGTATAATTTCCAACTAAAGTTCTTTTAAATAGTTCCGTATGTAATGATAATTTGCTGAAGTTAGATTTTAGTGTTTTTAAATAGGTATGATTGTAAATTTGACTTTTAATTATTAATTCTTCAATTATGTCATATTGTGTTTTGTAAATTTCCTCAATATGAAATAATTCATTAAAATTTGTTATACCTGGAGAATAAGTGGGCTCTTGAAAAACAAAACTAATTCCGTCAGAACTTTTAGTTGTTAAAAATTTGGCCTTTGCATATGGATCAAGCTTAAATTTATAAGATGAAGATGAAGTTTTAGATAATTCATCAGAATATAGTTCAAACTCCACTTTTTTTCTGCTTTTTAATCTATTACATGATGCACACGTAGGGTATAAATTAAATAAACAAATGCTTAGGAAAGGATAATAGTCTTTTGAATGATAATGATCAACATCAAATTTTGCGGAATATTCATTTTTTAAATTTTTAACAGCAGTGATAGTTAACTGAGAATTACAATATACACAAGCTTTAATTCCTATCTCTTTAAAATAATTTGGATAAAAATCGGTTCTAAGTGATTTATAATTTAATGCTTCTAATATAAAATTTTTCAGTGCTTTAGAGCCTTTTGCTCTTGAGTTTTTTGGGATTTTACCTATAACCTTTATTTTGTTTTTTATATCGTTTGGTAAGATTAATGTAATATTAAATGATGTATCTGAATAAAGATCTTTTACTTTGTTTAAATATTGAATTTCCTCAGCATTAAATAATTTTTCATCAATTAGATTTAACTTATCATTAGCTTTTTCTCTTTGTTCTTCTATTTCAATTTGAAATTTTTTTTGAACAAGTAAAGCTTTGTTAATATGAATTGCTATCATTAATTTTTTAGTTTTATTAATTTTTCAATTTGATTTTGTATAAAATCATTCTTTTTCGAAGGATAAGCTTGCACATATAATTCGGTTAAGCTACTTGATAGCATAGGTTCTCCGACCAATTCAATTAATTTTTGGCAATACGTGTCATTATATTTTGAATATATTATATTGTATATCTCCTTAAGACGTGTATGTTCTTTTATGTCAATTTTATTTTTTTCTTTTTTTATCTGGTCTATTTTTGATTCAGAAGTCGAATTTTTAATTTCAGTGTCTAAATATTTGATCCTATTTTCTACTTTTAAAAAATTTAAGTGTTCAATTACTTGGTTTATTTCATTCTTGGTATATTCTCCCATAAAACCGTTTTCAAGGAAAAAATCGTTAGCAAGTAAATCATGTATATTGGCTCCAAATGTTTCTTGATCTGCTTTGAGGATACTTCCATTATCCAAACGTAGTATATTAGAAGAAGGAATATCAGATAGAATAAATGGTGAATGTGTTAAAAAAATAATATTTAATCCATAAATAATCATATTAGATGCATAAAGCGATCTTAATAATTCGTGTATGAAAACTCTTTGAAATTCAGGATGAAAGCAAAGTTCTATTTCATCTAGAATTATATTAAAATATTTATAACTTATTCTTTCTTCAGACTCTATTGATTTTAAGTTTATTAAATGGTAAATGATTGAGTTTATACTATAAATCATCTGTTTTTCTCCGGAACTTAAATCTTTAAAAAAGCCATTATCTTTAAATTCAAAATCGATCTCAAAAAATGAAGGAGGTAAATAATTAATTATATTATGTTTCTTATATATGATTTCTTTGTTTAGATCATAATCAACATTAGGATTATTTTCAAAGCTTTGTTTCAATTCTTCGTCTTCACGATTAAAAAAAATCTCAATATTTTTATTTACTATATCGACTATCCCTTTTTTATTTTCATCTGAAAGATGATATTCCTTATTTTCTAATGAACTTAAATCATAAAAATCATGTATTAAGAAATTAATAGCTTGCCTTATTTTAAAAGTACTGTGTGTAAAATCATTAGCTAGTTTTTCAAAACATTGTGTGATAATATCCTCTCTAGAATTAGCTCTAAAAACTCTGTTTGAATAATTTTTGTATTCGGGATATGTTTTTATAATGTCAAATGCTTTTCTTAAAATATATTCGACAGATATTTTTTTTGATTTTGAATCTTTAATATCTAAGTTCGCATATGAAGGATAAAAGGCTTTAATTAGTGGAGAAAAATGGTTGTCTCTATATTTTTCGGTATACTCTAAATAAATTGATTTTTCGCCAATATCTAAAACATGTTTTGGAATTTGATCATTTTTTAAATTCTCTGGATCAACAACATTAAATTTATTTAAGTCTAATTTTAATGTTATTTTATAAACAATCTTATTATTAACTAGGTTTCGTAAACTATCTTTTTCATTTTGATTTTTATCTAATTTTCTAAAAACGTTTGATAATAATCTCGATTTTGATAAATATGTTAATCTGTTGATATCAATAATCCCTTCTGATCTCATTGGATTTAAAACAATTGGAGTTTGATATCCATCGTTTTTATGAAAAATTGATTTTAACCAAATACCTATTTCATTAGTATTTAATCCATATAAGGAATAATTAGCTAATATTGAATAAAAAAAAGATTCTCTAAGAAATTCTATTTTTTCAAGTTCTTCAATATCTTTAGTAAATTCTATTTTTTTATTTGAGACTAATATTAAATATTCATTTTCATGATTTTCAAAAGTTTTTAAGCTAAAATTAATTCCTTTTTTAGTTATACTATAAATTTTGTCATCTATTGAATAATAAATTTCACAGTAAAAGGATTGAAAATCATTCAATTCATTTTCGAGTCTTTTTATATTATCTTTATTTAAAGAATGATTTTTTTTAAAATCATCGATATTAATTAAGTTTAGTTTCGTGGATAAGCAAAATACAAATAAGCTAATAAGCTCTACAATTGTACTTTTCCCACTTCCATTTTTTCCAACTACTGCCGAAATATTAATGTTTATATTGTTAAGATTTAACGAACTTAAACTATATAAATCATGTGGAACAATTTGATTGTAAGTAATTTTTTCAACTTCATCAGCGGTAATATTATTATCAATATTTAAATTATCTTTATCTAAAAACTGAAAGTCATTATAAAATTTATAGATCTGTCCTTTTTTTAAATTTTTTAAAAATATTTCATTACAACCTATTAATGGTCTAATTGCTATTAATTTAAATCCGTGCATAAATTTATTACTATATTAATTTAGTTAAAGAAATTTTTTAAGAACTGGTTCCATCAGATTCGTATTTTTCAAGCGCAGTTTTAAATTGAGAATCACATTCATCAATAAACGAATTCTTGTTACTTATTAAATCTAAAAATTTCTCGTAGATACTTTTATATACAATTTGATGTGCTTTATGCCCAATATCTTCCTCTCTATATTCATCCATTTCGAAATCACTCGAAATAGCTATTTCAAGTAAATTAAGTAAATTGTCTTTAGATATTTTATCTATTTCAATCCATTCATCTCCTTCACTATTTTTTATTAGAAAGAGTCCTTTATTGTTTTCAATTTTTAAGTATTTCATATGTTTCTGTTCTTCTTTTGTTATATTCTTCGTTTCCTGCTTCTAAACAATTAAGCATTACTTCATAATTGTCAATTTCTTCTCCGCTTGCAGTTTTTAATACCTTATCTGACGGAAAACCCGCATACACCTTATATTCTATTTTATCACCTATAATTTCTCTTTTTGTACAAGCAATAAAATTTGGTTTTATTGACGCTCCAACTGTACTATTATGAGTTACAATGATTACAGGAATAGATTTTGAAATTTCTCTTAAAAGTGCATTTACTTCATTCTTTAGAAATATATTGTCAAAAGAAGATTCTGGTTCATCAATTAAAAGCATGTCGTGCTTTAAAGCATCATTAATTTCATGTAAAAGATTAAATTCAGATCTTTCTCCACCGGAGACAGGAAAGCCTAATTTATTTAATGTTTTGTATTCAATATCAATAAAAAATTTGTACAATTCAGTTTCTTCTATATCTAAGCTTTTTAATGACATAAGATAAGAAAAGGGAACATCATAGTTTGAAAAAGCATTAGAAAGTGAAATCTTTCTATTATATATTTTTTTTAAATGTGTTGCACTTTCAAATTGTTTCGTTGATGCTACTATTTTAAATCCTCTTATTTCTTTTCGTTCTATCTCTTTTTCTAATTTTAGTTTATTGACTATTGTATTAAATTGATCAATCTTTTTTTTCTCAATAAGAATTCTATAAAAATCAACATCTTCGGGTATAGTTGATGAGGTTTTAAATCTTAGTTCGTCTTTTATTTTAGAGATGAGTGTATTAATCCAATTCTTTTTTAAATTGACTTCTTCATTTTTTAAATATTCTTTAATCAAATCAATTTCTAAAGAAACCAATAAACTATCATTGAGATGTTTACTTATAATATCTTTATATTCTAAATTTTCTCTTAATGTTCTTGTTGCTATAATTAACTTTTTTAAACTGTTTAAATCTTTTGATGTAAAAAGATTTTCGCTAAATAATTTAGTATTTGAGAATGCATCTGATTTTTCATTATCTGATGCAAACTTTAATAATGAGTTTAAGTAATTTTCAAGATCAATTTCATTTTGACGTTGGTCGATATCTTTTACATTATCGATTACTTTTTTGAATTCATTTAGATATTCTTCAGAAACGCTACTATGTCTTCGTGAAAGCAAATCTTCGAATTTTTGTTCATCATTTTGAAGTAATGAAAATTGTTCAATATATTTAATATTGCTGTGTGTGTTATTAATTTTATCTAATGTAACAGTTTTTCCTGTAGAACGTTCTCCTAAAATAACGTTGAGTCCAGTTGAAAGCATTAAACCATCATCAGTAGCTTGAAAAAAGTCATTTCCTTCTTCTTTTGATAGAAAAACTTTCTGTTTATCTGTAAGACACAACTTAATACCTTTTAAGGTAATTTCTTCCAAATCAACATAAGTCTGCTGAGTAGAAAAATTTTGTAATGTTTTATAATATCTTGAGTCACTAAAAATAACGGGAACTAGACTATCAGGGTCTTTTATGCAAGTTTTAAATTTCTTATAGCTCGAAACTTCACCAGCACTTATTAAGGTATTGAGTTGATTAATTATTTCAGATTTTATAATTGGGTTTTTTTGATAATGAGGAATTAGCAAATATTTTTCTAATGAAGTAAAAATATCGTTAAATTGATCAATTGATATCGAATCATCTTTAGTTTTAATATGTTGACGAACTCTTTCACATTTTTTAGAAAAATCAAAAATGTCAGCAATATTTGTATTATCTGCAATAAGTAATAGATGTCCATTTTCTAGATCAATTTCAATTCCTGGAAAAACTACAATTCCAAGTTCCGCAACTATATTATTATATTGTTCAAAATCAAAAGTATTATGATTTGTGATTGCAATACAATCTATTTCAAGTTTTTGAACATATTCCTTTAATTTAGATAAATCAAATTCGAAAGGTTTGTCGCTAACCGTTGCTACTGTATGAATGTGTAAATCAACTTTTTTCATAGAATTTTATTTAAGACACAATAATTAGTTAAAACAAAGATTATCCTTTAATTATTTACTATTTTATGGTAAACCGTAATTCACTAAAAAAATATACTTTAACAAGTGTAATAATAATCCAATCCCAAAACAATGCGTACTTATACGGTATTTTTCAAAACTGCCTAAAAAAGCAAAACCCTCAATCTTTTATAAAAAATTGAGGGTTTTCGATTTAAATAAAAAATAACCTTTACTCCACATCCAAATAAGGATTAAAAATCACAGATTTTTTTCAGCCTCAAAAAAAGTTTTGATATTTTTTAATTTCCATTGGTAATTTTGATTCCAATATTTTTTGGTTTACAGTTTTTCCTTTTGAATCTATTTTAAAGCAAAAATTGATATATCCATTTCCAACAGTTGAATATGAAAAGTTGTATGCTTCAAAAATCAAAACTTTAAAATTGCCTTTTTCAATAAGACTTATTTTGTTGGGGATTAAATTGCTAAAATTTGAATTTCTTAAATCTTTAATAATTTTATCATTTATCTTAAATATTGTATTCTGATTAGTATTTATCGCAGTTTTAATTTCATTTCCTATTTTTTGATCTAAACATTTTTGGGGAACTATATTTTCAGTCTTAATAAGAACATCGAAATCAACATTTTTCAGCTTTTCATGTACCTTAAAAATACTTACCGAATCATTGATCGAAATTCTGCAAGGCTCAATCTTCTTTTGAGTTAAAGTATAATTTTCAGCTTTATTTTGGGAATGAATTAAGTTCACAAAAAAGCTGAATAATAATATTAATGTTTTTTTCATAAATAAACTGTAAATCTTTTTTAGGATTAAATATGTAAACTTTTTTTAAGATGAGACAAGGAATATCGCATGAGCGGGACGCTTGTAGCAAGAGGGTATCCATCAGCTAAATTATGACTTGCAATTGCAATTTTTAATAAGAATTGTATCTTTATCGAAGATTATTCCTATGTCATTTTCTATCACTTTTTTAATTTGTTCATCAGTCCATTTGTTTTTTTGTCTTACGCCATCAATATAAATATTTGGACGAAAATATGCTGTTAAAACTGAAATTGTAATAATCCCATTATTTATTTGAAATGATTTAATTTGCGGTGTTACTAAATGAAACTGGTTTCTGTCCTTTTCTTTTACAGAATAAAAAAGTATTTTTTTTGCCGTCTCTAAGTTTACTCTTTTTTGCAATACACTGTCTCTATCCTGAATATATAATTTAATTGCTGATTCAGGTACTAGCATTTTTGATAGTGGGAAATATTCTGCCTTTTTTAAGCAATAATTTTCTTTTTTTTCTTTTAGATAACACGATATAAAAAGAAAAATTAATAAATATAAGAGATGTTTAATTTGTAATTGTTTCATTTTTTGGAGATTTGAAATTAAACTATTTTATAATTATCTTTTAAATAGAGGCCATATTCAAATGGGTGTACGTAACTTGATATTACTGACCAAATATGTCCCCCAAACTCAGGACTAGTTTTTATCTAAGTTTTATGCTTCCCCCACTGATACGAGCGTGACGCTAGTGTCAACATTAGGAAACTTATTTGTCCTAATTATTTAAAATTTCTATCTTACATGAGATCACCAATTTATTTTCTCTCCTTTTACAAAAACTTTTCCATTATTTAGTGTTACCCTGAAGTATATGGAGTCTTCAACTTTTTTTAAATCATTAATCATTGAAGTATTTTCATTTCGAAATCTTTTATAATTAACTAATTTAATAGTATCTCCAAATTTTAAATTTTCTAACTTTTGACTAGTATTGTATTTTAACAATAATTCTTTTGCCTTTTTTTTTGAAATTAAATGATTTCTTTCATTTATCACTATAGTAATAGGGTCTTTAGATGATAAATAAGGCTCAAAAGAGAGTATTACGCTTTTGTTCTTTTTATCAAGGATTTCATAATCACTAACATTCATTAAGGTTTTTTTATTTATAAAATAATAAATATTTAAAGAAATAATATCCCTTGACTGTAATGATAAATTGAATTCATTTGGAAAATGAATATCTACACTATCTTTTAAAGGATTCTTTTTTTCATTACTTGTAATAGTAACAATTTCATCAGAGATAATTGGTTCAATTAATATAGGCTTTTCGTTTTTACAGGAGACCATAAAAACTAAAAGCAATAAATATCTTTTTTTCATTGATTTATAAATTAAATATAGAATCTATTATTGTTATATCTTTTTTAACATCGTTGTCAAAATGGGTATAATAAAAAACATAATAGTGAATTGATGAATAAAACTCATTGTTTTTAGTTTCATATTGTTGAAAAAGTGTTATTTCGTTAAATTGTCTAAATTCACCTTTTAAGATTTTATTGAGAAGATTTTGACTTGCGAAAATAAAACCAAATCCATTTTCAATTGCCCAGGGTCTCTGTATAAAATTTTGAGCATCTTTCAATCCTTTTGCCTTTGCATTCTGCCAATCTGCCCACATACTTTCATCCACAACATCATCAACTTCTTTTAAAGAACCTTTTTCCATCTTTTCTAAACATAAAATCCTTATCGAAAATTATTTATCTAACCATTTAATTTTCTCTCTAATAATTTTTGTTTCTTCCTTAAAAAAGCCAATACTTAAAATAAGGGAATCAGGATCTTTTCTCATTTTTTTTATAAAATTGGGATTGTCTATTATATATTTTTTGTAAGAAACTAGATTTATTGTATCACGACCTGTTTTTATATCATTAATAGAAGCTGAAGGGTTGTATTTATTTAATAACATTTCAGCTTGTTTTTTTGAAATATGTTGATAATGTGAAATAAATATTTTTTTTGGATACGTGTGATAATTTAAATCCTCAATGGCATAAATAATCTTATCATTTTCGGCATTAAAAATTGAAAATTCCTCAATTTGTGTTAATCTTTTTTTATTTATTTTGCAATACAGTCCTACTTTACGAATTTTTGAAGAATTTAAATTTAATTTAAACTCAATTGGTATGTTCATATTAACACTATCCTTTTCTTTAGAACCGCGAATTTTTGTAAAAAAAATATTCTTTTCAGATAGTACTTCCTTAAAATATGGCTTGTTGGTAGGCTTACAACCAAACATTAAAAAGATTATTGTCCAAAATAAAATCTGCTTTTTCATAAATAATGTTCTTGGTTAATGAATATTGAATCTACTAAAGTAAGGCCAAGCGTAGAAGTTTCATCTTTTACTTCATAAAAAATTATAACATACATTTTATTTTGATTAAAATTCTCTGCATTACAATTTCTTAATTCAGTAAGTGATTTAAATTCCCCTGCTAGCGCGAGCGTCTCGCGCGTGCCTATTTAGTATGTAAAATTGATTTACATTGCGTCACGGGCGGGACGCTCGCGCTAGCTGAGGACATTTGTAGCTTTTAAGTTGAAGGCTTCGGGGAGTGGGGATCTTTTATTTCTTCCCTTTTTTTCTTTAAAAATCGTTTAACAAAACTTTAATATTAGTTCTTCCGACTTTAAGTAAATAATCTATTTGTTCTTGCTTATTCAAGTATTTCACTGAATCAATAATTCTTACTTGTTTTTGTTTTTTATCATTGATTTTTGCCATTATATATTCAGGCATAAAATCATGTACTGAATTACCAAAATTTATATTAAATCTTTTTTTATAATTAGCTTCATAAAGACTATCAATAGTTTTTTTACTTATTTTGATATTATAAGTTGTTTTCAAATTACTCCATTGTTTGTAAATCAAATCAAAGTCTTTATTTTGGATGATGCGTTTAATTGGAACACCTTTAAAATAATAGAAAGTCCGTTTTGTAAGTGGAAAGATTGTTTTTCTATATTTATATTTTAAATAATTAATTTCAGAATCTCTTTCAAAATTATTTGTAATTTCAATCCCATCATTATTAAAAATTAAATTTCTATAAAGATCTGAGCTTCTTGCATAATTTTCGTCATCTATTCTTTCTATATCAATTAATCTAAATCTATTGTTTGAAATTGTTATTTTATACGGTATATAAATCATTAAACTGTCGCCAAAAGGCATTTTTTTACAATCATAATTATATTCTCTATCATTATAAACAGTAATTGAATTCTGAAAATAGGAATAGGCTACATACATAAAAACGAGAGATAACATTGCGATTAAAAATATTTTTCTTTTCATTGGAAACTTTTATTCTTTTTAAACTTTATGTGGAGCAAAATAAATAAACATAAATGTTTTTAAATATTAATAAAAACACTATCTACTATCGTGAAAATTTTCTTAGTAGATTCGTCAGGCATATTATAAGTAATCACAACATAACTTTTATCATTTTGATCCATATTATTTAATTTTGTAAATTCATCAATTGTTTTAAATTTTCCTTTTAAAAGGTTACCCAACATTTCTTTGCTTGCATAAAAAAAACTAAATTCTTTATCTGTTGTCCAATAGCTTCTTATAAAATTCTGTGCGTATTTCAATCCTTTCGCTTTTGCATTTTGCCAATCTGCCCACATACTTTCATCAACAATATCATCAACTTCTTTTAGAGAACCTTTTACCATCCAGCCTATCACTTCCACACCAAAAGCAAATACAGCTAATTGAGGTACAAAACCAACAAAAGTTGATAACGAAGGCATATTGAACTTTTCATTGCTGCTCAATTCTGGAATCATTTCTTTCATTTCTTTTAGTATCTCAAACTGTTCGTAAATTTTAGCAGCCTCTTTGGCAAATTTTATAAACTTTACACCAAAATTCTTTACAGCAATTTTTCCTCGTGCTTCAATTGGCACTTCTATAAGATCTTCATCTATGTAAATTTGAGAGGAATTTTTATTTGTTTTAAAAAATGATGCTCCTTCTTCAATAGTATAGCTTGCAGATTCTAAGGTGTTAGTATCTAGATTAATTGCTTCGTTATAAATTTCTCTTTTGAATTTATTTATGTCTGCCTGAAATTTAAAAGTCGTTATGGTTCGAAGTTTAATCATTGAAAACTTTTTTATCTCTCCATCAGGCAACTTATCAATTGCATACAAAATGATAGAACCATTATTGGCATATATTTCAGGAAGCCCATAGCTCCTGTCATTTGTTGCAGGCTTTATAAACAAAGTTGTTTTAGAACGATATACATCAAGTATATTGTTGTTAGATTTCCAATAGGTATTATGATATTTCCAAGTCCAATAAAACTCAAGACAGCTGTTAATACTTCCTCTTTCGTCTTTTTTAATATCAATGTGCCATTTTGGATTCAAATATAGTTCTATTGTTATTCTGTGCTGTCCATTTACTTCTCTAACCATAACAGTTTTGAAAACCATATTTCCATCAAATTTTGGATTATCAAAGATGGTCAGTCCTTTAAAAGGAGTGTTTTTATCCCAAAGCTGAAATGTTATACTTGTTCCAACAGGTATACGTTCGCTTACGTTTAATTGAAAATACACCGTTTCTTCTAAATAGGCTTTAGGCCAATTAGAATCTTGTTCTGGTATGTTTCTTATTCCTTCATAATCTGGACTCCACCAGCCTGAAAAAGCTTTTTGAGTTTCTTCTTTAATGGGTCTGGCTTCTGGTTCTCCGTAAGTATATTCTGGAGCATAATAATTAATGCTTCCTTTTGAATTTATTTCAACTCCTTCTTTGGCATACATTCTTGTCGTACCGCCTACTTTGGTTGTAATATTTCCTTTTACTCTTAAATTAAATGACATAGTATTTATTTTTCTTCGGTTATAATGAAAGTTAAAAAGTCAATAACATGAAACTGATCATCGGCATAAAAAGTTTTATTGGCGATTTCCTGAATATCTTTTTTAGGCATCATTAACATTCTTGTTCCGTCTGATCTTCTTATTTCGTCTCCATAGTTTTTTAATACAAAATGTTCAAAATTAATTCTAATCTGCTGAGGCGAACTTGTCATGTAATTACCAAAAGGATCGTCATAACTAACTTCTCCATTATCGTTTACCATAAAAGACGCTTTATTTTTTGTATTGCGATAAATCCAAACACTTCCGTCAGGTTTAAGTGTTAAGTCTATTCCGCCAACTGTTTTTATCATAACAAATTAATTTTGGGTAGTATTTTCACTGCTGTTATTTTTAATGTTCTTTTTTGAATGTATTTCGTGAGATTCTTCACTGCTGGAAGTTATTGTTCCATTACTGGCAGTATTATAATCTTTTTTAATATCAGAGTTATGATCTCCTTCAACATTAGCATTGTAATCTCCTATAACATTTAAGATTTTATTACCTCCAACACTCGTATCTAAAATCCCTCCAACCTGTAGAGTTTTATTTATACCCGCAGTTTCGAGAATATTAGTTCCCGCTTTTACCGTAATACTTTCCGTAGCCTCAAAAACAATATTTTTTGCTCTAATGGTAAAAGTTTCCGGCGTTGTGGCATTTATGTTTTTGTTCTCTTCGTCTAGATGAATTTCATTGCCGCTTGGGTCAGAAAGCCAGATTCCTGATTTTTCAACGAATTTGAGCATTTGCCCAAATTTCATTTTTAAGCCTTTAATTAAATTTTTGGGATCAAAAAAATCTGGTTTTTCCATTCCGTTATAAAAACAGGCAGATACGTACGGGCAGTCGGTATTACTGCCTTCAAAACTTACCTGAACTTCTTCGCCAATTTCGGGTCTGAAATAATTTCCTTTTCCTGAACCTCCGTACGATTGTGCAACGCGCATCCATTCGCTTTTAGAAGCATAAGTATACCAATTGTACTGCACTTTTACGCGTCCGAGTTTTTCGGGGTCATTGTTATCAATTACTTTAGCCGACTGACTTTCGGCAGCAGCAAATGCATTTACATTGGTATAATGCGGCGCCGCAACATCGGCAGGAATGGCTTTGAATTCGCAGGTGTAATTTCCGTTTACATCAGAACGGTGTACAATTTCAATTGCCAGTAAATGATGTTCTACCGTTTTGTTTTCTATGGTAAAAGTCTGGCCTAAACCTATAGGCAGGTAGGAGGTGCCGCTGTAAAATATGCTGTTGGCATCGTGTCCGGCGGTCTGCATTTTTACCATTTCTTCAATATCTTGTTTGTTTTGGGCATTGTTGGTATAAGCACCGTTTTCTAATCCCGGACGAACAATATAAGGTTGTTTAAAATTGGCAATAGAAGCAAACCTGTCCCTGCTTCCTTGTGAAGTTTTTTCGGCACCGTTTTTTAAATTAGACGCAGTAGTATAATCGTAACCGCTGAATGAAGTTTTTTGCGAAACCAAATTGGCTTCGATACTAAAGTTATGAAGCGAGGATTCGTTTATAAGCCTGATGTTGGTATTTTTAATTTTTCCGAACTGCATGCGCATTCCGTCAAAATAAAACCATTGCGCATAACGTTGAGAAAGACGCTTAAGGAAATCAAAATTGGTTTCGTTATACTGGGTTTTAAATTTAAATTCTTTTATATAAGTAGGAACAATAGATTCGCGCTGATAGAATTCTCCAGAACTTTCTTCGGCAAAAATTTCGAGTCCAATTTGCTGTAGATTTTTTTCAAGGAATATTCGGGATTTTGGCATATCGTCAAGCGTAATGGTATGACTGATTCCCGAAACCTGAAGTCCGGCCGGGCTTCCGTCTTCGTCAAGAGAACCTAATTTTGTAATTCTTCCTTTAGACATGAGCCTGATGCCATTTACTTTGAAGGTAAAAATTACTTCACTGCCTATATAATTGCTAAATGCTTTTTCCTGATCCTGAGGTTCTATAATAGGTTTTCCGGTATACTGCCAAAAGAAAGAAAAATGGTGATGATCTGCCATTTTTTGAGACAGTTGAAGATTGTAATAAATAACATTTTGAGAAAAACCTTCTATCGTAATTTGTACTTGTTCTGAAAAATGTGACATGGTTTGGTGTATAAAAATAAGTTTGATTTAGTTAAGTGAAATCCATTTTTTAGAAAAGTTGGCATCTCCAAAAACCAGTTGCTTAGCCGTTAATTCCATTGAAATAAGCATTGGGGTTTGGGTTGAACTTTTAAATTCTTCGTTATAAGAAATGCAGTAGGCTTTATCAAAAGTTAACTCCCTCATTTTGCTCATGGCATCTCTTCTATAAAAAATAATTTTGCCGTTTTTGGTTAAATCACCGCTTAACATCCAGGATAAAAAACTGGTGCTTTGGCTGGCCTCGATACTTATTTTTATTGTACCTCCTTTGGCGTTTCCAACGGGTTTATTTAATCCGTCAATTTTCTGCCAGAATTTTATATTAAAATCAAGCACATTAAATTCTTCTCCGTCAATTTGTAGTTTTGCTAAAAAGCTCATTATTTATTTTTTTGATTTGATACAATAGATTGTCATTCCAGATTCTTTTAAAGAAAAGAATTAGAATATTTCGTAATATTTGTATTTGGATTTTCTACGAAATAGGCATTCGAAGAATTTGCTATGCAGTATTGGCTATAAAATTATAGGGAAGTGAATTACAAAATATACCCCTAAACGGCATAAAAGTATCAGAATAAGCTTTTTTTGATTTTCTAGCAGTGGGAAGATTTGGTAATATGAGACGGTTTTTGACAAAAAACAAAACCCTCAATCTTTTTAAGATCAAGGGTTTTAATTTGAAAAGCAGTATAATTTTATTCTACATCCAGATAAGGATTTAAAATTTCGGCTAGTTCATTGAGCCAGTAAAAGCTGTTTTCGAGTTTGGGTATTTCTTGATGCAGGGTTTGGTTTTCTCTTATTAAACTTAACGAAAGAACAAAATTAACCTGCCTTAGGGCTTTTGCCATTTGTTCTGGCGTTATGTTTTGATTAAAGAAATTGGTAAGCCTGATTTCGGTTTCTTTTGAAAGGGTTTTGGTACTCATAATCTTAACTTTATGGAAATGAAACCCGCGTGACTTAGGTGTCCTACGCTGTTAAGAGAGCGTTGCAGTTGTTTCCAATACCGCCACCATACCACACGGGCAAACTTTTTTTCTGATATCATATCTTAACTATTAGGACTGTAAAGATATCAAAAAATGTTTTAATTGTAAGAAAAATATTTCTTTTGAGTTTTTTGTTTGTAAATCAAATTTCCAGAAAATTCTCTTATAAAAATGAGTGTTCTAGCCCTGATTGTAACGACATCCTTTTGTGGTGGGGTTCACCACAAAAGATATAGTGAAAAGCAGGAATCAGCTCCTTAAAAATCAAATACGAAGATATGAAATGGAAATGAAAACCTAGGCTTGTATTATACTCAAAATGGTTTTTGGAATTTCGGCAAAAGCCTCAAAAGAATAAGGTTTAATAAGATAGGCTTTTACGCCCAGAACGTCGCATTTTTCTTTGTATGAGGGATTTATGCTTGTGGAATACACAAAGCAGGGAATGTTTTTTAAGTCTGAATTGTTTAAAATTTGTTGTAAGGCTTCGATGCCGTCAACAATAGGCATGTTAATGTCGGTCAGGATTACGTCTGGGCTTTCGTTTGATGTGTTTTTTAGGTAATTGAGCAGTTCTTCACCATTGGCTACAAGGCTTACTTTGCCAAAATTTGGGTTTTGATTGAATGTTTCGAAGATTACATCAGCGTCATCATTGTCATCTTCGGCAATTATGATATGCAGGTTGTTTTTTTGTGGCATTTTATAAAATTGGGAAGTAAAGATTAAATGTCGTTCCTTCATTCAATGTACTTTCAACGGTAATGTTTCCGGAGTGGTTTTCCATAATCTTTTTACAAATCGCAAGGCCTATACCGTTTCCTGAATATTCGTTTCGGGCGTGAAGGCGCTGAAAAATGGTAAAGATTTTAAGAAGATGGCTCGACTCCATGCCAATTCCGTTGTCTTTAATTTGAATCTTTACAAATTTAGCATTTTGATTTGGCATTTCCGCATTTAAATTTTCGGCCTGATAAATTTCTATAAGCGGCGCAACAGTTTCTTTGCTGTATTTTATGGCATTGGTGATAAGGTTGCCAAAAAGCTGGCGGATTTGAACTTTTGAGGCTTTTATGGCGGGAAGTTTTCCTATTCGAATATCGGCTTTTTTATCGGTAATAATAATTTCGAGATCTTCGATGACTTCGGCAATTATCGAAGCGAGATTAATTTCGGTTCGTTCTTCCTGAGCAGTGTGCGACGAATACTGCACCAAATCATCAACCAGTGAATTCAATCGCAAGGCCGATGATTTTAGAACGTTCATTGATTTGGCATCGGTTTCAGAAAGGTAACTTCCGTCGATTCTGTCATTGTGCATTACAATTTTCCGAAGCGGTTCTTTTAAATCGTGTGAGATTACATGAATAAACTCTTCGAGATTGGTATTGATTCGGTTTAGCTCTTTGATTTTTTCTTCTAATTCCTGCTGATGTCGAATGAGGGCTTCTTCGTGTTTTTTCTTTTCGGTTAAATCGGTAATTACGATTCCTATGGCTTCTACGGCTGGTTCGAGATCAGTTAAAGCGATATAAGCGGGAAAAGTTTTTTTTTCGTTATTGGATTTAAAAAAGATTTCATGTGTGGCGATTCCGTATCGAAGCGCCTGAATAATCTGTACAAACTGCGTGGGATTATCAAAATATTCGTTTAAATACGTCCCGATAATCTGCTCTGAAGGAATGCCGACTAGTTCTGAAAAATAGTCGTTGCAATACAATATGAGTCCGTTGCGCGAAATACTAAGCGCACCCTGGCGGAATTTTTCTATAAGAAGACGGTACGTATAATCTGCCGTTTCCAGAGAATAAAGTTCAGGAACTCCATTGTTATTCACTACCAAAGCATCTACATCTCCTTGTTTTATGGCATTGACGATGCTGTTAGATTCATAAAGTTCTTCCTTTAATGATTCTATTTCAGCGAGTAATGATTCTATATTTATTTCTTTGCTTTTCAACTATGTGCCTATATTTAGTATATATAAAACCTTTTCTTTATCTGACAGATCGCCCAGAATAATTCTTCTGGGTTCTGGATAAACTTTAATTAATGTTGGGATTGCCACAATTTGATGAATCACGGCTTGTTCCTTATCACGGCTTATATCTATTATTTCTAATTCGTAATTATCGCGTAGATAAGTGTCGCAGATTTTGCGTAAATTTTCGATTGCATGTCCTGATTTAACAGACATACCGGAAACAAAAAGCATGAATTTGTGTTTGGTTGTACTTGTGCCATCAGATGAATCTTCCATAATTAGGTGTTTATAGGTTTAATATTAAGCCCTACAAGCACTCTTTCCTCATTAGAAAGGTCACCTATAATTTTACGGATTGGCTCAGGAAATTTCCTGACCAGGGTTGGTACAGCCAAAATTTGATCGCCTTCTGCCAATTGCGGATTCTTCAGCAAATCGATAATCTCGATGCTGTATTTTCCTTTTAAGTGTTCTTCGGCGTACTTTTTTATGTTTTCAAGCGCCTTGATCGATTTTGGCGTTTGGCCTGCTATATAAAGCAATAATTGCCATTCGGCTACTTCTTTTTTCATTTTAATTTTCTTTTTTCTTAGAAGACAGTTTTTCCTGCAATTCTTCTGTTGCTTTAAGGATACTCAGTTCTTCTTCTGCCGATTCAAATTCGGTTCTCAACGCTTCAATATTGGCTTCAAGAACTTTGCGTTTGCGTTCAATTTCTCTGTCTTTTCGGCTGATTTCGTTTTGCAGCTTAATATCAGAAATGGTTTTCTTAAACTGATGTGATTTTCTGGCTGCTCCGGTTAGGATTCCCTGCGGACCTAATTCTACATCCAATAATTCAATTCCTTTATTAGTGATCACAAATTCTCTGACCTGGTTAGAATGTCCCATTCCTCTGGCTTTGATAATAAAAATGCCGCGGTTTCTTTCGCCAACGCCTTCCATATCACGAACCGTTATCCAGGTATCGACTAGTGACGATACAGATTCTTCGGCCAAATCTGGTCTGAAATTGTCCGTTTGTTTGTTTAAAGACGTAAACATCGCTGTAATATTATTGGCTTTGAGCATATCAATCAACCTTACGAGCATAGAACGAACTTCGTGTTCGCTTCCTACCGAAATAAGGTTACTAATAGGATCAATAATAATAGTGGTTGGTGCAAATTCCTTAATCATTTTTCGAAGGGTAAGCAAATGCAGTTCAAGACCGTTTAACGACGGACGTGAAGAGTGTATTTGCAAAATGCCTTTTTTGATGTGCTTATCGAGATCAATACCAATTGATTTCATGTTGCGAACCAGTTGATGCGGTGATTCTTCGAAAGCGAAATAAATCGTTTTTTCGTTCTTTTCGCATTGTTCGTTGGCAAAATAACAGGCAACGGTTGTTTTTGCTGTTCCGGCAGTTCCAGATATTAAAATGTTGCTTCCGCGATAGAATCCGCCGCTGTTAAACATTTCGTTTAATCCGGGAACTCCTGTAGAAATAATATCAGATGAAACTTCGTTATCGAGTTTTAATGATGTAATAGGAAGTACCGAAATACCTTCTTCATCAATTAAAAATGGATATTCGTTTGTTCCGTGTGTAGAACCTCTGTATTTTACAATGCGGAGTCTTCTGGTCGAAACCTGCTCTATAACACGATGATCGAGAACAATAACACAGTCAGAAACGTATTCTTCTAATCCCTGACGGGTTAAGGTTGCTTCGCCGCGTTCGCCTGTAATAACCGCTGTAACGCCTTTTGTTTTAAGCCAATGAAATAATCTTCGTAATTCGGCTCTTAAAATCGCCTGATTGTCAAGACCTGCAAATAATGATTCGATGGTATCCAGAACAACACGGGTTGCTTTTATAGAATCGATCGCATGACCTAATCGTATAAATAAACCGTCTAGATCGTATTCGCCCGCTTCTTCAATTTCTGATCTTTCTACGCGAACATGATCTACTACGAGCTTTTTATCTTTTTTAAGCTGCTCAAGGTCAAAACCAAGAGATTTTACATTTAAAGTAAGATCATCTGAAGGTTCTTCAAAGGACATGAAAACTCCGTTTTCATTATGATCTGTAATTCCTTTAATAAGGAACTGCATTGACATTAGTGTTTTTCCACAGCCGGCACCACCGCAGATTAAAGTAGGGCGCCCTTTTGGGAAACCACCTTCTGTAATCTCGTCTAGTCCGTCAACGCCCGTAGGAGTCTTTGGGAATATAAAATGATGTGATTTTGTTTTTTCCTGCACGATAATAAAATTCAGTATTATCTCAAATATACGTTTTCTTACAGTATTTACAATGAATTCTGACTAAGATTTAACAGCTGTTTAATGAAGTTTTAAAAGTAAATTAAGAAAAAACGACTAAAAATATCAATATATCGGAGAATTTTAACCAAATAATTGCAAAATTGTTCTAAATATTTAACACTAATTTTTCTGTTTTGCCTGAAATTGATTTTTGATAATATTTAAATGTTAAAATCGGCTTTCCAGTATACTCAATGATACCGTTAAAAAAGGAATACCTTTTGCAATTTAACTTTGTCCTGTTAATTTAAAACATATAAAAATGGACAATTTAAAAGATAAAATAGCCGTAATAACAGGTGGAAACAGCGGTATAGGTTATGCAGCAGCAAAACAGTTAAAAGAGCAGGGAGCACAAGTTATTATTACCGGAAGAAGAAAAGAAGCAATCGAAAAAGCAGCACTGGAATTAGGCGTTACGGCAATAACAGCAGATCAATCGAGTATTTCTGATATTGAAAGTCTGGCTTTAAAAGTTAAACAGGATTTTGGTAAAGTAGATATTCTTTTCATCAATGCCGGAATTGCCGGATTAGGTAATATCGAACAAGCATCAGAAGAACAATTTGATAGTATTATGAACGTAAATTTTAAAGGTGCGTATTTCACATTAAGCCGATTTATTCCAATTTTGAATGATGGTGCTTCGGTTGTTTTTCTTTCTTCAAATACTGCCAGTATGCCGGGACCGGGATCTTCGGTTTATTCTGCGAGTAAGACTGCTTTGAATTCGGTTATGAAATCAGCTGCTTTAGAATTAGCTCATAGAAAAATCAGAGTGAATTCTGTTAGTCCGGGGCCAACTCAAACGGAGGTTATGAAGAAAGTAGGTTTAGACGAAGCCGCTGTAAATGGTATTATGGATATGGTTGTAGAAAAAGTGCCGCTAAAACAAATGGGTAAAGCCGAAGACGTTGCCAAAATGGTTTCGTATGTAAGCAGTGACGCAGCAAAATTCATTACCGGAGCAGATTTTATTATGGATGGCGGAATGGTGTTAGCTTAATGGTGAATTATTAATTATGAATTGAGATTTAACCGCAATCCCGATAGCTGTCGGGAGCTAAGGTTTAACAAAAGTTCGCAAAGTTTTATTTAACAAAGCTTTGCGAACTTTGCGTTTATACTAAGTCTTACGAGTCAAAATCATTGTGCACTTTGCGGTTCAGTTATTCGCATTTCAAACTCATAATTCATAATTCAAAACTCCTAACTCCAAGACTGTCCGTTTCAGCCTAAAGTTCGTCCGCTTGGACTGTTTTCTCATTTCGTAAGAAGGGTTATCGAAATACTTTTGACACAGAAATTAACAACAACAAAATAATTTAAATCAAAAGTTATGGAAACTAAAAAACAAAAAACATGGGTAATAATCGCTATCATCATTTTAGGAATAATCGCCTTTTTAATCCCGAATCAAATCGCAGCCCAAACCGGAATAAAACGCACTGATTTACAAAAACACGATTTAAGTATTCCGGGAAGAGAAACCGTTCAGGCCAAAATTGATTTTGACGGACATACCGCTTTCGGAAAACATTCTCATCCGGGTGAAGAAATCATTTATGTATTAGAAGGTTCACTTGAATATGAAGTGGAAGGCCAGACACCCATAACCTTAAAAGCAGGAGAAGTACTTTTTATTCCAGCTGGAGTAATTCACTCAGCTAAAAATAATACAAACTTAAAAGCATCAGAACTGGCAACATATATAGTAGAAAAAGGAAAACCAGTTTTGGTTATGAAGAAATAATTTCAAGTTTCAAGTTTCAGGTTTCAGGTTTCAGGTTGAAATGTGGATAGTTTAACCGCAAAGAGCGCAAAGATTTTTAGCTTATTGGGTTCTATAAAAACGCAAAGAGCGCAAAGCTATGCGAAAAAACTTTGCGAACCTTGCGTAAACCATAGTGTCCTTTGCGGTTAAACTACTCATAACTCATAATTCAAAACTCATAACTAAACAACTGTCCATTTCACCTTTTACTTTGTCCACTTCGGCTTTTTTCTCCTTTTAAAACGAGGATTGTCGAGATACCTTTGACTAAGAAATTAACTGATAATCAACTAATCAAAATATTAAAAATTATGAAAACGATATTTAAAATCAAAAACAGTATTACAAGCTCAGTTCTTTTAATTGCCTTTCTTTTAGTAAACGCAGCAACAATTGCACAGACAGAAAAACAAGAAGGTTCGCTAGGAACTTTAAAACAAATCAATGCCGGATTATTAAATGTAGGTTATACCGAAGCCGGTCCATCTAACGGAACTCCGGTAATCCTGCTTCACGGCTGGCCTTATGATATTCACAGTTACAATGAAGTAGTGCCAATTTTAGTTTCAAAAGGATATCATGTTTTTACACCTTATTTAAGAGGTTCAGGAACTACAACTTTCCTCTCTAAAGATACTTTTAGAAACGGACAGCAGGCAGCATTAGCAGTAGATATTATTGCTTTTATGGACGCTTTAAAAATCGACAAAGCCGTAGTTGGCGGATTTGATTGGGGAGCAAGAACAGCAGTAGTTATGGCGGCACTTTGGCCGGAACGTGTAAAAGGTCTGGTTTCGGTAAGCGGTTATTTAGTTGTAAACCTTGAAGCAAACCTAAAACCATTGCCTCCAAAAGCAGAACTAGGATGGTGGTACCAATACTACTTTGCAACCGAAAGAGGAAAACTTGGCTACAGCCAAAATACATACGAATTCAACAAACAAATCTGGCAGATTGCTTCTCCATTATGGAATTTTGACAAAGCGGCTTACGACCAAACAGCACAGTCATTTAACAATCCGGATCACGTAGCAATCGTAATTCATAATTACAGATGGAGACAATCTCTGGAAGCAGGAGAATCTAAATATGATGCTTTAGAAAAACGTCTTGCAGCAAGACCAGAAATTAAAGTACCAACCATTACAATAGGAAGTGATTTTGACGGCGCTTTCGCAGATGGAAAAGCCTACGCCAATAAATTCACCGGAAAATATGCCCACAGAATCCTAAAAGGAATAGGACACAATGTTCCGCAAGAAGACCCAAAATCATTTGCACAAGCAATAATAGACGTTGCAAATTAATGGTGAATTGTAAATGGTGAATGGTTAATTATTTTCACTCGTCACTTTTTGCATTTCAAAAAAATAACATAATACATATAAAATTCACAATTAATAATTTACAATTAACAATTAATAACATGAGCACACAAGTATTATACACAGGAAAAACACACACAACAGGTGGTAGAGAAGGAGCTTCTCAAAGTTCAGACGAACAGTTGAATATCAAATTAAGTGCACCGGGATCATCGCGCCCGGGAACAAATCCGGAACAGTTATTTGCAGCAGGATGGTCGGCTTGTTTTATTGGAGCCTTAGGAATTGCAGCTTCTAAATTAGGCGTAAGACTTCCGGCAGAAACTGCGGTAGATGCAGAAGTAGATTTATGTGTAACAGAAGGAGAATATTCATTGCAGGCTCGTTTAAACATCAGCCTTCCGGGAATTGACCTCGAAACTGCCGAAACTTTAGCTTCTCAGGCACATCAAACTTGTCCTTACTCAAAAGCAACACGAGGAAATATAAACGTTGAGATTAATATTCTTTAAAGAGTTATAAGTTATGAATTATGGGTTATGATTTTTTTTAAACTTAAATTTTACTCATAATTCATAACTCATAATTAATAATTTAAAAAATCATGAAAAAGATAAAAATAATAAGTGCTTTTGCAATGCTGTTTTTTTTAGTTGGAAACACGATTTTCAGCCAAAGCAATCAAGATAAAAAAGGTTTTGCCCTTTTAGAATTATACACTTCCGAAGGCTGTTCGAGCTGTCCGCCGGCAGACGAATTATTAGGTAAAATTCAAAATGAATTAAAAGATAAAAATGTTTATGTACTTTCTTATCACGTTGACTATTGGGACAAACAAGGCTGGAAAGACATTTTCAGCAATGCAGATTTTACTAAAAGACAATACGATTACGCAAAATACATGGAGAAAGATCCAATTTATACACCGCAGGTAATTATTAACGGAAAAATAGATTATGTTGGTTCTCAGGAAACCAGTCTGCGAAACGGAATTAAATCGGCACTTTCTAAACCTGTTTCTACAAATTTAAGTTTAGAAGCCAGTCAAAATGCGAATTCACTTTCTGTAAATTATAATGTTGAAAGCACTTCAAAAAACAGCCGTTTATTAATTGCGGTTGTTCAAAAAGAAGCCAAAAGCAATGTAAAAAGAGGAGAGAACGCACACAGGGTTTTATCACATTATCAAATCGTTCGCAATCTGCAGTCTGTAGATTTAAACAAAGCCAAAAAAGGAACAGCATTGGTTCATCTTCCTAAAAATTATAATGCACATGATTTTGAGATTATCGGATTTGTTCAGGATATGAATTCAGGGGAAATTTTAGAAGTAAAACGAGCGTAATTTTTTTTAAACACATAGAGACATAGTTTTTCTTTGTCTATAAAAAAGGCATTTCATTTGTTTAAAAATACATAGCTATGTATGAAAATCTAGATTTTCTTTTAGTTCTTTATTATTAAGAAGTTAATCTATGTTTCTATGTGTTTTCACCCAGATCTTGCAGATTTATTTTGATTCTATTTCCATAAAGTTTGCGAATAAAACTTTGCGGCTTTGCGAGATTAAAAAAAATACTTCGTTGAAATGGCAATACTCTGGGCTGACTTTTAAAATCTGCGTGAAATGTTTTTTCAAAATAAACCTATCTTTGATTAACAGAATAACAAAACCACTATCATTATGGAAAAAGCAAAACGTTTTCAGGTTTCGCTCAAAGTTATTTGGGGAAGTTCTATTGCGCTGGCAGTTATGGCTTCGATACCTAAATTATTTGATGCCGATTCTACGCCTGGAGACCTTATTATAAATTCTTCGATTACACTGCTGTTTTCTCTTTTTATATGGTATTACAACATTTACAGCTTACCTAAATTTTCATCACAGCGCACGAATAAAAGTCTGTTTAACTGGAAACTTTTGCTGAGTGTTGTACTGGGAATTTTGCTGATGGTGATTCTCGTAATCGCACATCAGGAACTTTTTCAGGTTTCGAAAATGGATGCGCCTATTATGTTTGAACTCCGCGGGGTTTTAATCAATTTAATTGTCTACATGTTCCTGCATTTGCTTTTTCAAAATTACCAAACCCAGCAAATGGGAGTAGAACTGGAACGTACCAAAGCTGTACATCTGGGAGCGCAGTATGAACTTTTGAAACAGCAGGTCAATCCGCATTTTTTGTTCAACAGTTTGAATACTTTAAAATCGATGGTCGATATGCAGGATCCTCAGAGTTCTGATTTTATCTTGAAATTATCTGATTTTTACCGATTTACCCTCGAAAGCCGAAAAATGGATTTGATTCCATTAAAAGAAGAATTGCAGATTCTGGATTCGTATGTATATCTGCTCAAAGCCCGTTTTGAAGATGGATTTGAAGTTATAAAAGAAATTGATGCCCAGCAGTACGATTGTGCAATTCCGCCTTTTTCTTTGCAATTATTGATCGAGAATTGTATCAAACACAATATAGTTTCGCTTGATAAACCTTTGAAAATTAAATTATATACGGAAAATGATTTTCTGGTAATCGAAAATCCAATCCAGCTGAAACGAGGTACTTTGTCAACAGGTGTTGGACTGAACAATATCAATCAGCGATTCCTTCATTTGGTGAACAAAGAAATTGAAATTGACAAAACCGAAACCCATTTTAAAGTTAAAATACCACTAATTTATGACTATCATAATAATTGAAGATGAAGTAAAAACGGCCAAAGCGCTTGGTCAGCTTATTTTGAGTATCAGACCCGATGCTCAGATTTTGTCGTATATTCAAAGTATAGACGGTGCTGTAAGTTATCTTTTAGAAAACGATCAGCCCGATTTAATTTTTATGGATATTCAGCTTGCTGATGGTTTGAGTTTTGAAATTTTCAAAAACGTTGAGGTTTTGTCGCCGGTTATTTTCTGCACCGCTTTTGATGATTATGCAATCGACGCTTTTAAATCAAACGGAATCGATTATGTATTAAAACCATTTTCAAGAGAAAGCATTTCGCAGGCCATTAAAAAAGCAGGCGAACTGAAAAATTTCTTCCAAAGAAACAAAAAAATGATGCCTGATTTCGATTATCTCTTAACCAGAACAGGCGAAAACAAAGGTAAAAGCAGTTTTTTGGTTTTTAAAAACAATAAATACCAAACCATACAGACAGAAAATATTGCTTTTTTCTACATCAAAAACGAAACACCAACCATCGTAACTTTTGATAAAACAGAATATCAAATTACACAATCTCTGGATGAGGTTCATAAGCTGTTATCGCCAATTCAGTTTTTCAGAATCAACAGACAATATTTGGTAAATTTTTCAGCTATTAGAGAAGCAGAACATTATTTTTCAAGAAAACTGATTCTTAAACTTACCATTCCAACTGAGGAAAAATTATTAGTTGGAAAAGAAAAAGCAACAGCATTTTTGAGCTGGCTGGAGAATCGATAGGTAAGGATTTAACCGCAAAGCTCGCTAAGTTTTTTAAAGCAGCAATTCTATAAAAACGAAGGTCGCAAAGCTATACGAATAATAGCTTTACGACCTTTTTTTGCCACAGATTATTAGGATTAAAATGATTTAAAAAAATCTGTGGAAATCAATCTAATCTGTGGCAAAAAAACTTTGCGACTTCGCGTCTTTGCGAGATTAAAAAAAATTTGCTCCCGATAGCTATCGGGATTGCGTAAATCTTTGCGTGCTTTGCGGTTAAAAAAAATAATACTAAACCTTAGAAGGCGGTAACCCAAACTGTTTTTTAAACGCAAACGAAAAATGCGATAAATCTTCAAAACCAACTTCCAAATAAACTTCAGAAGGTGTTTTTCCTTTTTCTTTAATTTGATAATACGCTTCCTGTAATCTTTTCTGAATGAGCCATCGGCTTGGTGAAATATCAAAAATGCGCTGGAAATCCCTTTTAAAAGTTGCAAGACTTCTTCCGGTTAAATACGCAAAACGATCTAATTGTACGTTAAAATGGAAATTCTTTTTCATAAACGCTTCCAGGTCAATTTTTCCGGGTTTGTTAAAATCAAAAAGAATATCTTTTAATTCCGGATTGCATTGCAGTAAAATAGTAATAGCTTCATTTACTTTTAAAGCCTGAAGTTCTTCGGTAATTAATTGGTCTTCGTTTATGTACGGAATCAGCGAATTCATATAGCTTTTTAATAACGGTACTTCTTTTAAATGAAGAACCATTTCAGTTTCCGGGCTTTTAATCAAACTCGTTTTTTGATTGTATTGAATAGAATAATCACGAAGCGCTTCCTGATTGAGATAAATCGAAATAGACTGAAAAGCTGTATTAGGATCCGGTTGTTTAATGAATTTTATGAGCTGATTTCTTCTAATGAATCTAAAATCACCAGGATTGAAAACATATTCTTTACTACCGTTATTAAGAGTCAGTACTCCCGAAATCTGAAAACTCAAAACATGCTGTGAGGCAAACTGTTCGCCTTCTCTGTTTTGTGTGTAATAGCAGGAATAAGCAATTGGCGAAGTTTTCTGATTTATTTTTGAATCGTTCATATCACAAATTTATAAAAAATCAAGCAGTACTAAATAATATTAATACGGCCTGATTTTGTTTTGATTAAAGGTTAGCAAATATTTTTAAACACATCCCGAAGCTTCGGGACTATAGATTATATTCTAAATAAAAGATGTTTGAAAAAATCTAGATTTTCACACATAGCTTTGTGAAAAAGTAATAGTCTATGTTTGTTTAAACAAGTGAAACGCCTTTATAGACAATGAAAAACTATGTTCCTATGTGTTTAAAAAAATATGCGTTAACCATTGATAATGCTTATTTCTTGCCAGTATACCATTTTCCCTGAACTGTATCAAAAAAACTTCCAGAATCTTCATGATCTGTAGACAAACTTACATTCATCCATTTTTCCATTTCTTCTGTCCTGTTTTGATCAGCGTGTTGTAAAATCCCAATTGCTTCACTTCCTAAAATAAGATGCACAGGCGGATTTGGGTGTGAAGCCAAATCAACCATAACTTTTGCTGCTTTTTCCGGATCACCAACGGGAACAAAATTTCCCCCTTTAAAGAAATCCGTACGCTGTTTTACCATTTCATAACCTTCAATATCTTCAGCATATGTCATTGATGCGCCAGCCCAATCAGTACGGAAACCGCCTGGTTCAACACTGGTTACAAAAATTCCTAGAGGCGCAGCTTCTTTGGCTAAAGCCTCTGTAAAGCCTCCAAGACCAAATTTCGCTGCCTGATACATTGTTAATCCCGGATTTCCAACACGTCCGCCAACAGAGCTGATTTGTAAAATACGTCCTGATTTTTGTTTACGCATAAAAGGTAAAACGGCACGTGTAATTTCAATTGGCGCATATAAATTAGTTTCTAACTGACTGCGAACCTGCTCGCTTGTGTAAGCTTCTGCAGCACCAATAATTCCGAATCCTGCATTGTTAACCAAAACGTCGATTCTTCCAAAATGTTCAATAGCTTTATTTACTGCCTGATGTACTTCATCATAATTGGTAACATCTAATTTTAAAGGCAGAATCTGATCCTGAAATTTTTCTTTTAAATCATTTAACTGATTAATGTCTCGTGCAGTTGCTGCAACTTTGTCACCGCTTTCTAAAACTGCCTCAGTAAGATTACGACCTAATCCTCGAGAGCTTCCTGTAATAAACCATATTTTGTTCATTGTAATTGTGTTTTTAAGTTCATTACAAATTTACGTCGGGAAGGAAGGTTGTTGCTTTGTTGAAAAGCTCAAAATAGTTTGTTTAAAGGTACAAAGAAACAAAGTTGCATAGGGACAAAGGTTTTTTGCTGCAGGTTAAAAGGATTTTCAACAGATTAAATTGCCTCCAGCTTTAGCTGGAGATTAAGAGAAGTGTGTTTTAGAGACTTTAGCCAAAATTACGTGTTAGGCTAAAGCCATTTTATAATGAAAAAAGAATCTCGCAAAGTCGCAGAGACGCCAAGTTTAATTTTCTTTGCGTCTTCGCGACTTTGCGAGATTAAAATATGTAGTACTTCAGAATCTTAATTTCCCTCAGAACCTCTTGCTGTATAAGTTACGCTGTATAATTTTCTAAACATGATATAAGTAACACTCACCATTACAAAGGCAATAATGGCATCAATAGTTGCAGGGAAACCTAAAACAACCAGTTTTGAAAAGAAAGCGAAGATGATGTCAAAAAATACGCCCGCAAATACCCATTCTTTTAATCGTAATAATTTGTTAGGAATTAATAAGGTGATAACTCCGGAAACTTTCATAACACCCAGAATGTAAATAAAATGTGCAGGATAACCTAAAAGTTGTGTGATTTCCCAAACTAATTTGTTTGTTGTCAATTCAAAAAATCCGCTGGCTCCAAACCATAAAGAAGTTAAAATAATTCCTGTCCAATAAATAATTTTTGTTGTTTTTGCATTCATGATTTTAAATTTTAAGTTGTTAAACAGGACAAAATTGCGTCAACGACAGGCGATTTCATATTGGTATTTTGGTGAAACGGACAAATTGAAATGCGAAATAGACAATCGATAAGTTCATTTGATTTTATAACTTTACAAATGACTTTCAAATCAAAAAGGCGACATTTAAAATGCAGGCTAAAACACTTTTACAAGAGCATATCACTAAAACAGCTTCGCTTAATCAAGAAGAATTTGATTATTTCTTTTCGCATTTCAAATCTTTGACTTTTAAAAAAGGACAAACGATTATCAGCGAAGGCGATAAAGTCGATTGTGAATATTTTGTCATTTCTGGCTGTTTAAAAGCTTTTTTTATAAATGATGAAATCAAAATGTACATTCTTCAGTTTGCCATGCCAACCTGGTGGACATCTGATTATAATGCACTTTATAACCAAACTCCCGCACAAATAAATGTAGACTGTATTACAGATGCCGAAGTACTGTGTTTATCCAGCACCGATCGGGAAAAACTCTGTGCAGAATTTCATCAAATAGAACATTTCTTTCGCTGGAGAACCAATAAAGGGTATATTGCTTCTCAAAAACGCCTTTTATCATTTATGAATAATAATGTAAAAACGCGTTATGAAGAACTTTTGGCTTTATATCCGCAATTGTACAATTTGGTGCCAAAACATTTAATTGCTTCTTATTTAGGAGTTTCCAGAGAAACCTTAAGCCGGCTTCATAATTCTTAGCTTTTTTAGCCACAGATTCCACAGATTAAAATGATTTTTTTAAGCAGATTTGTTTTCAAGTAGATTTTGTTGATTTGAGCAGATTCTATTTGAATTTGCGTTGTAAAACATAGCCCGTGGTTTCAACCACGGGAATTTAGATTGGGACTATACATTGTGTCCCTGCGGTTGAAACCGCAGGGAATGTTTTAAATTAGGTGTCATAATGTTTTAATTCTACATCTATATAAAAAAACTTAGAACCTTAGCAGCTTAGTATCTTAGAACCTTTTAAACCTAAAAAAACGAATGTGATCTACATCACGTAACCCATTTCTATAACCGCCGTTCCTTTGTATTGTACTTTTAAATACAATAAAAATGGAAACAACAAATTTTAATATCGTAAGCTCAAACAGCAGCGTAGAATGGACTGGCAGAAAAGTTACCGGTGCTCATAATGGTACAATTGGTATCAAAAAAGGTAATTTCATCTTTAATGATGGAAAAATAAAAGGAGGAAACATTATTATCGATACAACCTCTATCAAAATTCTCGATGTTACAGATGCGGCAACAAATGCTCAGTTTGCAGGACATTTGGCTTCAGATGATTTTTTCTCTATCGAAAAATTCCCAACTGCTTCTTTTGATGTTTTAAGTGTAAAAGAAATATCAAACACTGTTTATTACCTGGAAGGAAACCTGACCATAAAAGATATTACACATCTTGTGGGTTTTGAAGCTGAAATAAAAAACAGCAGTAATAGCATTTCACTTGCAGGGAAATTAATTATCGATCGTACAAAATACGATATCAAATTTCGTTCAGGAAATTTCTTCAAAGATTTGGGAGACACTTTAATCTACAATGACTTTGAGCTTGATTTTAATATCAATGCCGAAGCCGTTTTTTCAGGACAATCTAAAAACTAATTATCATGCCTTACGTAAAAATCGAATTGACCCGCGAAGGAGTAACACGCGGGCAAAAACAAGAATTAATCAGCGGTATTACCAATTTGATTACAGAAGTATTAAATAAAGATCCGCATTTAACCCATGTTGTAATTCAGGAAATAGAACTCGACGATTGGGGTTATGCAGGAGAACAAGTATCAGTAGTAAGAGAAAAAGGCATTACAGCCGATAAAAAATAAAATCATGAAAAAACAAACTATAATCGTTACCGGAGCAGCTTCGGGAATTGGAAAAGGAATCGCTAAATATTTTTTAGACAAAGGGGATAATGTTGTAATCAATTCGCTAACAGAAAGCGCATTAGAAAAAACGTTCAATGAATTTGGTGCAGGCGATAATCTGGCAAAATTTGCCGGAGATGTAAGCGACAAAAAAACAGGAGAACAACTGGTTAGAATTGCTTTAGAAAAATTTGGTTCTGTAGATGTATTAATCAATAATGCCGGAATTTTTGCCAGTAAACCATTTTTAGAAGTAGATGAAGCGTATTTAGATACCTTTCTAAAAACCAATTTAAAAGGAACTTATTTCACAACTCAATCTGTTATTCCGCAAATGCTTAAACAGCAGGGAGGCGTGGTAATTAATATCGGAACACCATTGGTAAATCATGGTTTAGGCGGATGGCCCGCTTCGGCACCTATTTCAAGTAAAGGAGCAATTCATGCCTTGACGATTCAGTTAGCGGCCGAATTTGGAAAACAAAATATTCGTGTCAATACCGTTGCTCCGGGTGTAATTCGTACGCCAATGCATGGTGACAATGCTGATCAGAGTGCCGGACTGCATTTATTAAACAGAGTAGGAGAGACCGATGATGTTTCTGAAATGGTTTACACTGTTGCCAAAAGTAATTTTATTACCGGAACCATTATTAATGTTGACGGCGGAAAAGGTGCAGGACACAATTTAAATTAAATGAAAACGATTTTATTAACTGCTTTTATGCTCTGGAATTTTCAGGGCATAAAAGCTCAAAATACAATTAAAATGGAAAATCAAATAGAAATTCAGGCTATTACAGATGCCATAGAAAATTATTATTTTAAAGGCATTTATGAAGGTGATGAAATACTTTTAGGAAGTATTTTTCAACCCGGAACATTCCTGTTTGGGGATGTAAATGGGCAGCCTTATTTTAAAACAGTCGATTTGTATCTGGATGGTGTTAAAAACCGACAAAGTCCAAAGGATTCCGGTAAGCCGTTTAAAGGAGAAATTCTGCATATAAGCGTTGTAAATTCTATTGCTGTGGCCGAATTAAATGTTAAAATGTATGACTTTAATTATCGGGATTTTTTATCTTTCCATAAGATTAACGGCCGATGGCTGATTGTTAACAAAATGCTGACTGATACCAGCAGATAATTTAAATCTTGAAGCAATGTGGTACAATACAAAAGCTAAAGAACTCTTAGGAATTGATTATCCAATTTTACAAGGACCTTTTGGAGGCAATTTATCAAGTGTAGAATTAACCGCTGCAGTTTCTAATGCAGGCGGATTAGGCGGTTATGGAGCTTATACAATGAGTCCGCAGGAAATTTTCGACATTGATAAACAGTTAAAAGCAGCCACAAATAAACCCTATAATATCAATCTTTTGGTTTCAGACCATGATATTCCCGAAGGCGGTTTAACCGATGAACAGTTTGAGAAAACAAAAGCCGTTTTTAAACCGTATTATGATGAAGCTGGAATCGCACTTCCGGAAAAACCAGCTCCATTTCAATCTAGATTTGAAAATCAGCTGCAGGTTATTTTAGACGTTAAGCCAAAAGTTTTCAGTTTTATGTTTGGCGTTCCCTCAGATGATGTTTTAGAACAATGCCGAAGATCAGGAATTGTAACGGTTGGAGCAGCAACAACTCTCGATGAAGCTGTTTTTCTGGACAGCAAAGGCGTTGATATGATTATTGCTTCTGGTTTTGAAGCAGGCGGACATCGTCCTTCTTTTTTAGATAAATCTGAAGCTTCTTTAACCGGAACTTTTGTTCTATTGCAGTTAATGCGCGAAAAAATAAAAACACCCATAATTGCAGCCGGCGGCATTGCTGATGGAAAAGGAATTGCAGCAGCTTTAACTTTAGGAGCAAGTGCTGCCCAGATAGGAACCGCTTTTTTAGCTACAAACGAATCTAATGCACTGCCAATTCACAAAGAAATGCTGTTTTCTGATGCTGCAAAATACACCACACTTTCACGCGCTTACACAGGAAGACTCGGACGCGGGATTACAAGCCGGCTTGCTAAAGATATAATGGGAAAAGAATCAGATATTCTGCCTTTTCCATTGCAGACTACTTTTATTGCTCCACTGCGAAAAGCAGCGCTGGATAAACAAAAATGGGATATGATATTATTTTGGGGCGGTCAGATTTCTCCAATTTTAAAACATACTAAAGCTTCTGTTTTGATGAATGCTTTGATTGAAGAAACTACAGCTTATTTTGATGGATTAAAATCATAATTCTAAATACAAACTCATTTCATAACCGAAATGAGTTTTTTTTATGTCTTATAAAAACAAGCTAATCAATCATATTGGGATTGATGTATGAATTTCCATTATAAAATTGATGCATCTTTTAAATTTATATTTTCGCATAATTAGTTTAAATACAGTGATTTATATTTTGTTGAATAACACTTTTTTAATAAAAATGAAAAAAACTTATCTTATACTTGACTAATTTGGTAGAATTAGTATATATTTGTATCACAGAAAAATTATATAATGATACTTATCCAGAAAGACTGAGGGAATAGGCCCAATGAAGTCTTAGCAACCTGTTGCCGAATAAGGTGCTAAATCCTTCCGCTATAAGCGGGCAGATAAGAAAGATTTCCTCAAAATCTGAATAAGTTCATCCATTAAAATTTATTAAAATGAAAACAGAATCAATTTTATACGCCGGTTATGAGCTTTTGAATATAATTTTAGAAGAAAATAGTCTGGCCGTTTTTCGAATGTAAAAACACGAATTCTCTCTTAAACCTTCTTTTTAAAATACAATCTGCTGATGGTTTTTTCATCGGCCTGAAACCCTTTTGTCTAATCTAAAAACTAAAAATAAAATGAAAAAAATACTATTAGGTTTTTCTTTGTTTCTTGGAGCTGTTCAAACTCAGGCTCAGGAAAGTAATTTACAATTAAAAGGAACTGTTGTCGATACCGTTGCACAATACGTTTACTTACAGAAATTTCACAATAAAATGTTTACCACAATAGATTCAGTAAAAGTAAAAGACGGAAATTTTAGTTTTAAAACAAAAGTAAAAACGCCTGAATTATACGGATTAAGTGTAAACACAGAAAGTTCGCCTTTGTATGTTTTCCTTGAAAAAGAACCAATTACAGTAAAGCTGAGTCCGAAGAAATATTATACAGCTTCTGTCGTTGAGGGTTCAGCTTCTCAGGATTTATTCGAAACCTATAAAAAGAGCAAAGATCCAGAAATCAGCAAATTTATAACTGAACATCCAAAATCTATTGTTTCTGCTTATGTCTTATACAGAAATTGGTCGTACAGATTAACACCTGAGCAGATTACACAAAATATTGCCCTGCTGGATAAAAGTCTTCAAAATACCACTTACGTGAAAGAATTAAAAGAACTGGCTGTTGTTTTAGACGGATTAGCAGTAGGTAAAAAAGCCCCAGATTTTACAGCCAATGATCCTAACGGAAAGCCAGTTCGTCTTTATGATAATTTAAAAGGTTACACTTTAGTCGATTTTTGGGCTTCATGGTGCGGTCCATGCCGAAGAGAAAATCCAAATATCGTAGCCGCTTACAAAGAATTTCATGACAAAGGATTCAATATTGTGGGAATCTCATTGGATAAAAAGAAAGAAAACTGGATTAAAGGAATTCAGGACGATAATTTAACCTGGACACATGTTTCTGATTTACTTTTCTGGAACAGTGCCGTTGCTAAATTGTACGGTGTAAGAGCTATTCCGGGAAACTATTTAGTAGATTCTAAAGGAATAATCGTAGCGAAAAATCTGCACGGAGAAGAATTACAATCTACACTTAAATCACTTTTAGTGCAGGCAAATTAATTTATTTAAACACATAGAAACATAGTTTTTCTTTATGTATAAAGGCGTTTCACTTGTTTTAATAAACATAGCTATGTGTGAAAATCCAGATTTTTTCAAATATCTATTATTTAGAATATAATCTATGTTTCTATGTTTTTAAAAAAGATTCAATCAATAATAAATTTAGTTAATTAAAATGATAAAGGAAATGAATGCTATTGAGCCAACAACAAAACCAACAGAGTCTGAATGTTACTTTTCTAAGTTTAGAGAAAATACAGTAGGAATTGATCATACTTTCGAATCGGTTTACGGAGAACAAAATCTGATATATGCTGACTGGGTTGCCAGTGGAAGGCTGTATATCCCGATCGAAGATATAATGCTCAACAAAATAGGTCCAATGATTGCCAATACGCATTCACTTTCAAGTCAAACAGGAAAAACGTCCACGTATGCGTATCAGTATGCAAGAGATATTATTAAAAAATCGGTTAACGCTAATGAATCAGATGTTTTGATAACAACCGGAAGCGGTATGACCGCTGCTTTATCTAAACTGCAGCGTATTATGGCTTTGCGAACAAAATCAGATCAGGACAGACCTGTCGTTTTTATCACACACATGGAGCATCATTCCAATCAGGTTTCGTGGTATGAAACAAATGCCGAAGTTGTGATTTTACCGCCTGATGAAAATAATTTAGTTGATCCGAAGGTGCTTTCTGAGGAAATCAAAAAATATGCAGACAGAAGCTTAAAAATAGGTTCATTTACAGCCTGTTCAAATGTTACGGGAATTATTACGCCTTATCATGAATTAGCTAAAATCATGCACCAAAACGGCGGACTTTGTTTTGTAGATTTTGCAGCTTCGGCACCGTATGTCAAAATTGATATGCATCCAAAAGATCCAGAACAGCAATTAGATGCAATTTTCTTTTCGCCTCATAAATTTTTGGGCGGACCCGGAACCTGCGGTATTTTAGTTTTTAATGAAAAATTATATCAATCTGATTTTCCAGATAATCCAGGCGGGGGAAATGTAAAATGGACCAATCCATTAGGGAAATATTGTTACAGCGATGTAATAGAAGTGAGGGAAGATGGCGGGACTCCGGGGTTTCTGCAGGTTATAAGAACTGCTTTGGCTTTAGAATTAAAACAACAAATGGGAGTTGAGAAAATCAAAAAGAGAGAAAAAGAACTGCTTGACCTTTGTTTTTCGAGACTTCAAAAAATACAGGGATTATCCATTTTAGGCGATTTAACCACAGAAAGAATTGGCTGTGTTTCTTTTGTAATCGAAGATATTCATTACAATTTAATTGTAAGACTTTTAAATGACCGTTTCGGAATTCAGGTTCGCGGCGGCTGGTCTTGCGCAAGTACCTATGCGCATTATTTGTTCAACATCAATGAAAAAAGATCGGCTGAAATTACAAATGAGTTGTTACAGCGAAATCAATCTAATAAACCGGGCTGGGTGCGTTTATCGCTGCATCCGATTATGACAAATGAAGCGCTTTTTTATATCTGTGATGCAATCGAGAAAATAGCTTCGAATTATAAAAAATGGCAGAAAGATTATGAATATAATCCGGTTTCAAATGAATTTGAAAATCCTGAAATAAAAGAAAATATAGCAGAAGAAGTAAACGAATGGTTTAAGTTAGTGTAAGTATAGTTAGTTAAGTTTTAAACCCGACAGGTTTTCAAAAACCTGTCGGGTTTATAATGAGTAATATTCCGTAGGAATATCTCGCTTGTAGAAAAATGGTATCGTTTTGTGTTATGTCCTGTAAGGACATTTGTTTGATTGAATTTGGCATTTACGTCATTCATCAAACGTTCCTATGGAACGTATAATCAAAATTCAATTTTTGTTCTACCGACCAAACATTCCCAACGGAATGTTTTTTTTAGAATTATTTAAGCGATTCGATAATCTTTTCCCGGTGTGCCAATCCCCAGTTAACTAAGGTTTCTGTAACCGGAAGTACCGATTTTCCATATTCGGTAATAGCATATATCACGGTAGCAGGTTTGGTATCTTGTTCGGTTCTTGTAATAAGCAGATTAGTTTCAAGTTCTTTAAGTTCCTTGCTGAGCATTTTAGCCGAAATACCGTCAATTTCACGCTGCATTTTTTTAAAATGAATAACCTGATGAGTTCGGTTAGTTAAAAATCTTAGAATCATCAATTTCCATTTTCCGCCTAAAACGTCAAGACTGTCACGCATTGCCATAAGTTCTTCAGAACAATTGGCTTCCCGAAGTACTCCGTTATCATTAATTTTTGCCATACTAGTTTCTCTTTGGTAACCGGTTACCTTGGGTTAACCCATAACAAAAATAAAGTATTGCAGCGATACTTTTGTAAACTAAAACGATAAAAATGAAAGCAGTTATATTACAGGAAAACCGAGAATTTAAGCTCGAAACAGTGGTAATTCCACAGCCAGAACCCAATCAGATTCAGGTAAAGATTGCAGCTTCAGGATTTAATCCAATTGATTATCAAATGACTGAAAATGAATCTGAAAGAAAACTGATTCATTCACCAATTCTGGGACGTGAATTTTCAGGAATAATTACAGCAATTGGTACAGAAGTAACAGAATTTAAAATTGGAGATGCCGTTTTCTGCGGTTCAGGCAGTATGGGATCTAATGGAACTTATGCCGAATATATTTGTGTTCCAGAGGAAATCGCAGTTAAAAAACCTCAAAATATTTCTTTTGCAGCAGCAGCAGGAATTCCATCGGCAGGACTAACCGCATTACAATCATTTAAAAGAATGAATGCTTCTGCAGCTGATTCGATATTTATTGCGGGTGCTGCCGGCGGAGTGGGAAATATGTTTATAAAACTTCTTACAGCTAATAGTTTTAAAAAATTTTGGGTAACAGCCGGAAATGATGAAAGTATCGCTTCTTTGATAAACTTAGGAGTAAAGCGAGAGCAAATCGTCAATTATAAAAAAGAAGATGTATACGAAACTGCTCTTTCTTTAAACGAAAATAAAAAGTTCGATATCGTTGTGGATTTGGTTGGAAACAGTATTGCTGATATCGCTGCAAAACTTTTAAAAATAAACGGAACTTATATTGACGTCACAAATTTTTTAACGGCAGAATCCCGAAGTATTCTTTTTACTAAAGGCGCAGCTATTTACAATATTTCTAATTATGCATACGGAATTGAGAAACAATATGAATATTACAAAAATGGTTTAAGTGAGTTAAGTTATCTGATAGAAAATGAAATTATTAGTCCGCCCAGTATTTCTGTAATTGGTGAGTTAAATACAGAAACCGTCAATAAAGCGCTGGCTATTTTGCGTGAGAACAAAACGTATGGAAGAAAATTAATAATGAAGATTAATAAAGAATGAAAACAATACCAAGAAGAATCGTTACGGGCATACGAAACGGAAAATCAATTATCGAACAAGATGAAATCGTGAGCAATGTATCAGAGCATTTTCCGGGATTAATTATTTCTGATATCTGGTCAACTGATAGTACACCGGCTAAATTTGAAGAAAAAAGAATTGAAAATACCGCTTTTCCCAATACACCAAAAAACGGAAGTTATTTTCGTTATGTACAAATTCCGCCTGATAAAGATTTAGGAATTGAAGCGCCTAAAGGTCAGCCTCATCCGTTAATGCATCAAACTGATACTTTAGATTACATCGTCATTTTGGCAGGTGAGATTTATTTGATAGTTGATGAAGAAGAAACACTTTTACAAGCCGGAGATATCGTAATTCAGCGCGGTACAAATCATGCCTGGAGCAATCGTTCAGATTTGCCCTGCATTCAGTTAGCTGTTTTACTGGATGCAAAAAGGAGTAATTAATTTCAAGGAATCGTTTTAGTAATCTACTATTTTGATAGGTTAATAAAAGTTTTGTACTTTTTACATAAAAATTAAAAATATCTGTTTAAATTTGCAACCGCAATGAGAAACGAGAACCAGAATTTGAATTATTATTATAGCAGCAGTATGATGTGCTGTGCTATTACTATGAAATTCACTGATCTGGCTTATATATAAAATAATACAATTTATTTCAAAAAGCCTTTCATGAAGATTTGAAAGGCTTTTTTGTTTTAAACCTTGAATTTGAACAAATGATTGAATTAAAAAATGTTACCAAAATTTTTCATCAGAAAGACAGGATAGTTTCTGCTTTGGATGGTGTTTCGCTCACGGTGCCGCCAGGAAAAATCTTTGGTGTAATTGGAACTTCGGGAGCGGGGAAAAGTACTTTAATCCGTTGTGTCAATTTATTAGAGAGACCCACATCTGGAGAAATTATTGTAGACGGAAAGGCTCTAATGCAGCTTTCAAACGCTGAACTGGCGATTGAAAGAAGACAAATCGGGATGATTTTTCAGCATTTTAACCTGCTTTCTTCAAGAACTGTTTTTGAAAATGTGGCTTTTCCACTTGAATTAGTGGGAACTCCAAAAGCCGAAATTAAAACGCGCGTTTTAGAATTACTGCAATTAGTAGGTTTAGCAGAAAAAGCAAATGATTATCCGGCAAGTCTTTCGGGCGGACAAAAACAAAGAGTTGCCATTGCCAGAACTTTGGCTAATAATCCGAAAGTTTTATTGTGTGATGAAGCAACAAGTGCACTTGATCCGGCTACAACACGCTCTATTTTGAATTTGCTGAAAGATATTAACCGTCGTTTAAATATCACGGTTTTATTAATTACGCACCAAATGGAAGTTGTAAAATCGATTTGTGATGAAGTTGCCGTTATCAGCCACGGAAAATTAATAGAGCAGGGAAGTGTAGGCGAAATTTTTGCTGACCCTAAACATGAGCTGACAAGAGAGTTTATTGCTTCGTCTCTTCATTTAGAAATTCCAAGCGTTTACGAAGAAAAATTACAGAAAGAAGATAACGGAACCTTAAATCCGTTATTAAAGCTTGAAATGACCGGAAAATCGGTTAATGAACCTGTTATTTCTGAGGTTTCAAGATTGTTTGATACCAATTTTAAAATTGTAAGTGCGCAAATGGATCAGGCTGGAGATGTAAATTTTGGCGTTATGCTGATTGAATTATCAGGAAAACGTGAAAACTACGATGCAGCAATTCAATATTTTATTTCAAAACACATTAAAACAGAAATTATAGGTTATGTCTGATTCACTTATTGACTTATTAGTAAAAGGAACCTGGGAAACCATTGTTATGACTTTTGTGTCGGGCTTTTTTGGTTTTCTAATCGGACTTCCAACGGGAGTTTTGCTTTTCCTTACCCGAAAAAATCAAATATTGGAACAAAAGGTTTTAAACAGAATTTTGTCTGTTGTGGTAAACGTTTTCCGTTCCATTCCGTTTATTATTTTAATCGTTTGGATGATTCCGTTTACACGCGCTATCGTGGGAACTTCGATTGGTGTAAGTGCAGCCTTAGTTCCGTTGAGCATTGGCGCCGCACCGTTTATTGCCCGTTTGGTTGAGAACAGTTTATTGGGACTTCCGTCAGGATTAATTGAAGCGGCAAGAGCTTTAGGTGCAACACCTTTACAGATTGTATATAAAGTATTACTTCCAGAAGCTTTGCCTTCATTAATAAACGCAGCATCGATTACTTTGATTACTCTTGTTGGGTATTCTGCAATGGGCGGAGCAGTTGGCGCAGGAGGTTTAGGACAAGTAGGATATCAATATGGGTATATTGGTTATGATGCCTTAACAATGAATTCGGTTTTGGCTTTGCTGGTGCTATTAGTATTTCTTATACAATTTGCGGGAGATGCTTTATCAAAACGATTTGACCACAGATAATCATCAATTAATAATTAACAATTTACAATAAAAGATATGAAACGTAATATTTTAAAAACGGCTGGAGTTTTGGCTTTGGCACTTGTTTTATCAAACTGCGGGAAGAGCAAAAACAATGATCCGCATTTTATAAAAGTGGGAGTTGCTGCCGGACCAGAATTAAAAGTAGCAGAAGCTGCTAAAAAAGTTGCTAAAGAAAAATTTGGACTAGAAGTAGAATTGGTTTCTTTTAACGATTATGTAGTTCCAAATGAAGCTTTGAGCCAGGGTGATATTGATGCTAATGCATTTCAGCATAAACCTTATTTAGATGAGCAGTCTAAACAGCGCGGTTATAAACTTGCCATCATTGGTAATACATTTGTTTATCCAATTGCCGGATATTCTAAAAAAATCAAAAGCCTTTCTGAACTAAAAAATGAAAGCACTATTATTATTCCAAATGACCCAACAAACGGAGGTCGTTCGTTATTACTTTTACAGAAAAATGGTTTATTAAAACTGAAAGACGGCGTAGGTTTATTACCTAAAGTAACTGATATAGTAAGTAATCCTAAAAACTTAAAAATATTAGAATTAGAAGCACCTCAATTACCTCGCGCTTTAGACGATGCTAATGTTTCTATTGCGATTATCAACAATACTTTTGCTTCTCAGGCGGGATTGGTTCCGTCACGTGATGCTTTGTTTATTGAAGATAAAGAATCGCCTTATGTAAACTTAGTAGTAAGCCGCGAAGACAATAAAAACGAAGAAAAAGTAAAACAGTTTTTACAGGCTTTCCAATCTCCTGAAGTAGAAAAAGCTGCCGAGCATGAATTTAAAGGCGGTGCTGTAAAAGGGTGGTAGTTTTAATTATGAGTTCTTAATTATGAGTTATGAGTTAAGGCTTACTTATCACTGATTTTATAAAAATTTAAAAAGGCAGATGAATTGTTTCATCTGCCTTTTTTATTTGATAAAAAGCTGGCTTTAAATAAATATGAGCTATCTCGTTTTAAAAACTCATAATTCATAACTCATAACTTTTTTTAGAATCTTTTATATTCTACACCGTGCTTGTCGGCATAAGGCAAAAGTAAATCCATTACTTTTTTGTATTTTTTATCCAGTTCGATGCCTTTTGTATCATCAAGCTGTTTTGCTGCAAGATTGATTTCTTCCTCACTTTTTCCGTCGTCTATCATTTTGGCAATTTTTGGGAAATCGTTTGATTGAACTTCCTGAGCATATTCAAATAATTCAATTCCGGCTTTTATAATCGGTTCTGTTTCATCGGTTTTGCTTAGGGCGTTAATTTTTTTGATGTCTTCTTTAAACGTGTTTCCGTAATAAAAATTAACTGCATCAACACAATTAGAAGAACGCATTGATTTTTTATCATCGGCAAGAGCTTGTAAAATTCCGTTTTGTTTCTGCTGATAGTATTCTTTAAATACACGCTCAAAGCTTTGCGGAATTTTATTGGCATTTAAACCAATTAGTTCAAAAACTCTGTTTGGAGAACTGTCTGTAAAAAAATTACATGAAAACAATAAGGTTGATACAAATACTAAGGCGAAGATTTTCTGGATTTTCATATATAAAAATAATTAAGATTGTACAGATTGAACAGATGCTGTCAGCTGGTTTAATTTTGCCAGAATATGTTTTTCATATTCGGCTTGTTTTTGATCGCTTTTTCTCCCTGAGCTGAAGTTTTCGCTGATGAAATAATTTTTAATAAAATGGCTTTTTCTGGCGCCTAAACTATAGTGCCAGCTTCCCATTTCGGAACTTACAAAGATAACAGCTTCTTCTAATTTCATGATTTTTTTATCAGGAAATAATGGTGTCATTTTGTAAACCGCATTATTTCTGCTGTCAAAAGTATAGCGAATCTGGGCTCTGATATAAATATCATACAAACTATGCAGTACGCCATAAGCTAATAAAACGTAAAGAGAATAAAACCATACTTCGCCCAGTTTCTCTTCAAAAAAAGAAAGTATAATTGCCGCAGCGATAATACCAGCTAAAAACCACTGCGATATTTTTTGCAGTGGTTTAACAGGCTGGAATGAAAAAGAATGGGCAGATTCTGTTATATTATATTTTTCACGAATGTTCATTGCTGTTCAGTATTTCATCAATTTCATTGGCCAGATTTTGAATTTTTCTGCTGGTAAAAGCTTGTGCAATCATGACACATTTTTCCTTTCCGTCTTTTAAATAATAAGCATTCAGAGAAGTATTTGTAGTAAGCATATATTGCCTAATACGTACTAATTCGAAGTTTTGAAAATCTTGCAGCGGAATATGAACCGGCGGATTTATAAGACCAATTTTTGCTGTTATTTCTTTTTTGTCCATGTCAATACTCACGTGTTTCATCCAAATTGAAATAAAACAAAGAACAGCAAGAATGCCAAAAATCCAAAACATAATAGCTTCGTTGAGCCAAAGACCCGCAGCAGCAAAAGCCGCCATTCCAGCGCTCACCATAATGCCAAAACCATATTCTCGTTTCAGGGTATATTGACTGCCGTTTTTTTCAAAATATTTTAAATGCTTCATTGTCATTTATTGTATGGTTACACCATCTATAATTATCAGGCTGCAGTACAATGAAAAATAAGAGCTTGAATAATCTCCGGTAAGCTGATCGCTCAAACTGTCTAATTTAGCGCCCTTAAATTCAAATTTTCTAGTTGGTGTTTTTCCGTATGTATCGACCATTGTAATATGTCCGTCAAGACCGTTTTTACTGGTTGCAAAAGCGCGCAGTAAATTAATGTCCTGTTTTTCAAAATCCAGAGAGAAATAGTAGCTTCTGTTATCTGTTTTATCTTCAGGATCTTTATAATTGGCTCCTTTGGTAAATGAAACCGTAGCCGAACGCAAAGGAACTGTAATCGTTTTGTTTCCGTCTTTTATTGATATTTCAATTTTGGTGCGTTTATCATCGCTTTGCCCAAATGAAATTTGTGTTAGAAAACAAAAGCAGATTAACAGTAATGAAAGGATTTTCTTATTCATAATAAATTTGATTTTAAAATTATTTTATACAGCAAGATTACTTCATACCAAATCCATTAACAATTGCGAATTGGTAAATGGAGTGTTTAGATTTTTATTTGGTTAATTCTGAAATATATCAGGAATAATGCGGTTTTACAGCCTTAATTAAGAGGTTGTAAGTAAGAGTTTTATCCTTTAAAAACACAGGTAAATTGTTTGGTTTGTATAATGACAATTTGTACTTTGCCATCAATTACCACTAATTATGCTCCAAAAAATCACAATTGATCTTCAAAATTTCAGAAAACAAAAACGGCTTTTTTATGTTTTGTTTTTGGTTTTAACTGCTTTCAAAATTCAGGCACAAGATATTTCTCCTATCGAAAAAATAGCAGCAGAAGGATATGCAAAACGTTTTTCTGATACTGTTTCCTGTATAAAAATTCAGAAACAGGCACTTCATCTTGCACACAAGGATAAGAACAAGGAAGATGAAGTGATTTGTTATGCTTATCTGGCGCTTACCCAAAGACGATTACTTCATTTAAAAGAGTTTATGCACTATGCAGATACAGCTTTCTATCTTTCGCAGCATATAACTAAAATAAGAGCAAAAGCCCATGCATCGGCCGCAATGGGATCTTTAAAATCCTATATTGAAGACAAACCTCAGGCGTTGAATTATTTATTAGAAGCCTATACATTATTTTCTAAAGTCAATGCGCACGATCAATGTGCTAAAATTGCTTCAGATATCTCGTATTTGTTTTCTCCCGCATCGCCAACAAAAGTCGAAAAATATGCCAGAGAAGCCCTTGCACATGCAGAAAAATCCGGCGATTCAGAAAGCCAATTGTATGCAAGGCTTGCTTTTGGCGGTTTTTTGGCAGATAATTTAGAAACGGGCGGGATTTTAGAATGGGCCGAGCCGGTTAAGTTTTTTGAAGAAACAGTGGCTTTGGCGGAAAAAAATGCAGATAAAATTGTGAGTAAAAGCAATATTGGAATTGCTTATGTAAATCTGGCTGATCTTTATACAAAAGGACCAAAGCCTATAGATGAAAAAGCTTTTTTGTGGAATCTGCAAAAAGCAGAAAGTATTGCCAAAAAGTATAATGTGAAAATTATTCTGCGAAGTGCCATTGGACTCAAAGGATATTATTTTATGCAAAAGGGCGATTATATTAGGGCTGAACTTCTTTTTACAGAAGGCATTAATTATCAAAAAAGCCTGCCGTATACAGATAATTATCTTTTTACTGCTTTTTATAAAAGTTTAAAAGATGTTGCGGTAAAGAGAAAAGATTTTCAGGCGTATTATGGTTACGATACACTTTATTCAAAATATACACAGTTAAAATATAAGGAATCTACACAGGCGCTGCTTCAAAATGCTGATGCCCGTTATGAATCTTCTAAAAAAGCAGAAAGAATCAAACAGCTGGAACTGGAAAAAGAACTGGAGCAGAAGAATAAATTATTGGGTTACGGTATTGCGGGAGTATTGTTAATTGGTCTTGTTTTTATGTTTCGTTCGTATTATTACCGCCAGCGTTATTATCAAAACAGAGAAGATTTTCTAAAACAGGAACAGGTGCATAACGAACTTAAAATGCAGCTGATGGAAAAAGAAACCATCGAAAATCTGGCTGCGCGGTTGTCACTCGAAAGAAGGTTGCTGCGTTCGCAGATGGATCCGCATTTTATTTTTAACGCTTTGGGAAATATCCAAAGCATGATTTTACAAAAAGATACCATTCCTGCAGTTTCGTATTTAAATAAATTTGCCAAGCTCACAAGACAGGTTTTAGAGCAGTCGCGAAAAGAAACCATTTCGCTGGAAGAGGAAATCAATACTTTAAAAAATTATATCGAATTGCAGCAGCTTCGTTTAAATAATGGTTTTGATTATGTTATTGAATGTGACGAAAATGTTGAAACTGATCTTTTAATACCGCCTCTGCTGATTCAGCCGTTTATAGAAAATGCGGTCGAACATGGTTTAAAACCTCAGGAAAATAGTGTAAAAGGTTTGATCGAAATTTATTTTAAAGAAGATGAAGAACAGCACAGTTTAATTTGTACAATTAAGGACAACGGAATTGGATTAGCGGCTTCGCGAAAATTAAAAATAAACGATACGCATCAGTCGCTTTCGACAACTATTACTGACGAAAGGCTGTCTAAAATGCAGAAAGAAAACCCAAGTGCCGGATTTACGGTTAAGGAGCGTGTTCCTGAAACTGACGGCCGCGGTTGTATAGTAATTCTAAATATCCCGATTTTATCATGATTTATAAAACGATAATTATTGAAGACGAACATCGATTAAGAGAAGCTTTGTCGATTATGCTCGAAATGGTTTCCGGCGATACAATTCAAATTGTAGGTTATGCTGAAAGTGTTACAGAAGCTGTAAAAATGGTTGACAGACTAAAACCTGATTTGGTTTTTATGGATATTATGCTGAAAGACGGAACTGGTTTTGATGTACTGCAGCAAATTTCATTTAATTCATTTCACCTGATATTTACAACGGCTTTTGAACAGCATGCTATTAATGCGTTTAAATACAGTGCTGTAGATTATCTCTTAAAACCAATTGATCCGCAGGAATTAAAAACTGCGATAGACCGCATTGCGATTCTGGAAGAAAGGGTTTTAGAAAAACAGCAGATTACAGAATTGCAGACCAATTTATCTAAAACACCGGACCGGCTTGTTCTGCCTACGCAGGAAGCAATGTATGTTGTAAAATTGGATCAGATTTTAAGATGTGAAACTTCGGGTTCGTATACAACGTTTTTTTTAACAGACGGCAGAAAAATAATGGTTTCTAAGCCTTTAAAGAATTATGAGGATATTCTGCTTCCGCCGATGTTTTTCAGGGTGCATCAATCGCATTTAATTAATGTCAATTCTATTTTGAGTTATTCGCGTGAAGGAATGGTACATATGAACGATAAATCGGTTGTGCCGATTTCGAGAGGAAAGAAAGAACAGTTTTTTAAATTAATGAAAGATGAAATTTAATTTCTGATAGTTCCTGACGGTTTATGTATTCAATTTATGCAAATACCAATTAAAAGTGACCAATGACAAAGTGCGGGTTTGGGAGCTGTTTTATTGTATCTATTTTTGACCTGTAACAAATAATAGAACCATGAACAATAAAACTTTATCAATCCTGAGCTATGTAACCATTATTGGCTGGATCGTAGCCTTTGTACAGAGCAAAGATGCATCACGAAAAAGTGATCTTGTAACGTATCACCTTAAACAAGGTTTCGGAATTTTTCTATTCTCATTAGTGGTGAATATTTTACTTTCTGTTGTAGTCTCAATTGTGCCTTCGCTTTATTTTTTAAGCTACATTGGTTATGTAATTTTCATTTTATGGATTTTCGGAATCATTAATGCGGCTAATGAGCAAAAGAAACCTATTCCTGTTATTGGGCAGTTGTTTGAAGGTAAATTTGGTTTCATTAACTAAACCTTCAATTTTACACTTTTAGCAGTGTTTTTTTATTTTTTTGGATAGTATTATTCTCTGTTAGGGAATACTAAAACAGATCAGTTTCTATTAGTTTAACTTGTAGTTTGTTATTGAGGTTACTGAGACGTTTAGAACGGCACGCAATGCTGACAATAATTCTGATTTGAAAAGAGACAGTTAAAAACTGTCTCTTTTTTTATGATTTAAATGCTGTTATACAGCAGGAAAATTTAAGGTTTCTATTTCTGATAAATTATCATTGAATTTTACAAAACTGGCAGGAAATCCAGCTTTTATCTTTCCAATTCTATTTTCTAAACCTATTGCACCTGCAACTCTTGTTGTTGCCATTTTTAGGGCTTCATCTGCCGAAACATTTAAATGATTGTAAGCATTTTGTACAGCTTCAAGCATCGAGATTGTGGCACCGGCTAAGTTTCCGTCTTCGTTTCTGTAAAAACCGTTTTCTAAATGGGCATCAAAATTATCCCATTTAAAGTTTTCTACTTTGCGTCCCAGGAAAGTAGCGTCGCTTATTAAAAAGAATTTTTCCTGTTTGAGTTTGTAAGCCACTTTTGCGGCCGCATAATCGCAGTGTGCTCCGTCTAAAATTATGGGAGCGTACACTTTTTCATTTTCAAAAACAGCACCAACCAAACCAGGTTCACGATGACCAAACTGTGTCATGGCGTTGAATAAATGGGTAACGAGATTAATTCCTTTTGAGAAATAATGCTGTGCTTCTTTATAACCCATTGTAGAATGTCCTGCAGAAATTGTTATACCGCTTTCCAGCAGCATATTTAATTGTTCATCAGTAAAACATTCCGGAGCAATGGTGATTACTTTTATAACGTCTTTTCCGTGTTTGATGATTTCTTCCAGTTCAGCATTTGTTGGTTTACGAACCTGATCTATGCTGTGCGCACCGCGTTTTAAAGGATTTAAGAATGGTCCTTCTAAATGCATTCCAATTACACCATTATTGTGTTTTTTAATGTAATTGCGGGTGGCTTCAATTCCTTGTAAAATGGTTTCTTTAGATGATGAAATTAAACAAGGCAAAACATGTGTTGTTCCGTATTTCAGACTTGAATCGTAAATATCCTGAATGGTTTCTTCGTTTGGAGTCTGGCTGAAATAATATTTTTCTCCTCCGTTTATCTGAATATCTATAAATCCGGCACCAATATGTTTTCCCTGCAGATCGATGGTTTTTATATCATTTGGAATTTCTTTTTGTACCGAAAGAATAGTTCCGTTTTCGATGATAATAACTCCATTATCAATTATTTCGTCACCAGTATGTATTATGGCATTAACAATTGCCTGTTTCATTGTAGTTGTATTTCTTATTTTTATTTGAAAGTGGATTTCCAGAATTACAAATGTATCAATATCATTCGTAAGTCATCTTATTTAAAAATAAAATAAAAAAAGCAGAACCTGTATAATTGAAATGTTTTAAGGTCGATTTTAGGTTACATTTTGGTGATAATAAACTCGCTTCGTCTATTCATTTGGTGCTGTGCTTCGGTACACGGAACTCCATTTGAGCAGTTATTAATAAGCTGTGTTTCTCCGTAACCAATGGCACTTTCGATTCTTTCAGGAGCAATTCCCTGTGAGATGATATAATCACGGGTTGCTTTGGCTCGTCGATCAGAAAGTTCCAGATTGTATTGATCGTTGGCGCGGGAATCGGTATGAGATTCAATTTTAATGACTACACTTGGATATTGGCTCATTAATAAAACGACTTTGTTTAATTCTATAGCGGCATCATACCGAACATCTGATTTATCGAGATCAAAGAAAATAATACTAATTTTGATTTTCAGTAAACCATCTTTTCTTTCGATCAGCGATGGATCAAGACCAATAGGAACTTGTGTTATTCCGGAATTTTCAGGAGTAACAATTGCTTTTGTTGTTGTGGTAAAATTATCTTTTGATGCATCAATTGTATAAGACATGCTGCAATTGATGTTTTCGCTGAATTCGAATTTTCCATCAATTTTAGAAACGGTTTCATCGACTTTTTGATTTTCACTGTTTTTAAGAGTTACAATTGCGCCGGCAATTTTGTTGTTGGATATAGCATCAAAAACATACCCTTCAATTGCTTGTGTACAGCTTCTTTCGAAAGAATAAATATCGTCGTCGCCTTTTCCGGTTTTTCTGTTCGAACATACAAAACCTTTGTTGGTTTCTTCGTTTACGATATAGCCAAAATCGTCACGGTTACTGTTTAATGGCGCGCCGAGATTGTTTGGAGCATCGAACGTTCCGTCGTTTAATCGGCTTTCAAAAACATCGAGTCCGCCCAGACCTAAAAATCCGTCAGAAGAAAAATACAAAGCTTTATCAGTTATAAACGGAAACATTTCGCGTCCGCTGGTATTTATTTTTTCGCCTAAATTCTTTGGGTTCGAATATTGGTCTTCGCCTAAAATATCGACTACAAAAATATCTGTCGCACCAATTGTTCCGGGCATATCTGAAACGAAATACAATTTTTTCCCGTCTTTGCTTATAGAAGGCTGCCCAACCGAATAATTGTCGCTGTTAAACGGAAGTTCTTTTACGTTTTCCCATCGAACGGTTCCATTGCCATTTTCTACCGCTTTTGCCGAATATATTTTCAGGTTATTGATGCCTTTGCTGTCTCTTTTTAGCTTTCCGTTGTAGTTATTTCGGGTAAAATAAATTGTTTTTTCATCTGGCGAAAAGGCGACGCAGGCTTCATGAAACTGGGTTGTGATTTCTTTTCCAAAACGTTCTTTAAAAGTAACATTGGTCTGGGTTGGGCTTATTTTTCCTAATTGCAGGTTTAAATAAGGCTGATCGTTCCAGCCGTATTTTGCTGTTTTTAGATAAGAGGAATCTACGGTTGTAGAATACACCAAATCTCCTTTGTAAAACATAGGTCCAAAATCTGAATAAGCTGAATTGATTTCGAGGTTTTCGAGTAAAAACTGCGGTTTTATTTTTTTTATATCTTCGAGTGTTATGGTTTTAAGCGAAAAATTCTGCGCTCTGGAATCTGATGTTTTTTGTTTTTCTGAAAAGTTTTTCATCATTTTTTTTGCCAGATCATAATTCTGAATTCCCTGCAAAGACTGCGAGTATCTAAAATAGTATTCCGGCGAAACTTCGTTTGGATAATCTGCAATCAATTTTCCGTACCATTTGCTGGCACTTGTCATTTGTGTATTAAAATAATGTGCATCTCCGGCACGCTGTAAAATTTCTTTTGAAAGGTCACCGCTTTTTATGGACATTTCATACGATTTTGCTGCTTCGATATAATACATTTTATCAAATAAAGCATCTGCCGATTTGTTTTTGGTCTGTGAATACAGGATTTGCATTGCCAGAAGTAGGAGTATAGTAATTCTTCTTTCCATAAAGCATAGTTTTAAAAGAATCTGGGAGATTTTAATCCCTTTTTACGAGACACTAATTCAAATCGAAGCATTATTTCATGTGTGCCGCTGTTGTAAGTCTGCAGTTCGGTTGTGGTATAATCATAGGCATATCCAACCAAAAACTGAGGCGTAATTTGTAAAGAGGCCATTGCACTTACAGAATCTCCTGTACGATAAGAAGCTCCAAGCGTTATAGCATTATTAAACATGAAATTGGCTGAAAAATCAGCGATCAGGGGCGCACCGGCGACGTATTTAACCAAAACGGCAGGCTTAAATTTGGTATGTGCCGAAAGGTCAAAAACAATTCCTCCAATTAAGTAAACGTGCATTCTTTCGTTTACAAGATCATCGGCTATATCATCGTAATTATATCTTTCACGGGTTAAAAAGTTAGGAATGGCAATTCCTATATAATCTCTTTCGCCGTGCCAGTACAATCCGGCGCCTACAACGGGAAGGAATTTATTGGTAATGTTTTCGCGAAACTGAACGTCAGGATCTTTATGGCTTCCTTTTGTCCAGTCGATGTTAATAACTCTTCCGCCGCCTTTAAGACCAAAAGATAATTTATGAGTCTGCCCGGATTGTATGGTATAAGAGAAATTAGCATCGATATATTGTTCTTCTGACGGACCTATTTCTTCGCTGACTACAGATAAACCTAATCCAAGATTTTTTGCAATGGGCGTATCCAGAGTAAATGACTGTGTATTTGGGGCGCCTTCAAGACCCACCCATTGTGTTCTGTATATTCCGGTTATGGCTAAATGACCTAATGAGCCGGCATACGCAGAGTTTACACTTAGCGTATTATACATATACTGCGTGTATTGCGGATCTTGCTGTGCAGCAACACCAAATACAGAAAGCATCGTAATGATTGTGAAAATCTTATTTATATTTTTAATCATAGCCAATTCTTATTTTGGTTATCCTATTTTATTTTAAATAAAGCCATCCGGATTTTTTAGCCGAACCGTTTCCGAGATCGAGAACGTAGAAATAAGTACCTTCTGGAAGTGTTTTTGCAGATCCGTCGGCTTTTCCGTCCCAGGTATTATCATATCCTTTTTTGTAATACACTAAATTACCCCAGCGGTTGAATATCTCTAATTGATTATCCGGATACTGCGTGATACAATCGATATAGAAAGTATCGTTTTGTCCGTCGTCGTTTGGAGAAAACTCATTGTAAATTTTCAAACAGTTTGGCGATACGGCTGCACTATCCTGATTATTGGATGAGTTGGTATCTATCTGATCCATTTTTACAAGATGGGCTGTATTTAAATAATCATTAAAATCTACTACTTTGGCGTTAATGGTTAAGGTTTGTGTGCTTCCGGCATTTACACTCGGAATTGCCCAGACGCCTGTCGCGCTGTTATAAGTTCCAGATGATACTGTAGAACTGTTTAACGAATATCCTTTTGGAAGAATGTCCTGAACCTCAACATTTGTGGCTGTCAGGTTTCCAAGATTTTCGGCAGTAATGGTAAAGATTACTTCACTGCCCATAGCAGCATCGGTTTGGTCGACTTCTTTATTTATGGCAATATCGGTTGAAGGAATATTTACAAATTCAGAATCTTCGTCGTCTTCGCTTTGATCGCCGTTATCATTATTCGGTTTACTGTCTGGATCAAACTGATTGCTTGCCGTTACCTGAGCGATATTTAAATAATCGTTTGCTTCTAATCCGTGCGGACTTGCAACAGTCGCCTGATAGGTTAAGGTTATACCGCCGACAGGAACGGTTATGTCAATCCATTTTATAACGCTTTTACTAAATATTCCTCCATTAGTGATGCTGCTGATATTTGAAAAACCTATAGGAATTAAATCTTCGACAGCAACACCAGTCGCTGTACTTGGACCTTCGTTGTTAATTTGTATCGTATAGGTTACTACCTCGTTTACATTTGCGTTTTTATTGCTAACTGTTTTCTCTAAACTTAAATCGGCAACAGCCACTTTAATCTGCAGACTGTCATAATCGTCTTCTGTGGTAACTCCGTTATTTGGCGTTGAATCGGGATCAGGCAGGTTGCTGGCAATAACTTCTGTAGTGTTGGTATATTGGCCTGCAGCTCCAGACGGCGGATTTACTGTTGTATAAATATCCAAAGACTGGTCTGTTCCGGCAGTAATAGAGCCCGCGTTCCAAACTCCGGTTACGTAATTATAAAGACCGCTTGTAGGACTGCTGGTTACATACGTGAATCCGGGAGGCAGTAAATCTTTAACTATTACAACAGTTGCATCTGCCGGACCATCATTGGTAACGGTAACCGTAAAAATAACAGTCGAACCAACATCGTGCACGGCATCTTGGTTTAATGCTGTTTTTTTGATAGATAAATCGGCCATAACAATTACCGGCGTTACCGAAATGCTGTCGTAATCGTCTTCTGTCGCAATCCCATTTCCCGGCGTGCTATCCGGGTCAAATTGGTCTGCGGTCATGATTTCGGCAGTGTTTAAATATTCATCGGCGGTTCCGGTTGGGCTTTTTACAAAAACATTAATCAATAAGGTATGACTGTTGCCCGGAAGTATAGTTCCCGGTGTCCATATTCCTGTATTTTTATTGTAGCTTCCAGAGGTAGAATTGTAAAAAATGTATTCGTAACCAGATGGGATAATATCTTTTACGGTTACTCCGGTCGAAATACTCGGACCTGAATTGGTTACGGTTACAGAAAATGAAATCTGCGAACCAACATCAGGCGTAAGGTTGTTGTTGATTACATTTTTCTCTATTGAAAGATCTGCTACAGCTGGAACAGGAGAGAGTAATACAGATGAAATATCGTCTTCTCCAGACACATTATTATTGGGTGTACTGTCCGGATCTAATTCGTTTGAAGCATATACTTCGGCTGTGTTTTGATAATTTCCGGTCAGATTTACTTTTGCAGATATTAAAAGCGATTCTGATCCGCCGTTTGGAATTGTTCCAATATCCCAAATTCCGGTTGTATTAAAATATTGTCCTGCGGTTGAGCTGTAAACTACATAGTCATAACCGCTTGGCAGTAAATCGATGACTTTTACTCCGGTTGCATTTTGCGGACCGTCGTTTTTGACCGTGATTTCAAAAGTAACTGCTGCACCAAATATTGGACTTAAATTACCGCCGACAACTGCTTTTACAAGAGATAAGTCGGCTAGAGCCTGAGATGGTGTAACGGTTGCCGTTGCATAATCGTCTTCGGTTGGAACACCGTTATTTGGTGTTGAGTTTGGATCTGGCAGACTGCTTGCCGTAACCTCAGCAATATTCTTATAATTTCCAACAGGATTTACCACAGCTGTAATTTGTAATGTCTGCGAATCACTATTTAACAGAGAACCAATATTCCATTTTCCTGTAGTTCTGTTATAAGTTCCTTTGGTTGCTGTAAAACTGCTATAGGTATATCCGTTAGGCAGTAAATCGGTAACCTCGACACCTGCAGCATTTTGAGGACCGCTGTTGGTAACTACAATTTCAAAAGTAACTAATGAACCCGCTAAAGGCGTTGGATTATTTACGGTTTTGGTTAAAGATAAATTGACTGCCTGATTGATTGGAACTGTTATTGCCGAACCATAATCGTCTTCCGTTGTAATTCCGTTATTTGGCGTTGAATCGGGATCTGGAAGAGCGGCTGCGGTAACTTCCGCAGTATTTAAATAATTTCCGGCAGGGTTTACTGTGGCAATAATTTGTAAAGTTTCTGATTTTCCATTGATTAAATTACCCACATTCCATAATCCTGTTACGGGATTGTAAGTTCCTGTAGAAATAGTAAAATTAGTAAAGGTGTATCCTGATGGAAGTAAATCTGTTACTTGTACGCCTGTATTGTCCTGCGGACCATTGTTGGTTACCACAATTTCAAAAGTAACTAAAGAACCTGCTAACGGCATCGCATTGCTCACTGTTTTAGTTAAAGATAAATCTGATGCCTGAGTTGTTGGCGTAATTGCAGCTTCGGCATAATCATCTTCTGTCGTAACACCATTATTTGGTGTTGAATCTGGGTCAGAAGCTGAGCTTGCTGTTACTTCGGCTGTATTCAAATAATTTCCGTTTGGATTTACCACAGCAGTTATTTGTAAAGTATGTGAAGCGGAAACAGGAAGTGTACCCACATTCCATAATCCTGTTGTTGGATTATAAGTTCCAATAGTAGTGCTGTAGGAAACATACGTATATCCGTCAGGCAGTAAATCGGTTATTGTTACACCATTTGTTTGCTGTGGTCCAGCATTGTTAATTCCGATGCTAAAAGTTACCTGAGAACCAATTATTGGGGTGCTGTTACTAACTGTTTTTGTTAAAGATAAATCGGCAGAAGGCTGGACTGGAACTGTCGCAGCTTCGGCATAATCGTCTTCTGTCGGAACACCATTATTTGGCGTAGAATCAGGATCGGGAAGATCACTGGCAGTAACTTCAGCAGTATTAGTATAAACTCCTGTATTATTAACAGAAGCAACGATCTGCAATGTTTCAGAATCTCCGCTGGCTAAATTGCCAACCGTCCAAATTCCGTTAGTGGTGTTATAGGTTCCTGTTGAAACGGTAAAGCCGATAAAATTATAACCGCTAGGCAATATATCTGTTACCTGAACTCCAGTATTGTTTTGAGGTCCGTTATTGGTTACAACCACTTCAAAAATAACCTGAGAGCCAATAAGAGGCGTTGGATTATTAACCGTTTTGGCTAACGATAAATCTGAAGACAACGTTATTGGTGTAGTAAGAACTTCGGCGTAATCATCTTCTGTCGTAACGCCATTATTTGGTGTTGAATCCGGATCAGGAAGATCACTTGCCGTTACTTCGGCTTTGTTGAGATAATCTCCAGAAGCATTTACGGCTGCTGTAATTTGAAGTGTTTCAAATTTTGTATTCACTAAATTGCCAACAGTCCAAACACCAGTTAGAGGATTATAAACACCTGTTGAAACGGTAAAACTATTATACGTATATCCCGAAGGCAGTAAATCGGTAACCTGAACACCTGTATTATCCTGTGGGCCGTTATTGGTCACAATAATTTCAAAAGTAACTTGTGAACCCACTAAAGGCGTTGGATTATTTACTGATTTGGTTAAAGATAAATCGGCTGAAGGCTGAGTTGGCGTAATAACAGCATTGTCTTCATCGTCTTCGCTTTGATCACCGTCATCGTTATTTGGAGTAGAATCCGGATCAGGAAGATCACTAGCCGTTACCTGAGCGATATTGGTGTAAATTCCTGCCGGCAGTACTTTGGCATCTATAATAAGAGATTCAGAAACACCAACATCTACCGTTCCCACATTCCATAAACCTGTCACCTCATTATAAATTCCTGCTGATGAGCTGTAGTTTACAAATTCAAAACCTGACGGAAGTAAATCGGTTACCTGAACTCCGGTTGCATTATTTGGACCGCTGTTGGTAATAACCAATTCAAATGAAACCTGGCTTCCTACAACCGGACTTGTATTTCCGGCTACTACATTTTTAACTAAAGATAAATCAGCAGACGGGCCTATAAAAGTAATTTCGGCTGTATCTTGATCGTCTTCTGTTGGAATATTATTATTTGGCGTACTATCAGGATCTGGTAAATCACTTGCTGTTATCTGAGCAGTATTTACATAACTTCCTAAAGGATTTACAAAGGCGCTGAAAGTTAGGTTTGTATTGGCACCGCTTGCCAAAACTAAATTGTTCCAATTTATAGAAGCATTGGCTACCTGATATAAACCTCCATTCGACACTGATCCCGGAATCAGCGTATAACCAACAGGAATAATATCCTGAACACTAACTCCCGTAGCATTACCAGGCCCTTTGTTTACCACATTAATAGTAAAATTGACTTGCTGTCCTGCTGCTGCAGTAGTTGGGGAAACCGATTTGGTTAATTCTAAATCAGCTGATTTTAGGGTGACATTGGTACTTGCCATATCGTCTTCAGGAAGACCATTTCCCGGTGTACTGTCTGGATCGACCTGATGTGCTGTTTGTATTTCGGCAGTATTTACATAATTGGCAGCTGCTGCAACATTTACTTTTGCTGTAATTTGTAAAGTTAGCGAGTTTCCATTGTTTAGGTTACCAACATTCCAAATCCCAGTTGTATTGTTATATTTTCCTGCTCCATTATCGCTTACATAGGTATATCCCGGAGGAAGATGATCTGAAACAGTAATTCCGGAAGCATTATTTGGTCCGCTGTTCGTTACTCTAATCGTAAACACAACATTGTCATTGATGCTGACCGATGTTGGTGAAACTGTTTTTTGAAGAGATAAATCGGCAACATCTAATAGTATGGCAGCATCATCCTGATCGTCTTCTGCCAAAACATTATTATTTGGTGTACTGTCTGGATCAAATTGGTCTGATGCAATTATTTCAGCAATATTAGTATATGATCCTGTTGATTTAATTACAGCCTGAAAAGTTAAAGTTATACGGCTTCCAACAGGAACAGTAAGATTACTCCATGTAATGGTATTATCACCAAGATTATATTGTCCGGCAAAATTTGCTGATCCCGGAACTATCGTATAACCAGAAGGAATATAATCCCGAACAGATACTCCGGTAGCATCAACGGTTCCTCCTAAAGAATTATTATTGAAAATCTGAATATTGAAGGTTACGATATCTCCGGCACTTCCTGTTATGGGAGTAACTGATTTTGTTAATTCAAGATCTGCTACAGACAAAATAGTAAGAGTCATGGTATCTGATGAAACGGCGCAATTTCCGTTGGTTACCGTCCATCTTAAAACATACGTTCCTGAAATAGTACCTGTAACAGCCGTTGTGGGAGATGTTACATTAGTAAATCCTACTATACTTGGTCCAGATACCTGTGTCCATTCTCCAGTTCCAACGGCTGGAGTACCGGCATTCATATTTACAGGCGAAAACTGCGGAATAGTTTGATCTGGCCCTGCATTGGCAGTCGATGGCTGATCGTAGATGGTTACTATAACAGAATCCTGTGAAATACATCCGTTTAAATTTAAAGTCGTAACAGTCCAAAGAAACTCATAAGTACCCGGAATTAAACCTAACATTAAAGAGTTTTCACTGTTTGGCGATGCAATATTTGCAGTATTTGGGCCAGAAGTCTGAGTCCAGGTTCCTAAACCAGAAGTTACGGCCTGAGCGGACATTGTCGCCGTATTAACATTGCACAATTCCTGATCCGGTCCTGCATTTGCAATGGAAGGCGGAATATCATTAAAAGTTATTTCAACAGTACCTGAAGAAGGCTGACATAACGATGGATTGGTAAAAGGCCCGTTTGTAACTGTCCATGTTAATCGGTATGTTCCTAAAGTTGTAATATTAGACAATGTGGTTACAGGACTGTTAGGATTATTGATTACTACGGCACCTCCGGATGGATCATCTCCCGGGCTGGCAAAAGACCATGTTCCGATACCCACAGCGGGCGGAACAGCGGCAGTTTGATATGTGGTTTGACAAGCCGCAGTATCATCAGGACCTGCATCGGCAGTACTTGGCGCTGCGTTCATTTCGATTCTTACGATGTCTGATAATGTTCGGCAGGAATTACTTTCAAATACCCATTCCAGAATATAAAGCCCCGGAACTGTTAAACCTGTAACTGTAGTTAATGGGGCAGAAGGGGTGGTAATTACGGCAACACTTCCTGAAGGCTGATAAACAAAACGCCATTCGGCTACAGATACATCGGGAGGAGGCATATTTCCAGTCAAAGCTGCAGTTCCACCAACATCAGCAATACATAAAGTTTGATCTGCTCCGGCATTTGGATCTATACTCGCGCCGCTGTAAATAGTAACATTTACAGAATCTGATGATCCCGGACAAGTACTGCCATTAGAATAAGTTACAGGACTGGTTGTATAAGTAAAAACATAACTGTTTCCGGGAACAACAGTTGCATTTGCAACATAACTGTTTGGCGGCGATTGTGTAATAACAACATCATTACTATTTCCTGTAGTGCTGGTAAGCGTCCAGATTCCTGTTGAGTTTTCATTTCCTATAAGCTGAATACTGGTAACATCACAATAGTTCTGATCGATGCCGGCATTGGCGGCTGGTGCGACTACTACAACTACGTCATCAAAAGTTCCCTGACAAAGGAAAATGCTTTTTGCTGTAATCGTCCATCTAAAAGTATAAGTACCGGCAACAAGTCCGTTAATTACAGTATTTGGACTTGAAGGATTCACTATATTAGGCTGATTTGGCGCACCAGTCAAAACCGACCATTGTCCGCTTTCGAAGAAACTGTCATAAGTACTTCCGGCCATTGTAACACTTGTATTGCCGCATATATTTTGATCTGGCCCTGCATTGGCTGCAATAGGCGGGATTCCAATAGTTAAATTAATATCATCAAACGCTTCACCGCAGACTTCGGCATTAATAGTCCATCTAAAAATATAAAAACCGCTGTATGCAAAAGTAAACACCGCATTAGGATCATGTACGTCACTTATTGTATAACCTCCAACACCTGAAATTCTTGTCCAGGTTCCTACACCGCCGCTGCTTGGTGTTGCAGCCATAGTAATGGTATTCCCGCATATTTCCTGATCCGGGCCTGCGTTTGCAGCAGGAGGTGTGTTAGCAATCGTAATCGAAACAGAACTTCTGTTAGGTTCGCACAATCTGGCTGCAGTTTCAATTGCCCATGTAAATACGTATGTTCCATTTCCGGGAACCGTTACCATGGTATTTGGATCATTTTCATCAGCAATAATAACTCCGGCAGCAGGTACTACAGTCCAGATTCCGGTTTCTAATATTCCTGGTGTATTTCCGCTTAGATTAAAAGAACTTGTGCCTGAAGGATAACAAGCATCCGGCCCGGCATCAGCACTGGATGAAGCAGTTGCATTATTAGTGGCGATAGTTACCGTATCAGAAATAGAAGCACTGCAGGAAGGTCCCGGATGAAGATAAGCTATAGTCCATTGTAATTGATATGCAGATGCTGCTGTTGTAAAACCTGTAGCAACCGCGTTTGGATCATTTACATTTGAAAAAGTAATCGTACTTGGACCAGAAACCTGACTCCACGTACCAATTTCGCCGCTTAGAGGAGGACTTGCCGCAAGAGGTACCTGCGAATTGGTGCAGACTATCTGATCTGGTCCTGCATCTGTTGTGCCTAAACTGCTTCCTGATACGTTTATAGCTACATTAGAAACCGAGAAACCGCATTTTGCACCACCGCCTTTTGTAATATATTCAAAAACATAAGATCCGGGTATTAATCCGCTTACTTGTGTGTCTACAGAAAATGGATCCACAATTACAGCGTCATTTGGTCCGCTCAGCTGACTCCAGAAATGCATTCCTTCATCTGTTGCAACTCCTGATAAAAGCGTAGTAGTGTCTCCGCATGGCAGACTTACATCAGAACCTGCATTTGAAGGCGTTGGTTCGCCCGAAACTAAAATATTCAGAGAGTCGAAGCCGTAATCACACCCTATAGGAAGTGATCCATCCTGACGTCTTATAAATTCAACAATATATTCACCAGAAGTAGTGAGCGTCAGCGTTAAGGAATTACCTATGTTTGTTAGTGCAGTTGGAAAAGGGCCTAATGGCGAAGCTGCAGGACCGCTTACAATACTATATTGATTATAACCCGTTCCTGTAACCGTAAGCGGAATTGTAAATACAGTTGCATTACAGTTTCCAATTAAATCATCACCATTATTAGCAACAATAGTTCTTGTTGCACTATTAAACTGAACAATATAATCTTTGGTAAAAATACAGCCTGTATTACTGTTGGTAAGCGTATATCTAAATCTGTAAGGATCTCCCGCATCAGATATGTTAGTTACCAAAGTAGTAGGATTAGTGGGCGAAATAATTACTGCACCTGTGTCTCCCTCAATCTGCGTCCATTGTACGGTTTCACCAGCATATAATGGAGTCTGAGCAATAAGTGTTACCTGATTAATACTGCTGTCGCAAAAGAATATATTTTCATCTCCGCCGGGCAGTGTTGTTACATCCTGCGTAGCCGGAGGAACTGTAATCGTTACAAGATCATTTCCGGAGGCACAAGGTCCTGTAACCGTCCATCTAAAAGTATAAGTACCTTCAACAAGATTAGAAATTTGAGTATCGTTAGAATTTTGACTGCCAATAACTGGTGTGTTTGGGCCGCTTACAAACGTCCATTGACCATTTTGTCCGTTAAGACCGCAGCCGCCATAAGTCCCCGTAAGATTTGTACTTTGCGTAGTAGTATAACAATTGCTTAAAGTTTGATCTGCTCCGGCAGAAACCGGCTTCACACCGCCGTAATTGGTAACCGTAATTTGTGATGTCGTTCTGCATCGCTGTCCTGCAGCATATTCAGGACCTTCTATAACCCATTGAAGTGTTGTCGTGCCACAGCTTGTCTGCGGTAAAGTTATAGTTGAAGTAGGCAGATTTGGAAAATTGATTACAACTCCGGCATTGTTAGCGCCTACTATTTCCCAATAAGCCGTTTCTCCTGTATTTTGAGGAGCATTAGCAGAAATTGTTAATGTTCCGGCACTATTGGGACAGCTTATTATATTACCTCCTGCATTGGCAATAGTGATAGGCTGTACATTAACCACTTTATCCTGATATGCAAACACGCCGTCTCCGCAGGTTGCACTATATCTAAAAATATACGTGTTTCCTCCTGTGTAACCAGAAATCGTAGTAGTAGGATTGTTAGGAGAATTAATAACAACAGTCGGTCCTGAAATTTGAGTCCATAATACATTTCCAATAATGGGAGACGGGTTATTTCCATTTAGTACCAGAGCATCTGTTTCGCAGATAGTAACATTAAGAATACCGGCATTTACAGAACAGTTTTGCCCATACAGGTCTGTTGTATAAATAAAAAGAATAAAAATACTTAAAACCAGTTTTTTGAAATACTTCCTAATTAGTATAGATTGTTCCATAGGCTTCGGGATTGAAAAGTGGATACGAACAATTTATAGAACCACGTTATATTAATAAATTTATGTTTGTAAATTCAGGTAAAATGACGTTAGGATGGGGTAGAGAGGGGATCTCAAATTTACATAAAGAAAGATGTAAGAAATTTATTTAGATGTTTCAAGTTATAAAATGCAACCATTTTTTTGTTTGGAACGCTGTATTTTGAGCAGAAAATCAATTTTGATAAAAAATAAGGGCAAAAATTAATTTGCCCTGTTTCTTTCTTCCTCATTTCCAAAATTGCTTTGTTTAGACTGGATTTTTTGATTTCCAAATTTATAGCTTAACGAAATTCTAAAACCTCTCGTATCGCTGTAGCTTTTTGCATTGGTTTTAATGCCGTTTGATTGGTAACTAATTAATGGTTTTTGTGCATTTAAAAGATCTTCGCCAACAATGGTAAACGCCAGTTTTTTATTTAAAGTGAGAACTTTAACCGAAACATCTAAAATATGTAAAGTCGAAATATTAAAAATCTGATAACGTCCCGGAAGCTGCAGCCCATAATTGAGACCCAAAAACAAAGTTTTGGAATGGTTTATTGTAAAATCATTATTGGTATAAAAATACCCGTTATAACCTTTAATCGAATTGATAAAATCAGTTTTAGATTTTACATTTTGATGGTTCAGATTAAATCCTGTAAAGCTGTTCCACCAAGACCATTTGTTGAAATTATAGGAAGTCGAAAATCCAATTTGATACGTATCAGCATAATTTAAAGGCGTACTTCTGGTCACGTTTGTAACGTAATCAATAATCGATAATTCCTGTCCGAAATCTGAAACCTGAGAAAAATAAACAGAATTTACCCATTTTTGGTTTCTAATAAACGAAAATTCGAAATTATCAATAATAGAAGGTTTCAAATACGGATTTCCTTCAGAATAATAATACGGGCTTGTTTTAATAACAAACGGATTTAGATAATCAAAACCAGGTCTGCGGATTCTTCGGCTGTAATTCAGCGAAAAAGTATTGTTTTCATTCGGAACATACGTCACGTAAGCCGTTGGAAATAGTTTAATATAATTATTGGTATTCGTTTGGTTTAAATTTTCTGAGAAACCTTTTGTCTGTGTAGCTTCAAATCGCAGACCAATCTGCGTTTCCCATTTAGGATTTATTTTTTTACTTCCTGAAAAATACAAAGCCTGATTGTATTCTTTATAATTAAAGACATTCGACTGATTGGTATTTAAAACCGGATTTCCCGTTTCATTATCATACACCGCAAGATTGTTACTTGTGTTCGTATGAAATGCCTTTGCACCAAAACTAAGATTGGCCCAGACAGCACGAAATGTAAAATCGACAGCGGCTGAATAATTGTTTATTTTATTAAGATTGCTGTTTGTAGAAGAAAAAAAACTGTTAGAAATAACATCGTTATCAGCATCTAATTCATTGCCTGAAAAAAAGCGGTAATCGTCTTTTTGATAATTGAAATAATCAAGATCAACCGAAATATTTTTTCCTAAACTATCCAAAACAAAAGTATTATGAAGATTTACAGAATTCATTTTTGGAGTATTTTCAGCCTTTACATCAGATGCGATATAAGAACTTACAACATCATCAGTATATATAGTCGTAAACGGATTATTAGCAGAAACCCTATTATTAAAACTGCCCAGATAACTCATTCCTGCAGACCATTTAGTACTTAGTTTATAATCAATTCCTAAACTTAAACTCAATAAATCGTTTTTAGTTTTATTGGCAGTTTCCTGTTTCCATACTTCATTTGGATAATAAATTTTACTTTCAGAAGTTCTTAAAAGCTTTCCTGTTCCTTTGCTTATAGAAGTCTGTAGAGAAAGTTTATCCTGATTATAAGTAAATAATCCGTTGAGGTTGCCGCCTGCGTATGTTTTTTGTATGTACGAACTTCCAATATTAGCATTCCATGAATTTGCTTTTGCCGTTTTCAGCTTAATATTAATTAATCCGCTGCTGCCTTCAGCATCATATTTTGCCGGTGGGGTTGTTATCACTTCAATACTTTTAATATTATCTGACGGAATAGATTTAAGAAATGCGGCCAAATCTTCCTGAGGCATTTTTTGTAAACGATCGTCAATCATAACCAGGATTTCTCCCTTGCCTACAATCGAAATAACTTCATTTTGCACACGAACCGTTGGAGTTGCTTTTAGTGCGTCTAATGCAGTTCCGCCGGCAGCCGTTACCGAGTTTTCGACATTAAAAACAAGTCGGTCAACTTTTTGTTCAACCAGTTTTTTTCTTGATTGTATCGTCACACTTTCAAGCTGCACCGTTTCTTTAATTTCAATCAATCCAAAATCCATGTTTTGGTCAAGTATAATTTCTTTGTTGAGGTAATCTGTTCCAAATTGTTCCAGTAACAGTTTGTAAGTTCCTTTTGCAGCTTTCATTTCAAAATTCCCTAAGCTGTCGGTAGAAACAGATACAAGTATTTTATTGTCTTTTAATAAACTCGTAATTACAAATTCGACAGCGGTTTTATTTTGATTTACTACTTTTCCTTTCAGTTCAAATTGCTGACCGAAAGAATTGATTTTAAACAGAAGAACAAACACTAAAAGAATAATTTTTTTCATGGGTTTTAAATTAATTACCCTGCAAAACTGTATCGAAAAAAGGCTCAAAACTACTTTTATCGACAAACCCCCGCGAATAATCTACAAACCCTGTTTTGGGCTTTTTTTTGAATGTATATCTTTGAAAAAAATTACAAAAACATGCATAAGGGAACATTGTCAAAAAAAGCAGAAATACTAATTCATATTGTCTACTGGTTTTTGATGGCCTATTTTACATTCATTAAAAACCCAATACGAGCAAGACTTTATGTACCGGATTTGTTTTTTATAACCTATCTGATTGTTTTTATCCTGACTTTCTATTTTCATTATTTCGCAGTAATGAAATTTGTTTTTAAGTCCTTTCAATGGAAAAGATTTTTTGCAGGCGTTCTCGTTTCTTATTTGTTTTTTACAGCTTTAAGATGGCTGATTGAGCAGGTTATAACTCATATTTTATTTCAAAGAATAAATTATACCAATACTGCATTTTTAAATTATATGTTCGATAATCTGCAGTACAGCAGTATGCCGATTATTTTGAGTTCCCTGCTTTGGTTTGTTATTTATTTTATTCGTCTTTTAGAGTACAACCAGATTATTTTGGAAGAAAACAAAAGCACGGAGATTAAATTTTTGAAAGCCCAGATAAATCCGCATTTTATTTTTAATACGCTCAATAATATTTATTCGATGGTTTATTTTCAGTCGGACAAATCGTTAACGGCGATCGAAAAACTGAGTCAGATTATGCGTTTTACGACTTACGAATCGCAGAAAGAAAAGATTAAATTATCAGATGAAATCGATTATATAAAAGCTTATATCGAGCTCGAACAACTAAGACATCAGGAAACTGCTTTTGTAGATTTGAAAACTGAAACCGAAAATGAGTTCGAAGAAATTCCGCCTTATATTTTATCACCTTTAATCGAAAATGCTTTAAAACACGGCAAAACTTCTACTGAAAATCCTATTGCAATTGATTTAAAAGTAAAAGATAAAAAACTCATTTTTAAAGTTCTAAATGATATTGGAACACAAAAAAAAGACAAACTGGGAGGCATTGGATTAGAAAACCTCAAAAAGCGATTAGAAATATATTATCCGCAAAAACATCAGATAACATTTACGAACCAAAACAATCAGTTTACAGCCGAACTTGAAATAGATTTAAAATGAAAAAAATAAATTGTATCATATTAGACGACGAACCTTTTGCAGTAAAATTACTGGCAGATTATGCCTCAAAAGTGCCAAGACTGAATGTTTTATATGCCGATTCTGATGTTTTTAAAGCCATTGAAATACTAAACAACGAATCTGTCGATTTGGTTTTTATTGATATCCAAATGCCGCAGTTAACAGGTTTAGAATTAATGCAGATGTTCAATCAAAAACACAATTTCATTATTACTTCGGCGTATCCGGAATATGCTTTAGATGTTTTTCAGTTCCATGTTATTGATTATCTGCTGAAACCCATTGTTTTTAATCGGTTTTATCAAAGCGTTGAGAAATTTATACGCTGGCAGGAAACCTTTCAAAATCTGGATTCAGAAGATTATTTATTTGTAAAAGCCGATAGAAAACACCACAAAATAGCGACAGATCATATTTTGTATATCGAAGGTTTAAAAGATTATATCCGAATTCATACTAAAGACGAAAAAATTATGGTTTTGGAAAATATGAAAGACATTTTAGAGAAACTGCCGTTAAATCAATTTGTGCGCATTCATCGTTCGTTTATTATTCCCAAAAACAAAATCAAGGTCATCGAAGGCAACCAGATTAAGATGACAAACGGGGAATTTCTGCCAATAGGCGAAACTTATAGAAAACTAATAAGTGACTGGTTAAGTTAAAAAGTAAAAAGCTCTCAAAATAATTGGGAGTTTTTTGTTTATAAAGCTGATTTTCTTCTTAATAAATTACAGTTATGTTTTAATAAATCAAATGTTTTCAGAGGCTTTTCATGTGGGAACTATGTAAATTTTAAATGTAATTATTTCTATTTTATCGCTTCAGGCATAGTAAATTGAACTTTCAAACAACAATGCACGAATGATGAAAAAATTACGAATATCATTAATTAATATACACGGACTTTTAAAAGGGTCTGGTCTTGAAATAGGAAAGGATGCTGATAATGGCGGACAAACGAAATATGTGTATGAACTGGCCGAATTTTTATCACAGCATAAAGATGTAGAACATGTTCATTTATTTACAAGATTAATTGATGATCCTGCACTTTCGCCGGAATATGCAGTTCCTGTTGAAAAAGTTAATGACAAATTAGATATACGCCGAATTCCGTTTTTGGGAAAAAAATACAAACCAAAAGAACAATTATGGGAAGGACTTGACACTTTTGTAAATGGCGTTGTACAGCATATTAAAGCACATAATATTTTTCCCGACTGGATTCATTCGCATTATGGCGATGCCGGATATGCGGCTGCAGAATTATCGGCAGTTTTAAATATCCCTTTTGCACATACAGGACATTCGCTTGGTTTTTATAAAAAGAAAAAACTGCTCGAAAGCGGTCAAAGTGAAGAAGAACTTGAAAAAAAGTTTAAGTTTAAAGAAAGAATCGCTGCCGAAGAAAAAACATTAGAATTATCTGAATTTATTGTTACTTCGACAGAACAGGAAATAGAAACCTACAAAGTCTATAAAAACTTTGAACTGGGAAAATACCACGCTATTTCTCCCGGAATCGACACCAGAAAATTTGCTCCTTATTATTTTCAGGAAACTGATATTGACAAGCAAATGGAAGAAACCCAAAGAAAATACTGGGTTTCAGAAACCATTTCTAAATTCCTGACCAATCCGCATAAACCTTTTATTCTGGCGCTTTCGAGACCAGACCGTCATAAAAATCTTCATACGCTTATTGATGTTTATGGTAAAGACAAAGAATTGCAGAGTATTGCCAATCTGGTCATTTTTGCCGGAATCCGTAAAGACATAGCCAAAATGCCGGAATCTGAAAAAGACGTTCTAACCGATTTATTATTATTGATGGATAAATACGATTTGTACGGAAAAATGGCGATTCCAAAAAAACATGATGTCGAAAATGAAGTTTCAATTATCTATCGTTATGCCGCCGAAAAAAGAGGCGTATTTGTAAATCTGGCCTTGCATGAAAATTTCGGTTTAACCGTTATAGAATCGGCAAGTTCAGGGCTTCCGGTTGTAGTTACGAAGAATGGCGGGCCTTCAGAAATTATTCCGGTATGCCAGAACGGAGAATTGGTCGATCCGCAGGACGAAAATCAAATTAAAAAAGCCCTTCGAAATATTCTGACCGATGAAAATCAATGGAAATATTATTCGAATAATGGCGCTATAAACATTCAAAAGCATTACAGCTGGCTGAGCCACGTAAACCAATATGTAGAATTGGTCAACGAAAATTTATCCTTGTCGTCTGGTGCAGGAATAAAAAAACTGCATTATCCTAATATTAATGTCGACCGCTTAAAAAGGAAAATCGATCATTTATTGGTTTCGGATATTGACGGAACACTGATCGAACCCAAACTGAACAATCCGGGATTAAAGGAATTAAAAACACATCTTGTAAACCGTACAGAAAAAATGGCTTTTGCCATGGCTTCCGGCAGAAATCTAACGCTCGTAAAAAAAGTTATAGACGAAGAACAGTTTCCACTTCCTGATTTTATAATTTGTTCTGTTGGTACAGAGATTTATTATACAAACGGTAAAGACTACATTTTGGACAAAGGATGGGCAAAATTCCTGGCCGGACGTTGGAAAAGAGACGATATTGTCAATCGTCTAAAAGAGGTTAAATGGATTAAACTTCAGGAAGAAAATGCTCAGAATCCGTATAAGATTTCCTATTACTACGAAAAAGAACATTATGACCATGAAGAACTCATTCGGGTTCTGGGAACAGGCTGGTACAAAGTAAATATAATTCCGAGTCACGGTCAGTTTCTGGATTTTATTCCCAAAAGAGCTTCAAAAGGAAATGCCATAAAGTTTTTATGCCGTAAATGGGCTATTCCGCTAAGTAATGTAATTGCTGCCGGAGATTCAGGAAACGATATTGATATGTTTAGAGGTCCCGTAAAAGGTATTATAGTAGGAAACCGAAGCGCAGAACTGGCAGAATATGAAACAAGCAAAAGTATTTATGTTGCCCAAACCTTTGCTTCTGAAGGTATTTTAGAAGGATTAAAACATTATAAAATAATTAAATAATCATGTATGTGAAAAATGCTCCAGAGGAGCGAAATATATATTGATTAAAAATATGCCGCTCCGCTGGAGCTTTATGTACATGAAAATAAATTGTGCTATAAATATTATGCTCCTCCGGAGCTTTCACAGCAAATAAAATTATAAACAACCAATTAAATAAGTAATAAAAATGTATTCAGGATCAGGATTTAGCAACTGGGAAATAGGAGACGTTGATATATTTATAGACGAAAATGGTGTACATCATTTATTTCACCTGATTATTCCCAATCACGATTATATTGCCCACGCAGTATCAAAAGACGGACTTTCATGGAAAAGAGTAAAAAATGCTCTTTGGGTTGGAGAACCCGGTGAATGGGATGATGATATGTTGTGGACAATGCATGTGAGTAAAATATCAGGTGGAAAAGGATATGAAATGTATTATACCGGACTTAAACGTCAGGATAAAGGTATTGAACAGAAAATAGGAAGGGCGTTTTCTAAAGATTTAATTATCTGGAAAAAAGAAAACTTACACGGACTTCCTTTTAAAAGTGAAGCGCCGCATTACGAAAGCCCGTCAAATAATCCTCGTGAATGGATTAGTTTTCGAGATCCTTTTAAATACCATTATCAAGGAGAAGATTATTTATTGATTTGTGCCCGAAGCGCTTCTGGACCAACTTACAGACGCGGCTGTATTGGAGTTGCGAAGCTGGAAAAAGAAGGTTTTGTACTTCAAAAACCACTTCATATTCCGTATGTATATGATGATGTTGAATGTCCCTGCGTTGTCGAAATTAAAGGGTCGCATTATCTTTTGGGTTCCATTAGAGAAGATATTAAAGTGCGATATTGGATGGCTCCTGATTTTAAATCAGAGTATTGTGCTTTTCATAATAATGTATTGCTGCCACAAGGAAATTATGCTGCGCGGGTTGTAAAAGACGGTGACCACTTTTTAATTTATAATTTTTATTTTGCCGATGGAAATGTAAATACGCATCGTGTAATTCCGCCTCCAAAAGAATTGGATATAGATAAAAGCGGAAGGCTTCTTTTAAAAACCTATCATCATTGGAACAACTTATACCAGAAGACGATTTTGCAAAAAAATCTTCCGCAGCCAATGCCCATTTTAGGAAACCCAACTGCCGAATTTGAAATTGAGAATGAAAATAAATGGAGATTTGGATGCCGAAGCGGTTATGAAATTTACTGCTTCGAAAAACCATCGGTAGATTTTGTCTGGGAAGGAACACTTGCTGTAGAAGGAATGGGAAAAACCGGATTTGTAATTGAATGTGATAAAGAAGGAACAGGATATTATATTTCTATAGATTTTATGAACGGTTTTGTGCAGTTTAGAGCCTGGGGGTTTAATGAAAAAGATGTGAAGAACAATTTCATTTTTGAAAACATTCAGACCAATCAATTTGAAATTCACGAAACAAAACAAATTTATTTCAAGATAATCCGTTACGGAAACTATTACGAACTTTCGATTAACGAAATTGTAAAGCTGACTTTACTGGATTTTAAATACAGCGAAGGAAAAATAGGAATCTATGTTTGTTCTGCCGTAGTGGCCGTGACAGATTCACAAATTCACACGATTCCAGAACCCGAAAATGAATATGCAGCAACTGACCCTGATAAATATTTAAAAGATTATATGAGAATCACACAGATTCAGAATTAGGTTGTAAAACAAAAAACTCCCAATACAATTGGGAGTTTTTCTTTTTATAGATTTTGTTCTATAGAAATTAGAATTTATTTGGTTTGCTTTCCACAATCTTACTCACTTTAAATACTAAGTAAATCGTAAGTAACATAATGGCAGAAGCTACCATTGCTAAAATATCATAATGTTCCAGCGGTGCATAACTGTCTTTTTGATAGATAATTAATCCGGCAATTACAGCACCAAAACCTCCGGCCATTTGCTGTAAAGAGGAGTTGATACTCATAAACGCACCACGATCCTGCGGATCCGGAACAGCAGAAGTTAAGGTTGTCGACGGAACCATTCTGCTCATGATTGTCGCCATCATAAATACATTTATGACCAAAACAATCCAGAAAGGCGTAGGACCAAAATGAGAGTAAATATTAATTAAAATCACAGCAGATACGGTTGCAAAAGCAAAGATTTTAAATTTATTTACCTTGTCACTCAGTTTACCAATAAAAGGCATGGTAAATAGAGTAGCGATTCCTGTAATCATGAATAACAAAGGCAATTCTTCATTCGTAACTTTAAGGTTATTAATGGCAAAAGCGCTTCCAAAAGGCATCATCATAAAACCGCCAATAGAAAGCAGGGCAGTAGACAGAAAACCAATTTGATAATTCTTTTTTGAAATGGTATGCACTAAATGCATAATTGCTGTTTTTTCTTGTTTCAATTTCAAGTGCTCTGTAATAGGCTGTAATTTAGCATAAAGAATGATTGTGATTATAGCCGCCATTGCTGCAATCCATAAAAAAGGTACGTGCCATCCCCATGCATTTGCAATGTATAAACCAATCGGGATTCCAAGAACCTGGCTTACACCAAATCCCATTTGAATAAATCCCATAACTTTTCCTCTCTGCTGTAAGCTGAATAAATCAGCAACAATAGCAAGAGAAATAGAACCAATTACACCGCCAAATAATCCGGTAAAGATTCTTGCAGCAACCAAAAGGAAAAAGTTAGGTGCCAAAGCACAAAATAAAGTTCCTACAGTAAAACCGATGTAAAAGAAAAGCAGCAGTTTTTTTCGGTCAAATTTATCTGCAAAACCTGCAGTAAGCAAACCAGAGACTCCGGCGCTGAAAGCATAAGCAGAAACGGCTACACCAAATTGTGAGGCCGTGATTTTTAAAGTCTTCATCATAATATCTCCAAGAGGGGACATTACCATGAAATCTAATACAACAGTAAATTGTGTAATGGCTAATAAAAATATAACCAGTTTTTGATAGCCGTTAAAACTGGGTTTCTGAGTTTGATTTTCGTTCATATATTATTGTAATTCTTTGCAGTAAAAATCGTGAAAATTCAATAAATCGATTATTTGGCCTGCGTTTAGTTTTTCGCTTATAATTCTAAGTACACAGTCAATATCCTCCTGATCGATTGTCCATTGTAATATTGATTTATTGGCGTTTAGAAACGTCGCGATTTTATTTTTACTTGACTCTGTTTTTATATTAGTTGCGAATATCAGTACATTCATAACATAAAAAATTAAGGTGTTAATGCTTTAATTATTAAGCTTAATGTTTCTTTTTGGACTTCTTTTGTTAACGTGAAAGGCGTGTTACCACCAAGTCCTCTTCCTTTTTCATGAAAACGAAGTAAATTGTATAAAGGCCCGTAAGCGATACTCCAGAAAACTTCTTTAGAAACAGGAACAATCTCTTTTCTTTCAATTGCTCCCTGCAGAAACTGCATCATGATTACCTTAAAATCAGCCAGGCTTTCTTTAATTATATCTTCGCCATAATTAGAGTTTTGAAGAATTTCCCAGCAGGCAATTTTATCTGTGTTTTCCATCATAAACGACGAACGGTTTTCCCATTGTTTGGCAAGACCTTCTGCAAAAGGCATGTCAGGAGAAAAACCTTTTAAAGAACTTTTAAAAAAATAAGTGCCCAGTTCGGTTCCCACTTTTTTGATCAAATCTTCTTTATCAGTATAATAAATATAAAGAGTCGCGACAGATATACCACATTCTTTTGCTAATCGATTCATTGCAAAGCCCTCGATGCCATGCTTTACAATCATTTCAATGGTTTTCTGTTTGACTATTTCTTCTTTATTAGTATCTCTCGTTCTCAATATAAAAGGATTTTGTTGATGCAAAGTTATAATAATAAATGAATGTTTGCTTATTTATGAAAAATATTTTTTTTAGAATAATTATATTAAAACAAACTGTTAGGCTTTTTTTATTATTTTTACTATTAACAGCTATCATATTAACCTGATTTTGTATGAGATACTGATTTTGTTTTACTAACTTTTAATTACTAAAAAAATGAGAAAAAACAACGATTTTGGTCTGCTGATACTTCGTATTGCGGTAGGACTTTTGATGCTTCTTCACGGTATTGGAAAACTTGGCGGCGGTTTAGAATTTATAAGCGGCATGCTTGAAGGAAAAGGAATTCCGGGTTTCATTGCTTATGGAGCTTTAATAGGCGAAATTCTAGCACCTATTTTAATAATAATTGGTTTTAGAACCAGAATCGGAGCTTTACTTTTGGCAGTTAACTGTTTAGCCGCTGTTCTGTTAGTTCATTCTGCAGATATAGCTAAATTAAGTGATACCGGAGGCTGGGCAATAGAGCTCGTTGGATTATACTTTTTTGGTGCGCTTGCTTTATTTTTTACAGGCGGAGGAAATCTGGCAGCTTCAAAAAACAACAAATGGGATTAAATAATAAAAACAGAAGTATATTACAGTTAATCAGTTATTTGTAATAAAATTCTACAGATATAAAAAAGAGGCTTTTGAGTCTCTTTTTTTGTACATTCTTTTAAGAAAAAAATAACAGCATCAGTACCCAAAATACCCAAATTCTAATGTTATTTTAATGTAGCACCCAAGATTTCGTTCTAACTTGCGCCCCTTTAAGGATTGGAAAAATGTTGAGTCAAATTAAAAATAGTATTTTATGTAAATGCCTTCAGGCGTTGCTGATCGGCTATTTTTTAATGAGCAGTATCAACGTATCAGGCACCTTCGGAAGAATTATAAATAATAATACCGAAACACATTCTGTTAAAGGAATGACTTGTAATTTTTTAAAGAAAATTTTTAAATGCGACGGTATTCCCGAAGAACTGGATGATTACGAAACAAAAGATACCAAAACTACAAAACTTGCCAAAGGAATTCTGTTATTAGAATATCTTGTTCCGGCTCATACCACACTCACTGGTTATGGTTTTCAACTGCAGGCAAAAGAAAAAAACTACATAGACAATTCTGTTTTTTCGTTTGGGTTTCATGGCAAAATTGATATACCGCCTCCACGAGTTATCATATAAATACTTAATTTTGTAAGGATTAGACATTTTTTTGTAATCCTTAATATGGTTTTTACCGTATATTAATATCTATCTATTAATCTTGTATTTATATATAAATTCATGACACCATTACAACGTTTTTACAACTTACTCAGACTGGATAAGCGCGACGTATATCAAATTATATTTTATGCTGCTTTTGCCGGTTTGGTTAACCTCTCACTTCCTTTAGGAATACAGGCGATTATTAATTTTATTCAAAGCGGACAGCTGAGCGTTTCCTGGATTGTTTTAGTAATTCTGGTTACTATTGGTGTAGGTTTTGGCGGTATCTTAACCATTTTACAGCTTAGGATAGTTGAGAATCTGCAGCAGCGAATTTTCGTTCGTTCGTCTTTTGAATTTGCGTACAGAATGCCTTTAATTAAATTTAAGGAAATGTATTCTGAATATGCACCCGAAAAAGCAAACCGTTTCTTTGATACTTTAATGGTTCAAAAAGGAACAGCAAAACTATTATTGGACTTTTGTACAGCATTTCTGCAGGTTGGTCTGGGGATTATTTTACTGGTTTTGTACCATTCTTTCTTCATGGTAATAGGCCTTTTGTTTATTGCGATTTTGTATATCATTTTTAAATTTTCGTACAGGGACGGACTTGAAACGAGTCTTAACGAATCGAAGTTTAAATATAAAGTAGCAGCATGGCTTCAGGAAATTGCACGCAACCGGGAAAGCTTCCGCAGAAAGGGAGGTTTTGAATATGCATTAGAAAGAAATGACGGTTATGTTAGTCAATATATTAATTACCGTGAAAAGCACTTTCAGGTAATGAAAAAACAATACATTCAGCTTACTATTTTTAAAGTAATTGTTACAGCTGCCTTATTGTCAATTGGTGGTTTTCTGGTAATTCACCATCAAATGAACATTGGGCAGTTTGTGGCAGCTGAAATTGTAATTGTACTTTTAATCAATTCTGTAGAAAAAATAATTTTTGGTCTGGAATCTTTTTATGATGTACTAACCTCTGTAGAAAAAATTGGACAGGTTACAGATATGGAAACTGCATGTATTCCAAACACATCAGATGTAAGCGATACTGGTATTAATATAGAAACCGAAAGTGTAGCTTACAATTATCCGGAGCACAGTAAAAAATCACTTAAAAATATTAACCTGAAAATCTCTCAGGGAGAAAAAATTATTTTAAGAGGAACAAACGGTGCAGGAAAAAGTACTTTATTGCGATTACTGGCAGGTTTACTTGAACCGGAAAGCGGCGCAATGTATGTTACAGACAATTACATGAACCGTCTGGATGAAGATACTTACAGAGCACAGGCGGGAACTTTTTTACAAGGCGATACGCTGTTTGCGGGAACGATTAGAGAAAATATTCTTTTTGGAAACGAAACACTTAACAATGACGATTTAAAATGGGCTTTAGACAACGTTGGTTTAACGCCGGATATTAAAACTTTCCCGAACGGACTGGAACATCAGATTCATCCGGGCGGACGTGAACTTTCGGCTTCTGATGTTCAAAAAATTCTTTTGGCTAGAAGCATCGTGAACAAACCTAATATATTATTCCTTGAAGATCCTGTTGATAAAATGGATGAATTGACTTCTGGTAAAATTGTTGATTTTTTACTTTCTGAAGAAAATGACTGGACGGTAATTGTTACTTCTAAAAATGACATGTGGAAGAATAAATGCGGCCGTATGATAACGATTGACGATGGAAAAATTATTAACGACATAAAGCTATAATCATGCTCAATATATCTAAAGATAATAATATACTTATAACTCCGGGTAAATACAAGTCGATTACAAGTGTTGCCAAGAGACCGCATTATCAAATTTTAAACAGGGTAATCATTGGATTTCTGATATTTTCGGTTGCCTGTCTGTTCCTGCCGTGGACTCAGAATATTTCGGGAAGCGGTTCGGTTACTACTTTAAAACCAGACCAAAGACCGCAGACAGTGCATAATGCAATTGCCGGTCGTATCGAAAAATGGTATGTTCAGGAAGGTGATTATGTAAAGAAAGGTGATACAATCGTTTTTATTTCTGAGGTAAAAGAAGATTACTTAGATCCTAATTTGGTTAACAATACCAAGCAGCAGGTCGATGCCAAAAAAATGGCTGTAGAATCTTATGGAGACAAAGTAAACTCTCTTGATGTACAGGCTCAGTCGCTTAATACAGAAAGAGAACTGAAACTGCAGCAGGCTCAAAATAAAATCAAACAAGCCCAGCTGAAAATTAAAAGTGACAGCATGGATCTTGAAGCGGTAAAAACGCAGTTAAGAATTGCTAAAACGCAGTTCGACCGTTCTACAGCGCTTAATAAAGAAGGTTTAAAACCGCTTACAGATGTGGAGCAGAAAAGATTAAAACTTCAGGAATCTGAAGCTTATATCATTACACAGCAAAATAAACTATTAAGCAGTAAAAACGAATTGATTAATGCCAGAGTTGAAATTAATCGTATCACGGCTGAATATTCTGAAAAGATTTCGAAATCAAGAAGTGATAAATTTACCGCTTTGAGTACACAATATGATACAGAAGCTCAGGTAAATAAACTGGAAAACCAGTATACAAATTACAGATTAAGAAATGGTTTGTACTACATTACAGCGCCTCAAAGCGGTTATGTAAACCGTGCTTTACTGGCTGGTCTTGGTGAAACTATCAAAGAAGGAACTCCAATTGTGAGTATTATGCCGTCTAGTTATGATATTGCCGTTGAAACTTATGTTGATCCTATCGATCTTCCGCTGGTTCACCGCGGTGCAAAAGTGAGAGTTTGGTTTGACGGATGGCCGAGAATTGTTTTCTCTGGATGGCCCGGATTATCATACGGAACGTATGGTGGTAAAATTGTGGCAATTGAAAATTTTATCAGTGCCAACGGTAAATACAGAGTCCTGATTTCACCAGATGGTGTAGATAATAAATGGCCAAAAGAACTAAGCATTGGAGCAGGAGCGCAAAGTATTGCTCTGCTTGAAACAGTTTCTGTTTGGTATGAAATATGGCGTAACCTAAATGGTTTCCCTCCAAATTATTATAAAGCAGACGAAAAAGACGCAAAAAATGGAAAAGACAAAAAATAAATTGAAATACGTTGTACGACTGTTTTCTCTCTTATTTTTATTCGTTTTTTCGACTTCTTATGGTCAGGATTTTAATAAAGAGGAACTTAGTTACAGCGAGTTTTTAGGATATGTAAAAAAATACCATCCGCTGGTAAAACAGGCCAATCTTGAAATAAGCAATGCTCAGGCGGCGCTTATGGCAGCGCGTGGTGGATTTGATCCGAAAATTGAAGTAGATTACAGTAAAAAAGAATTTAAAGGAACCGAATATTATTCATTACTAAACAGCAGTTTCAAAATCCCAACTTGGTACGGAATTGAAATTAAAGCGGGTTTTGATGATACAGACGGACAATATTACAATCCGCAGAATCGTACGCCGGAAGCCGGATTGACTTCTCTGGGAATCAGCGTTGCACTGGGACAGGGAATGTTTATCAATCAGCGTATGGCTGATGTCAGGGAAGGAAAACTGCAGTTGAAATTGAGCGATGCACAAAGAAAACTGAAAGCAATTGAAGTTTTATACAAGGCAAGTGAAGCGTATTTTGAATGGAGAAAAAGCTACAATGAAGCAGAACTTTATAAAAGGTATTTAGGTTTTGCAAGCACTCGTTTTCAAGGTGTAAAAAAACTGATAGAACTTGGCGATGCGCCTGCAATTGATAGTGTGGAAGCCGGAATTACAGTTAGAAACCGCGAATTAAACGTTGAAAACGGAAACCTGAAACTGGCAAAAGCACAATTGTATCTGTCTAATTATTTATGGATTGAAAACGTTCCGGTTGAATTGGGAGAAATGGTAAAACCCGAAGAAAACTTAATTCTTACGCTTGAAGGAACACTTAAAACAGATGCCATGATGGTTGATGTTGAAAGTTTAGAATCTCACCCTAAAATTCAGGCTCTGGAAACTAAAATGGACATGCTTGAAATTGGCAGAAAATTAAAAGCAAATTCATTGCTTCCAAAATTAAATGTAGGCTACAATTACATTTCAGAACCTGCTTATTTTGATTCTTTTAATGCCGATGATTATAAGTTTAACGTAGATTTTAGTATTCCAATTTTCCTGAGAAAGGAGAGAGGAAGCCTTAAAATAGCCAAACTTAAAATTCAGGATTTAAAGTTTGATATTGAACAGCAGCGGCTTGAACTGAAAAATAAAATTAAAGCACAGCAGACTGAAATTGCCTCTTTAAAAAGACAAAAAAGGGTGATTGATAATCTGGTAAAAGATTATACGACTATGCTTAATTCTGAAGAAAAATTATTCTCTTTTGGAGAAAGTTCCATATTCCTGATTAATTCAAGGGAAAATAATCTGGTGAGTGCCAAGTTATCTCAAATAGGAATAGAGAATCAGTTTTATATTTCAAATGCCGAATTGTATAAGATTCTGGCAAATCCTGATTAATTTTTTTTCAGCTTAGTTATTTAAAAAAAAGCAGCAAATATTATTTGCTGCTTTTTTTGATTGATATCAGAACTTATATTTTAGAATTTTGAAGCAAATTCTTTTGCAAAATCTTCCAGTTTTGTTTTTCCATCAACAGATAAATTGCTTTTTAAGAAATCTTCGGCAATTTTTCCATTGCGCAAACCTGTTCCCATTTCAGCATACAGTTTAGCTATTTCTTCAGGAATTCCGGCTTGTGTCATTCCTTGAAGTGATTGTTCGTCTGTAAATTCAATCCACGGTAAATCAGATTTGTCAATCGCAGTTCCTAAAACTTTAGCTAAATCTCCCGGTGTACGAACATCACTGATAATATAACGGATGTTTTTTCCAGATGGATTTTTTTCTAATTCTTCGGCTGCGGCCTGAGCAATATCTGCTGGGTGAACTAAAGGTATTTTTGCATCCGAAGGGAAATTTCCGCCCATAATTCCAGCTCCTTTAATCATGGGAACATCATTATAAAAATTGGTATAAAAATAGCCCGCTCTTAAAAATGTAATTGACGTGTTTAGTTCGTTGTATAATTTTTCGATATTGTAAAGTCCGGCAATTGGACCATTTCCGGTTGGTAAATCAGCTCCAATACTGCTTAACATCACAACACGTTTGATGTTGGCTGCTGCTATAGCTTTCGCGAAAGCGTTTCCTGCTTCGGTAGTATTTGCAATTACATTCTGGCCTCCCAAATTTGGCGGCGTCATGGCAAAAAGAGCGTCGGCACCTTTTAATGTTTCGGTTAAAAATGTGCTGTCACTTACTGAACCAATCGCTGCTTTGGCGCCTAAATTTTCGATTGCTGCTTTTTTGTTTAAATCACTGCTGATTACTGTTACGTCGTGTCCTGCACCTATAAGTTTTTCTGTTAAAGGCTTTCCTATGTTCCCTAAAGAACCTGATACTATAATTTTCATATATATAATTTTTTTTATTACAGTTACAAAGGTATCTTTGTACTTACTTTTACACAAGTACTTACCCTAAAGTATGTATCATGACAGCAATTAAGGAAACATCGACAATTCAGGAAAATAAGAAGTATGCCTTAGAAAAATGCCCCATAACATTTGTAATGGAAAAAATAGGAGGGCATTGGAAACCTATAATTCTGTATCATTTATCAACTGGCGATAAACGTTACAGCGAATTAAAAAGGGCAATTCCGGCCGTAACCGAAAAAATGCTTATTCAGCATTTAAAACAATTAGAAGCAGATGGTTTGGTAATAAGAGAAGCAAAACCTGTTGTACCGCCTTTTGTAACTTACAGACTCAGCACTGCCGGTGAAGGTTTGCTTCCGGTTATAGATGCGATGGCTTCGTGGGCTTTTAAGGTCAAAGATGGGGTTTATTCGGTGAAATGAGAAAGAGGTACTGAGGTGCTAAGATGCTAAGGTTCTAAGTTTTTACAATCTTTGTCAAAGCTTAAAACCTTGAAAAAGAAGGCTCAGTATCTTAGTACCTCAGTACCTCAGTACCTCAGTACCTCAGTACCTTAGCACCTTATTTAACAACCGTAGCTTCAAGTTCTACTTTTAAGGTTTCAAAAAGACTTTTTACTTCCATTAAAGTTGTGGCTTGTTTGATATTATGCTTCGCTGCCCAATCCTGGATAATAGAAAAATGAGGCCACAGTTCATGAGTTGCTGTAGTGTAGATATTCAATCTCACGATACCACTGCATTCATAACCGGCTTCTGTTATTACTTGTTCGAGGTTTTTTATGGCAAGTTTTAATTGCGATTCCATATCTTCATTGCTCGAAATTCCGTCTGCACTTATGGCGGTTTGTCCGGAAACGTATAATGTTCCCTGCGGATTTTTAACTTCTACGGCTTGTACATAACTGCGTTCATTTTGCCATTCCCACGGATTTATGATTCTTTTTTCCATTTCTTTTTTATTTAAAATTTATACTGCAAAATTGTAAATAAGAAACGGAATCAGGTCTTGACATTTCTCACGAATAAAATGTGAGGTTTGTCACATCAAGAAGATAATCTGCTTAGGGTTTCTCTGGAAACACCTAAATAAGAAGCAATTAAACTTTTAGGAATTCGCTGAATTAGTGAAGGATATTGTTTAAGAAACTGCTCGTAACGCTCTTTTGAACTGAAAGCCATTGAGGAAATAATACGGCGCTGCGAACTAAGGAATCCAAAAGTGGCTTTTTCCAGAAAAAAGCGTTCCATTTTCTGCAGACCGCTGCATAGGTTTTTATAATCTTCAAATGAAAAACAAAGTACTTCGGTATCTTCCAGACATTCTAACGACATTGTTGCTTCGGTCTGGGTAAAAAACGCATAATAATCACTTTCCCACCAGTCTTCCATGGCAAAGGAAACAATATGTTCTTTTTCGGAATCATCGGTGTAAACCAATTTTAAAAGACCTGAAACTATAAAAAAGGAATAAACGGATTTATCTCCTTTTTGAATTAAAAACTGATGTTTTTTAAATTTTTTTACAGAAAAGTGCTGACTTACAAATGAAAATTCTTCATCTGTCAGGGGTACAATTTTTTCAATATGTTCGCGGAATTTTAACTGCATAGGAATTTCAAAGTTATTTAAAATTATCAATGAAATCATATTTTTTTAAAGGTTATAAAATTCATTTTTTTTATTTTTGTATGCTATACTCCTTATTGACTATAAGGTAAGAACAAATTTATATCCGCCTCGAACTGCTTTAATTTTTATGACTTTAGATAATTGGCCTAAACATATTCAGAAATATCTTTTTTTATTGAAGGATGGTTTCTTTCAATTTCCTTATTTGTTCAATTCTCCGCAAATAATGTTAGATAGTATGTTGAAACTGCCTATTACAAGGCATTTTCCTGAAAAACGTCTTATTACTTTTAATACATCTTTGTGTAAAGCAAAAATGTATTACAGAGAAATGGATCAAGGTTTTTGGCTTTTGACATTTTATCTAAATATGAAGGAAAACATTATGGCGCTTTCCGGTTATGATAAAAAGCAGAGCAGCGAATATTACCTTTTAACTTTTTCGATTTTTGAATATAAATTTCCTTTGAAAGACGGCAGTGCTTTAAATCTTTTAAGTACTTGCTGGACAATAAGCAAACCTAATACAGAGATTTCCAGTTATTTTTATAAACAAGCCAATGGAAAATTCTTCAGCATAGCTATTCATAAAGATTGGGCTAAAAAGAATTTAACTTCTAAAAAATTCAAACAAAGAAAAACGATTTTAAATTTCCTGAATGGAAAAAGAGGATCTTATACCTGGCTTGACATTTCGCAGAAGGCGCATGAGGTTGGTGCTGAGTTATCTGATTTATTGGAAAAAGAAAACAATTCTGAAGCAGATAACATTGCGATCAAAAAGAAGTCAATGAAATTAGTAACAGAGTTTTTTGATAATTGTTTTATTGATACTCGTATTGAAGATAATATTTCTTTAACCAATCTGGATTATCTGAACGTATCGAGAGCAGAGAAGATTATTCTGCAAAATCTTCATCTTCCTTTTATTGGGATAGAATATATAGCCAAAGAAGTTAACATGTCAACTACCAAATTAAAAGCAAATTTTAAAGCTGTTTTTGGATTTTCGATGCTGCAATACCATAAAGAAAAAAACATGATGCTTGCAGAACAGCTGGTTAAAAAATCAGATTTCAGTATTCAGGAAATTGCTGTAGTTGCAGGTTATGATTCGGCTGGAAGATTCGCTTCTAGTTTTAAGAAAAGATTTGGCAAACTGCCCTCAGAAGCTCGTTTTCAGGTGATTTGAAAACTAAAATTTCCAAAAAAAATATTTTCTTCCCATTTTTTGATTTAATTCTTTGTAAATCAGTAAAAATATAATTGTTTCATTTATAGTGTTTTAAAAACACTTATTGCGGTTTTTACGTAGAGTTTTTCTCGCAGGTTATATAGATTCGCATTTCGACTAAAATATGTCCGAATTGACTATTCACAGCTTTATTTTTCCTCTACATTTGGCCGCGAAAGAAGTGATTGACGCTTTTTAGAAATTACATATTTCAGCTGTCATTCCTTTGTCTTTGCTGTTCTTACAGCATTTTATAAAATTTTATTACAAACAGAAATGCGCCGGATTTTCAAAAAAATGAAATCTGAGCGTACAGGGATTTTTTATGCTTTTTTGTGAATTTTTAATTATTGATTATATATGGTGAACTTTACTTATTTTAAAAACTTAACGTGTAATAAAGATCGGACTTTGAAGCAGTTCTTAGTTAGTTTTTTATTGTTTTCATCTGCTGAAAATGATTTTATGCAGACAGGAAAAAATGCTTCAACAACAAGTTTAAACTTTAAAAAACAAGTTGTTTCTCTTTTTATTTTCATTTTATTAATTGGTTATACATCGGAAGCTCAGAATCAAATTGGTTTCGCTTCAAATCAATATTACAAAGTGATTTCATTTGGAGAAAAAATTGATTTCGGAACTATCGATGAATCTGTAACATGGACTATTGCTAATTCTGCAAAAAATATTCACGCTGCAATTCGTGGTAATGAAATTAATAACTATTCATTTGAAGAACCAGGAGAATACGAAATTAATTTTCACGAAAACAAAAAACATGATGAAGAATGCCATCATCCAGCGTTTGAAGAAAGATTTAAAGTAAAAGTTGAATCTGTGAGATTGACTTTTGATTTTTCTAAAATCTCATTTTCGGAAAAAATCGTGAAGGGAAGAAATTATTCAAATTTAATAATTACTGTTCCGGCAAAAATTTCTACAAAAGATAATTCCATTACAAAATTACCTGCACCGGGCATGTCGGTTGCGGGATTAGGTGTTTCTTTTACTGTTGAACCAGTTGAAACTGAAATTGCTATTGGTAATAAAACACAATTATTGAAATATAAACTATCAGGAATCGTCAATCAGGAAACGTATCTGATGTTTGATTTTCATGATTTTAATAATCAGGTTCAGACCTATAATCTTCCTCAGGTAATAAAATAATCGAGTTATTTATGATAAAAAACTACTTTAATTTTAATAGTGTACTCAATGTAAAAAATGCAATTTTTTTGTTTTTTGTATTTTTTATATTCAGTCAGGTATCAAATGCACAATGTGCTATTCCTGTTCAGGGATGTTCAGGTACCAATTTATCGAATTTTGGTGCTGATTCTAATAGTGATGCGTCATCAATAGAATACGATAACTTTATATCAAGTTTTCACAGTACTATTGTACGAACTTCAGATGGTTCTCTTCAAGTTTGGGGAGAAAGGATGGCAAATAACGGAACAGCCAATTTAACAACATCTCGAACAATAAACAGAACAAATTTCCCTGCATTAAGCGCTGGAGCTACAGTACTAAAAGGAGCATTGGGGAGTAATTCATCTAGTTCTACTCAAGCGATAGTTTTGGCTACAGATGGATTGTATGCATGGGGTACAGCAGGAGCCGTTTTAGCTGCCAGTATTACTACTAATTCAACATTTCAGAAAATCACAATTGCTGGAAATGCTAACGGATTACCAACGGGTGTAATTCCAAGTGATGTAAAAATGATGTTTGCTACCTATGGAACATTAGCTATAACAACCTGCAGCGGAGATGTATGGGTTATTTCTCAAATTGCAAATGTTAGAGGAAATGGAGCTTCAGGTGATGCTTTAAATTGGTATCGAGTAACGACTACAGAGAACGGTAATCCATTTTTGAGCAATGTTGTTGCTTGTAGAGGAAGTTATAACAGCCTTATGGCTTTGAAATCAGATGGTACAGTGTATGTTTGGGGAACTAGTGTTTATTTAGGAAATAATAGCGCTAGCGGCAATCAGACTAGAGCAGCGCAAATGACGCTTCCTGCCTCAATAACTCCAAAAATGATTGGTTCAACTGGACCAGACGGTGTCAAATCTTATTATGTTTTAGCAACTAATGGTAATTTGTACGGTCTAGGAAGAAATACAAACAAACAGTTAGGTGACTGGGATCCTGTAAACAGATTATCATGGGTACAACCAAGATATAACTCTGTAAATGGTCCTGTTATGAATGATATTAAGTGGTTTAGTGTCCAAGAACATGATACTGAATATAGCGCTGTGAATGTCATAAATAATAATTATAATCTATATGCTTTTGGACAAAATAATAAAAGTTTACTTGGAGGTGTAAGTACGAGTGCCACTATAGATCCTGTTATGCCGTTTGGGATATCTGCTTCTGATAGAATTTTAGCTGTGGAAACAGGAGGACATACCTCAATGATTGTTAAAAGATGTGAATCAAGATTTGGTTATGTTGGTCATAGGTATAGTGGTAGTATGGGGAATGGCTCAGGTGATGACGTAATAGAGACTACTTATACTTTTGCAACAGCGAACGTACAAATTTGCGGTGCAGAATCAAATCCAGTTATTCAGCCAATTTCATTAGGAGGCGGACCTGATTCTAAATATTGTATTGATGATCCTGTTTTATTAAATCCAACTCCTGCAGGAGGAACATTAGAGCTTGTAAGCGGCCCAGGGACCTTAAATGGAAACACTTTAAGTTTTACCGGTGTTGGTACTGTTCAAGTTCGATATACAGTTACTACTTCGTGTGGAGGTACTACTGTAACTAACAGAAGTTTTGAAGGAGCACTTTGTCCTGCAGATCTTCAAATTTCAAAAACGGCAGATAATTCTAATCCAAGTGTTGGAAATAATGTTGTATTTACAATTACAGCCAAAAACAACGGGCCATACAAAGCTACAGGAGTTACAGTAAGCGATGCACTTCCATCTGGGTATACTTTTGTAAGCGCAGTACCTTCAACAGGTACGTGGTCAGCACCAAACTGGACTGTTGGATCTCTTACAAACGGTTCAAGTGCAACTTTAGCCGTAACTGCCACAGTAAATGCTACAGGATCGTATGCTAATACGGCAAGTATTTCTGGAAATAATCCAGATAGTACAACAGGAAATAATTCGGCAACTGCTACACCTTTAGTTCAGACGAATCTTTCGGTAACGAAAACGGTAAATAATACTACTCCTAATGTGGGAGATCAGGTTACTTTTACTATTACAGCTTCAAATGCCGGACCTAGTGGTGCGACTGGAGTAACAGTTACAGATAATCTTCCTTCAGGATATACTTTTATAAGTGCGACGCCTTCTACTGGTACATGGTCTGCACCAGATTGGACGATTGGAAATCTTGCCAATGGTGCAAGTGTAACACTTAGCATGACTGCAAGAGTAAATGCAACAGGTTCTTATGCTAATACTGCTTCTATTTCAGGTTCGCAGAGTGATCCTACTCCAGGAAATAATTCTGGTTCAGCTACACCAACTGTGAATCATAATCCAACAGCAGTATTAGATACTTATACAGTTCAAGAAGATAATACCGTTACTTTAACTCCGTTAAGCAATGACTCAGATGTTGATGGTAATACTATTAGTATTGTTTCAATCAACGGAACAACATTAACAGGTTCAGCACAAGTTATTACAGTTCCAAACGGAAGAGTTAACATCTCAGCTTCGGGAGTAATTACATTTACACCTTCAGCAGATTTTAACTCAACAACGGCGATTAGTTTTCCTTACGTTATTACAGACGGAAGCTTAACAGCAACAGCCAATATCGAAATCACGGTTACAGCTGTAAACGATGCACCAGTTGCTGTAAAAGATGAATATACAGTTGCAGAGGATAACACGGTTACGTTAACTCCATTAATCAACGACACAGATGTTGACGGAGATACATTGACAATTTCGTCAATCAATGGAACAACATTAACAGGTTCAGCACAAGTTATCACAGTTCCAAACGGAACAGTTAATATTTCAGCTTCAGGAGTAATAACTTTTACACCTTCAGCGAATTTTAACTCAACAACGCCGATCAGTTTCCCTTATGTGATTACAGACGGAAACTTAACAGCAACAGCCAATATCGAAATCACGGTTACAGCCGTAAATGATGCACCGGTTGCAGTAAAAGACGAATACACAGTTGCAGAAGATAACACGGTTACGTTAACGCCGCTTGTAAACGATACAGATGTTGAAGGAGATACTCTTTCTATTGTTTCAATCAACGGAACAGCATTAACAGGTTCAGCACAAGTTATTACAGTTCCAAACGGAACAGTTAATATCTCAGCTTCGGGAGTAATTACATTTACACCTTCAGCGGATTTTAACTCGACAACACCGATTAGTTTCCCTTATGTGATTACTGACGGAAGCTTAACAGCAACAGCCAATATCGAAATCACGGTTACAGCCGTAAATGATGCACCGGTTGCTGTAAAAGATGAATACACTGTTGCAGAAGATAACACGGTTACATTAACGCCGCTTGCAAATGACACAGATGTTGACGGCGATACCTTGACAATTTCGTCAATCAACGGAACAGCATTAACTGGTTCAGCACAAGTTATTACAGTTTCAAACGGAACGGTTAACATCTCAGCTTCAGGAGTAATTACATTTACACCTTCAGCAGATTTTAACTCAACAACGCCAATCAGTTTCCCTTATGTGATTACAGACGGAAACTTAACAGCAACAGCCAATATCGAAATTACAGTTACAGCCGTAAACGATGCACCGGTTGCTGTAAAAGATGACTATACAGTAGATGAAGGAGCAACTTTAAATGTTCCTGCAGCTACAGGTGTTTTATCAAATGACACGGATGTAGAAGGTGATGCCTTAACAGCGATTTTAGTTACAGGACCATCTCATGGAACTTTAACTTTAAATGCAGATGGATCTTTCACTTACGTTCATGACGGAAGTGAAACGATAACAGACAGTTTTACTTATAAAGCCAATGACGGAAACTTAGACAGTAATGTTGTAACAGTTGAAATCACGTTTAATCCAGTAAACGACGCTCCAGTTGCGGTAAAAGACGAATACACAGTTGCCGAAGACAATACAGTTACCTTAACTCCACTTGTAAACGATACAGATGTTGAAGGAGATACACTTTCTATCGTGTCAATCAATGGAACAACATTAACAGGTTCAGCACAAGTTATCACAGTTCCAAATGGAACAGTTAACATCTCAGCTTCAGGAGTAATTACTTTTACGCCTTCAGCTAATTTTAACTCAACAACGCCAATCAGTTTCCCTTATGTGATTACTGACGGAAGCTTAACATCAACAGCGAATATCGAAATCACGGTTAGTGCTGTAAATGATGCACCGGTTGCGGTTAAAGACGGTTACTCAGTAAATGAAGGTGGAACCCTTACAGTTGTCACTGCTAACGGAGTTTTATCAAACGACACGGATGTAGAAGGTGATGCCTTAACAGCGATTTTAGTTGCAGGACCATCTCATGGAACTTTAACTTTAAATGCAGATGGATCTTTCACTTACGTTCATGACGGAAGTGAAACGATAACAGATAGTTTTACTTATAAAGCCAATGACGGAAACTTAGACAGTAATGTTGTAACAGTTGAAATAACGGTTAATCCAGTAAACGACGCTCCGGTAGCGGTAAAAGATGAATACACAGTTGCAGAGGATAACACAGTTACATTAACTCCATTAAGCAACGATACAGATGTTGAAGGAGATACACTTTCTATTGTGTCAATCAACGGAACAACGTTAACAGGTTCAGCACAAGTTATTACAGTTCCAAACGGAACAGTTAACATCTCAGCTTCAGGAGTAATTACTTTTACCCCTTCAGCTAATTTTAACTCGACTACGCCAATTAGTTTCCCTTATGTGATTACTGACGGAAGCTTAACAGCAACAGCTAATATCGAAATCACGGTTACAGCCGTAAACGACGCTCTAGTTGCTGTAAAAGACGAATACACAGTTGCAGAAGATAACACAGTTACATTAACGCCGCTTGCAAATGACACAGATGTTGACGGCGATACCTTGACAATTTCGTCAATCAACGGAACGACTTTAACAGGTTCAGCACAAGTTATCACAGTTCCAAATGGAACGGTTAATATCTCAGCTTCAGGAGTAATAACTTTTACGCCTTCAGCGGATTTTAACTCAACAACACCAATCAGTTTCCCTTATGTGATTACTGACGGAAGCCTAACAGCAACAGCCAATATCGAAATCACGGTTACTGCTGTAAACGATGCACCGGTTGCTGTAAAAGATGAATACACTGTTGCAGAAGATAACACCGTTACATTAACGCCGCTTGTAAACGATACAGATGTTGAAGGAGATACGCTTTCTGTCGTGTCAATCAACGGAACAACATTAACAGGTTCAGCACAAGTTATTACAGTTCCAAATGGAACAGTTAATATTTCAGCAGCAGGAGTAATTACTTTTACGCCTTCAGCTGACTTTAATTCAACAACGCCGATCAGTTTCCCTTATGTGATTACAGATGGAAACTTAACAGCTACAGCCAATATCGAAATCACGGTTACAGCTGTAAACGATGCTCCTGTTGCAGTAAAAGATGAATACACAGTTGCTGAAGACAATACAGTTACGTTGAATCCGCTTGTAAATGATACAGATATTGAAGGAGATACGCTTTCTATCGTGTCAATCAACGGAACAACATTAACAGGTTCAGCACAAGTTATTACAGTTCCAAACGGAACAGTTAACATCTCAGCAGTGGGGGTAATTACTTTTACGCCTTCAGCTGACTTTAATTCAACAACGCCAATCAGTTTCCCTTATGTGATTACAGACGGAAGCTTAACATCGACAGCGAATATCGAAATCACGGTTACTGCTGTAAATGATGCACCGGTTGCTGTAAAAGACGAATACACAGTTGCAGAAGACAATACGGTTACGTTGACTCCACTTTTAAATGATACAGATGCTGAAGGAGATACCCTTTCTATCGTGTCAATCAACGGAGCAACATTAACAGGAGGTGTTCAGTCAATTACAGTTCCAAACGGAAGAGTTAACATCTCAGCTTCGGGAGTAATTACATTTACACCTTCAGCTGATTTTAATTCAACAACGCCAATCAGTTTCCCTTATGTGATTACAGACGGAAGCTTAACATCAACAGCGAATATCGAAATCACGGTTACTGCTGTAAATGATGCACCGGTTGCTGTAAAAGATGACTATACAGTAGATGAAGGAGCAACTTTAAATGTTCCTGCAGCTACAGGTGTTTTATCAAACGACACGGATGTAGAAGGTGATGCCTTAACAGCGATTTTAGTTACAGGACCATCTCATGGAACTTTAACTTTAAATGCAGATGGATCTTTTACTTACGTTCATGACGGAAGTGAAACCACAACAGATAGTTTTACTTATAAAGCTAATGACGGAAACCTTGACAGTAACACCGTAACGGTTAAAATAACGGTTGATCCAGTTAACGATGCGCCAGTTGCAAACAGCGATACAAACAATGTAATTGCTTCAACAGCTGGACCAACAACTATCAATGCTTTAACAGCAACAGATGTAGACGGAACAATTGCTAATTATACAATTTTAAGCTTACCAGCAAATGGAACTTTAAGTTTAGCAGGAAATCCAATTGTGGTAAGCCAGATATTGACTCCGGCAGAAGCTGCAATGATAACGTATACGCCAAGCGGAACATTTACAGGAAACGTTACGTTTACATTTACCGCAACAGACAATTTAGGATTATCTGCAGTAACACCTGCAACAATAACAATTCCGGTTGGTAATAATGCACCAGTTGCACATGACGATACAAATTCACATATTCCTTCAAGAGCAGGAGCAACAGCAATTAAAGCGCTGACTGCAACAGATACAGACGGAACAATTGTAAACTATATCGTAGTTACTTTACCAGCTCATGGAGTATTAGCTTTATCTGGCGTGCCAGTTACAGTAAATCAAACTTTAACTCCTGCACAAGCTGCAATGTTAACGTATGATCCAAGCGGAGCATTTTCAGGAAATGATACTTTTACATTTACAGCAACAGACAATAATGGAGCAGTAGATGCTACTCCGGCAACAATTACAATTCCGGTAGATAAAACGGTATTAGTTGCCACTCCGGATCCTGTAGGTACAGTAGTAGGTATTAATGAAACAGTTGAAGTAGTAAATGTTTTAGATAACGATACACTAAACAATGATCCATTATTACTTACAGATGTTAAGTTAGATGTTTTAGTTCCAGATCCAAATAATGTATTAACATTAAAACCAGACGGAACAGTTGAGTTAATTCCAAATGCTCCTCCAGGAAACTATACTTTAACTTATGAAATCTGCGAGAAAGCAAATTCTTCTAACTGTACTTCAGCATCAGTTACAGTAACGGTTGAAGCTCCAAAAATGACAGTAACGGCAAGCAGTTATTGTTCAGACAATGCGCCTTATGTTCAATATAATGTAAAGGCTGATAATTTCACGCCAAAAGGTTTAGTAACTATTACCTGGATCGACAGTGCTAATAATGTTGTAGCGACTCAAACCAATATGCCTTTAAGCGGTAATGTTTTATGGCCGGGAGCAGTTCTTGACAGTAATAACAAACCAATTGACTGGCCGGGATGGATATTCGTAAACGGACAATGGATTGAAGGTAATGACGGTTTCCAATTAACAAGACCAGCAGTTACTATGCAGTTTTCATTAAACCCGACAGAATCTATAACAGTGAATTATCCTGCAGCAGTTTCTGGATGTAATGCAAGACCTCATTTTGGTATTGAAGCAGAAAACGACGATGATAACATAATTGCAGACGGACTTAATGGTTCGCCGGAAGTAATAAATGTTTTAGACAATGATAAATTAAACGGTGTTCCGGTAAATCCTGCAGATGTTATTTTAACACCTCGTGATTTCCCAACAGGAATTACCTTAAACAGCGACGGAACTATTGATGTAGCTCCGGGAACTAAAGGAGGAAGCCATACTCTGACCTATCAAATTTGTGAAAAAGCAAATACTGGAAACTGTACAGAAGCAATAGTTAAGATTTTTGTAGAAGTGCCGTCGATTACAGTAGTTATGAAAGTAGAATTAAACGATCATAACAAAAATGATAATGCAGAAGCTGGAGAAACATTAACCTACACATTTACAATTACAAACAATGGGAATGTTCCGCTTCATAATATTACAATTTCGGATTTATTGCCGGGAGTTGTAATCACTGGAGGACCAATAAGTTTAGGAGTAGGCGAAAGTGATTCACATACTTTTACAGGAACTTACACTCTGACTCAGGCAGATATTAACGCAGGTACAGTAGTAAATCAGGCAACAGTTACTGGAACTACTCAAAGCGGTATAAAAGTAGAAGACAAGTCTGATGCTGCAAATGAAAACGGAGATGCTCCAACAGAAATTGATGTAAACGGCTGTAAAATTAAAATCTTTAATGCTATTTCTTTAAACGGAGATAATATGAATGAGAGATTTTACATCAGAGGAATCGAATGTTACCCGGATAATACGGTTCAAATCTTTAACCGCTGGGGAGTTCTCGTATTCGAAAGAGATCATTACAACAATAATGATATTGTATTTAAAGGTTTCTCAGAAGGAAGAACTACTGTTAAAGAATCAAACGGACTACCAGAAGGAACTTATTATTATATAGTAAGATATAAGGATAACAATTCTAATCCTAAACAGGAGGCAGGATATTTATATCTAACTAAATAATAGTCCAAATCAATAAAATGGCTTAGCCATTAGGTTAAGCCATTATCTTAAAAATAAGTAAATGAAAAAAATAGCTTTAGTTTTATTGTTTTGTTCTGCCGTAGGATTTGCACAGCAGGATGCTCAGTATACACAATATATGCATAATACCATAAACATAAATCCTGCTTACGCTGGTTCAAGAGGAGTTATGAGTATTTTTGGGTTGTATCGTACACAATGGGTTGGACTTGACGGAGCGCCCGAAACGAGTACTTTATCATTAAATACACCTATAAACAGCAGTAATGTAGGATTAGGATTTTCATTGGTTAATGATAAAATAGGACCGACAACCGAGAACAATTTTTCGGTAGATTTCTCTTATTCTATTCAAACATCAGCAACAGCAAAACTTTCATTTGGTATTAAAGGATCTGCAAATATTTTCAACCTTGATCCAAACAAGTTAACGCCGGAACACCAGGGAGACCCGCAGTTTTCTGACTTTAAAAATAAGTTTTCACCAAACGTAGGAGCAGGGGTTTACTGGCATTCAGATAAAGGATATATTGGTTTATCTGTACCAAATTTCATCCAGACCAATCGATATGATGATAACGATGTGGCCATTTTTAAAGAACAGATCAATTACTATTTAATTGCAGGTTACGTATTCAATTTAGATCGTTACGAAACCATCAAATTCAAACCGGCAATTTTAGGGAAAATGGTCGAAGGTTCGCCGCTTCAGTTAGATGCTTCGGCAAACTTTATGTTCAACGACAAATTTGTTGTGGGAGTTTCATACCGTTGGAGCGCTGCTTTAAGTGCACTGGCAGGATTTCAAATCAACAAAAGCATGTACATTGGTTATGCTTACGACCGCGAAACAACCAAGTTAAACAATTACAATTCTGGTTCGCATGAAATCTTCCTGCGTTTTGAATTTATGAAAGGTTATAATCGAATTACATCACCAAGATTTTTCTAATTATGAAAATGAAAAAAATAGTATATACACTTTTTTTATCCTTCTTTTTCTTTAACGCAATAGCACAAAAAGCAGTTTTAGCTAAAGCCGAAAAAGAATACAATGATTTCGCTTACGCGGATGCCATTGCGATTTACGAAAAGCTTGCAGCCAAAGGTTATGAAGATGAAAAAATGTTCCAAAGATTAGGAAACGCTTATTATTTTAATGCCGAACTGCCAAAAGCCGCCGCTTGGTACGATAAGCTTTTTGCCCTAAATGCACAGCAGGAACCAGAATATTTATACCGTTATTCACAATCTCTAAAATCAATTGGAGATTATGCAAAAGCAGATAAAATGCTGGACACCTTCAATAAAAAAACAAATACAGACAGCCGTGGAATTTTGTTCGAAAACAACAAAAATTACTTAGAGCAGATCAAATTAAATTCTGGCCGATTTGATATTTCGAGTGCAAATGTAAACTCAGAAAGTTCAGATTTTGGAAGCGCTTTTTATAACAACAATTTAGTTTTCAGTTCAGCCAGAAAAATTGGTAAAGCAGAGGGAAAAACTTTTAAATGGACCAATAAATCTTTTACCAATTTATACATTGCTCCTATAAAAGCTGATGGAAATGTTTACAATCCGGTTCTTTTAAACAAAGAAATTAATTCTAAGTTCAATGAATCGACACCGGTATTTACAAAAGATGGTAAAACAATGTATTTTACCCGAAACAACTATTTAGACGGAAAACGCGGTAAAAATGATAAAAACATCACTTTACTAAAGTTATATAAAGCCACTCTTGTAGACGGAAATTGGTCAAACATAACGGAACTTCCTTTTAACAGTGACCGTTACAGTACAGCACATCCAACTTTAAGTTTAGACGAAAAGAAATTATATTTCGCTTCAGATATGCCGGGAACTCTTGGACAGTCAGATTTGTACAGCGTTACTATTAATGCTGACGGAACATTCGGGAAACCGCAAAATTTAGGCCCGTCAATTAATACCGAAGGAAGAGAAACTTTCCCTTTTATTTCTGGAGACAACGAATTGTATTTTGCAACCGACGGACGTCCGGGACTTGGCGGACTTGATATCGTAGTTTCTAAAATTTTAGAAAATGGAACATTCGATCAGGTGCAGAATATTGGCGAGCCAATAAACACAAAATTTGATGATTTCGCTTTTATCATAGACAGTCGGACACGCAAAGGATATTTTTCGTCAAATAAAAAAGGCGGTGTTGGCAACGATGATATTTACAAATTCACAGAAACCAAAAAACTGGTTTGCGAAAGAACTTTAACCGGAACTATTTTCGACAGCAGAGCCAGCGAAAAAATAGAAGGTGCAAAAGTTATTTTGTTTGATGAAAACCATCAGCAGATTGAAGAAGTAACCACAGCACAAGACGGATCGTATTCTTTTAAAGTAAACTGTAACAAGAAATATTTTGTTAGAGTTGAAAGAAAACAATATCCGGCAAAAGAAAGCAGTTTTGCGGTTACAACTAGTATCGATAACAAGTTAGATTTTACTTTAGAAAAAGAAAAAATCGCAGCTATCGAAATTCCGGAAATAAAAGCCATCAAAATTGGAACAGATTTAGGTAAAACCCTAAACATCTCGATGATTTATTTTGATCTTGGAAAATGGAATATTACAGATGCAGCTGCAGTTGAATTAGGAAAGATTTTAGCAGTAATGCAGGAATATCCAAAAATGAGAATCGATATACGTTCGCATACAGACAGCAGATCATCGGCAAAATCAAATTTGGTTTTATCAGATAAAAGAGCAAAATCTATTATGGCGTGGCTGGTAAGCAAAGGAATCGATGCCAAACGTTTGAGAGGAAAAGGATATGGAGAAAGCCAATTGCTAAACAGATGTAAGGACGGCGTTAAATGTTCTGAAGAAGAACATTTAAAAAACAGAAGAAGCGAATTTATGATTATTTCTATATAACAAAGTTCATTTTTTAAATTTTTAGTTTTAATTAAAAACCGGCAGTCTATACTGTCGGTTTTTTTATTTAATACACAAATGAATCATATTTTATGTAAATTTGATTAGATGAGTATCGAAAAAAATCTTACAAGCATACTCAGGCAGGTATAAAAACGTTTTTACAATATAACCCCAAATACTAAGGAATGAAAAAATATCTTTTGTCCGGATTTTGGATGCTCTATATGCTCTTTTTTGCAATTCCATTTCCAATGATTATATATTATGCTGTAAGCAGCGAATTCGATATCACAACATTAAAAGACAAAGATCCGTGGCTGGCATTAAGCCTTGTTGCTGTATCATTAATTCTTTGGCTGATTGTTATAATCGGTTTTTTCCAAAAATGGATATTGTCGAATTTTATAACGAAACAAAATCTGGAAAACATTAAAAGAAACGGTGTAATTCGTGAAGCCAAAATTCTAAAAGCAGTTAAAATATCAGGAAATAATGCAAAATACAATACGTATGAACTCGAATTACTGTTTAAAAATTTAGCAGATACCGTGATTACTCATAGAACAGAAATCAGCGATACAAAACCGCACGAACGACGTTTCGAAGCAGGAAAAAAACTAAACCTAATATTAAACCGAGAACCTAAAAAACTTCCGGTTTTTGTTATTGCAAATTCAGAAGGAGCAATAAATCCTATAGGTTTAGCTTTAAGAGTTTTGGGCTGGCTTTTGGTTCTGGCTCTGGTTAGCGGTTATTATTTTTATTCCTATCAGGACGAAAGCCACGGAATGGGCTGGAGATTTATGAGTTTTGGGCATCCTTTAATTATATGTCCTTTAGTCCTGATTTTCTACAGATATTTATTGAGATTTATCCTCAACAAACTCACAGGCGCAAACGGTGATTCTGTTTTAATTAAATTTAAAGGAATAAAAACCTGGGCAAAATTAATTAATGTAAGTCAAACCGGGACTTATATAAACGAACAGCCTATGATGCGTTTTGAACTCGAATATACAGACAACAAACATCATGTTCATCGAAAGAGCCTTAAAAAAATAGTAGGACTTCTAGAACTGGATATCACCAAAAAAGAACAAGTAGAAATTTTTTATTTAGCAGAAAATCCAAATCTGATTGCCCTTGCAGACGATTTAAAAAAAATGTAATAGAATGAGAAAATCAATCATCATTATAATTTGTTTTCCTCTTTTTTTAGGATGCGAACAAATCACTAAAAGCATAAACGAAACATTCAGCCCCAGCGATTCACTGGTAAGTAAAGAAACAAATTCTGATACGAAAACCGAAGCTAAGGAAATCGATGTCCAGAAAATAATAAACGAAGCTGTCGATAAACACAACGCAGCTGTAAAACAATTAGAAACCAAAACTACAGTTTTATTAAAAGACAAAAAGGAATTAAACAAAGCCGAACAAGCTTTAAAAAAACTGCCTCAATATGCAGGAAAAGAAATCTTTGTTTATTCGACCTTGTATTTCTACAATGATGGAAGAATAAATATTATGCTCCAGCATCCGGAGAATAAAAAATATGTCGATACATACGAATATAGAAATGGTGTCTGGTCAGATCCTAAACCGGTTCAATTATCAATACGCGATGATGTGCAAAAACGATTAGTGTCCCTTAATACAATCAGTTTTACAAATGCTGCCAAAGTATTCGAAATCTACAATAAAAAAGCAGAAGAAGTTGAAGGAGCAAGTCCGGCAGCAAACATTTACATTTCAATATGGGACAATAAAATAAGATGGTATCCAACCTCAATCAGCGGCAGCCGCGAAAGATATTCAATACAGTTTAACGACGACGGAACATTAAAAACTTTTACACAGGATTAATGTTTTTTTTATCCAAAATTAATACGAATGACGTTTATGAAATTTTCTTTGTAGTATAAAGATTATACGATAAAAAAAGCAAGGAAAATTTCAGTAAAAAAATTTGTAAGTTTTGTTGTTATTCCAATAAATAAAAGAAAATTATTCTGAACAATAATTATCAAAAAAATGAAAACTGTAATCCTTTTTTTGAGTTTTGATAATTTTTTACATTGTTTGAAATAATTATGAAAAATTAATTGAAAATTTTTGAAATTCTTTAGATTTGTATATAAAACAAGTCATAAAGCGGAAGAATCTTCAATGAAGGGTGAAAAGAGAGATATTGATTTATGGAGTCAAATAAAAAAAGGAGATGTTCACGCTTATCATGAATTATATGATCGGTATATAAATGTGCTTTTTACGTTTGGAATGCAGTACACTAATGACCAAACTTTAGTGCAGGATGCCATACATGATATTTTTGTAGACCTTCACCGTTACCGCAATACCATTGCCTCAGATGTTGTTGTAAAATCCTATCTTTTCACATCACTTCGAAATGATATTTTTAAGAAATTAAAATCGCAGACCAAAATCGTACACCTCGATATTGTTTCTGAAGGTTCTTATAAAACCGATTCCGCCGAAGATGAACTTATCTTTAGTGAAACTACTTTAAATAAAAATGCCAGTTTAGCTCTGGCCTTATCTTCGCTTACCCCAAAACAGCGTAATGCACTTCATCTTCGTTTTAGCGAAGATCTCTCTTATGAGGAAATTTCTTCTACTTTAGAAATTAGCTTAGAATCATGCAGAACATTGATTTACAGATCTTTAAAGGAATTGCGAGCTAAGCTTTAAAAAAACTTTAAAAAAACATTATTTTTTTTGTCTATGTTTTTGCCTTTTAGTTCTTATAGCAATATAGAGATTCTAAAAGAAAAATATTTTGTACCCAAATTTCAAAATTTTACCAGAGAAAAATAAAATTGATCTAAAAGCAAGAATTGCCGAAAGCATTGCATTAGAGAAACAACGTGCCAGAAGAAAAAGGCTTCGCACAATTTCTTGGAGTGCTGCAGCTGTACTTTGCTTAGGATTAGGAATAACCATTGTATTAAAACAAGAACAAAAAGAAATAAGCCCAATTGAACAGTTTGCCAACAGCAATAAAACAAGCGGTTCTTCTTTTGAAAAAAGCAATCAGGTGCAGCTGGTTTTATCAGATAAAGAAGCTGTTAATGTAAGCGACAGTACAACAATAGCTTATGATGCCTCAGGAAATAAAATCAGCGTTAACAACAAACAGATTAAACAGAAAAATTCTCTTGAACCGCAATACAATACCGTTTTAGTACCGTATGGAAAAAGAGCACAGCTAAGCCTTGCCGACGGAACTCAGGTTTGGCTCAATTCAGGATCAAAACTAATTTATCCTACCACTTTCGACGGTTCATCAAGAGAAGTGTTTTTAGAAGGAGAAGGAATTTTTGATGTAGCACATAATGCCTCAAAACCTTTTTATGTAAAAGCAGCGAATAATTACAGCGTGCGTGTATTAGGAACTTTATTTAATGTAAGCTGTTATGCAAAAGATGCTAAAGTTTCGACAGCACTTTTAAGAGGAAAAGTACAGGTTTCTTATGCTAAAAAAGGTCTTTTTAGTTCAGATACGCTTCAGACTATTTTAAAACCGGGAACAATTGCTTCTTTAGATAAAAAACGAGAAACAATAAAAACCACTGCACAAAATGTCGAGCCTTTGTTTTCATGGAGAAAAGGATATTACGAATTCTCTCAGGAAAAACTTCCGTTGGTTTTAGACAAACTAACACGCTATTACAATGTTGATTTTGTAATGAACAAAAAAGTGAGTTCCGGCGAAACATATTCAGGAGCTTTTAAACTTAATGATGATTTAGATAAAGTGGTAAAAACATTAGAAGCCACTACAGGATTCGAATTCGTTTACGATGCAGAAACTAGAAAAATAACTATTAACTAAGTATGAATGACTAAAAATTAAGAATGCCTATGATATAAAAACAAAATTTAAAAATAAAGTAATCTAACCAGACCAAAAAAAAACCAAAAGATGCGGGAACATCTCTTGGCTTATGTGAAATTTTAATTGCGTCTGCAATTATTCAAATAACTAAAACAAAATTATGAATAAAAATCATGATATAGGCCTGCTATTGCCTAAAAAAATCATCAACCTTACTTTTATTTTAATTATGAGAGTATTCATTTTAGTTCTGTATTTAGGATTAACCAGTATCTACGCTAATAGTGCCAAAGCACAAAATGAAATCTCAGTAAAGGTTCAGGGAGCTTCTTTGCAAACTCTTTTTACAACCATCCAGCAGAAAAGCGATTACGTATTTTTTTATAACGACGATTTATTGTCTTCTGCAAAAAAAGTAAGTTTAAACCAATATGCCACTGTTACGGAAATTTTAGATACAGCTTTGTCAAATACAGGATTAACCTATACTATTATTGACAAACAAATTGTAATTAAAAAAAGTAAAAAAATACAGCCCGTTCAACAGCAGGAATATGATATTACCGGTACTGTAACCGATAAAAGCGGAAATCCTTTAATTGGCGTTAACGTAATTCTCGTTAGTAATAAAAGCAATTGGGACATAACACGCGAAAAAGGCGAATTTAGAATAAGAGCAACAGCTTCAGATTCATTACGTTTTGATTATTTAGGATATAAATCAAAAACGGTAGGGATTAATAACAAAAGAGTAATCAACGTTATCCTGACACCAGATGTTATGCAACTTACAGGTGTGGCAGTAGTAGCTTCAAACGGATATACTGATATTCCAAAAGAAAGAGTAACCGGAGCTTTTGAAGTTATTGGAGCCAAAGAACTGGCCGAAGTTCCAACAGTAGACATTCAGTCAAGACTTGAAGGAAAAATGGCAGGTGTAAATGTAGATCCAAGAACAGGTTCAATCACTATTAGGGGAACAAACAGCTATAGTGGAGTAGGATCGCCTCTTGTAGTTATTGATGGTTTTCCGCAGCCTATAAATGATTTTTATTTTAGTAAAAGAGGCGTTTCGGGTTCTTCAATTTTAAGTTATCTTAATCCGGATGATGTAGAAAGTATTACCGTTTTAAAAGATGCCGCTGCAAGTTCGATCTGGGGTTCACGCGCCGCTAACGGAGTAATTGTAGTAACTACTAAAAAAGGTAAAAAAGCAGAACCAACAATCAGTTTTACCACCACGACTACAATTGGTGAAAAAATGGATTTAGGAAAACTGCGCGTAATGAATACAGCTCAATATGTTGATTACGAAAAAGATTTAGTTGCAGGCGGATTTGTTTCAGACGATATCAGCAACTGGCAGGCTAAAAATCCTAGTGCGGCTCAGGAAATCATGTTCAGACAAAAAAGAGGCGAAATTTCACTTACCGAAAGAGATCAGTTATTAAACCAATTATCTCAAAATGACAATCTGGGGCAAATCAATAAATATTTGTTAAGAAATTCAATTACAACACAATACGATTTATCGGTAAGCGGCGGAAACGAGAAAAGCACTTATTATTTGTCTTTAGGCTATAATAAAGATCAGGCAGCAATGAGAGGAAACGAATCTCAGTCTTATAATATTACCCTTAATAACTCTTTTCAGCTAAAAAGCTTTTTAAAATTAAACACAGGATTTAATTACGTTTCTACAAACTATCAGGTTAATAATACTGCAAACGAAGCATTATCAAATGTATCCAGTTTTGCACTTCGTCCGTATGATATGATTGCTGACGAAAACGGAAATGGTCTTGATCGTTATATTATTTTCAGACCAGAAGTCGCAAAAGGATTTGAAGCAAAAGGATATCTGCCTTGGTCTTACAATTATTTAGATGAATTAAACTACTCTAATGTAGTAACAAAAGGCGCCAACATTCGATTAAATGCCAGTTTAACCGCAACTGTTACCAACTGGTTAAATTTTGAAGCATCTGGAATGTATACTTCAATTGCAAACAAAATCAAATCGTTAAGTGAACTCGACAGTTATTTTGCAAGAAACATGATTAACGAAGCCACATCTGTAAATACAGCAGGAAAATTAGTGTACGGTATTCCGGTGGGTTCGTATTTATACAATACCGCATCGGGAAATGATTCGCAAAGCATGCGTATTCAGATGAATATTAATAAAAATTTCAATGACAATAACAGCCTGCACTTTTTAGCCGGTTCAGAAATTAGAGAAGAACGCAGAGAAGGTTCAAGCCAGAGATTTTACGGATACAATCTGGATACTAATTCTGGCCAGTCAGTAAACCCAACCGTTTATTATACTACAATTTATGGATGGCAGAATATCATTGGAACTTCAGATAACAGCATCAGCAAATACAGAGACCGTTATTTATCATATTATGGACTAGGTTCTTATGATTTTAAAAACAGATACCATTTATCTTCAAGTATTCGTTTTGACGATTATAACTTATTAGGGGCTTCAAGAAAAAACAGAGCGCTTCCATTATGGTCTGTTGGTACAAAATGGGATGTTAATAAAGAATTTTTCCTTAGAAATGTAACTTGGCTAAACGACTTAGCATTCAGAATTACTTACGGAAAAGCAGGAAGTGCACCGGGAGGCGGTTTCGGCAGCCAGAGTGCTGTTATTGGCGTAGGTTCAGTAGATTTCAATACCCAATTGCCAACAGCTTATATATCGGTTCCCGAAAATCCTGAGATCAAATGGGAAACAACATCAACCTTAAACTTTGGTTTAGATTATGCTGTTTTTAATAATCGCTTACGCGGAGGTGCCGATTTGTACTATAAAAAATCAAAAGATATTTTAACCAATCTGCCTTTTAACCCAACAACAGGCTGGGGTTATTTAAACTACAATACCGGAACACTTGAAGGGCACGGAGTAGATTTAAATATTGCCGGAACTATTATAAATGCCGCTTTTAAATGGAACAGCAGTTTTAATATTTCATACAATACAAATGAAGTTACAGATTCTCGTTTTACGGCCACAACTACAAATCAATACTTATCTGGTGTAACTACATTAGGTAAACCTATTGGATATCTGTATGCCTACAATTGGGCAGGATTAGATGCAAATGGTCAGTCTACAGTTTATAAAAAAGACGGTACAGTTGTCAATGCAAATCAGGGAATTTCAACAATTGATAAAGATGATTTAAAATACATGGGAACTACGTTTGCTCCATATTTTGGAGGTTTTATGAACGACTTCTCGTATAAAAATTTCAGACTTGGAGTACAAATTACCTATTATGCAGGTCACGTATTTAGAAACACAGTATTACAGAATTATCCTTCTTATACAGGAGTACAATATGGTGCTGTTGCCAAAGACGAACTTATTGCAGACCGATGGAGACAAGCCGGAGACGAAGCAACTACAAATGTTCCTGGTTTAGCTAACATTAGTTATAATAGTTTGAATCGTTATCAAAATGCAGACATCAACGTACTGCCGGCAGATAACGTAAGATTACAGCAGGTTTCATTAAGCTATAATGTGCCAAGCCAATGGTTAGAAAAAACTTTTATAAAGTCATTGAGTTTCAATTTGGCAGCGAGAAATTTAGGATTATTGTGGGTTAAGAATGATTTAGGCATCGATCCGCAGTACTTATCAAATAATAACTATAATACATTGCCGCCGCAGCGTAATTATACTTTACAGTTTAATTGTAGTTTTTAATTTTAAAAAACAGATTTTATGAAATTTCTAAAATTCACACTATATATTTTCCTGCCGGTACTTTTATTAAACTCTTGTAGAGATTATGTTGAAGTAGAACCAGTGGGAAACAACAGAATCTTAAAATATACTTCTGATTACAGAGGTTTGGCAAACAATTATAACGATATGACTTCCTCAGGAGGAATTTATCTTCTTTCTAATGCAGACGCCGAATTTCCAACCACATACCAAAACGGTGTTTCCACAATCTGGGGTAATAGTTATACATGGCAGGATAGAATATACGATCCTTCACAAGGCGATGCAGACTGGATTGGTTTATACAAAGCAGTATATTACAGCAACGTAATTCTTAACGGAGTTATGGGAAGCGAAAAAGGAACAGATGCAGAAAAAAAAGAAATTTATGCCGAAGCCTTTGTACATAGAGCTTTTGCTTATCTTCAATTGGTAAATACTTATGGTCCGCAGTTTGATCCGGCTTCTGCCAATTCAGAAAAAGCAGTTCCGTTATTATTAAAGCCAGAATTGTTTTCTTCTCTGGAAAGAAGCACAGTAGGGCAGGTATACGACCAGATTATTTCTGATTTAAAAGATGCATTGGCAAATGATATTCAGGATTCACCACAGTTTAATGTACTGCCTTCAAAAAGAGCTGTTTATGCGCTTTTAGCAAGAACCTATTTATATATGGGATCATATCAGTTAAGTTTAGACAATGCAGAAAAAGCCCTTGCAATGCAAAACGGTTTAATTGACCTAAACAGTTTAGCGACAGGATTCAGCTATCCGGTTTTAATTCAAAATCCCGAAGTTATATTCTCAAAAACATTACTAAACGGTTATGTTGGCATTCCTTTGTCAAACGATTTATTAAACAGTTTCGAAACCAATGATCTGCGTTACAACTTTTACACAATGGCCGGAACAAATTTCTTTCCAACGTATACCGGAAGAGGTTTTGGAATACCAAGATACAGCCAGACAACGGGAATTAACGTTGGAGTATCAGTTCCTGAAATGTATTTAATTGCTGCCGAATGTTATGCCAGATTAGGACAAACACAAAAAGCGATAGACAATTTAAATATCGTTAGAGCCAAAAGATATAAATCAGGACAGGCATATCAGGTTTCGGCTTCAACAAGCAAAGAAGCATTAGATTTAGTTTTGGTTGAAAGACAAAAAGAATTCATAGGAAAAGGATTCCGCTGGTTCGATCAAAAAAGATTAAATCTTGATCCTGCTTACCAAAAAACATATACCAGAGTTTTTAAAGGACAAACCTATACACTGGCACCAAACAGCGCTGGGTATGTATTCCCAATCAATCAAAATTATATCGATTTAAACCCTGAATTAGGGAAATAAAAAACACAGCAATGCTAAAAAAAATAATAAATATCAAATTACTGGTATTGGTTTTTTGTGCCTTTACCTTACAAGTTACAAGTCAGGAAACAAAGCTGAGATTAACCGGAATGGCAGATGTGCCCATTCCGGGCGCAGTTTTAAAGATGACCTATGATGCTAAAGGCGGACCGCTGGAAAACATTAAAGATATCAATGGTTATGCCTACGTTTTTAATGATTACAGATGGGAAATTGAAGACCTGAAAATGAAGAAAAACGGCGCTGTTTGGAATGTCGAATTTACGGTTCCAAAAAACTGTGCCTTCATGGCTTTCAAATTCTATGGCAATACCGATAATGGTTTAGTGACAGATACTGGACAAGACACCGGATATCTTTTAGTAGCTTTTAAAGAACCAAAAGTAAAAATGCCCGGCGCAGATTTAGCCTGGGCAACTTTTAGAAACAAAGATTTTAATGGTCAGTTTGGCGGTTATTTTAAAGAATTTACTATCAACGGAGATGCTGCAGAATATTGGTTAAAGAAAGAAGTAGCCGATAATGGAAACAGATTTCCTGAATTTTTTGATACCTATTTTAAAGTTTTGAAAGTACAAAAGCCTGAAAAATTTCAGGAATTAGGAAGCCGTTTTCTGGGAGATTTCACCAAAAAAATGAAAGGAATGCCGGAAGAAGTATATCTGAAAGTACATAACATTTATGCTTATGAATTAAAAGATAAAGCAAAAGCAGATTCTATTGAAAATGTAATTGTAAAACAATTTCCAAAAGGCGCTTTTTTAAGATTCAAAGCTTATCAAAAAATTATGCCTATTGCAGATGCTGCAGAGAGAAACAAAGTGATCACTCAGTTTTTAGCTGATTTTCCATACACAACAGATGTACCGGATTCGCAAAAATATTTCTATGACAACATCGTAAAAATGCAGTTTGGATATTACTTTGACAATAAAGACTATAAAAGTATTTTGGCCTTAATTCCAACCATGAATTTTGCTAATTTAAACGATGCTTATCATCAAAATATTTCGAAAGCATTATATCTAAAAGTAGTAGATCCTGCAGTTATCGAAACAATGGCAGTGCCAATGATTAAGCTGATGCAGGAAAAAGTAAATGATTTATCATACATGCAGGGCATTTACTGGTCACCAAATCAGGCGACAGAAAATGCAAAAACACAATTGAATAACGAATTGGTGATTCAGATTCGTATGTACGATATGCTGAAAAAATACAAAGAAGTTTTAGAAACTTTTGAATTACTGCCATTCCAAAAACGTTACGAAAAAGCCAGCATCAATGACATTCATGTTAGAGCTTTAGAGGCTTTAAACAAACCAACAACCGAAGTACTGAAAAATGCTGCAAGAGCCAACACTTTATCAGAAAGCTTAACAGCAAAACTAAAAGAAGCCTTTGTAAAAGAAGGAAAAAAAGAAGCTGATTTTCCGGCTTATTTAGAGCAGTTGAAAAAAGAAAACAATTCTGAAGAAAAAATCGCTTTAATGAATCCAGTTCCGGCTCCGGCAATTAAAGTTCAAAGCGCAGACGGAAAAACAAAAGATTTAGCGTTAAACAGCGGTAAAATCATCGTAATCGATTTTTGGGCAACCTGGTGCGGACCTTGTAAAAAAGCATTTCCGGCTATGCAGCAATTGGTCAACAATTTTAAAGAAGACAAACAAGTTGAGATTTATTTCATAAGCACTCAGGAAACAAAAGAAGGCTATAAAAAAGAAGCTGTGGCTTATTTAAAAGAAAAAGGTCTAAAGCTTGACACTTATTTTGATTTAATTAAAAAAGGAGGCGGTACAAACAATGCTTCATTTTCAAACTATGCGACGATTTTTAAATCAAGCGGCATTCCTAGAAAAGTAGTAATCAAGAATGGCCAGATTCGTTTTACATCAGAAGGATATTCAGGTAATCCAGGACAGCTTGTAGACGAACTTACAAACGTTATTAATGCTTTAAAAAACGAATAGTTTTTTGAAAATCAGAAATATATGAAAAAAGTATTTTTACTGTGTACACTCGCTTTGAGTGTACATAGTTTATCGGCACAGAAAAAAGCGGTTGACGAATCGGCTTACCAAACATGGAAAAGAATCAACAGTAAATCATTGTCATATAATGGTAAATGGTTGTCGTACAGCACCGTATTTCAGGATGAAGAAAAAGAAAATCAAAAACAGATTATCATTCAGGAAGCTCCAAAAGGCAAACGTTTGGTTTTAAATAATACCAGCGATTTAAAGTTTATTGGAAAAAAAGACTGGATTCAGTACAGCGTAAACGACAGCACTGTTTTACAAAATCTAAAAACAGGTGTAAAAAAACTCTGGAAAAGCAAACATTATACAAATGCTCTAGAAGGAACAGATTTTCTTTATTATACACGACCAGAATCTGCAAAAGGAGAATTTTTCCTGCAGCGTTTGGTTTGTTACAATTTAGAAAGCAATGACAGCATTTTTGTAAACAACATAAAATCGTCACGTTTTTTAAAGAACAAATCCATTGTATATGTGCAGATTGAAAAAGACAAAGTATTTTTAAAACAAGGAATTCCGGGAGGAAAACAGCAGACAATTTACACCACAAAAGCTTCAGATTTTGGCGATTTTCAGTTAAACAACAAAGAAGACGGCGGTACTTTTACACTTAAAACCAACAACAATGCTGATTTTAATATGGTGTATTATTTCAATTTAAAGACCAATTCAGTAACACCATTGTTCAATTATGATGATATAGTTTTAAACGATCCGTTATATTCAATCTCAAAAACGGCGTATAGTTTAAACGAGAATGGCAATTACATTCAGCTGCAGCTTTTCTCTAACAAGCGTCCTGAAAACAATCAAATGCCGAAATCAAATGCCGAAATCTGGAAAACGGCACAAGGCGCTATGGAGCGCAGACAAGAAATGCTTCGCAATTCAAAAACGCAGCCAAGCGAACAAAAATACATTTACGATATTAAAAACAAAAAAGTCATTAAACTGGCTGCAACAGGAGAATTTGATCAGGTAATTATACCGGAATCAGGTAATTTTAAAGGCGTTTTTGCAATCGATAAAAAACCATACACAGTAGAAGTTGACTGGACATTTAACGAGCGCAGCGATATTTACTGGATCGATGTTGCAACAGGAAAATCTACAAAAATACTAACAGGTGTTTTTGGCGGCATAAGCTTGAATCCTCAGGGAACTTTTGCGGTTATGTATGATGAAAAGCAAAAAGTGTGGACTGTTTTTGACAGCTCTTCAATGCAGTTTAAGAACCTAAGCGCACAAATTCCTTTTCCGGTTTCAGATGACAATGTCGATATGAAATCAGCCAATACCGCTTACGGAATTGCCGGATGGTTAAACAACGGAAACACAGTCGTAATTTACGATGAATTTGATATGTGGGCAATTGATCTTTTAAATCAAAAAGCACCGTACACTTTGACAAAAGAATACGGAAGAAAAAACAAAATTGCACTTCGTTACGGCGAAGAAGGTTTTATAGGCGATTTTGAAAACAGGAAAACCGTAACTCTAGCTGGATTTGACACCCAGCATAAATCTAAAGGCATTTACAAACTAGCAGGAAATACAATAACCAAAGTATTTGCAAATCCTGATTATAATGTTAGAATCGAAGCCGTTTCAGCAGATGATTCTAGTGTTTTGTTTTCTAAAGAAAGTTATACCATTTTCCCTGATTTATGGTGGGGAACTGCTGCTTTTGGTTCACAGCAAAAAATTACAGACATCAATCCGCAGCAAAAAGAATATGCTTGGGGAACTTCAAAATTAGTAACCTGGAAAAGTTTCAGCGGAAAAGAAAATCAAGGAAACCTTTATCTGCCGGATAATTACGACAGCAAAAAAACATATCCTGTAATTGTTCATTTTTACGAAAAACATACTGCCGATTTAAACCAGTATCAAATGCCGGAATTAAGCAGCTCCAACATTAATATTCCTTTATTTGTAAGCCAGGGATATATTGTTTTTCAGCCAGATGTACATTACACATACGGAGATGTTGGAAACAGCGTTTATAATGATGTGGTAAGCGGTGTAGAATATTTAATATCAAAAGGCATTACAGAAAAAGGAAAAATTGGAATTCAGGGGCATAGTTTTGGCGGTTACGAAACGTCATTTTTAACAACCAAAACAGACATTTTCAGCTGTGCAATTGTAGGTTCGGGAGTTAGTAATTTTACGGCAAACTATCCCGTAATGCGATCAAACGGTATATCGACTATGTTTAAATACGAAGCCGATCAATACAGAATGGGAAGTTCTTTATATGATAATTTAGACGGTTATATCAAAAACTCGCCAATTTTCTCAGCCAAAAATATCAAAACGCCAATTCTTATTTTTCATAATGACAATGATCGTGCAGTGCCGTATCAGGAAGGACAGTCTTTATTTTTTGCACTTCGCCGTTTAGGAAAACAAGGATGGCTTGTGAATTATAAAAAAGAAGGTCATAGTCTCGATGGTGCCGAAAACAAAAAAGACTGGACAATCAAAATGCAGCAGTATTTTGATTATTACTTAAAAGGTGCAGCGCGCCCAGACTGGATGTAATATAAGCCGATACATTTATACAACCCGAAGACTGTTATTTGAAGGTTTCTTAGGAAGCCTTCAAACTAACAGCAGGAATTTCTTATAGTAATTTCAAAACAACAAATCATAAAAATCAATCAAAAAAGAACATTAAATATCAAATAAATGAAAGCAAAGATATTTTTAGCGCACTTTTTAATACTGGGTTTATCTCAGGTTTCAGCGCAGTTTAAAACTACAATTCCGCTGCGGAAAGATGTGGTGCACGGAACTTTAAATAACGGAATGCAGTATTTTATTCTGCATAATGAATGGCCGAAAGAAAGAGCCGACTTTTATTTTGTGCAGAATGTAGGTGCTATTTTAGAAGATGACAATCAAAACGGACTGGCGCATTTTCTGGAACACATGGCGTTTAACGGAACTGAACATTTTAAAGGAAAAGGAATCATTAATATGCTGGCAAAACATGGTGTTACTTTCGGGCGTGATATTAATGCCTATACAGCACATGACGAAACGGTTTACAATATTAGCAATGTGCCGGTTAAAAATCCTGTTTTATTAGATTCCTGTTTGTATGTTTTACACGACTGGTCAGGATTTTTGTCTTTAAAAGATGCTGAAATTGATGCCGAAAGAGGTGTAATTCACGAAGAATGGCGTACCAGAAGAAACGCTGATCTGCGAATAGGATCGCAGCTGGAACCTGTTTTATACAACGGCTCAAAATATGGAAAAAGAGACGTTTTAGGCGATATGGATCTTATCGATCATTTCAAATACAAACAACTTAGGGATTATTATAAAAAGTGGTATCTGCCAAATCATCAGGCAGTAGTGATTGTGGGCGATATCGATCCTGCAAAAATAGAACAGCAGCTTAAAAAAATAATGGGATCAATTCCAATGCCTTCAAATCCGGCAGAACGCACTTATGAATCGATTCCTGATAATGATAAACTGCTGTACAAACTGGCAGTTGACAAAGAAGCACAGAAAACCTCAATTACATTCAATTTTAAAAAGAACAAACCGCTTGTTCAGGATTTTACAGAATTTGAAAACAGCATTGCAGAACAATTAGCGCTGCAAATGATGAACAATCGTTTTAGAGAATATATTGTAAACAATGAAACTGCTTTATTATCAGCAGGTGTAAGCCATTCGAGTTTAACACGTTTGTCTTCATTATTTACCTTAACCGTAAATCCTAAAAACGGCAGATTGTTAGAAGCCTTTCAACAAGCTTATACCGGATATGAAAGAGCAATTCAAAATGGTTTTACGAAAGAAGAACTCGATCGTGTAAAAGAAAATATGCGTACTGGTTATCAAAATCAGTTAAAAAACAAAGATAAAATCAGTAATGAAAGCTGGGCTTCGCAATTGCAGAATTACTTTTTAGAAGCCTCGCCTGTAATGAGTCTGGAAGAAGAAGTTGAATTTGTAAAATCGACTTTGGATAAATTAGATATTAATCAGGTTAATAAACTATTCCGTGCGCTTCCAACAGAGAAAAATCAGATTTTAACCGTTTCTGGTCCGGAAAAAGAAAACGTGACTTATCCAGCTGAAACTGATTATACAACCGCAATTAAAAAAATAAAAGAGCAAAAATTAGAACCTTACACCGAAACAATTGCAAATACAGATTTAGTAACTGATAAACTGACTGCAAAACCAGTTTCTAAGAAATTTGAAATTAAAGGAATTGCAGCAGCAAAAGGATATGTTTTGGCAAACGGAGCAAAAGTCATTATTTACCCAACGACTTTAGCTCAGGATCAAATTTTGTTTTCAGCTTTTAGTCCGGGCGGACTTTCTGTACTGCCTGAAAAAGATTTGGCATCTTCGCAGATTGCCGCAGTTTTAGCCAAAAACTCAGGATTGGGAGATTTTAAAGTAACCGATCTTCAAAAACAGCTTTCTGGAAAAACCGTAAAAGTAAGTCCGTTTATTGGCGAACATTACGAAGGTTTCAGCGGAAGTTCAGTAAAAAAAGACCTGGAAACGCTTTTAGAACTCACTTATTTATACTTTAAAAATCCAAGATTTGAAACCCAGGCTTACAAACGTATTATTGATTATTACAACAATGCACTGGAAAATGTAAACGAAAACAACAGTAAAATATTTGGCGACACGATTGCTTTATTAGATATGAATCATAATAAAAGAACTTTTTTGTTAAGCAAAGAAAACCTGAATCAGCTGAAGTTTGATGATGCTTCGAGAATCTATAAAGAGCGCATTTCTAATGCTTCAGATTTTACATTTGTATTTGTTGGAAACATTGCCGAAAGCGATCTTGAAACCATTAATAAATATTTAGGGAATATTTCAGGAAATCAAACTCAGGAAAAATTTACCGATCATAAAATAGGAATGGGAAAAGGATTTGCCAAAGAAAAACTGGCAAGAGAAATGAGTGTTCCTAAAACCAGTATTTATGTACATCTTGAAAACAGAAACGTCATTTTTTCTGAGAAAAACCAAATCATGGCGTATATGCTTTCACAGTTGTTAGACAAACGTTATTTAGATAAAATCAGAGAAGACGAGGGCGGAAGCTACGGTGTACAAACAGAAAGTTCATTGTCTAAAAATCCATCTTCGGTTTTTTCTCTACGTGTGAGTTTTGACTGCAATCCCGAAAAAGATGCTAAACTGCTTCAAATTGTGTATGATGAATTAGATACCATCGTAAAAAGTGATGTTTCAGAAAAAGATTTATCAGATATAAAAGAAGATTTAATAAAAAGCAATCAGCAGAATATCAAAGCAAATTCATACTGGATGAACATTATTGTCGATCAGTTAAAAACAGGAGACAAGTTTGTAAGCAGTGCAGAATATGAAAAACTAATTAAAAGCATTTCTGTAAAAGACATTAAAAAATATGCAGGCGAAGTATTGCCAAAAGCAGATAAAGTAGAAGTTGTAATGCAGCCCAAAACAAACGAAAGTGCTTTAAAATAGACTTTCATTATTCTAAGAACGGCAATTCTTTACTTTAATTTTAATAGTCTCTGGAAAGAAAAAAACTTATGTTTCTTTTAAATTTGAATTAGTTATAAAATTTGTAGACTAGAGAGCTGTTTTGCCGGACAGCTCTTTTATTTTTTAATAAGCCCAGTTAATATATAACGGTTTATTCATCCAGTGAAAATTTATAACTGAAAACGTAAAAGGAGATCTGTTGAGTAAAATATCATAAGCTCTTTTTTCTACTCTAAGTTCCCATTTGTCTTCCAGTTCGCTGAAAATTCCGTCGCGAATAAACCAATTTCCTCGAAAACCATCTACAGAGCAGTCTCCAATTTCAGGCCAATGACTGATTACTGCATGTAACAAGCCTTGAATTAAGTCTCTTTCCTGATTTGTAATTTCTATTTCATCAGCAACCTTATCAGTTACAGAAAGACCGCATAAAATTTTATTCAGCGGTAAATACACTTCATCTGTGTTAGGCAGTCCGGTAACAACATACTGCAAATATTTTACAGCCTTTTTTTGATTTTCTAAACTAGTGAATTTGTTATTGACTGTAAGTTCAAGTCTTTCAAAAAGCATTGGAATGTAACTATTTATAATTACTACTCCAGCATTCCGTACAGCAATATCATTTTTAGTTGGAGTCTTCATCTTTAAAACTTCCATTCGGGGGATTTTTTGGTTAGTTAACAGCGATATAAAATTATAAATCTTTTCGTAATAAATCACAAGTATTTCTACCTAAAAATAAAAAATACTTAGAATTAATTAATAATGTGAGGAAAAAACAAAAAACACTTGAAGATTTAATAATTATGAATACCAAAACAAGCAGGAAATTTGTACTTTAGTAAAATACTTGCATTTGGTTAAAGCCGCAAGTCGTTTTTTTAATATTAAAATAGAAGTAAATGCCTTGGAATCCAGAAGTATACAATACGTTTAAAGACATTCGTTATAAACCATTTTATGATTTGGCTGATTTGATAAAGCCAGTCAAAAATAAGAAAGCTATTGATTTAGGATGCGGTACAGGCGAACAAACCGCTATTTTAGCAGATAAATTTAAAGAAGTCCATTTTCTTGGTGTTGATTCTTCGGCAGAAATGCTGGAAAAATCAAAAGCATTAGAAACAGAAAACCTGCATTTTCGCAGAGCATCAACCGAAGAAATGATTGAAAATGCCAAAAAATGGGATTTAATTTTTAGCAATGCCGCTTTGCAATGGTCGAATAATCATGAAGTTTTGTTTCCTAAATTGATAAACCTTCTTAATTCAAAAGGCCAGTTTGCAGTACAAATGCCAGTACAGCCAGAAAATAAACTCAACAAAATTTTAATCGAATTAGTTAACGAAGAACCTTTTAAAACGTATCTGAAAGGATTTAAAAGAGATTCACCGGTTTTGAGTATTGATGAATATGCGCAGATACTATTTGACAGCGGACTCGAAGATATCCAAATAATGCAGAAAGTGTATCCTATAATTGCAAACGATCACGATACGTTATATAATTTCATTTCAGGTTCAGCTTTAATTCCATACATGGAAAAACTTGAAGGCGGACAGAAAGAACTTTTTATAAAAACATACAAAGAAAGAATAGCAGAAAGTTTTCCAAAACTTCCGGCGATTTATTCTTTTAAAAGACTTTTGCTTTACGGAACAAAAGCATAAATACTGATTTTCTAAACACATTCCAATATGAAAGCATTAGTAATTGGGGCGACAGGCTCAACAGGAAAGTTTTTAACAGAAGAGCTTCTTAATGATAACGATTATACTTCGGTTGTAACTTTTGTTAGAAAACCTTCCGGGAAAACGCATCTTAAATTAACAGAACATATTGTCGATTTTGAAAACGTTAGGCATCTTAAAAATTTAATTACAGGCGATGTTTTGTTTTCCTGCCTCGGAACTACTTTAAAAGCAGCAGGCTCAAAAGAAAAACAATGGAAAATAGATTTTGATATTCCCGCCGCATTTGCTGCAGAAGCACAAAAAAATCAGGTAAAATCGTTTGTTTTGGTTTCTTCTTATGGTGCATCGGCTCAAAGCAGTGTTTTTTATTCTAAGATGAAAGGAAAACTCGAAGATTGTATTGCTGCTCTTAATTTTGAGCAGTACATTATTTTTAGACCTGGACCATTAGTACGACAAGATTCTGACCGATTGGGCGAAAAAATAGCCGTAAAAGTTATAGGAATACTCAACAAAATTGGACTTTTTAAAAAATTTAAGCCGCTTGAAACTTCACTTTTGGCAAAGAAAATAGTGAAAGCTCCAAAAATCCTTTCCTCTGGAACTACGATAGTTGAACTCAATAAAATTTTTGAATTTTAAAAGTTGGCCTTTAAAACACAAAAAATTGACAGAAATTGGGTTTGCTTTTTTTAATAATTGGAAATGTTTTTTTATAAATTTGTTTTAGAGAGAAGTAAAAAAACAATTTAACTTTTCTAAAAAATTCAATATTATTACCTCCTATGACTACAAATACAGCCGCGTTTCTGTCTTCAGATTTTTTAACAGATATAAAAACTCAAACTTCAGATTCTCATAAAAAATTAGAAAGCCTTCCTGTTTCTGCTTCTATATTATCTCCGGATATGAAAATAGAAGATTATATACATTATCTTAATTTAATGCACGATGTTCACAAAAATACAGAAGAGGTTGTTTATCCGCTGCTTTCAGAAATTATTCCGGATTTAGACCAAAGAAAAAAGAAACATTTAATAGAAGAAGATCTTTTATTTCTTAACCACAATAAAACCGACTCATTTAAAGTTTTTGATAGAACAGAGATGAGCGTGCCTTTTGCTCTTGGCGTATTTTATGTTATAGAAGGGTCGAGCTTAGGCGGACGATTTATATTAAAAAATATTGTAAACAACCCACAGCTTTCTAATGATCAGGGCGTATCGTATTTTAAAGGTTATGGAGATAAAACAGGCAGTTATTGGAAAAATTTCCTAAACGTGCTTGCAGAGTATGAACAAAATAATAATTGCGCAAATAGTATTATAGAAGGAGCTGTATATGCTTTTGATAGTATTTACAATCATTTCGGGAGCATAAAAAAATAATGAATATTAAAGATATAGTCAATCGCGATCTTGTTACCTTAACCAATTGTGAACACGAACCCATACATATTCCGGGAAGTATCCAGCCTCACGGTTTTTTGATAGGTCTTGATTCTGATTGGAAAATAGATTTCTGCACAGCAAATATTTCTTTATTTGTCGATTTACAGCATACCGATATTTTAGGGAAAAATTTTACAGCTATTTTTGGTTCAAAACAGCAAGAACAAATTCTTGATTATATCAATGAAGATAAAATTCAGAATGTATTTCCTTTAGAAATTAATTTATTAGGAAAGTCATTTCAGGTCAGCATACATAAAAGTCATGATATTTATGTGCTGGAAGCAGAACCCAAATTTGCCGACAGAGAAAAACTGGCCGATGTTTACACACAAACGATTCAGTTTGTGACCCAAATGAATAATACATCTTCTCTTAAAGACTTGTGTGCGCTGGTTGCAGAAGGAACAAGAGAAATAACGGGATATGACCGTGTAATGATTTACAAGTTTGACGAGCAGTATAACGGTGAAGTATTTGCCGAAAGCTGCCGTGAAGATCTTGAACCATTTTTGGGGCTGCATTATCCGCATACTGATATTCCGGTTCAGGCTAGAGAATTATATATCAAAAATCAGCTTCGATTAATTGTAGATATTGATTATAAACCCGTTCCAATATTTACGATTGATGATAATAAAGAAAATAAAAATCTCGATTTAAGCCTTTCTATATTAAGAAGTACGTCTCCAATTCATGTAGAATATTTAAAAAATATGGGAGTTGGCGCAACACTTACCATTTCGCTTATTCATCACGACAGACTTTGGGGATTAATTGCCTGTCATCATTATTCAAAAAAGAATATTTCGCCGGAAATTAGACTGGCTGCAAAACTTCAGGGACAGTTTATAACTTCTCAAATCGACATCAGGCAATCGAATGATGAGAATGTAAGCGCGCAAAGAGCATCTTTAGCTCTTGAAGAATTAACAAGTTTAGAACTGCCGCTTTCAGATGACTCATTAGAAACGATTGTCAATACTCAGGAAATTTTAAATTTATGCAATGCCTCTGGTGTATCTGTTTCAACAAAGGATAAAATTTATAAAAGTGCTTTAGCACCTTCTGATGAATATATTAAAACCTTAACAGAGCAGATTACCAAACAAATACAGGATAAAACTTTTGTTACCAATAAGCTGAGCGATTATTTTTCTGAAATAGAACATTGTCCTGATTTTGCAGGTATTTTGTATCATTCTCTAGACAGTCACAGCCATATTATTTGGTACAGACCCGAAACAATATCTGAAATTAATTGGGGAGGAGATCCGGAAAAAGCGATTGTAAAAGACAATAACGGACTGCATCCTCGAAATTCATTTAATATTTGGAAACAGATTATAAAAAACCAGAGCAATACCTGGAAACAATATGAAATAAACACGGCAATACGCTATTCGCATACGCTTCACAATCATTTAATGCTGATAATGCTCAGCAAGGAAGAAGAAAAATATCGTACGCAGAGTGAGGTATTGAAAGAAACCAATTCAGAACTTGAAAACATCAACTGGATTAGTACACACGATTTACAGGAACCCCTGCGTAAAATTCAGATGATTACTTCAAAAATGCTTACTGAACTTGATGTTATTCCTCTGGAATCTATTCACAGCTCATTAGTAAGAGTTTCAAAATCAGCAGGCAGAATGAGAATTCTGCTCGAAGATATTTTAAAATTTACCAGAATAAAAAATTCCAGAGATGTACTGCAAAAAGTAGATTTAAATCAAATTTTAAAAACTACATCGGCAGACATGAAAGAAAACATCAAAGAAAGCAAAGCGGTAATAAAAAGCGAAAACCTTCCGGAGGTTTATGCCGTAAGTTTTTTAATGAGACAGCTGTTTTTAAACATCATTCAAAATTCACTAAAATATGCATCGCCGGACAAATCTCCGGTTATTAAAATTACGGCCTCTCAGGAACCTGAACTGTTTGGTCATTTAAATAAAATTTACTGCCATTGGGTTAGTTTTTCGGACAACGGAATTGGTTTTGAACAAAAGTATGCCGAAACGATTTTTAAAGTTTTTTCCAGACTTCATAATCAGGATGAATATACTGGTTCTGGAATAGGTCTGGCTTTATGTAAAAAAATCATGCAGACCGTTGGAGGTAATATTGAAGCTGTTGGGAAAGTAGGAGAAGGGACCGAAATAAAAATTTATTTTCCGTGTGACCCGGAAGAAACCCTTTTGTAATTATATCCATTCTCCCGAAGCATCATAATTGCCGGGTAAATAAGTAAGATACTGTACCATTCTGGGGTTCTTGCCTTTATTTGGTGTTGCACAATGCGGTAAAGTACTATCCCAGATTATAAAATCGCCAGTATTGCCAATTATAGGTTCTGGTTTTAGTGTTTGAAGAGCTTTCTGTCTTGGGTCTTCATCTGGTTCCAGATTATTCAGCCAGTCATTTATTTTATTATGAAATCCAGGCACACAATGAAAAGCACCATCATCCGGACCGCAGTCCGTAAGATAAAGCAGTCCCTGAAGTCCAAAAACAATAGGCTGTTTTAAACTCGTATCCCAATGAAGTCCACTTCCTAAAAAACTAAAACTTTCATTTTCAGGCGGGTTAAAGCTTACTTTGTCAATAGTTTTGTAAATATTCTTTGAATTGTAAAGCTGTTCATACGCTTTTTTTATTCTGGGAGAAAATCGGTTTTTATTTAAAGTTTCATGATCAGAAAAATTCAACATTAAACCTTTTTGATCCGGATGTCTCTTATACCAGGTATCTTTATTCTCAGGTTGCATTTCCAAGTATTCCCAAATAGCCTTTTGAGCCGCTTCGCAGTCACTTTTTGAAACAGCATTTTTTACGATTACATAACCGTTTTCATTCCAAAATTGAAGATCCTTTTCAGAAAGAACATCTTGTATATAATCTTCATCAACTAAGGTTGTTTTCTTTTGCCTGCTGGTAATCCATGTTTTAAAAGTTTCAAAATCAGGTTTTTCAAAATACAAAAACTGCAGAGTATCTTCCATGCTTATCCCTAACTCATATAAAGTTTTAATTTCCAGATCCCAGGTTTGAGAAGTCTCGGCAGCAGTAATTTTTACTGGCTGTAAAGAACGTTTCCATAGTTTTTCAAGAATAGTCCAAGGCATAGAATGAATATTTTTTTCAAGTGAAATTAAAAAAATGAATTGACTTGAAACCAAGTAATTGTACGTGATTTTTGTTCTTTCTATTTAATACGAGAGTACTCAAAAGACAATATCTTAATCAAAATATAATAATTTAAGTTAGGTTTATTTTGCTTCATAAAGTAAATTTGCGTTGTGCCACGAAAAATAGCTTACATATTTGTCTTTATTATAATGTCAAACATTGGCATTTTTCAGCAGTTTTATAAGCTGCCGGTATTAATTGAGCATTTTCAAGAGCATCAGCAAAAAAGAAACTTAAGTTTTATTGATTTTCTGGAAATGCATTATTGGGGCGAAGATGAAAATGACAATGATGCTGACCGCGATATGCAGCTTCCTTTCAAGAATATTTCGGGACACTCATTACAGCTTGTCTTTGTTCCTGTAGAAAAACCGGTAATCTGCTTTCCTTTTAATTCCGGATTTTCAGAATACCGTATTATTCCATACACTTCAAATTTACATTCGAATCCCGCTTTATTCGGCGTGTTCAGACCTCCTTTAGCATAATTATTTTTTAAGAATTCTCTTTGCAGTTAAGGCATCTTTATGTTTTAACGGCATTGTATTTATTTCTAAAATTTTAATACATTATGCTTAATAAAATCATTCAGTTCTCAGTTAAAAATAAACTGGTAATTGGGATCTTTACACTGCTGTGGATTATCTACGGCGTGTTTGAAGTAACCCGTTTACCAATTGATGCCGTTCCTGACATCACCAACAATCAGGTTCAGATTATTACAACCGCTCCGTCACTGGGCGCAGAAGATGTTGAACGTCTTATAACTTTCCCGATAGAACAAGCTATAAGCAATATACCACAGTTAAAAGAAAGCCGCAGTATTTCGCGTTTCGGGCTTTCGCTTGTTACCATTGTTTTCTCAGATGATACCGATGTGTATTGGGCGCGCCAGCAGGTTACAGAGCGTTTGCAGAAAGTAGAAATTCCCGAAAATGCCAGTTTACCCGAAATGGCTCCTGCAACAACAGGTCTTGGCGAAATCTATCAGTATGTTTTAAAGCCTCAGCCCGGTTTTGAGAAAAAATATTCGCTTGAAGATTTACGAACAATCCAGGACTGGACTATTCGCAGACAGCTTTTAGGAACGCCCGGAATTGCCGATGTAGCCACTTTTGGGGGAAAATTGAAACAATATGAAATTGCAGTAAATCCAGCCCGGTTAAAAGCACAAAACCTGACTATAAAAGAAGTTTTTACCGCATTGAGCAGTAATAACGAAAACACAGGCGGTGCTTATATTGAAAAAGGCCCTACCGTATTATATATCCGAAGTGTGGGGCTTACCCGAAACATTAAAGATATACAGAATATCATTGTAAAAAACACGCAGGCCGGAACACCTATTTTAATAAAAGATGTTGCCGAAGTAAAAATGTCTTCGGCTATACGTTATGGCGCTCTAACAACCGATGATTTTGGAGAATCAGTGGGAGGAATTGTCATGATGTTAAAAGGCGAAAATGCCAATAATGTTATTGCAACCGTAAAAAAACGTGTTACAGAAATAGAAAAAATCCTGCCGGAAGGTTTAAAAATAGAACCCTTTCTGGATCGTACCAAAATGGTAGATAATGCGATTGGTACTGTAGAAAAAAATCTAATCGAAGGTGCATTGATTGTAGTTTTGGTTCTGGTACTTTTTCTCGGAAATTTAAGAGCCGGATTTATTGTTGCATCCGTAATTCCGTTAGCGATGTTATTTGCCATTATTATGATGAATACTTTTGGTGTAAGCGGTAATTTAATGAGTCTTGGCGCGCTCGATTTCGGTTTAATTGTAGATGGAGCCGTAATTATTGTCGAAGCCATTCTGCATCATATGCACAGCGCCAAAAAGTATAAAAACGTCGATTCTGTTTCGCAGGAAGAAATGGATAAAGAAGTTACCGGATCGGCAGGGCGAATGATGAACGCGGCTGTTTTTGGACAGATTATTATCCTGATCGTATATCTTCCAATATTATCATTAGAAGGCATTGAAGGTAAAATGTTCAAACCAATGGCACAGACCGTTGCTTTTGCTATTTTGGGTGCTTTTATATTATCCTTGACGTATGTGCCAATGGTAAGTTCTTTATTCATCAGTAAAAAAATAAGCCATAAACCAAATTTCTCAGACAGGATTATGGCAAAACTGGAAATCTATTATGAAAACTGGCTTTCGAAAGCATTAAATGTTAGAAAAGCAATTGTAGTTTCTGCCTTTGTTTTATTCGGAATTGCTTTGGTATTGTTTGCCAGAATGGGAGGAGAGTTTATTCCGCAGTTAGAAGAAGGCGACTTTGCAGTAGAAACCAGATTACTGCTGGGAACCAATCTTTCGACCACAACAGAAACCATCCAGAAAATATCAACTGAACTAAAAAATAAATATCCAGAAGTTGAAAAAGTAGTTTCGAGAATTGGAAGTGCCGAAATTCCAACCGACCCAATGCCAATTGAAGGCGGCGATATGATTATTGTTCTGAAAGATAAATCAGAATGGACAAGCGCATCATCTTTCCCTGAAATGGCTGATAAAATGACCGAAACGGTGAAGCAGATTGCTCCGGGAGTTACAACAGGTTTTCAGTTTCCGGTTCAAATGCGTTTTAACGAATTAATGACGGGAGCCAAACAAGATTTGGTATGCAAAATTTACGGCGAAGATTTAAATAAACTGGCGGAATATGCTGAGAAACTGGGAGCAATAAGCAAAACGGTTTCGGGAGCGACAGATTTGTATGTTGAAAAAGTAACCGGAATGCCTCAAATTGTAATTGATTACGAATGGGCAGAAATGGCAAAATACGGGATTTATGTATCTGATATAAATAAAACCGTAAACGCAGCTTTTGCCGGAGCGGCAGCCGGAAGTATTTATGAAGGCGAAAAACGATTTGATATGGTCGTTAGGGTTGAAGACAGCGGCAGAAAAGATATTTCAGATGTTCGTAATTTATTAATTGCCACACCATCCGGAATGCAGATTCCGCTTTATCAGGCGGCTTCTGTAAAAGAAGTCGAAGGACCAAACCAAATACAGCGTGAAGATGCTAAACGCAGAATTATCGTTGGTTTTAATGTACGCGGACGCGACGTTCAGTCTATTGTAGAAGAATTACAGAAAAAAGTCGAAACTCAGATCAAATTTGATCCGGGTTACTATATTACGTATGGCGGAACGTTCGAAAATTTACAGCAGGCAAAATCAAGACTTGGCGTTGCTGTTCCCGCCGCTTTATTTATGATTTTGGCATTACTGTATTTTGCTTTTAGATCGTTTAAAGAAGGTTTGATCATTTTTACCGCAATTCCTTTATCCGCAATTGGAGGCATTTTTGGACTGGCTTTGCGCGATATGCCTTTTAGTATTTCGGCTGGAGTTGGTTTTATTGCGCTTTTTGGAGTAGCGGTTTTAAACGGAATTGTTTTGATATCAGAGTTTAACCGAATTCAAAAACAAGGCGAAGTTTCAGATCCTTTTCAAATTATTATTATCGGAACTAAAAACCGACTTCGACCCGTATTAATGACGGCCGCTGTGGCATCTTTAGGATTTCTTCCAATGGCTTTAAGCAACGGAGCAGGAGCAGAAGTACAGCGTCCGCTGGCAACTGTTGTAATTGGCGGACTTATTACAGCAACACTTCTTACGCTGTTTGTTCTTCCGTCTATTTATTTAATGACGTTTCACACTAAAGTATTTTCTAAAAAAATGAAAAAACATAAAATAGATAAACTGACTTTATTGTTAATTGGTTTATTGGTTACAGCTTCGGTTCAATCACAGCAAAAGCCAATTTCGCTTGAAGAATCGTTGTCAAAAGCAATTCAGTATAATAAAAGAATCAAGGCCGCACAGCTGAATGAAAAATCAAAAGAGCAGCTTCAAAAATCGGCTTTTGATATTCCAAAAACCGTTGTCGATGCAGATTACGGACAGTTTAACAGCGGCGTAAATGATACCCGTTTCGGCGTAAGCCAGGCTTTTGCTTTTCCTACCGTTTATGCACATCAAAAAAAGGCTTTAAAGGAAAATTATAATTCGGCAAAAGCGCAGTCTCAATTGACTTCTCAGCAGATTAAATCAAATGTAAGAAACTTGTTTTACGATTATATCTGGCTGAAAAGCAAAAAGGATTTATTGACTTATGCAGATTCTATTTATCGATTAATGGAACAGAAAGCATCGCTACGCTATAAAGTAGGAGAAACGAATGTTTTAGAAAAAACCGCTTCGCAGTCGGCAAGACAGTTTTATTCAAATCAGCTTACAATGATTAATAAAGATCTGGCAATAACACTGAATTCGTTTAATGCCGTTCTTCAGGACAGCACAGTTTATGAACCTGCGTCGAATAAAATTAAAAATGATTTTAATTTTTCGGTAAATGAAAAATCAGATGTTGCTTCACTTCCACAGGTACAGCTTTCGAATCATGAAGCCGAAGTCGCAAAATGGAAATGGAGATCAGAACAAGCCAAAATGATGCCTGATATTACTTTGGGATATAACAATTTAAGCATTATAGGCACTCAGACCAATTCGGCCGGTCAGGATGTGTATTACGACAGCAGCCACAGGTTTAATTATGTAAATGTCGGGCTTTCGATTCCGTTGTTTTTTTCCAGTCAGTCAGCGCGAAACAAAGCATCAAAGATCGAATACGAAAATTACAAAGCACAGGCAGAAACTATTAAAATTGAAACCAAAGCAGAAATCAGTAATGCCGTAAGCGAGATTGAGAAATACAAAGAAAGTCTGCTGTATTATGAAAATGACGGACTTAAAAACGCTTCGATTATTATTGATGCAGCAAACAGCCAGCTTGAAAATGGAGATATTGATTATCTGCAATGGGTAATGGTTATCAATCAGGCTGTAACGATAAAAAACGAATATTTAGACATGGTTAACAGCTATAATAAAGCTGTTAATACTCTTCAAACTCTTCAAAATTTATAAAAAATGAAAACCTATATAACAGCTGTTTTATGTCTTGTTTTGATGATATCATGCAAAAGTGATAAAAAAGAAGAACAAAAAACTGAAGTGCAAAAGCAGGAAAACACAATTGAGTTAAGCGATTCGCAGGTAAAAAACGCCGGATTGGTAACAGGAAATCCTGAGGAGAAAAATGTAAAAGGAATTTTAGAACTGCAGGGAACTGTTACGGTGCCTCCCAAAAGTGTTGTAAGTGTGAGTATTCCGTTAGGCGGATACATTAAAAAAACTGATTTAATGGCCGGAATGCATGTTAGAAAAGGACAGTTATTGGCTGTAGTCGAAGATATGCAGTATATTCAGCTGCAACAGGATTATTTAACTGCAAAAGAAAAATACCAGCTGTCTCAAAGTGAATATAACAGACAAAAAGAACTGAACGCAAAAAAAGCAAGTAGCGATAAATTGTTTGAACAAACTGCTGCAGAAATGCAGACACAGCGTATTTATATGGCATCGCTTGCACAAAAACTTTCTTTGTCAGGAATTAATGTAAAAACATTATCGGCTTCTAATATCAGTAAAACGGTTTCGGTTCTTTCGCCTATAAACGGTTTGGTTTCCAAAGTAAATGTAAATGTTGGAAAATATATTTCTCCAACCGATATGCTTTTTGAATTAATGGAAACCAGCGATGTAGTTTTGGTTATGAATGCTTTTGAAAAAGATGTTCATCTGCTTTCTGTTGGGCAGACCGTTTCTGTTTTTACCAATGCCGCTCCTTCAAAAAAATATACAGCAAAAATTGCTTACATCAATCTAAGTCTTAACGGAGATCGTGCCGCCGAAGTTGTATGTAAATTGAATGCATACAACAATGCATTAATTCCCGGTTTATTTATTAATGCCGAAGCTGAATTTGAAAACGAAAAAGCGCTTACAGTTCCCGAAGATGCGATTGTAAAATGGCAGAATAAGTTTTATGTTTTTTCAAATACTGAAAACCAAAAATATAAAATGATTCCGGTTGAAACGGGAAGTTCCAGTAACGGATACCGACAGATTAAATCATCTTTTATAGATAAATCTTCAAAAATTGTAGTCAAAAATGCTTATACGCTTTTAATGACTTTTATGAATGGAGGCGATAATTAGCAGCAAAACAAATGATACAAAACAAAAGGCTGTCAATTTAGACAGCCTTTTTTGATTTAATAAACCTTCATTAAAAATTTACCTTATTCTGTTATAATAATACCTTTTAGCGACTGTTTTTGAAAATTTGTAAAGATATGTTTACAAGTATATTAATTACTAAAAAACATGTTCTTATGGCAAGATTTTCAGATCAGGTAAAAATAACTATCGATGACTTTAGCAAAAATGTTGTTTATTATGACTTAGAGATTACTCAAAAAATGATGGATCACCATTATTTCTCTTTTGTCTGGCAGCATGCGGCAGAAGCAGTTATTGATCCGCTAAAACAAGCCGCTGCAATTCGCAGATACCAGGGACGGGAAGTTATTTTTACTTTTAAAAGCCTTACCGGAATCCAGTTAATGGCAAAAGGAATTATTACAAACTTTGAATCTTATGATGTCGGCGGAAGTCCGGGCGGACTTTATGTAAAAGGAATAAGCCATACTATACTGCTTGATGATTTAAAAAAAGCCCGAACATTTTTAGACCGTAACCTGCAGGAAATTGCACTTGATATTTTTGCCAATGAGACTGCCGGCGAATTTTATAACAGAGAGGCAATAGCGCCTACTTTTACCACAATTTTTGATTACAAAGCGCAGTACAACGAAACGAGTTTTAACTTCCTGAAACGACTTTCAGCCTGTTACGGACAATGGCTGTATTTTGACGGAATGCGCATGCAGTTTGGACAGCTTAAAAACAGTAAGGTCAAACTTATCAATGGAGCTTCACTGCATAAATTTGGTATTCAGACTCATTTAGCATCACATAAAACAGCTTTTGGAGCTTACGATTATAATAATGCAAAACAAATTGTCAGTTCTCAGCCCAAAACAAATCAGGGAAGCGGTGACGGTTTTTCCAGAACAGCTTTAGACAGGCAGGCATCGGTCGCTCAGCCCAATTTGTTCGTTGCCGCTTTTACCAATCAGGTAAAAAATGCATCCCAAATAGAAGAAATGGTAAAACTGCAAACGGCAGGCAGAGATGCAAACAGTGTTTTTTATACAGGTGTTTCGTATCTGCCAATAGGAGTGGGACAGATTTTTATTATTCAAAACGAAACTGTCGAACATGAACTTGTAGCTGTAGAAGTTATACACCATTCTGAAGTTCACGGTAATTATACCTGTGAGTTCAAAGCCATTCCTGCCGATGTTTCGGCACCGTATTATACCAATGTAGAAATTTTTGCAAAAGCAGAAAATCAGCCTGCTATTGTAATAGACAACAATGATCCCGAAAGTTTAGGACGTGTAAAGGTCAGCTTTTACTGGGGAACAGGAAGCACAAAAACCGAATGGATTCGTGTGATGCAGTATTATTCCGGTTCTTCAAGAGGAATGTACTGGAGACCAGAAATTGGAGACGAAGTATTGGTAAGTTTTGAAAACGGCAATATTGACTTTCCTTATGTATCCGGTTCACACTACAACGGACAGGCAAAACCTGAGTTTTTTGATAGCAAAAACAGTATTAAAGGCTGGAAACTCCGTTTCGGGATGTTACTAAAATTTGTTGAAAAAGTAGGAATCTGGCTTTCTGACCCAAGCGGAAATGAAATTCATCTAGACGAAGAGAACAAAAACATAAACGCCACGACGCCGGAAACTTTTACCGTTAGAGCGAAAAATATTGTTTTTGAGGCAACGGAAAGTATTACTGTAAAAGCTGGAACTAATATTCTCGAAACTGCGGGTATAAATAAAACTTTACAGGTTGGAGGGATTATGGATACTCAAGTTATAGGCAGTAATCTACTTCATGTAAAAGGAGACTTTCATGAACAAATTGACGGTGATCTCCATTCTGAGACAAAACAAGATAGAAATACAATAAGTCATTCTGACTTTACTTCGCTAAGTCAAGAAAATGCTGAATTTCACTCAAAAAATGATATTCAAAATAATAGTACCGAGGATACTACACAGAATTAAAACCTATTAAATTGAAATTAAAAGAATATGTCTAGGACAAGAATTGTAAAAGGAAAAATTACTGAAATTACAGGCGGAACTTCAAGAATTTTTGCGAAGAGTATCAAAATTAATTCAGGAAGAAGCATAAATTATTATGCTAAAAATTATACTTATGGTGAGCCACAAGACCCGCCAGAGCCAAATACTAAAAAACTCATAAATAGCATCATAAGTGGTTATTTTTATAACAAAGAAGGAGTCTACCTTGGAAAAATTGGAGCTGGCAATAATGTTTATATAACCGATCAGGCTACATTTTTAGAAGTACAAAAAGGAAAAGATGTTGGTGATAAAATTTTAAATTTTACGGAAAAGTATGGGTTAAATAATGAACAATTATTAGATAGAGCAAATTGGGCATACGCTGAAGGAAAAGGTTATGCTCCAGATTACTATGCGTTTGCTATGAATAATTTTAAAAAAGTAGCTGGTAGTGAAAAAGAAATGTACTATTGGGGTATGCAAGATACTGATCCAGACACAAAAAAAGTAAGAAGATTAGAAAAAGACAAATATTTATCAGGAGTATATGAAAATCAAAGTGGTAAAGCCTTTTGGAATTTAAGAAAAGAACTTTCTAAAATGACTCCTGAAATGCAAGCAGAAATTGCAGCAGTATTCAAAACTCAAATATCCCCAGATGATGATCCAACAAATGGCTCAAATCAATGGAGAGGAGGAAAAGGATCTGGAGAAATGCAATTAAATGCGCCACCAGGATCGAAATATTGGCATAGATTTTTTAAATTAAAGAAAAGTTATTCTGGACAAGCTAAAATTATAACAATATGAATTGTTTTAAAAAGAACAAAATAAAAATTTTATTAAGTAGTTTTTTAATACTGGTATTTAGTAATTTTTCAAAATACAGCAGTAATGATGAATTCAGTTTCAACTTATTAAAAGGAAAGAAAATACAATTTACAGATATAAGTATGGGTAATGGTCAGCAAATTTATGATCATAGGATTTCCAGTATAGTTGAAGCAAGAAGTAAAGCTGAATCTAAAACTTATAAAATACAAATTAGTAAAAAATATCCAATATATCATTTTTGTTATGATTCGATACCGAACAATAATCAAGAAAATGATGGAGAGTATATACAGTTTTATGATTCAAAAGTCAACATCAATTATCTTTTAAAAAACAATATAAACAAGCAAGTATATTTTAAAGAAACTTTTTTACTATTTACAGGAGGTATTGATTTCTTTGAATTCAAAGGAAATAATTTTGTTTTGTTGTCAGCAAGAGACAGACGTTTCTTTAGGAATTTAGAACGGAATTATTGGGTATTACTAAATGTAAAAAATCGAAAAATTTTAAAATCTTTCTGCTTTATAGATGGTTATATTGAAGGTAAAGATTGTTTTGGAGATTTTAACAATGATGGTCTATTAGATTACATGAATTGGGATTTCCTTAAGGATAAAATTGCAATTTATTCTCTGAATGGCAATAATTTTCAGATAGATAAAAATCATTATGTAAAAATGAAACAATCAAAGGAACAAAAAGAGATAACAAAAGAACAAGGTATAATGTTAGTATATGATTTGTTTGATAAAAAAAAATCAAAATGGTTTTATAAACTTTAAACTTATATAAACATTATAGGTACTGACGTGAGCACACCTCTCGTGATCATATTAGCATTTTAATCTAAAAGGAATATTGCTCGCACGAGACTCTTCAATCCACAGCACAAAGATAAAGCATAACAAAGAGATAGTTTGGCTTCAGGAAAAAGTCATATATTTTATGATGCTCAGGACATAAAGAGTAAATCAATTAAAAAACAAAAAGAATAAATAATGTATAAGATATTATTTCTATTAGTAACATCACTTTGTTTTGGACAATCTTATAATTGTTTTAATGGAAGTTTAGATGAAATAATTTCAGAAAAAATAGAGCTAAAGCTTGTAAAATATAAACAATAAAATTACAATGGCATAAGATGTTACAATATTGATAATAAAGTTAAAATTTATTTATCTAATCAATCTTCATTTCTTACAGCTTCAAAAAAAGGTGAAAAAAATCTATTTTCTCAAATTACAAAAGAGAAAAAAAAATATCTCTTTAAATCTTGAAGATGTTTTTTGTTTAAAATTTAACAAGGATTCATTTTACATATTTGAATTCAAGACTTTTAATCAAGGTGTTAATAGTAACACATATAATATTATTTATTCTAATCGTAAAGAAAAAATTTTGTTTAAAAAATGGAACTCCTCTGGAAATGGAATTTCAAATGCTTTTGGAGTTAGAAAAAGTAATTTATTTTTATTAAATCAGATAAGAGATTCTATAAACTATTATGAATTAAGAGATGAAAAAATTATTTACAAAGCAAATAATTCTACAAATATTAAGATCGATACTTTAGGAAAAATTTGTGTGAGACAAGATTATAAATTTTAAAATAAACCTTCCATAAATAATTGCTATATGAATTTTAAATATTTTATTATTTTCTTTTTTTTGCTTAGTTGTAGTAAAAAAAAACATATTATAATGCCTAATATTAAAGGCAAAAGTTATTCAAAAGCTGATGATAAGCCAATTAAAGGGGTGGGAATTTTTGTAAGCAAATTTGCAATTAACCGTATGAATGATACAATAAAAACAGATGATAATGGAGCATTTCTATATAATGGTTTTTTCGTAGATAATTATTCTGATTTGAGAAGTGCTTCAACGATGATTCAACAAGTTTTTTACCTGAATAATCATGAAATTTACAAATATATTGATGTGAAAAGATATTACAATAAAAATGATTACAACAAAAAAGACACAATTGATTTGGGGATAATTTATTTTGAAAATCTAAAATCTATAGAAAGAGGTTCTGTTCCAGAATAGATGTAATTTTCTAGAATTAATTACAATAAAACTCCTATAATCAAAAATAGAAAAGAACAGTAGTTAATTAAGAAGATGCCTTGAGTTTACTTTGGTTAACTAAATAAAAAAAAATCATGAAAAGTTGTTTAATTATTTTTATGAATATCTTTTTTGTATCATGTAACAATGAATTAAAATACGGCTATGTATACGATATAAAAATGAATGTTCCAATTGAAAATGTTAAAGTGTTTGATGCTGATAACAATATCACAAGTTATACAAATAAAGATGGTTATTTTGAATTGTCATATACCCAAAATTACCCCTCCAAGCTAATTTTTAGTGCAAAAGACTATAAAATTGATACCCTTCCTTCTTTTGGATGTAGTAATTCAGGAGAGACATCAAATAAATGTTTTAGAGGACAAAGAATTTATCTTTATCCTCAGAAATAAATTCGATTATATATTTTGGCTTATGAGACGATTAAGTATTCTTATACTCGTCCATTAACTTTTTATATAGAACATAAGTTATTTTGAATTGCAATAAAGAATAAATTAATGAGATGAAAAAAAAAGTTTTGTGCTTAATTGGAATGGTTTTACTTGGAATAATATTGTTTTCTATATATAGAAAACAATATGGATATATTAAAGATATAAATTCTAATTTACCAATAGAAGGCGTTTTAGTAAAAGATTTTATAAATCAAAAAAGATATACTGTTACAGATAAAGATGGTATGTTCTCGTTTTCAAATTGTAATGATTTATTAATTTCTAAAAAAGAATATAAATCAGATACTTTAAAAAAATATGGATGCAAACCTACAGGAAAATGCTTCAATGGACATGTTTTTTATATGACGCTTTTAGAACAAAAAAAAGATAAAAAATAGACAAACTAATGAGATATATAGAAACTATTTTTATAAAGTAATTAGTCATGAAACAAAATATTATACTCATTATACTATTCTCTACTGTTGGCGCGAACTTCCCGCTCGTGCAATATTTATTGTCTAGTCTAAAATTGTATTGACAAATTTTATAATAAAATCATATAAACCAGCCATAGATTTTTATCGGCTGGTTTTTTAATTTTTGATTATAAATTTTAAGTAATAAAATAGTCCTTTGGTTTTTCAACGGGAAGCATTTTTTTATTGTTTAATTCTAAAAGTGTATTCTCGATCATTTGCGACATGGCATCAAGAGCGAGATCATTTGGCTGTAACCCAAAGGGATCTTCTAGTTCGTCGGCAATGGCTTCAAGCGCTACAAAAGTGTAAGCAATAAATACAATAACAAAGGGTGTAATCCAGCCCATTGTTTCGACAAAACCAAACGGAAGCATGAAACAATAAATATAAACTGTTCGGTGAAGTAAAACACTGTAAGTATAAGGAATTGGAGTACTTGCAATTCTTTCGCATCCGCCCAAAATATTCGAAAGTTTGTTTAAATTTTCTTCAAAAGCCAGTTGTGCCATGCTGTCAATTTTTCCTTCTGCTTTGGCATTTTTTACCCAAATTCCCAATTCTCTCAAAAGCACAATAGGTTTGTAATGTGCATTTTTTAGTTGTTCTGCTGTCTCTTTTGGAAGCAGACGGTCTAAATCATAATCTGGATTTGTATGTCTAAGCTGGTGTTTAAGGCTGTAAACAAATGCCGTAAGAAGATTGATGAAATTGTCACGTTTTGCGTCGTATTCTTTGTCTTCTACAAGCGTGATGCTTTGGCGGGCAAGTGAACGTGTATCGTTAAGCAGGGCTCCCCAAAGTTTTCTTCCTTCCCAAAAACGATCATAACTTACATTGTTCCTAAAACCCAGGAAAATAGCAAGCGCAATTCCAAATAAAGTAAAAACCGCCGGATTAATATGTAGATTTTTTTCTATAAGAAACGGTTTGAAATACACGATCGAAAACGAAAATAAAAGCAGTAATAAAAGTCTTGGTAAAAGCTGCGGTAAAACAGAACCTCTCCATTCAAAGAGCATTTTAAACCACGTGTTTTTTTTCTTAATGATCATTTTTCAACACAGAATTAGGAGATAATATTGACTGAGAATTTAATGAAAACACATTAATACGCAGTGATTACAACAAAAGTAGAAAAAAAAGAGGCTATTGAGTCTGTAAAAACGGATTGGTTTTAGAAATAATGCAAGGAAAAATTATTGTTTTCGTTTTAATTTAAGAACACAGTTGTTTATTAATTTTAGGTCTTTGGTTTTCTCTGTCAAATTAACACCGTGAGTCATAAATTTTTTTAATCCCGTTTTATCTCAAATTATTTTTATATTTATGCATTTTACCACTAGTTACAATGAAAACTCCAGAATTACCAATACCATCCAATGAACTAGAACGTTTAGCCGCTTTAAAACGTTACAATATACTAGACACGCTTCCTGACAATGCTTTTGACGATGCTACCAAACTAGTTTCGTATATATGCGGCGTGCCAATAGCGCATATTTCATTTATAGACGAAAGCAGGCAGTGGTTTAAATCTGAAATTGGAATTGGAATTTCTGAAGTGCCTCGTGAAATTTCTTTCTGCCGATATACCATTTTGGAATCAAAAATGGTTGAAATAAATGATACATTTAAAAATGACAGGTTTAAAGACGATCCTAACGTAAGAGGAGGTTTTAATGTGAGATTTTATGCTGGTGTTCCTTTAACAACACCAGACGGTTATAATATTGGTACTTTGTGCGCTGTTGACCATGTTACGAAAGAATTAAATGAAGATCAGCGAAATGCACTTCGAATTGTTGCAAAACACGTAATCAGCCAGCTTGAACTTGGAACAAAGAACGTTCAGCTAGATGCACAGAAAAAAATTGCAGAAAGAGCCGTATTGGCAAAAGATAGTTTTCTTGCCAATATGAGTCATGAAATCAGAACGCCGTTAAATGCAATTATAGGTTTTACAGATCTGCTTGCGCAGACAAAACTTAATGCTGTGCAGCGGGATTATATAAACAGTGTGCAGATAGCAGGAGAAAACCTGCTTTTGATTGTGAATGATATTTTGGATTTGTCAAAAATGGAATCGGGTAATCTAACAATTGAAGCTGTGCCTTTCAATTTAAAAAATACCTTGAAACATGTTTATAATTTACTTAAAATAAAGGTTCCTAAAGAGGTAGAATTCAATCTTTTTCTTGATGCCGATATGCCGGAAATGGTTATTGGAGATGAAGGAAGATTAAACCAGATATTAGTTAATTTAATTGGTAATGCACTTAAGTTTACTCATGAAGGAGATGTAACCGTTTCTGTAAAAATGATTGGAGAAACAGAAAATCATTATACTCTTAAATTCTCAGTTAAAGATACCGGAATTGGAATTCCTCCCAAAAAACTTAAAACTATTTTTGAACGTTTTACTCAGGCAGAAGACAGTACAACAAGAAAATTTGGAGGAACTGGTCTCGGCCTTAATATTGTAAAGCAGTTAATTGAACTGCAGAATGCCGAAATTTATGTAAAAAGCGAGCAGAATAAAGGTTCAGAATTTTTCTTTGTTATTAATTATAAAAAATCAGATGATACCGAAGAAAAAATTGAAGAATTGACAGGAGAAAGTCTGGGGAAACTTAAAATACTGCTTTGTGAAGATAATGTTTTGAACCAAAAACTGGTAAAAAGCGTTATGCAGAATTTTGGTTTTGAACTAGATATTGCAGAAAATGGCGAAGAAGGAATAGAATTTTTATTAAAAAATGAATATGATTTGGTTTTGATGGATCTTCAAATGCCAATTAAAGACGGATATCAGACTACTGAATATATTAGAAATGAAATGAACTCAACCATTCCGATTATTGCAATGACCGCACATTCGCTTATGGGGGAACAAGAACGATGCTATAATGTAGGAATGGATGGTTATGTGCCAAAACCTTTTAAACAGCCCGTACTTTTAGAAACCATAAAAACGGTGCTGAATCCAGATTATAAGCTTACACGAAAAAGAAGGGTAAATCTGTCTTTTATCGATGAAATGGCCTGCGGTGATTTAGGTTTTAGACAGGATATGATTAATCTTTTTATCGAAAAAATCCCGGCTGAAGAAGCTTTACTTGAAGAAGCATTTAAAAATAATGATTATCTTAAAGTAAAAAATTTAGCGCATAATATGAGATCCAGCATGGATATGTTTATGCTTGATGATCTTAGTAATTGTTTAGCTGTTATTGAAGAAGAAGCCAGAAACGAAAAATTTTCTAGTGAAGCTGCAGACAAGGCAGATATCTTTCATTGCGGTATAATTGAAGTAGTTAAATATTTAAAAGAGCTATGATAAAAGCGAAATAAATTTTAGCTTTACGTAAGTTTCTTGATTTTGCAAGATAAAGATTACCCCCAAAGACAAATTTTGAGCCATGAGAATAATTTTAGCCGAAGATAATGATATCCTGCGCAAATCATTATCCTTTTTCTTAGAGTCTAAAGGATTTACAGTTGACCAGTTTTCTGATGGTAAAGACGCACTGGAAGCTATTAAAAATAATGGCTGCGATTTAATCCTTACAGACATAAATATGCCGGGCATAAGCGGAATGGAAATTACGCAGTATGTTAGGCAGACCCTAAATTCAGATATTCCTGTAATTATACTTACTTCTTCGGGAGTTGAACAGACAGAGCTTGATTCTTTTGACATAGGTGCAAATGAATTTATAGCAAAACCTATAAGTCCGGCCGTACTTTTGGTGAGAATTAATAAATTACTAAAAACACGTGTTTAATGAGATTTATATACTATTCAATTATCCTGTTGTTTATTTCTATTACTGCGGCAGGACAGGAAATTAATATTGATGAAACTCTGGCAAATGCAAGAAGTGAAGCAGAGAGAGGCAGTTATGATAAAGCATTATCATTAATTGATCCTTTACTTAAAAAATATCCTGAAAATGAAGATATAAAAACTTTTGCAGGACGTGTATACAGCTGGAAAAAAGAATATAAAACAGCAATACAAACCTTATCTCCAATGACAGACAGGATTAATCCTAATCCTGATGCTTTGCTGGCGATTATAAATGTGTATTATTGGACAGAAGATTTTGAAAAATGTATTTCGTACTGCGATCGATATTTGGTAACAGATCCTGATAATATTGATGTTTTAAAAATAAAAGTGACCTGTCTAGAAAAAATCGGCAGAGACAAAGAGGCACTGGAAATTATAGAAAAAGCATCGGTAAACGAAAACAGCACTCAGGCTTTTAAAGGAATCCGAACGCTTATTGGCCGTAAGACAAAAAATGCAGTTTCGGCTTCTTATTTAAATATTTCTACATCAAATCCGGGACAGGCGCCAATGCATTACGGTTATGTCGAATATGCGCATAAATTTAGCAAATCAGCTCTTGTAGGGCGTGCTAATATCGGACATATAGAAAATGATACTCAGGCATTGTTTGAAGCAGATTATTATCAGACTTTTTCAAAAAAAGATTATTTGTATGTCAATGCAGGTGTTTCAACCGGCGAAACGATATTTCCTGTGGCAAAAGTAGGTGCCGAATATTATTTTAGACCTCAAAAAAGATTTGATTATGCTTTAGGGGCCAGATTTATGCATTTTGAAACTGATGATGTAACATTGCTGACCGGACAGATTTCGTATAAAATGGGCACTAATACAATTGCGTACAGACCGTATTATGATACCCGAAACGAGTTATTCTCTCATGTTTTAAGTTTTCAGCATACTAACGAAGAAAAAGAGCGTGTAGTGAGATTTGAACTTCAATATGGAAACGTACCTTATTTATACTTGTACAGCAATTTTACGCAGCCGCTAAAGGCCTATAGAGCAGGGGTGCAGTATCAGCATCGTTTTGGTGATTCATTTTTTGTACGTCCAATTTTTCTGTATGAATACGAAGAATATCTGCCGGGTGAATACAGAAACAGGTTTAATGCTCAGATAATTATCACGAAACGATTTTAAGATGACTGATTTATGGGAATTTTATAAGAGAGGAACATGGGTAGAACCTTTTTTAACTTTGTCAATCTGCTTGTTTGTATTGACATCGTTATTCCTGTACCTTTTAATTATTAAAAGCCGAAATAAAAATATAATAAAAGCAAGACGTAAAATTGAATATGATGCATTTATAGATAAACTGCTTTTTTCTGTAGTTTTTGAAGATATTTCATTCTCAGATATTTTAAAGAATAATGAGTATGTGTTAATGTCTCAAAAAAAGTTTTTTAGAGAAGTTATTACAGAATCGGTTATAAATCTTCATAAAAATTATGATGGTATTTATGCAAAAAAATTAGAACAGTTTTACAAAGATTCTGAGCTTAAAAACGACTCATTTAAAAAACTGAAAAGTTTAAAATGGGATGTAAAGTGCAAGGGAATTACTGAACTTGCAGAAATGAATGTTTACCATGCTTTTGATCTTATCATAACCTTTTCCCGTGCGCGAAATAAAATTTTACAAATTACGGCAATAAATGCCTGTATTAAACTGGCAGGAACAAAAGGAATTGTTCACCTTTCTGAACATACAAATCCTATTGACGACTGGACTCAGGTTAATATTATTCATGCCTTTAAAAAACATGATATAGGCGATACAAAAGGTATTGAACTTTTACTGGAATCACAAAATACTACAGTTGTTACACTTGGTTTAAAGCTTATAAAAGAGCTTAAATTGACTCAAAAACTTTCTTATGTTGAGCAATTAACAGAAAGGACTTCAAATACATTAATAAAGTATGAAGCTCAAAATGTTCTGCATACACTAACAGTTTAACAAGCATTGCTGATGACTTTTTTTAATCACGAAATAACAATCTTTACCCACATATATTTAGTTCTAATATTGGCTTATGCGATATTGATTATGTCGTCTTATCTCATATTGGCTTATCTTTCCGGGAAGGAATTAAGAGGCTATCTAAAAAAGAATAGTTTTATAGATTATGATGTACTTCTAACAAGTGAATTTGCTCCTAAACTTTCCTTAATTGCACCTGCTTATAACGAAGGTTTTACTATTGAAGAAAATGTAAAATCGTTGCTTTCACTAAACTATAACCAATATGAAGTAATTGTTGTTAACGATGGAAGCAAGGACAATTCTATGGAGGTTTTAATTAATACCTATGATCTTGTCCTTACAGAACTTGCTTTTCATCAGCAGATTGAAACAAAAAAAATCAGAGGACTTTATGTTTCCAGAAATGCTGCTTTTAAAAAATTAATTGTAGTTGATAAAGAAAATGGAGGTAAAGCCGATGCTTTAAATGCCGGACTTAATATTGCACAAAATCCGTATGTTGTTTGTATTGATGTTGATTGTATTCTTGATAAAGATTCGCTTCTAAAACTTGCAAAACCATTTTTGGAATCCAGCGGACAGCGTATTATTGCAACCGGCGGTGTGGTGAGAATTGCAAACCAGTGTATTATTAAAAACGGACGTTTGATAGAAGTAAATGTACCGGATCTTTTACTGCCAAGAATTCAGGTTTTAGAATATCTAAGAGCTTTTCTTTTGGGAAGAATGGCTTGGGGCAGACTCGATGGATTATTACTAATAAGCGGTGCGTTTGGTGCATTTGATAAAGAAATAGCATTGCTTGCAGGCGGTTACAGCACCAAAACAGTAGGCGAGGATATGGAACTTGTGGTAAGAATGCGCCGCTATATGCTCGAAAATAATTTGCCTTATTCTGTACGATACATTCCGGATCCGCTTTGCTGGACCGAAGCACCTGAAGATTTTAAAATATTTAAAAAACAGCGCAGCCGATGGATGAGGGGAACAATTGAAACATTAGATTTTCATAAAAAAATGTTCCTGAATCCAAAGTATAAATTATTGGGAATGCTGAGTATTCCGTATTGGACTTTATTTGAATTTCTAGCTCCCGGTATTGAGTTTATCGGACTTGTAATTACTATTGTATTTTTTATATTTGGACAGCTCAATTGGCATTTTTTCCTTCTGTTATTATTGTTTGTATATACTTTTGCTGTTTTCTTTTCGGTTATTGCTTTGTACAGCGAAGAACAAACGTATCATAAATACCCAAAACAAAGAGATTTTTTCAAACTTTTACTAGCCGCTTTTATCGAGCCTTTTTATTTTCATCCTTTAACGGTTTATGCCGCTTTAATTGGTTATAAAGAAAAAGTAATGGGAACCAAAGGCTGGGGCGAAATGACTAGAAAAGGTTTTACAAAAAAAGAATAATTTTTACGGTTTTAAATTTTCCTTTAAATAAAAATCCCCTAGTTTCCAGGCATAGAAACCAGGGGAAATTAAAAAAAATAAAACACAATCTTTAGAACGAGTATCTCACACCAAGCTGTCCTTGGAATCGTGAAGCTAATTGATCTATAGTATAAGGTGCAGATGTAGGTTTTTGGAAAGTATAAGTAGGATCACCGGTAGCAAGACCTCCTAAGTTTCCAGATTTAGTTAACCCAATACTGGCTGTTGAATTGTATGTATTTGGAACAAAATAACTTCTTCCCCAATCTTTATTAATCAGGTTTCCAATATTTGCCACGCTGAATGAAATTTGGAATGAACCTACTTTGTCAACTTTTATTTCGTCCATTAATTTCAAATCAGCCTGAATGTTCCAAGGCGTTGTATCACCATTTCTTTGAGTAAATGTTCCTCTTCGGCTTTTTAAGTAATCATTTCCATTAATAAAAGCTTCGTAATCTGCTACTTGCTGTGCAGCTGTTGCAGATGGAACTCCTGCATTATTTACCCCAATATATTTAGCTGCTTCTGCTGCATCTTTAAAGATATAAGCCAATCCTGCTGCTTGTCCTGTTCCTGCGATTGTTGAGTTTACAAATCCCCATGAAAACGGATTTCCTGATTGTGCATTAAAATACACATTGGCAGAGAATGTATTGTTATCAGCTAATTTAACTGCATATCCTACATTAGAAACAATTCTGTGTTTGATGTTAAAATTAGAAGTTGCCAATTGAGGATCATTAGGAGTTAAAGACTGATTCATCTGGAAGTTACTTTCCATCGAATTACGAATTCCGTTTGTTACGTCTTTTGAATCTCCGTAAGTATAAGCCACCATGAAATTAACTCCAAAATCGTATGTTTTTGAAATCATCTCAGTAATGCTGTATCTATATCCTTTATTTGTATTTGAAAGTAAGTAAGCATTTGAAAATGCAGCATTAATATTAGCCGCATAAATTGGCATTTCGTGTTTTGTATCGTAAGAGAAATAAGTTGGATTATCTGTTTTATTTACCTGTTGGAATTCAAGATCACGAATTACTTTTGTATAAATAGCTTCGGTTGTAAACTTATATCCTGCAATAATTTTATCTATAGCAAGCGAGTTTCTTAATACAGCCGGCATTTTAAATTTATTGTCAATTAAGTCAGCTTGTACTTTTGGCGTTGCATCATGATATCCGTTTAATCCATTTGCAGCTAAAGGATCACCAGCCGCCGCAACCTGCGCAGCAGTAAGGTTGTTTTTGTCGTAACTTCCGTAACCTACACCATCATTATAATAGGCATACCCTAACCATGCAAACGGAACTCGGCCTGTAAACACTCCAGATCCACCTCTTAAAACAAGCGTTTTGTCTTCGTCTACATTATAAGTAAATCCAATTCTTGGAGAAACTAAAGCAGTGCTGAAAAAGTTGTTTTTTATCTGGCTTAATGGCGTATAGCTGTAAGTTGTGCCATAGTTTGGATCAGCAGGAGAGTTTTGAACCTGTGTGCTTAATTTTGGTTTATTAGGCAGATCAGTATAATCAATTCTAACACCCGGAGTAACTTTTAATTTGTTTCCAATTCTAATTTCATCCTGAACATAAACGCTGTAAAGATTTACTTTGAATTTTGCATAAGGATTATTAAAAATTTCATCTCTTGTAGAACCATCAAAAGGATAAGTACCACGAACACGAGAAGGCAGTTTATTGTAAAAATCAGCTAATGATTTATAAGAAACCCTTCCGTTTAAAGCATTTACAAATCCGTAATTAATATCGTAGAATTCGTTGTGCGTACCAAACAATAAAGTATGATTTCCAGTTTTATAAGTAAGGTTGTCTGTAATCTCTGCAGTATTTTGTTTCATGTTGAAAACAGTAGCTTCACGATCGTTTCCTAAAAAGATAGTACCGCCGTTGTAACCAATTTCTACCTGAGGAAACATTACATTATTTGATTTTGGATCACGGTAATCTTTAATAGCTGAATAGCTTGCTATAAAAGAGTTTGACCATTGGCTGTTAAAGTGGCTCTTTAATTCTAAAACCGTACTGATAGATTGGTTTTTCTGCGTAAAATCCATGTTTGAGAATCGGAAGTTTGCCGCATCGCGCTCTAAGTTTGTAGCTTGAGAAACTACCGTATTGTTTCGTAACGAGATGGAGTGTTTTTCGTTAATTTTCCAGTCTAATTTATTGAAAAATTTACGGCTCATTGCAAAATTGTTGTATGAATTGTAAGTTCCCGGATCAAAACCATAATTTGTTTTAACAAAGTTCGAAATCTGATCAGCAGTAGTATTATCAACCAATGAAGTTAATTTTCCGTTTGCATCAGTTTGTCCAGCATTGTAGAAAATTGGATCTGTTCTTTCAGCATATTCCATATTTGTAAAGAAAAACAATTTGTCTTTTACAATAGGAAGTCCCAATCTGAAACCAATTTGGTAATCACCAAAAGATTTTGGCATTTTAGAACCGTCTCCGGCATTGTTTGGACCTGTAATAGAAGCATTTCTTCCGTAGCTGTAAATAGATCCGCTTACAGTATTTGTTCCGCTGCGGGTAACAGCATTAACACTTCCGCCTAAAAAGTTTCCTAATTTAATATCATAAGGAGCAATGTAAACCTGAATATCCTGTATTGCATCTAAACTTATTGAGTTAGATCGTGTACTGCTTCCAGGCATTCCTGATGTTCCGGACTGCCCTCCTAATGATGGACTGAAACCAATGGCATCATTATTTATAGAACCGTCGATTGTAACGTTGTTGTATCTAAAATTGGTTCCGGCAAAAGAGTTATTAGAACTTTGAGGAACTAATTTTGTAACATCCTGAATTCCTCTGTTTATTAACGGAAGACCATTTACCTGTTTTTCATTGATATTGGTTCCGTTATTTTTAGATGAAGGTTTTGAACTTGTTATTACAACTTCTTCTAATATAGTATTATCAACTTTGCTTAGTACAATTGTTGGCAGATCATTGTCGCCAAGTGCTAAATGAATCTGAGAGTTAGTGTAATCTTTGGTGTCTTTACTTTTTATTTCTAATTCGTAAGGTCCGCCGGCATTTAAATTTTCAAAGCTGAATCTTCCTTGCTTATTCGTTACAGCTCTATAAACTGCGTTAGTAGGAATATGAGTCAAGGTTACTTCAGCATCTGCAAGAGGACTTGTACCATCATTAACTTTAGCAGATAAAGATGACGTGGTAATTTGAGCAAAAATGTTCCCGATGGTAAGGAGCATTAAAGCTGAAAAAAAGAGTTTTAGTTTTGTCATGTTTTTTAGTTTTTATTTGACAAAGAAACTCAGTTTGTTTCGATCAGATTTAATGCTTTTGTTAACTTAAAATGATATAACTATTTATTGTTAACTTAAAATTATGAGCGTGTTATTATTATGAAATTATTTTATCGCTTTAAAATCAATGCTTTGTGTAAATGTTTAAAAATAAATAGATTAGACTTATATTTAAAGTAGATTAGAAAAAGATTAGAGTGTTAAGTGAATGTTACCGATGAGAAAAATCGAAATTCTAAAGTAATAATCTATTAAGAATTTTTCACACAGATTTAGGTGATATAGCTGATTTTTTTGTCTAATTAAATCTCCTAAATAGTGAGAATTAATTAAAATTCCGCAGGAATGATTTATATTGTAGCGACGGATTTTAATCCGTCGAAAATTGCGGCGTATTTTAGAGAGTTCCCATCGGAACGATTCATATTGTTGATTATTTATTACAGCGAAACCGGATTAAAATTTAGCTTTATAAAAATGGGCCGAACCTACGGTTCTTTGATTCGTGATCTTCCTTGATTGACCGGATTGAAATCCGGCCCTACAATATGGATTGAGCCCATGGCTCTTTATGTTACTTTGTATGAATATCTAATAATTAATTCTTTCAAGGAAATAATAAAGAAAAAGTAGTGCCTTTTTCGAGTTCAGAATCGACTTTTATTTCAATATTATGAAGCTTTAGAATTTGCATCGTTATAAACAAACCTAAACCTTGTCCTTGAATATGACGCGTGCGATCGCTTCTAAAAAAGAGTTCAAAAATAGATTCCTGATCGGATTTTGAAATTCCCGGACCATGATCGGTTATTTTGAGTAAAAGTCGGCCTTGTTCAGAAATGGCGGTAACCATAACTTTTTCTGGAAATGAAAATTTAATCGCATTATCCAGAATATTGTAAAGCGCCGTAAAAAGCATGTGTTTATTGGCAGAAACAGAAAGTAAGTCTTCCTGATCTGCAATAGCATTAAGATCTACAGAAACTTTAGATTCCGGATATTCAATAGCCTTTTTCTCCAGGACATTCCATAAAATTTCGTCTATTCTCACCAGTTCCATTTGTTCTGGTTCTGAAATCTGTAATCCGGATAAAATCAAAAGTCCGTCTAATATAGATTTAAGATGAAACGTATCTTTTCTAAGCGATTTTAAAACTTCTTCGTATTGTTCATTCGTTCTAGGCTGTTGGAGCGACACATCAATATCGCCAATAATAATAGTAAGCGGCGTTTTTAATTCGTGTGATGCATTTTTAAGGAAGTTCTTTTGTATTGTAACACCGTTTTCAAGACGTTCTAATAAATAATTAAAAGTGGTTATAAGTTCTTTTATTTCATCTTTTCCGCTTACTGCGGGCATTTCGAGTCTCGAATGCAGGTTTTCTGTGGTAATGGTATTTACTTTTGCAATAACATCTTCAAAAGGCCTGAAAGTTTGTCTTGCCAAAAATCTGCCTAAAAGAAAATTCAACGGAATGGCCAGCAGATAAAACCCAATAAACATTAAACCCAATACATCAAATTGACGATCACCAACAGTATCAATTCCAGATACTACAATAATAAAATCGCCCTGGTTATCCTTATAATATAAACCTGTAAATTGTCTGTCTTCTTTTATAAAATGCAATATTCTGTTTTTAGAAATTGCTTTTAATTCTTTGTCAGTCAGTGTAATATCAATATCATCTTTTAAATACAACTCTTTGGTTTTTGCATTGTATATCCTGATCGTCTGATTGGTAATTTTTTTGTATTGAATTTCTATTCTTTGATAACGAGAACTGTCAACTTTTGTAATTTCATCTTTTTCAAAATAAAAAAAAGCAGTTATTAAGGCACTGTCTTCGAGTCTTTCAAAATAAAGTTCCTGTCTGTGTTTTTTAAAAAGCAAAAAAGAACCAGCCAGAACGAGTCCAACAGTAAATGCAAATAACAGCGTAGAATTTACAGAAAGTTTATTTTTAAGATTCATGTGTTTTTTTCTTAAGCATATATCCGGTTCCTTTTACTGTATGGATCAAAGGTTCAGAAAAGTTTTTATCGACTTTGTTTCTTAAGTAATTTATATAAACATCAACCGTATTTGAGTTCATGTCAAGTTCAAGGTTCCATACAGCTTCTGCAATTGCAATTCTCGAAAGTGCTTTTTCGCGGTTTTTCATAAAGAAAATTAAAAGCTTAAGTTCTCTGGACGAAAGATTAAGTTCTTTTCCGTCTCTTGAAGCACTTTGTTCTTTCATATTGATTTCGATTCCCGCATAAGACTGAAAATCTAAAATTCCGGAGCTGAATTCGGCACGGCGAAGCTGCGCATTTATTCTCGCCAAAAGTTCTTCAAACAAAAAAGGTTTAGCTAAATAATCATCTGCGCCGGATTGTAAACCTTTTACCTTTTCGTGAGGTGTATCAAGCGCGCTGAGGATAAGAATTGGCACGATTATTTTTCTGTTTCTTAAAATCTCACAAACTTCAAAACCAGTAATATCAGGAAGCATAATATCGAGAATGATAATGTCAAAATCATTTTCCATGACTTCGTTTACAGCTTCATATCCTTTTGAAACGGTTTTTACCTGATATAGGTTTTCTTCAAGACCTCTTAAAATAAAAGATGCAACACGCGGATCATCTTCTACTAATAATACTTTGTTCATTGCAGATGAGAAATTAATGTGATAAAAGTAATTAAAAGATGTAGTATTCCCTGAAAAAAAACAGCAAAGAATAAGAGTTTTAATGAGTTGTTTTATTGTAAGTAAAATATTCTAAATAGTTTTCTATATTTGAAATGTTATTTCTGTAAAATTTATTTGAAGTCTCAATTTAATTCCAATCTGTTATATGAAGATATTCTTTTTAAAAACGACTTTGTTTTTAATGTTCTTAACTCTTTTTTCTTGTGAAACTAAAAAGCAAAAAGCCGAACCTAAGGCTTATAAAGCAGGTGTTATTTTGTCTTTTGATGATGCTTATGTTGATGAATGGGCTGAAGCCGATGCTGCTTTAAAAAAATACGGATGGAAAGCAACTTTTAATGTATGCCGAATAGATTCTATTGGAGCGCCCGAAATAAAAAAACTTCTTCAAATGCAGAAAGAAGGCCATGAAATTGCCGGACATGGTTATCACCATTATAATGCTTTGAAATTTGTAAAGCAAAACGGAATCGATGCTTATATGAAACAGGAAATAGATCCTATGATTGTTTCTATGAAAAAGAAATCGTTTAAAGTTACTTCGTTTGCTTATCCGTATGGTGAAAGATCGGATGAATTAGACAGAGCTTTGTCAAAGAAATTTAAAATTATAAGAGGAAGAGCCTTTGGAGGAGAAGCTCCGGAAAAACAAGACAGTTATTTTAATAATTCAAAAATTGTATTTGCTTTTGATATCGATAACAGTCACATTCATTTTAGCATTCCATATGTTTTAGAACTGCTGGATTATGCTAAAAAGAACAATAAAATACTGCTTTTATGCGGTCATAAACCTGTAAAAAATGTAACTGAAAATTATCAGACTAAGATTGAAACTTTAGAATTTATATGTAAATACATGAAAGAGAACAATCTTAAATTCTACACCTTATCAGATTTAGACAATCTGCTTCCTGAAAATTAGTTCAAAAAATAAGAGCCTTTAATTTGAGATATAAATTAAAGGCTCTTTTGAACACAATTTTTTTAACATTATAAGAATATCCTAAACCATACAAAACAGGTTATTTTTAATCTTAAAAAATAGAATAATTATGACTACAGCCGAATTTTTTACACGATTGGTAATTGCCTTATTTGCCGGATTAATTATAGGATTTGAAAGACAATGGCATCATAAGGAAACGGGTTTAAAAACCAATATGCTTGTAGCGACCGGAGCTGCTGCTTTTGTTTTATTGTCTATAAAAGTGGCTGCAAATGCCCCAAATATCGATGTTACCCGTATTACGGCTCAGGTTGTTATGGGAGTTGGTTTTTTGGGTGCCGGCGTTATTTTTAGGGAAGGTTCAAATGTACACGGATTAAATTCGGCAGCAACAATATGGTGCAGTGCGGCAATTGGCTGTATTTCTGCTTCTGGTTATTTTATTGAAGCTTTAATTTGTACATTTTTGGTAATTATTGTCAATACAGTCTTAGAACCTGTAGAAAGATGGATGAGAAATAGGAAGTAAATTGACAATTTTTAATTATCAATTTTTGTTTTCAGCCTTCTGTGTAGGGATCATTCCATAATAAATTTGGTTTTAAATAGACTTTATTCTCCTGAAAATCCAATATGGTATTGAATCTTTTTAGGACTTCGTTTCCTAAAATATGAGTTTTAAATTGTGCCGGATTACTTGTAGCAAGCAGCTGAACCGGTACATCATTCAAACATACATTTCCTAAAAACAATTTTTCATTCTTTACAGTCAAAACCGGAATTTCTTCACCTTGTCCGTTTTTTAGAATTGTTCTTTTTAAAACAGGCAGATTTTCTTTTGGATATTGCTGTTCCTTAATTAATTGCTGATCAAGCATCACAGTACGCTGATAACCATTATCAAAAAGAAAACGACCTTTATAAGCTTTATCTTTTATTTGCATAGAAGCCTGAATGCAAAATAAAGTATGCATAAACTCCATATCCAGTTTTGTATAACTTTTGTCTCGTTTAGGCAGTTTCGAATGTATTATAAAAAGCTTTTTATCATAATCAATTTTGACAATTTTGCCATCAAATAAATTCCATCCAAAGCGACCCGCAGTGCCTTGTCCTGATAATTCTACAGGGTAAATTTCCTGGTTTTCCCAAACTTGATTTCCAAGTTTAAAATGGTGTCCTTTTAAATTGTTTAATTTTAGTTGACTGAGTGTTTCATTGGTTAAAAGAAAATCAGTTGTTCCAGAATCGAATTTTAAATCAAGCGTTTCTTTATCATCTAATGTGACTTTAAAAATAATATTGTTATACTCCGAAAGCACAAAAGGAATCGTATCGTGTATTTCCGGTTTAAGCTTTGAGAAATCTTTCAAAGCCGGACATTCAATGCGCGTATAACAACTGTCTTTTTCATTTAGCAGAACTACAAAATCAAAATGTTTTCCCGGTTTTACTTTTACGGTTAAGGAATCCTGATTGGTGTAAAAAGTAACGGTTTTTCCTTTCGGACTTTTGTTTATTACATACAAATCAGGTTTTGTTTTGGGATCTAAGTTCCATTTTATTTTTTCTTCATTTCCTTCTTTTATATAACAGGTTTTAGATGAAGCTTTAATAGCAGGAATTTTTATTTGAGACTGACAAATCGTTACAAATCCAGTATAAAAATAAGAGATATCTTCATAGTTTGTAATTTCAAGCTTTAAAATCTATAGATGAAAATTAATAAATTTCAATTAAATAAATATACTTTCGGCGAATTTTATAAGATATTTCGTTTTGCGTAAAAACACTTATATGTATTTTATAATCAATTATAAAGATTTTTGAAAAAAGAGAAGACTAGTTTAGTTTTTCAGTAGTTTCCAATCGTAAACAATGCTCGGTTCCTAAATAAAGCGGGTTGCCGTGTTTTTCAGACCAAAAGCCGTCCAGAACATCTTTGGTAATACATCTATAAACCGCAACACCTTTATAGGTTTTATTATCGTCGCCTTTATAATTGAAATTTATAACCAGAATATTGTCTTTAAAGAAACCGCGGCCTTTTTGTATCTGTGAATTGTTAATAACCCATTTCGCAGTTATTCTATTGTTTTTGTCAAGCGACAAACTCAAAATTCCTTTATATGTTATTTGATTGCTTTCGTCCTGATTGCTTCCCGAAATGGAAAAATTGCCAACTAAATCCTGTATTGTCATTTACTTTTTTGATGTAGAAAATTAATTTACTGTTTAGCGATAATTTTATTAAATACTATATAAAATATCAGCCAGACAGAACCATGCAAAAATAAAGAATCTAATATTGATTTTAATAAAAACAGTACATCTTAGCTGTATTAGATTTTAAAGTAAATTGGTTGAATTTGCAAAGGAGTATTTTAAGTTCATTTTTAACTTCAATATTAAGTTGTAATTTGACTTTATATTTTATTATTTCGCATTTTTATTATAATTCTATGAGATTTTTATTTTTACTTTTCATTTTTATTCTTTCTTTTTCAACAAATGCGCAATCTGTCAACGGGATTGTAAATAATGCCGACGGAAAACCTTTATCAGATGTTTTAATTCGGGATTTGGTTTCTAAAACGCACGCTCATACGGATATAAACGGAAAATTTACATTAGAACAAACCAAAACAAATGACAGCCTTCAAATTTCTAAACAAGGTTATATTACACAAAAAATAAAACTGTCTTCGGATGCTTTTCTTTCTATTCAATTAGAAGAAAAACCTTTTTTATTAGAAGAAGTTACGATAACCAACAGCCTTAAATATTTAAATACTATTTCTAAAATAGATTTAGAGATTCAGCCTGTTTCAAATTCGCAGGATTTACTGCGAAAAGTTCCGGGGCTTTTTATTGGCCAGCATGCGGGCGGGGGAAAAGCAGAACAGATTTTCCTGAGAGGTTTTGACTGCGATCACGGAACAGATATTAATGTTACAGTAGATGGAATGCTGGTAAATATGGTTTCGCACGCACACGGACAAGGTTATGCTGATCTTCATTTTGTAATTCCGGAAACGGTAGATAAAATAGATTTTGACAAAGGCTCTTATTTTGTTGATAAAGGTGATTTTACAACAGCCGGATATGTTGGTTTTACTACTAAAGATGCCCTGCAGAATAGTTCTGTTTCTTTTGAAGGAGGCCAGTTTGATACTTTTCGCACCGCTGCTTTGTTCAATTTATTGAATAAGGAAAATCAGTCGGCTTATTTTGCAGGCGAATATATGATGACAGACGGATATTTTGATGCACCGCAAAACTTTAACCGAATTAATTTATTTGGAAAATATTCGGCTAAAATGACTAATGGCGACCGATTGGCAATTTCGGTTTCGCATTTTAAAAGTCAATGGGATGCCAGCGGCCAAATTCCGGATCGTGCTGTAAACGACGGAACAATTTCTCATTACGGCGCAATCGATCCAAATGAAGGAGGAAATACAGGAAGAACCAATTTTAATTTACAGTACGATGCCAAAATTGATGAAAACAGCCAGATCAAAAACACGGCTTATTTAAGCAAATATGATTTTGAATTGTATTCTAATTTTACTTTTTTCCTGAATGATCCTGTAAACGGAGATCAGATCAAACAAAAAGAAAACAGAACCATTGTAGGTTTTCAGTCTGAATACGATCAAAAACTAAATGAAAAATGGCTTTTTAAATTAGGTGCCGGACTGCGAAATGACAATAACAAAGATGTAGAATTATTGCATACCGTAAATCGTAAAACTGTTTTAGAGTATTTGAGTTTAGGAAATGTAAACCAAACGAATTGTTTTGCTTATTCGAGCCTTGATTTTACGTCAGGAAAATGGTTAGTAAATGGAGGTTTACGTTTGGATTATTTCAAATTTGGTTACGAAGACCAATTGGCACCAACTTACAGCAATCAAACGGAGACGAAAGCAATTGTAAGCCCAAAACTGAATTTTTTATACACTCAGAATGATAAAATAAATTACTTTTTAAAATTAGGAAAAGGATTTCACAGCAATGATACACGTGTAGTAGTGGCTCAAAAAGGAGAAAAAATCCTTCCGGAAACCTATGGAGCAGATTTAGGAATTAACTGGAAACCTTTTTCAAGAATGATTATCAATTCGGCTGTTTGGTATTTGTATCTGGCGCAGGAATTTGTATATGTGGGAGACGAAGCTGTTGTTGAACCAAGCGGAAAAACAGAACGAAAAGGATTTGATTTTGGTTTTAGATATCAATTAACGAATTGGTTATTCTGGAATACTGATTATACTTATACACACGCAAGAGCAATAGACGAACCCAAAGGAAATGATTATCTGCCATTGGCTCCGGCTCATACTTTAATGAATGGATTTTCTGTAAAAGACCTAAAAGGATTTTCTGGAAGTTTAAGAACAAGATTTTTGGGAGATCGTCCGGCAAATGAAGATAATTCGGTAGTTGCCAAAGGATACTGCATCACAGATTTTTCAGTAAACTATCAAATTAAAAAGGTATCGATAGGACTAAACATCGATAACATTTTTAATACAAAATGGAAAGAAACGCAATTCTTAACAGAATCAAGATTAGCAAATGAAACTGATTCTGTTGAAGAAATTCATTTTACCGCGGGAACACCATTTAATGCAAGATTAATTTTGAAATACAGCTGGTAAAATCGAACATTTAGTTTATAAAAAAAATCCCTCAAAACATTTCTTTTGAGGGATTTTTTTATTTTTTTTATAGTTGAGTCAGTTAAAACAGAATTTCTTCATTTGAACTGCTTTTAGAAGCATCATTTAAAACCTGACTGCAATTAAAATTATTTTTTTCGGGTTTTTCGTCCCAGTCTCCCCAATCTCCTTTATACGTTTTAATACAGATTAGTTCATTATTATCTCCTGAATAAATCCGTGTACCGCAAATACTGCTGTAGTTTTGGCTGTATTTTATTTTTAAATTTTCCATGATATGATGAGTTTAAGTTTTGTTTGGGTATGTTTTGATAAGTATTATTGGTATAAACACTGCGTTTATTAATTATATCTTTCGGAAGTAAAATTAATTCTATTGGTTTTCAGTTAGTTATATTATTTTTTAAAACACTTTCATAATTCACATTTTTAAAACAAAATATTTTAATGTTTTTCAATTTACTGATAAATAGATTGTTATGAATATTGTAAAATCAATTTACAATTATGAAACATATAAACTTTATAACAGCCTAAATTTGAAATATACATGCAAAAAATATAATTATGAGAACAGTTATTAAGTTACACGTTATGCTGGTTCTGATTCTGACAGGATTATTAGGTTCCTGTAAAAACAATCAGGACGGATACAGTGATGAAATCCAGACAAGTGAAACACCAATTGACAGTACAAAAATGGCGGCTGACACTACACAAACTGCTAATGATTCTGGAGTAGGAGAAGAAGGGGCTAATACTGGGGCAATGAGTTCTGGTAGTAATAACAGTTCTGCAACAACTGCTGGAAAAGGAAGCGGACCCGGAGAAAGCGCTGAAGATGGTTCGACTTATTCAAAATCTTCAGGATTACAAAAAGACAGTATTAAGTCTAAAACTAAAACCGCTAAAAGCAAAAATGAAAAATAGAGATTTTTCATTTTATGTTTCTCTGCGTTAAAAAAGCCTCTAAAATTATTTAGAGGTTTTTTTGATTTTAATTATTTTCGAAACTTATTTAACTTGAAATTTGTGCAGATCACTTGTTGCAGGTCCATTTGTAACTGTTCCGTCTGCAGCAAATCTTGAACCGTGACACGGACAATCAAATGTTTTTTCGTCAGAATTCCATTTTACAATACAACCTAAATGAGGACAAACAGCAGAAAAAGCCTGCAGGGTATTATCATAATCACGATAAACGGCTACTTTCTTTAATCCTATGGTAAGAATGCCTCCGTCTCCAGCTTTTAAATCGGCTGTATTATTCAAGTCAGATGCCGTAATCCAGTCTAAATACTGTGATGCCATATTTCCTGCTTCTTTAATAAAATCACCAAAGGCTTTAAAAGTAATTCGTGACGGATTGTATAAATCTTCCCATTTATTTTTTATACCAAGAATTTGATCCGTAATAATCATGGCTCCAATCGTGGCATGCGTCATACCGTTTCCAGAATCACCTGTAATGATGTAAATATTTTTATCTCCTGGATTTCTTCCCATAAAACCTAATGAATCATAAGGCTCCATAACCTGCCCAGACCATTTATAGCTAATTTCGTCCAGCATTGGAAAATATTGTCTTGTCCAGGTTTCAAGTCTTTCATATCGTTCAGCTTCAGAAATTCCTTCCTCATCTGCTTGTCCTGTTTTATGATCTTCACCACCTGAGATCAATAAATCGTATTCATCGTCAAAACTTTCCAAACGCACATAATGATAAGGCTGAGAAACCCATTTCGACTTTGTATCACCAGTATCCCACCATAATGCATAGGGTAAAGAACCTTTTGGGATTTTACCGCCTATTACATAAGTTCTATAAGCGTGCTGTTTGGTGTGCATGGTTAGAACATCATTAATTGGAGTATTAGTTGCCACGACAATTTGTTTTGCCTGAAAATTAAAACCATTTACAACTGCTCCATTTTTTGTAATATTTTCTGCGTGTGCCTCAGTAAAAATGGTTCCTCCAAGATTGATAACAGCTTGGGCAAGACCTTTTAGATAATGCAGAATGTGGAATTGGCCTTGGTTTTTAAATTCAATAGATTTTTGATTTTCTGCTCCGGCTAAATATGGCGTATTATTGAGCATAGTAGTATTAAGTCCGGCTTTTTGAACAGCATTAAATTCTTCTTCGAGATTTTTTTCTTTATCACTAGGATGAAGAAACAAATAACCGCTTACTCTTTTAAAAGAACAGTCTATTTTTAGATTGTTTACTATTTTTTCAATTTCATCTATTGCGGCACTGTGACTTTCAGCCGCCAGATGTGCATTTTCTTTACCAAAAGTATTTTCAAGATAATAATAACGATCATCAAGTGCACAGGTTAAATGTGCTGTTGTTCTTCCTGTTTCTCCGCTTCCTAAAAAACCGTCTTCAACCAAAACTATTTTCTTTCCGGCTTCTAAAAGTTTATAAGCCGTGGTGAGGCCCGCGATTCCGCCTCCAATAATAAGTACTTCTGCTGCTATATCCTGATGCGGTTTCTCAAAAGCTAAAATTGAAGTTGTATCGATCCAAAAAGAAACATTATCTCCAGAAGTAATACTTCCTTCGTTTATTTTATCAGCTGATTTCATTCTGTATCATTTAATATTTATAAAATTGATTTTGCAAATCACTGATATCAAAGCTACTAACAAGAATTGACTATTGCTTATAGTATTGATTCTCAATTTTATATGATTGCCAGTTTACTTAATTTTTATTCAATTATTATATACGGAATGCAAGGCATTGTACTTTAATACAGAAGAAAATACCAATGCAAAAAATCCTTTATAACTAAGTTTATTTTCAAGTATCTATAAAAAATAGTAACTTTAATATTCTATGATAAAAAGCTTTAGTAACATATAATAGTTTTATTATTGATTTTAGATATCTGCTGATAAAACTACCCTAATATATTATTTAATGGTAAAACTAATTTGAAAATATTTTTTCAATAAGTTTTATCTATCAGAAAAGAATTAGAAATGATAAATACTCAGGATTTTCTCTTTCTATACTTAGTAATTTAGTAAAAAATAAAAATTTCGAATTATGGAGAATCAATCAAACGACATTAGCAAGTGCCCTTTTCATAATGGCAGTATGGATAATCAAGCCGCATCAGGTACAAAAAATAATGACTGGTGGCCCAAACAATTAAAGGTGAATATCCTGAGACAGAATTCATCTCTATCAAATCCTTTAAGTAAAGATTTTGATTATGCAGAAGCTTTTAAAACTCTTGATCTTGAAGCTGTAAAAAAAGACCTTCATGTACTTATGACAGATTCACAAGACTGGTGGCCGGCAGATTTTGGTCACTACGGAGGGCTTTTTATCCGTATGGCATGGCATAGTGCAGGAACTTACCGTGTACACGACGGGCGAGGCGGAGCTGGAGCGGGACAACAGCGTTTTGCACCTTTAAACAGCTGGCCTGATAATGTGAGTCTTGATAAAGCCAGAAGACTTCTCTGGCCCATAAAACAAAAATACGGACAAAAAATTTCATGGGCTGATTTAATGATACTAACAGGAAATGTAGCTCTTGAATCTATGGGTTTTAAAACTTTTGGATTTGCAGGAGGAAGAGCAGATGTATGGGAACCAGACGAATCTGTTTACTGGGGTTCTGAAACCACATGGCTGGGAGGCGACGAACGTTATAGTAATGGTTCAGAGGGTGTGCCGAAAGATCATGGAGTTGTTTCTGCAGATGATGATGCCGATGGAAAAGTTCATTCAAGAAATTTAGAAAAACCTCTTGCGGCAGTTCAAATGGGACTTATATATGTAAATCCAGAAGGTCCTGACGGAAATCCTGATCCTATTTTAGCAGCAAAAGATATACGAGATACATTCGGCCGAATGGCCATGAATGATGAAGAAACGGTTGCTTTAATTGCCGGAGGCCATACTTTTGGTAAAACTCACGGTGCCGCTTCATCTGATCACGTAGATAAAGAACCTGAAGCAGCTGGTTTAGAACTGCAGGGTTTTGGCTGGAAAAATAGTTTTGGATCAGGTAAAGGTGCTGATGCTATTACAAGCGGACTTGAAGTTACATGGACTAAAACTCCAACACAATGGAGTAATAATTTCTTCGAAAACTTATTTGCGTTTGAATGGGAACTTTCTAAAAGTCCGGCAGGCGCGCACCAATGGGTTGCAAAAAATGCCGAAGCCATTATTCCTGATGCTTTTGACAGTACAAAAAAGCATCTTCCAACAATGCTTACTACTGATTTATCTCTAAGGTTAGATCCAGAGTATGAAAAAATATCACGCCGCTTTTTAGAAAATCCTGATCAGTTTGCCGATGCCTTTTCCCGTGCTTGGTTTAAGTTAACACATCGTGACATGGGACCGCGTGCACGCTATCTTGGACCAGATGTTCCTCAGGAAGTATTGTTATGGCAGGATCCTATTCCAGAAGTAAACCACAAATTAATAGACGAAAATGACATAAAACAGCTGAAAGAAAAAATACTAAATTCAGGATTAAGTATTTCTCAGTTAGTTGCCGCTGCTTGGGCTTCGGCATCTACTTTTAGAGGCTCAGACAAGCGCGGCGGTGCAAATGGCGCACGTGTAAGACTGGCTCCCCAAAAAGACTGGGAAGTAAATAACCCGGCTAAGCTTGCTCAGGTTTTAAGTAAATTAGAAACTATTCAAACAGAGTTTAATGCTTCGCAAAATGATGGTAAAAAAGTTTCTTTGGCTGATTTAATAGTTTTAGCAGGTTCTGCCGGAGTCGAAAAAGCGGCTAACGAAGCAGGAAGTTCAGTTGTTGTACCTTTTAATCCAGGTCGTATGGATGCATCTGCAGAAGAAACAGATGTTGAATCATTTGGATATCTGGAGCCAAAAGCAGATGGTTTTAGAAATTACAGAAAAACAAAATCAGCAGTTTCTACAGAGGAACTTCTTATTGATAAAGCGAATTTGCTGACTCTTACTGCACCTGAACTTACGGTGCTTTTAGGTGGTCTTCGTGTACTTGATATTAATGCAGACGGTTCAAAAAATGGTGTATTTACACATCGTCCGGGTCAATTGACCAATGATTTTTTTGTAAATCTGTTAGATATGAATACGCAATGGCAGGCTGTTTCAAACGATAAAGAACTCTATGCAGGAAATGACAGAAGCACCGGACAGCCTAAATGGATTGCAACACGTGCAGATCTTGTTTTTGGATCTAATTCAGAATTAAGAGCTGTTGCAGAAGTATACGCAAGCACTGATGCAAATGAAAAATTTGTAAATGATTTTATTAAGGTATGGACTAAAGTCATGAATCTGGATAGATTTGATTTAGCTTAATAGCTGATATTTATAATTGTATTTAAGACGCCATTAATTGGCGTCTTTTTTTTGATATAAGTCATCCTTATAAAAATTGATTTCTATACTCACAGTTTGTACTTTTGCCCTTATGAGTGATAATTTTACAAACGAATATTTTGGCATAGGAATACAAAATGGTAAAACACCAGAAAACTTAGGTGTTTTGTGGAGATCTGCCCAAAATCTGGGTGCATCTTTTATATTTACCATAGGAAACCGATATGCCAAACAAGCCTGTGATACCCACGATGCAGTAAAAGCAATTCCTTATTTTCATTATGAAACTTTTGAGACCTTTTTTGAAAATTTACCAAAAGGCGCACGTCTGGTTGGAGTTGAATTATCTGAAAAAGCAGTAGATTTAGAAACCTTTGAACACCCAAGACGATGCGTTTATTTATTGGGAGCAGAAGATCATGGTTTATCGAAAAAAGCAATGGATAAATGCCATCATTTAGTAAAATTTAAATCAGAAAAAAGTTTAAATGTTGCTGTAGCGGGAACTGTTGTGATGTATGACAGGAATTTATCCAAACCTAGATCTTAAAATGAAAAAATGTAATAATTTGTATTTCATAATGTTTAAAGAAAATTAGCAGATCTTTTTTATGATAAACGACTATAAAAAGCATGATTTATATGGCATGACATTAATTCAAAAAATTGAATTAACACCGCCTTTTAAATTTGATTTTCCAATTACTGAGCAGGCTTGCTTTTTATATGTAAAAGAAGGTGAGATTGATTATTATGTTGATAACGAAAATGTCAATATTTCTGCAAATTATTCATTATTGGTAAATTGTATGGATTCTGGTAAACAATTGCATAATTCAAATTCCAATAATAATTGTGAAATAGTTATTGTAACGTTCTATCCTGAAATATTAAAGAAAATATATGAAAAGGAACTTCCATTATTGTTTCAAAGACCTGAAAGTTTAATATCGAATAAATCAAGTGAAAGAATAAATAACGATTTTTTAATTCAAAAGTATATCGAAGGATTATTGTTTTATTTTGAAAATCCGTCTTTAATCAATGAAGACATTTTAGTTCTAAAATTAAAAGAAATTATACTCTTATTGTCTCAAACACAAAATTCAGAATCAATACAGCTGATATTGTCCCAGCTTTTTTCTCCCACTACTTATAGTTTCAGACAAATAATCGAAGCAAATTTATTTTCGCAGCTCACTATTGAAGAATTAGCACAACAGAATAATTTAAGTGTATCATCGTTTAAACGCGAATTTTCAAAAATATATCATGATACTCCTGCGAATTACATTAAAACTAAAAAGCTTATCAAAGCGGCAGAGATGCTTCAGGTTTCTGACCAGCGTATTACTGAAATAGCTTTTGACTGCGGTTTTAATGATCTGGCAAATTTTACCAAAAGTTTCACCAGCAAATATGGTATCAGTCCCACAAATTACAGACAGAAACTTAAATAATTAATACTAACTAGAATTTTGTTTAAAGTTTTTATGAACGAAATCACCAAATAATTGAACTATTTGACAAAACCATTTCTGTTAATCTATCGGAAGTTTGTACTGTTTTCAAACAAATTTAAATTAATACAAAATGGGATTATCAAGTTTAGGAATTTTTCACACTATTATTGGTGTAGGCGCAATTATCGCGGCGTTAGTAGATTTTATCAAATATGGTAAAATCAATTTGAACAAATTATCTGGTAAGATATATTTTTACGGAACGATCATTACATCGTTAACTTCATTAGGCATCTCTAAACATGGAGGTTTTAATCCGGGACATGCTTTTTCTATTTTTATAATCTTTTTGGTACTGGGAGCTTATTTTCTAAATGCAAAGAGAAAAAATAGTGCGAGAGCCCGTTATTTCGAAAATTTCTGGTTGTCTTTTAGTTTCTTTCTTTCTCTGGTGCCAACAGTCAATGAAACTTTTACCAGAATTCCTGTGCGCCGGCCTCTGGCCAAAGATATTACCGATCCAATAATAGGAAGAACACTTCTTTTTCTGCTTTTACTTTTTGTTATTGGTTCTGTTTATCAGTTTTTCAGACAAAGGTTGATTAACAGAGCTGACATTTTGGAATAAACTCAGGGAATATATTTTTTAAATTATTGAATAAGCTTTAATATTCAGTAGTTGGTTTTGTAGTCTCTCGGGAGAATATTCCAGAACAGACAACTTACAATCAAGAACCTTTTACCGGAGTGTATGTTATAGTTCTTAAAAAGACTCAAGTTATGTAACCGCAGTCGAAACAGATAGAATGGGGTATGAAATAGAAATAAAAAAGATGAGCTGTAATACTCATCTTTTTTTATTTTATATCTTGATATATTTTTCCTTATTTTAAAACGTGTTTTTGCGTTAGAAAAACATGGACATCGTTAGTGTTTTTTATGAAATAAAAGCAGGCCGATACCAATACCAATTCCGGCAAACATTGCCAGTTTAAGATCTGATGTGTTTTTTGCAGACGGATTTCCGTAAACCCGCAGCGGTTCTTTTGACTTTGCCAAAACATTACCGGGGTTATTTTCTTTATTCTTATTAAATTCCATTTTAGTGCGTACAACGGCAGATGCAGTGTTGATGATTACTTTAGGGAATAATCTGTAAAGGTTTGTGGCAGCGGCAGCCTTAAAATCAGGAAACAGATCTTTTTTAGGATTTTTAGCCAGCTCTACCATTTTAGAGGCCGTATCACGAGGATCTGACGCAATAAAAGGTATTGTCATATCAAAACCGGAATATTTTGCTGAATGAAGATTACCAGTAGAGTTTTGGAGCTGCGGATAAAGATTGCAGATGTGAATGTGCTGTCGGTTTGATATTTCGCCCTGCAGGCATTCCATGAGCCCCCTTATTCCATACTTGCTGGCAGAATAAACCGCACTGTAAGGTGCAGGCATATAACCGCCTATCGATATGTTATTAATTAAAATGCCTTCATTTTGTGTTTTAAAAATTTTAATGGCATTATAAGCCCCATGCATATAGCCAAATAAATTGGTCTTGATTACCTGATGATGGATTTCTAAAGGAATTTCTTCAAATTTCCCGCTGGCCATAACTCCCGCATTGTTTACCCATATATCGATTTTTCCTCCTATTGCCTCAGCTGATGCAGCTACTTTTTCTACCTCTTCTGCAATAGACATATCTGCAGAAACGCCAACAGCCTGCACACCTAATTCACGGCATAATTTCACTATTTCATCTATTCCTTCTTGTCCTCTGGCCGCTAGGATTAGGTTGCATCCTTCATGGGCAAATGCTTCCGCCGCAGCTCTGCCTACACCGCTGCTTGCTCCTGTAATGACAACGTTTTTTCCTTTAAGGCTGTTTTGGACTACTGTTTTATCTGTCATAATTGTATTATTTAGATGATTAACTTATAATATGGAAGTGGGTGAGTATATTTTTGAATGTCGCCACACTGTTTTTTTCATTAGTTCTGCTCGAAGTGCTTTTTATAAAAAGTTTTTTTTCTGAAGTTCTTGAACTCTGTGTTCTGTTCTTCTGATTTATAAATTTCATAGCGCATAATTTAATAATGAATAATTGTTTTGCGGTAATTATAAAATTATGCTAAAAGATTTCGTTGCGGTTATATAATTTTTAGCGTTAATTATTTAATTAAGAGGCTGCTGAAGGAATGACGTACTGGTAATTTTATAAAATCAGAATGAAATTAAATACTTCTGTAAGCTGTGGATGTTTGTAATTTTATGATAGTTAAAATATTTATAATCAAAATAATAAGTTATGGCAGAAATTAAAATTGAGAAGAAAAAGCCCTTATGGCCGTGGATTGTGGCCATCCTGTTAATTGCGGCAGTTGCCTATTATGTCTTTATACAAGATGATGGTACAAATAAGAATATGCGCGTAGAAACTGAAAACGCCGTAGGAACAGACACTATAGCAGAGTAATAAAGAGCAAGACAGTATGATCTACAGAGATTTACTGCGATACAATTAAGACGGACATAATTATTTTAAGTCTGTCAAAAAAATAAGTGTAACACATAAACAAAATACCATGGATACGAAACAAAGAAATTTATACCGACTGGATGAACTTTCTGATTATAAGATTGCTTCTAATTACTCAGATGTAAGAGGATGGAAAATAGTAGATGCTGACAACCGCACTATAGGAACTATTGATAACCTCTGGGTCAATAAGGATATGCAGCGAGTGATTTATCTGGATGTTAAGGTTGATAAAAAATTAATAGAAGACGGACGCAAAGAAGTACACGATGCTATTGCTTACGACAATGGCAAAGAGTTTGTCTATAAGGATGGTGACAGCCACATTATCATACCCATTGGATCGGTAAACATTAATAAAGACACAAAGATTGTCATGGCCAACACCATAGGATATGACACTTTTAGAAATACAAGCAGATATAACAGCCAGGATAAGTTCGACAGGAACTATGAAAGAAATGTAATGCGATCTTATTATCCTTCTAACGATCCTGAATTTTATGACAGTGATGATGATAAATTTTACAATCGTCGAGAGTTCGAAAATCATTTATAATGTCATTACTCCATTATAACTGTTCAATAATAAAAAGAATTAATTATGGAAACAGAAATTTTTAATTTAGAAAAAAAATATTGGCAGGGCATGGAGGATCACCAATATGAAACAGTAAAAAACCTCACTCATTTTCCATGTATAATAGCTGGAAGAAATGGCGTGCAGAGTGTAGATGAACCCAGTTTTAAAAAAATGTTTGAGTCCGGCGAAGGTAGCAAAATAAAAGTATTAGGTTATTTAGATGTTATATCCCAGCTGCCGACTCAACAAACTGCGGTAACAGCCTATGTTATCGAATTATTGGATACAAAAGAAAATAAATCTGTTAAATGTTCCTGTACGTCTACATGGATAAAAGAAAAATGACCGCTGGCTGTGTATGCTTCATACCGAAACAGAATTATTTTCGAAAAATTAAAAGGTAAAGAGATTGCAGAATTTATATAAAATACAGATTGCAGAACAGCATTCCATCGCTTTTTAACCATTGCTTTGGAATGTTTTCTTTTTTTAAAAAACTGCAGCCGAATCTTTATAGAAATGGATAGTTTCCTGTAAAAGGAAGTTTTATTCTTCCCAGTTTAATTCATAAAAAAGCAGATCTTCTTCCTGAGTTGTATCTTCTCCAATTCCTTCTGGTGCATAATAATGTTTTTCGTATTCCATGGTTTCTTTGTTTATGTGGTTCGTTTAAGACTATCTCTCAGACATATTAGTTTCTTTAAAATTATTTTTTTTACTTTAATTTGTTTTATATAATTTCATTTCAGCCTTTTAAAATTTACATTTTTTAGATTTCCATTTTTAGCACTAACATGAGTATACATTAGTGTAAATAGCATGTTATTACAAAGTTTTTCATACTTATTACAAATTAGGGTGAGTGGGGTGTGATATCGTTTTATTTTGTTATAAAATTGTATTCAATTTAAAGACAAAAACGACTTTATTCCAGACTTTTTCCCTTAAAATAGTAGTGGCATGAAATACAAAAACATATTACTAGTCAATGATAATACTGATGATGCAGAGATTTTTGTGTCAGTCTTGAATGCAATCAGCCATAAAATCAGATCTTCTGTAGAGGAAAGTGCACTTGAAGCTTTAAAAAAGCTTCAGGATTCAAAAATATGTCCCGATATAATCTTTTTGGATTATAATATGCCTTATTTTGATGGAAGCGGCTTTCTTAAATTACTTCGTGATATTAAAGGTTTAAGAAAAATTCCGATTGTACTTTATTCCCGAAATTCAGGAATTATGCTGCAAGATGAAATAGATAAATTCAAGAGGGTGAAATTTTTGAAGAAAAATGGGAACTTTAAAAAGCTTTTTGAATCATTGCAAAAAATAATTATAGGGAAAGAAAAAAAGAATTGTGACTTGAAATTATAATTTTGGGCGCTGATGCCTAAGAATTCTTAAATAAAAAAGGTTTTGAGTATTTCTCAAAACCTTTTTTATTCCAGCTGTTTTTTATTTTTCTAATTGTATAATTTTAGAAATTACATTGCTTTTTGTCAGCAGTTTTTCATCTGGCTGACTGCCTCCAATCGAAATTTTGATTTTGCCTTCATATTGTTTTAAACTGCCTTCTGGTGTAACATAAGAAAGATCTTCAGGAGAAAGATTAAAGGTAATTATTTTATTTTCACCAGGTTTTAAATTGAATCGATCAAATCCTTTTAAACTTTTCAAAGGTGTTTTTATTGCTGCATCCTGATTAATTAAGTACAGCTGTGCTACTTCTTCACCTTCAGTTTTTCCGGTATTTGTTACTTTAACCGAAATAGAAACAGATTGTCCTTTTTTAATTTTGACAGGAATTTTTAAATCACTGTATTTAAATGAAGTATAACTCAGTCCGTATCCAAACCCGTATAGCGGCGTTCCTTTAAAATAACGATACGTTTTATTATCCATTTTATAATCTACAAAAGACGGTAAATCTGAATCGCTTTTGTAAAAAGTAACCGGAAGTCTTCCCGCCGGGTTATAATCTCCAAAAATTACATCGGCCGCTGCGGTTCCTGCCGATTGTCCGCCGTACCAGATATTTAATATTGCCGGAATATTTTCTGCTTCCCACGGAATTGCTATTGCGCTTCCCGTCATCATGGCAAAAACTACTGGTTTCCCTGAAGACTGAAGCGCTTTTAAAAGTTTGGTCTGTACCTCTGGGAGCAGGATAGAGGTGCGGTCGCCTCCTTTAAATCCGGGAAAATCGACAGGCATTTCTTCTCCTTCCAGCTGCGGCGAAATACCGCCCGCAAAAATAAAAGCATCAGCATTTTTATGACGTTCAATTAAATCTGCAAAATTGGTTTTTACAAAATTTCCGGTCTGCAGCGATACTTCTGCTTTTCCTTCTCCCTGCCAATATTCCAATACTATTTTATAAACCGTATTTTTTTTGGTTTCCAGTTTAAAAGTTTTTTCTCCCCATCTATTCTTCTGCCAGGCATTTACGACTTCTTTTCCGTTTATTAAAAAGCGATAACCGTCATCGGCTTTAAGTTCAAAAGTAACAGAACCGTCCTGATCTGCTGTAAAGTTTGTAGTATAACGCGCAGAGAAATGATTTGCTTTGATGTTTTGAATTACAACTTCTCCTTCCTGCCAGAAATTATTGATTTCTGATTCGGTTCTAACTGCTTCAGGTTGCCCTGAAAGAGTAGTATTATTGTAATATTCAGCCTTAAAACCTTGTTTTCCTTCGTATGAATATAGATTTTTCAAGTCTTTGTAAACCAGTAACGTATCATTTGTAAAGTTAACTGCTTTCTCATAAATAACTTCTGTTTCAGGACTCACTTTTTCTTTAATACCCTGCAAAACTGTAGTCAGTTTAGACGGAGTTCCGTTATAATTTCCTAATATTGAGATAGCATTGTCGGCGTTTGGTCCCAGAACCACAATCTTTTTTAGGTTTTTATTTAAAGGAAGAATATTTTTTTCATTTTTAAGTAAAACGATAGATTGTCTTGCTATTTTTAAAGCATGTAACTGATGTTCAGTGCTTTCTAAAACAGAAGATGGAGTCTGGGCATATTTTACCATCGATACGGGATCAAACATTCCAAGTCTGAAACGAATCATAAAAAGACGTTTTACAGAAATATCAATCTGTTTTTCGCTGATTTTTCCATTTTTAACAGCCTTAACAAGTGCTTTATAAGCATCGGTGCCGCAATCAATATCAGTGCCATGAAAAACGGCATCGGCAGCAGCAGATTCTGCATCGGGATGCGTTTTATGATTTTTGAAAAAATCATCAATCGCCCAGCAGTCTGAAGTAACATAACCTTCAAATTTCCATTCTTTTCTCAAAATATCATTCATTAAAATATCACTTGCACAACAAGGCTGTGTTCTAAATGCATTGTAAGCACACATAACACCGGCTACATTCGATTCGGTTATTAATTTTCTAAAAGCAGGAAGATAAGTGTCCCAAAGTTCATAAGGCGTTACATCAACATCAAAAGTATGTCTTAGCGATTCCGGACCACTGTGTACAGCGTAATGTTTAGCACAAGCGGCGGCTTTTAGGTATTTAGGATCATCTCCCTGCAGGCCTTTTACAAAAGCGTCACCTAAAACCGCTGTTAAGTAAGGATCTTCTCCATAGGTTTCCTGTCCGCGTCCCCAGCGAGGATCACGAAAAATATTAATATTTGGAGTCCAGTAGGTGAGTCCCAAATAACGCTCGTTGGTTCTTTTAAGTTCTACTGCTTTATTGTATATAGCCCTGCCTTCAAGAGCAGAATAGTCGGCCATTGTAAAGAGCGAATTTTTATCAAAAGTTGCTGCCATTCCAATAGCTTGAGGATAAACCGTCGTTTTAAACGGAGTTCTGGCAACTCCATGCAAGGTTTCATTCCACCAGTCATAAGGAGGAATACCTAATCTCGAAATTTCAGGTGACGAATTTAGCATTTGAGAAACTTTTTCTTCTAATGTTAAACGACTCACAAGATCATCAACTCTTTGCTCAAAAGTCAGTGACGGATTTTGAAATTGAAAATCAAACTTTTTGTCTTGTGAATGGGAATGAAAACAAATTAGAAATAAGAGGCAGTATATCGTTTTTTTCATCTTCATAGAATTATTTTTTGGTGTAAAAGAATTAAGGTTAGATAGTAAAGGTGATTGCAACCGATTGTGTAAATAAAATAATTTTTTTTTAATTACATATTATTGTACTTAAAAAATAATGGTATTTGTATTAAATAGAAGATACTATTGATTTTTATTGACTTTATTTAGGTATTTATAATTATTATTTAAACTGGCTGATTACTTTTTTATGTTGTACCAGCCATTCTTAATAAGAGAGAAGGCGATTCAATTTTTGGAATTGCACTTCCAAAATGATTTCATAATTATATATAATAGAGTTTAATTGAACATAAAAATGTTTGAAAATATATAGCTGTAAAAAGTTATTCTAAAAACAAATAAATCTCTAACTAACCTTTACATAGTATATAAAATAAAGTTGGGTTGAAATAATTCATAAAAAACGAATCGTCTCATTTTAAATGCCGTATAAATTAACAACCGATTGTTTAAATTGGCTTTTTATGCACTTTTTGGCTTTAATTTATTTTAAATTTCTATTGTTATTTACAGCTTTTGTATTGAAATATCTTGCATTTAACATTATTTTTACTTCAATTTTTTCTAAATACAGCAAATATTTACTCTTTTATTCTTTTGTTAAATTTTATAAAAAATCATTTTATAATTGATAACAATCGATATCTTCTGAAATGTTTTTTTAATAAAAAATCAATATTTTAATTATAAAATTAGTTTTTACATTTTTTTTGGAGGCTTTTTTTTTGTAATTATCAATAAAAATTTACACAACCGATTGTGTATTATTTGTTTTTCTATATATTTGTTTTAAATACACTTATTAACTAAACCAAAGTTCTAACTTAATTTAAATCAATTTTTATGACTAACTTTTTTGTTACAAGTAAGCACAAGCGTTTTAAATGCTTATGTTTTTTGATGTTAATGCTTGCGTTTTCCTATCATATGGATGCGCAGACAACAGTCACAGGTATGGTATCAGATGCCAATGGACCAATTCCTGGAGCGAATGTAAATTTAAAAGGTGCTAAAAATGGAGTAAGCACCAGTTTTGATGGTAATTATTCTATTAGTGTTCCTTCAAATGGTACTCTTGTTTTTAGTTTTATAGGTTTGAAAAGCAAAGAAGTTGCTGTAAACGGACAAAAAACTATTAATGTTACTCTTGAAGAGGATTTAAGTACATTAAAAGAAGTTGTTGTTATTGGGTATGGTACTCAAATGAAAGAGTCTGTAACAGGTTCTGTTGCCTCGATAGGAGGTAAAGAGTTAAATGAAGTTCCTGCTGCAAACATAACGCAGGCTCTTCAAGGAAGACTTCCGGGGGTTGAATTAACACAGACGTCTTCAAAACCGGGAGCGGCAATGCAGATTCGTATTCGTGGAACCAGATCACTTACAGGAAGTAATGATCCTTTGATTGTACTTGACGGAGTTCCATTTGCAGGTTCGATAGGAGATATTAATCCTGTTGATATTAAATCTGTTGATATTTTAAAAGATGCTTCGGCAACTGCTATTTATGGTTCGAGAGGAGCAAATGGTGTTATCATGATTACCAGTAATAAAGGACGTAAAAATCAGCAGGCAACATTTAGCTATAATGGTTTCAGCGGTATAAAGCAGGTTTTTGGCAAATATCCAATGATGAATGCTGAAAGGTTTGCAGCTCTTCGTGATTATGCCGGATTATATACTGATGGTGTTGATGAATCTAGAAGCACAAATACAGACTGGCAGGATTCACTTTATGGAGCTGGTGAAATGATCAGCCATGATGTGAGCGTTGCGGGTGGAACAGAGAAAGGTTCATACAATGCAGGATTAGGTTATTATAAAGAAGAATCGGTTCTTCCGGGACAAAAATTCGAACGTTACAGCCTTAGAGCGGGTGTAGACCAGCAGATTGGAAGTGCATTTCGTATAGGATTTACAACAAATAGTAATTACGCTGTAACAAATGGAGATAACATTGGAACAGGAACTATTTTAGGAACTTCTCCGCTTGCGAACCCTTACAGAGCTGACGGATCTTTGAAAAGAATAGTAAGTATGGGTGCTGATGATCAATGGGTTTACACAAGACAATCAATTAAAAACTTAGGTGAATCGTATATTAATTTAACCAGAGCTTTTAGTTCATACAATAATATCTTTGCCGAATTAAAAATTCCGGGAGTTAAAGGTTTAAAATACCGCCTAAATACGGGATTAAATTTACGTACTTCAAACAGCGGTTATTATGAAGGGCAGGGAGTTTTTGATGTAAACCCGGCTACTTTGTCTAATGCTTCTATAACGAATGCATTGTCTACTCAATGGCTTATTGAAAACCTTTTGACATACGACAGAACATTTGCGGATAAACATACTGTAAACTTTGTTGGTCTTTATTCAAATGAGCAGTATACAGGAAACAGCTCTCAGATTTCAAGAAACGGAATTACTTCTGATGCATTTCAGTTTTACAATTTAGGTCAGAGTGAAGAAGAAGCAGTTATTAATCCGGCAAATCAGGATTATACACAATGGGGACTTCGTTCTTATATGGCCAGACTTATGTATTCGTATGACAATAAATATTTCATTTCAGGAACCATACGATCTGATGGATCTTCAAGATTATCTGACGGTAATAAATGGGTAACTTACCCGGCAGTTTCTGTGGGTTGGAATGTTTCAAATGAGTCATTTATGAAAGGCATTAAGGAAACAGTTAATTTAGTGAAACTGCGTGCTGGTTATGGAGAAACTTCTAATCAGGCAGTAGCACCTTATGCTACTTTGGGAGCTTTAAGCACGAGACCTTACAATTTTGGAAACACAAATTCTACAGGTGTTTATGTAACAGAACTGCCAAACCCAAATTTAGGATGGGAGTTTTCTACTACATGGAACTATGCTCTTGATTTTGGATTATTTAATAATCGTCTTTCTGGTACTGTAGAATATTATAATACACAAACAAAAGACCTTTTACAAAGAGTAGGACTTCCTGCAACATCTGGTGTAAGCAGTTATGTGGCTAACGTGGGAGCTACAGAAAATAAAGGATATGAAATATCTTTAAACGGAGTAATTCTTGACAATCCGGAAGGATTAAGCTGGTCAGTTGGATTTAACTTATATGCTAACAAAAACAAACTGGTTTCTCTTGCTTCAGGAGCAGAAAGAGACGAAGCAAACTCTTGGTTTGTGGGACGTAACATAAACTCAATTTATGATTATGAAAAAGTTGGAATCTGGCAGGAAGGTGATCCTTATATGTCAATTTTAGAACCTGGACCAACAGGAATTAATCAGCAGGGAACAGTTGTAGGATCGATCAAGGTAAAATACACAGGAGATTTTAACCCAGACGGATCACCAACCAGAGCTATAAATGCAAATGACAGACAAATTATAGAAACCGATCCTGATTTTCAGGGAGGTTTCAACACAAATTTAACTTACAAAGGTTTTGATTTTTCTGCAGTTGGAGCTTTTAAAAGCGGCGGTGTATTAATCAGCACGCTTTACGGCGGTGCAAGTTACCTTAACTTAATGAACGGACGAAGAAGTAATGTTGAAGTTGATTACTGGACGCCAGATAACAGAGATGCAGAGTTTCCTAACCCAAGAGGTATCAGAAGCGGGGATAATCCTAAATACATTTCGACAATGGGTTATTTTGATGCTTCTTATGTTAAAATCAGAGCGCTTACTTTAGGATATACATTAGATCAGGATTTTATTAAAGATTTAGGTATTAGTAAACTAAGAGTTTATTTTACAGCACAAAATCCATTTGTATTTTTCTCTCCTTATCATAAAGCATCAGGAATGGATCCTGAAACCAACTCATTTGGAGATGAAAATCAGGCAGTATCCTCTTACCAAAGAAGATTTTTGGTTATTGGTACTAATACTCCTAGCAGCCGAAATTATTTATTTGGACTTAACTTAACATTTTAATCAAGAAGAACTATGAAACGATATATTTTTAGAAATTTAATAATAGGATCAGTAGTTTTATACTCCTTTGCCAGCTGTACTGATATTCTGGAAGAAAAGCCGCATGATTTTTATGAACCGGGTTATTTTAAAACAGAACAGGGAGTAATACAAGGATTAACTTCTCATTATGCCCACCTTCGTTATATTTACGGACAGGCTTATTTTTATAATGCTACACAAACAGGTACAGATGAAGCAACGTATGCACAGAGTGCAGACGGAAATTTTAAAGATCATGATTTATCCGGAGTTGGTGTAATTAACCCTAATTCAAGCCGTTCTGATGTTTTATGGAACAATTCATACAATGATATCAACACGGCCAGCGGTATAATCGAGAACGGAGCTGCTGTAGGAGTTTCAAGCAGTCTTATTGCCGAGTCAAAATTTTTCAGAGCTTTCGATTATTTCTTATTGGTTCAGACTTTTGGAGGCGTGCCATTAGATTTAGGAGCTGGAGAATTGAAATTTAACAGCAAGCCTTCGAGATCTTCAAAACGTAATACAGTTCCGGAAGTTTATACAAAAGCTGTTTTTCCAGATTTAAAAGCAGCAGTTGCTGAACTGCCGGATGCAGCACGATTAACAGGTACTGCAACCAAAACATTAGCTCGTTTAATATTAGCAAAAGCGTATTTGACTTATGCATGGTGGCTGGAAAATCCAAATAATATTCCAACTTATCCTGAAGCACCGCGTACAGATCCTGACGGACATAACGCACAATGGTATTTTCAGCAGGCTTATGATTTAGCTGTAGAAGGAATTAATAATCCTGGTCCTTATGCCTTATTGGATTCTTTTTATGATGTAAACGCAGGTCCAAATGACAGAAATAAAGAAGTAATGTTATATGCAGATCATACTGAATCAAGCGAATATTACAACGGAGGAAGTCTTACTTACGGAAGCGGCGGAGCACCTGATAACTTCGCAGGCTGGATGGTAACCTGGAATTACACTTCTATTAGAAGTAAAAACGGAAGCGCTTCGGTTTCTTCTGTTCAGCGTGAAGCCAATCAGTTTTTAGGACGTCCATGGACAAGAATGGCGCCTCCAATTGAAGTTTTCACCAAAACTTTTGCAGATAAAACAAATGATTCAAGATATGACGGAACTTTTGCAGCAGTTTATCGCGGTAACTGGAATTTGCAGGGAACAGGTCTAACAACTGTACCGACTTTAACCAATGCAAACGGATTAACAATTAAACCTGGCGACGCTGTATTAACGTTTTTAAATGATGAACCATTAACACCAATTACTTATCCTTCTGGACAGGGAGACAGTGGTGTTGGAGCAGGAATTTTACCGGGAAGAGCTGATTATGTTATTTCTCCAAACGGAATAAGCAGAATTGTATATCCAGGTTTCTGGAAATTAGGGCCATATCGTACCGATAATGCCGGCGGATTAGGACAGCCTAATGCTGCAAGTACAAGACCTTACCCAGTGGCAAAATTCTCTGAGTTGTATCTGGTAGCGGCAGAAGCTGCTGTTAAAGGTGCAACGGGAACACTAAGCGCAAGAACCCTTGTAAACGTGATAAGAGCGAGAGCAGGAAAATGGCGCTGGGATAATAACGGAAATACAGCAAAAATAGCAGACAACAGTGCAGCTATGACCACTGCAACTCCGGCAATAATTGATATTAATTACATTTTAGCAGAACGTTCACGTGAGTTTTTTGGAGAAGGATACCGCTGGTATGATTTAGTAAGAACTCAAAAATGGAATGAGATTGCAGGAAAATATTCAATTGGCGGATCTAACTATGGTCAGCATACACCTGAAGTTGTAACCAGAACTATTGATGCACATCATTATTTAAGACCAATTCCTCAAGGACAGTTAGATGGTATGGAAATGAGTGCAGATGAAAAAGCTAAATATCAAAATCCGGGTTACTAGATTAACTTTTTAAACAAATTTAGATCCTATTTATAAGAGTTGATTTTACGGTTACTTTTTGATGATCTTAAGTTTGTAAGTTGAAAGCCGAGGGCATTTTCTCTCGGCTTTTTAATATTTTTTTGAATAAATAAATAATACACAAATGATTAAAGGAAATATCTTTTTTTTACTGGCAGCAGCACTTTTGTGTTCTTATACAGGAACTGCTCAGAAAAAAATGCAATCAAAAAAAACAGCTGTTTTTTCTAATGTGGTTTACAATGGTGATGATCAGATTTATAAAAATAATCCATTAAAACCAGACGAATTTTATACGCCTATTTTACAGGGATGTTATCCAGATCCTGCCATTACCAAAAAAGGAGATGATTACTACATGGTATGTTCTTCATTTGCAATGTTTCCCGGCGTGCCTATTTTTCATTCCAAAGATTTAGTAAACTGGACAGATTTAGGAGGTGTTTTAAACAATGTATCCGAATTTAATCCGCATGATACCGGAATCAGTGCAGGAGTATATGCGCCCGGAATTACCTATAATCCGCATAATGATACTTTTTATATGATTGTGACAGCCTTTTCAGGAGGTCTTGGAAACATCATTGTCAAAACAAAAGATCCCATGAAAGGATGGGGAAGCCCTATAAAATTAGATTTCGGCGGTATCGATCCTTCTATCTTTTTTGATGATAACGGCAAAGGGTATATCGTTCATAATGACGCACCAGACAAAGGAAAAGAATTATACGAAGGACACCGTGTAATTAAAGTTTGGGAATATGATCTTACTACTGATAAAGTAATTCCCGGCACCGATAAAATTATTGTAGACGGAGGAGTAGACCTTTCTAAAAAACCTATTTGGATTGAAGCACCGCATTTATATAAAAAAAACGGAAAATACTATTTAATGTGTGCTGAAGGCGGTACAGGAGGAAATCACAGCGAAGTTATTTTCACCAGTGATAGTCCAAAAGGCCCTTTTAAACCAGCATCAAATAATCCGATACTTACCCAGCGTTATTTTCCAAAAGACAGAGCCAATAAAGTAGACTGGGCAGGCCACGCTGATTTAATACAAGGACCGGACAATAAATATTACGGTGTTTTCCTGGCAATCCGACCTAATGAAAAAGACAGAGTAAATATAGGAAGAGAAACTTTTATACTGCCTGTAGACTGGTCTGGCGAGTTTCCTGTTTTTGAAAACGGATTAGTTCCTATGCAGCCAAAATTAAAAATGCCGGCCGGAGTTACAAACCAAACAGGAAAAAATGGGTTTTTCCCAAATGGGAATTTCACTTTTACCGAAAATTTCACTTCTCAAAAATTAGATTACAGATGGATAGGGTTAAGAGGGCCTCGCGAAAATTTTAGTGCAGTAAGTAAAAAAGGTTTAGAAATAATGCCTTTTGAAGTAAACATTAAAGAAATGAAACCTACTTCGACACTTTTTTACAGACAACAGCACAATACTTTCTCATTTACAGCATCAGTTGATTACAAACTGCAGTCAGAAAAAGATCTAGCAGGAATTGTATGTCTTCAAAATGAGCGTTTTAATTATGTTTTTGGGATTACTAAAAAAGGAAATGATACTTTTATAATACTGGAAAGAACAGAAAAAGGACAGTCAAAAATTATAGCAAGTTCTAAAATCAAAACAACAAATACACTTCGTCTGCAGGTAAAAGCTGCGGGAGACAATTATGAATTCGGTTATGCTGTAAATGGAGTAGATTTTGAAAACTTAGGCGGAACCGTGTCAGGCGATATTCTTTCAACAAATGCTGCCGGAGGTTTTACAGGGGCATTAGTAGGTTTATATGCTACTTCGGCAAATGATGCTCATCCATAATCAGGATAAAAATTAATTTTTTTATTCGAAAATGAACTTATAATTTTTAATAAAATGAATGTAAAAATAAAGTCTGTTAAATGGATCGTACTTTTAAATCTGCTGTTTGTAATGGCAGGGTGTACATCGAATAAAGCATTAATTAAAACGGGAGATAAAAAAGAAGATCAAAACTGGACAGGCACGTGGACAGCAGCTCAAATGCTTGTTGAACCAAAAAATATGCCTCCTGAACCCGGATTAGCACACAATACACTTCGTCAGATTATTAAAGTATCGCTGGGCGGTAAACAGATTAGACTTCGTTTTTCTAATCTGTTTAGCGATCAGCCTGCCGTTCTGAAATCGGTAAGTGTAGCCAATGTTACAGAAGCTCCGGCTGTAGATATAAAAACACAGAAAATATTGAGTTTTAAAGGCAGTCCGCAAGTAACATTGGGAGCTGATGAGGTAGTATATTCAGACGCTTTTGATTTTGAATTACAGCCAGGACAGCTTTTGGCCATTACCATTCATTATGGCGAAATTTCATCAAACGTATCAGGTCATCCCGGTTCCCGCACGACTTCTTATATTTTGCAAGGCGATCATATCAATAACGAATCTTTTACAGGAGCGGTAAAAACAGATCATTGGTATTCTATCATGGGAGTTGACATTAGTTCAGCTAAAAATGAGAGTAATGTTGTATGCTTAGGAAATTCAATTATCGATGGCCGCGGATCAGGAATAAACAAACAAAACCGATGGACAGATATTTTAGCATCACGTCTAAATGCTAATAAAAACACAGCCCATATTGGCGTGCTTAATTTAGGAATTGGAGGAAATTGTGTAGTAAGAGGAGGATTAGGACCAACGGCTTTAAATCGTTTTGACAGAGACGTACTTTCTCAAAGCGGGACTAAATGGCTTATTATTCTGGAAGGAATAAATGACATTGGCGGTATTCGAAAAGCTGAGGATGCATCAGCCATAGCACAAGAAATTATAGAGGGCTATAAAGTAATGATTGATAAAGCCCATGCCAAAGGCATAAAAGTATTTGGCGGTACAATCCTGCCATTTGAAAAATCCTTTTATGATGCGCCTTACAAACAAGATGCACGAGATATTGTAAACGAATGGATTAGAACCAAAGGCAATTTTGATGCTGTAATTGATTTTGATAAAGCAATGGCTTCAGGCGTTGGCTCCAAAACAATTTTGCCGGATATGCACGACAACGATTTTTTACATCCCAATGAAAAAGGATATCAAAGAATGGGAGAAACCGTTGATTTAGATTTGTTTCAATAACACGATTTCACAAGACTAATTTTTAATTGCAAATTTTAATTAAAGTATAAAATGAAATTAATAATCAGGTTTTCAATATTTACGATTCTTTTTTTAACAGTACAGAAAGGATATTCCCAAGATCCGAGTTTTCATGTGTATTTAAGTTTCGGACAATCGAATATGGAAGGTTTTGCCAAAATAGAACCTCAGGATAAAACAGGTTTCAACGAACGCTTTCAGGTTTTGTCGGCAGTTGACTGTCCTGAAATGGGACGCGAAAAAGGCAAATGGTATACAGCTGTTCCGCCTTTATGCAGATGTACCACAGGACTTACCCCAATGGATTATTTTGGAAGAACCATGATATCGAATCTTCCGCAGAATATAAAAGTCGGTGTTGTAAATGTTGCTGTTGGAGGCTGTAAAATAGAACTTTTTGATAAAAATAATTTCGAAAGTTATGTTGCTAATTCTCCCGACTGGTTAAAAAACATCGTAAAACAATATGACGGCAATCCATACGGGAGATTGGTAGAAATGGCTAAAATTGCTCAGAAAAAAGGCGTCATAAAAGGCATTCTGCTTCATCAGGGAGAATCAAATACAGGCGATACACTCTGGCCTCAAAAAGTAAAAGTTGTCTATGATAATTTAATAAAAGACCTCAATCTTGATCCTAAAAAGGTACCATTACTTTCCGGAGAAACCGTAAATGAAGATCAGAATGGTAAATGCGGCAGTATGAATAAGATTATTGCAAAACTGCCTCAGGTACTGCCAAACTCTTATATTATTTCTTCAAAAGGATGTAAAGCAGATGCTGATTTCCTGCATTTCAGCCCTGAAGGTTACAGAGAATTAGGAAAACGTTATGCCGATAAAATGCTGTCTCTATCAGGATATATGCTATTTAACGGCAAAGAACCTTTTATTGTTCGCGCCCCTCTTGGATTTGATGAGATAAACCCAAATGCTCCGCAAGGCAAGGTCGAAACACTGAGTTACGAATCTAAAACAGTAGGTTCAACCAGAAAAGCAACCATTTATGCACCTCCGGGATTTAATAAAAATAAAAAATATCCGGTTCTCTATCTGCTTCACGGAATAGGTGGAGATGAAAAAGAATGGCTTAATGGCGGACAACCCAATGTTATATTGGATAATCTTTATGCTGAGGGAAAGCTTGAACCTATGATCGTAGTAATGCCAAACGGCAGAGCAATGAAAGACGACAGAGCCGGCGGTGATATCATGGCGGCAGATAAAGTAAAAGCTTTTAGTGTTTTTGAAAAAGATCTTTTAAACGATTTAATTCCTTTTATCGAAAAAAAATATCCGGTTTTAAAAGACAGAGAACATCGTGCTATTGCCGGTTTATCTATGGGAGGCGGACAGTCTTTAAATTTCGGATTGGGGAATTTAGATCAATTTGCGTGGGTTGGAGCTTTTTCGGCTGCGCCCAATACAAAAATAGGAGCAGAATTATTAGCAAAACCCGAAGAAGCTAAAAAGAAACTCAAACTGCTTTGGATTTCATGCGGTGATAAAGACTGGCTTATAGAAAACAGCACCCGCACACATGATTATCTGGCTAAAAACAATGTTCCTCATATTTACTACATAGAACCGGGAGTACACGACTTTAAAGTCTGGAAAAATGGACTTTATATGTTTTCACAATTTTTATTTAAAGAGGTTGATTCCTCAGTTTTTCAAAAATACAGCATATCTGCCTATACTATCGAGAAGTAATTTTTAATTAAGAGAAAATAAAATGAAAAGTCTTTCAACATGGATTGCCTTATTGATTATCTGTATTTACAGCCCTTTAAAAGCAGCAGAACCTTTCATTACCCATGAAAAAAGTTCTAACGTTATGGTGCTGAAAGAAAAATCAGTACAGCCGTCTTTTTTCATAAATACTACGCTTGATGCTGGTATCATGCGCGCCGTATACAATCTCCAATCAGATTTTGAAAAAGTTACGGGTTCAAAACCTGTTATTCTGAATCAAAACCCAGCAGATTTTTCTCCTCTTATTATAATTGGAATGGCAGGAAATTCAGTCATTGATGATTTAATAAAGCAGAAGAAAATCAACGGAAAAGAGCTGAAAGGAAAAAATGAAAAATTTATTATCCAGCACGTCAAAAATCCGTTTAAAGGAGTTGAAGAAGCTATTGTAATTGCCGGAAGTGACAAACGCGGCACAATTTACGGCATTTATGAATTATCCAGACAAATAGGAGTTTCACCCTGGTATTACTGGGCAGATGTTCCGGTAAAGAAAAGTGAAACACTTTATTTTATAAAAGGAACGTACAGCGATGGAGAACCGGCTGTAAAATACAGAGGAATCTTTTTAAATGATGAAGCTCCGGCATTGAGCGGCTGGGCAAAAAAAACATTCGGCGGATTTAATAGTAAGTTCTACGAGAAAGTTTTCGAATTATTACTTCGTTTAAAGTCCAATTATATGTGGCCTGCCATGTGGGGAAATGCTTTTTATGATGATGACCCGTTAAGTGGACCTCTTGCTAATGAAATGGGAATTATAATGGGAACATCCCACCATGAACCAATGGCTTTGGCTCAAACAGACTGGCATCGTTATATCAAAAAAAACAATCTTCCTAATGTTTGGGATTATTCTAAAAACAAAACTGTTTTAGATGAATTCTGGAAAAGTGGTATTGTACGAAGTAAAAACTGGGAAAAACTAGTAACCATAGGAATGCGCGGAGACGGTGACGAAGCCATGAGCGAAGGAACTAATATAAGTCTGCTTGAAAATATAGTAAAAGAACAGCGCCGTATTATTTCGCAGGAAACCGGACAAAGTCCAGACAAAACGCCTCAGGTTTGGGCTTTATACAAAGAAGTTCAGGATTATTACGATCAGGGAATGCGTGTTCCGGATGATGTGATTTTATTATTCTGTGATGATAACTGGGGAAATGTCCGTAAACTTCCAGATTTAAGTAAACCCCTGCATAAGGGCGGTTACGGTATGTATTATCATTTTGATTACGTTGGAGGTCCAAGAAATTCAAAATGGATTAATATAAGTCCGATACAAAGAGTATGGGAACAAATGAATCTTAGTTATGAGCATGGTGTAGATAAAGTCTGGATTGTAAATGTGGGTGATCTTAAACCAATGGAATTTCCTATCAGCTTTTTTCTCGATATGGCATGGAACCCTAAGAAATTTAATCCGCAGAATTTATTTGAATTTACCGAAAAATGGGCTGCAGAGCAGTTTGGAGAAAAACATTCAAAAGAAATTGCCGGATTTTTAAATACGTATCCCAAATTCAATCGTCGTGTAACACCAGAAATGCTCGACAGTCAAACTTACAGTCTTGAAAATTACAATGAATTTCAAAATGTAGTAAACGATTATAAAAATCTGGCACTTGATGCTTACAGAGTTTATAATGATTTGCCGGAGGAATATAAAGATGCTTATTTCGAACTCGTTTTATATCCTATAGATGCCTGCAGTAATCTTTATGAAATGTATTTTGCACAAGCGTTGAATAAAAAATTATACAAACAGAAAGATATTGAGGCTAATTATTATGCCGATTTGGTGAAGACTAAGTTCGCGCGCGATTCTCTTCTTCAAAACAAATACAATACTGAAATTGCCAATGGAAAATGGCCTCACATGATGGATCAAATGCGCATTGGTTACAAAAACTGGTTTGATACTCCTAAAAATATTTTACCTGAAATACAATACATTACTGCCTCTGAAAAAACAGAACGAAAAGTATTTCTTGAAAAAGACGGTTATGTTTCTATAGAAGCTGCACATTTTTCTAAAGCAAACAATTCAAAAAGAATTCATTGGGAAACAATTCCTGATTTTGGAAAAACAAAAAGCGGTATTACGACATTACCTCAAAACCTTTATCCTGACACAAAGGAAAATATTTTTGTAGAATATGAAATTGATTTTACTTCGACCGGAACTTTTAATGTTGAATTATTACTAGCGCCTACACTTAATTTTAACAGCAACAAAGGGCTTCGTTATGAAGTTTCTTTTGATGATGAAAAACCGCAGCTTGTAAATTTTAACGGAAAATATCGCGGCGAACTCGGAAAATGGCAGGCAGAACACATGATCCATTCCCTTACGTCACACCAGATTTTAAAACCAGGCAGACATACACTGCGTTTTCGCGTACTGGATCCCGGAATTGTTCTTCAGAAGATTTTAATAAATACCGGCGGATTAAAACCGTCTTATCTGGGTGCGCCCGAAAGCGACAGGGTTTCACACGATTAGTTTTAATTCAATAAAAACATGGCAAATATCTTTGAGAAATATAATAAACTAGGATGTTTAATAGCAGTATGCATTACATTTTCAGCAGCAGCTCAAATGAAAACATTTCCGTTACAGGAAGTGAGATTAGGAGACGGACCTTTTAAAAAGGCACAAGATGTTGATCTTAAATATATGCTTGCCCTTAATACGGATAAACTTCTTGCGCCTTATTTAATTGATGCAGGTCTTCCGGTAAAGTCAGATCGTTACGGCAATTGGGAAAGTCTGGGTCTAGACGGTCATATTGCCGGACATTATTTATCGGCATTATCTATGATGTATGCTGCTACAGGAAATCCTGAGCTTAAAAGCAGATTAGATTACATGATTTCTGAATTAGCCAGATGTCAGGAAAAAAACGGAAATGGATATGTTGGCGGGATTCCGCAGGGAAAAGTTTTTTGGGACCGCATTCACAAAGGAGATATCGACGGAAGCAGTTTTGGATTAAACAATACCTGGGTTCCCATTTACAATATCCATAAACTTTTTGCAGGATTAAATGATGCTTATCAATACACAGGAAACCAGCAGGCAAAAGAAGTTTTAATAAAGCTGGGAGACTGGTTTATTGAAATGATAAAACCACTGAGTGACGATCAGATCCAGAAAATTTTAAAAACAGAACACGGAGGCATTAACGAGTCTTTTGCAGATTTATATCTTATTACGAAGGATAAAAAATATCTGGAAACAGCTCAAAAAATTTCCCAAAAGAGTTTTTTAGAATCTTTAATAAAGAAAGAAGATAAACTTACCGGACTTCATGCCAATACTCAAATTCCTAAAGTTATTGGTTTTGAAAAAATTGCCTCAATCTCCTCAGATAAAGAATGGTCAGAAGCAGTTACTTTTTTTTGGGATAATGTTACTCAAAAACGAAGCGTGGCTTTTGGCGGTAACAGTGTTTCAGAACATTTTAATCCTATCAATGATTTCAGCGGTATGCTTAAGTCAAATGAAGGACCGGAAACCTGTAATTCCTATAACATGGAACGTCTCAGCAAAGCCTTATTTCTGGAAAAACAAGAGATGAATTATCTCGATTTCTACGAACGCACGCTTTACAATCATATACTGTCAAGCCAGCATCCGGAAAAAGGAGGTTTTGTTTACTTTACACCCATTAGACCCAATCATTATCGGGTTTATTCACAGCCCGAAACCAGTATGTGGTGTTGTGTAGGATCTGGATTGGAGAATCATACAAAATATGGAGAATTAATTTACAGCCATTTTGATGAGGCAGTTTTTGTCAATCTCTTTATAGCATCAACCTTAAACTGGAAAGAAAAAGAAATTGTAATCGAACAGCGTACAAAATTTCCTTATGAAAACAGCACCGAAATTATTCTAAATCTCAAAAAGGCAAAAACTTTTGATTTAAATATCCGCCGTCCAAAATGGGCAGAAAACTTTAAAGTATTCATCAACGATAAAGAGCAGAAAACAGAATTAAAACCATCGGGTTATATCAGTCTTAAAAGAAAATGGAAATCAAAAGACCATGTACGTATTGAATTTGAAACGAAAACCCATTTAGAGCAATTGCCTGATGGTTCTAATTGGAGCGCTTTTGTAAACGGCCCAATTGTTTTAGCTGCCAAAACTTCTACAGAGGCATTAGACGGATTATTTGCAGATGACAGCCGTATGGGTCACGTCGCTTCGGGAAAATACATGCCAATGGATAAAGCTTATGCGCTTGTAGGCGAAAAAGCAAGTTATGTTTCCAGACTTAAAGAACTTGGCAATATGCGTTTTGCTTTGGACTCTTTAGAATTAGAACCTTTTTTTGAACTGCATGATGCACGTTATCAAATGTATTTCCAAACCTTTACTAAAGATGAATTTAAAGAAAAACAGGAAATACTGCGAGAACAGGAAATAAAAGAAATGACGCTTGAAGCGAATACCATAGATAAAATTAACTGCGGAGAACAACAGCCGGAAGTTGATCATTTGTATAGAGGAGAAAAAAGTAATTCAGGATATGATGACGGCCGATTTTGGAGAAATACGCAGTCTTATATTTCCTATCAAATGATAAACAAAGACAATTCAGGAAAGTTCCTTGATATAAGTATTTTGGATACAATCAGTCCCAATGATATTACTATAACGATCAACAGCAAACCAGCAGAAATAGTCTCTTTAGAAAATAAAAAAATCAGGCTCAATATTGCAAAACAAGACGTTATAGCAATTAAAATAACTGCTAAAGACGGAAAAGTAAGTCCTAAGTTTTACCAATTGCGAATCGTGAAAAATTAACGGGAAAGTTTAAAAGTTCAGAAAATAAAACCATGAAAGTACTCTATAACCTATTAGCGATTTTTTTAATTCTTACCGGATCTAATGCGCAGGATAAAAAAGCACAAAACCCTGTAATTTTTGCAGATGTTCCAGATTTATCCATTATCAGGATCGGCAGTGATTATTATATGAGCAGTACCACAATGCACATGAATCCGGGCGTTTCTATAATGAAATCAAAAGATTTAATTAACTGGAAAATAATTAACTATGCGTATGATACTTTAGGAAGCAGTGATGAACTAAATCTGGATAATGGCAAAAATACTTACGGACGAGGTTCATGGGCAAGTAATATCAGATTTCATAATAATATGTTTTATGTAACCACTTTTGCCCAGACTACCGGAAAGACGTATGTATATACCACAAAAGATATAGAAAAAGGGCCGTGGAAAGAAATTAGTTTTAGTCCCGCGTATCACGATCACAGTATTTTGTTTGATGACGATGACAGAGTTTATATGGTGTATGGAAATGGGAAACTTTTTATTAAAGAATTAAAATCAGATTTATCAGGAATAAAAGAAAACGGACTAGATCAGGTATTAATTGAAAATGCCAGCAGTCCGGCAGGAAATAACATTATGCTGGGAGCAGAAGGTTCTCAATTGTACAAGATAAACGGAAAGTATTATCTGTTTAACATTGTCTGGCCAAAAGACGGAATGCGCACAGTGCTTATTCACAGAGCCGATAAAATTACGGGACCGTGGGAAGGAAAGATTGGTTTACAGGATTTAGGTGTGGCACAAGGAGGTTTAATTGACACTCCAGACGGAAAATGGTTTTCGTACTTATTTAGAGATTATGGAGGCGTTGGCCGTATTCCATATTTTGTGCCTGTAAAATGGGTCGATGGGTGGCCTGTTTTGGGTGAAAATAATAAAGTGCCTCAATATCTTGATTTACCCGAAAGTAAAGGATTAATTCCGGGAATTGTGAATTCAGACGATTTCAGCCGAAAAAAGGAAGACAAAGTTCTGCCTTTAGTCTGGCAGTGGAACCATAATCCTGATAATTCGTTATGGTCTGTTCAGGAAAGAAAAGGATACTTACGATTAAAAACCGCTTCTATAACAAACACTTTAACTCAGGCAAAAAATACGCTTACACAAAGAACGTTTGGACCAGAATGTTCAGGAACGACACTTTTGGAAGTTTCTCAAATGAAAGAAGGTGATTTTGCCGGACTCACTTTATTTCAAAAAGATTTTGGTTTAGTCGGCGTAAAAGCAGAAAACGGATCAAAAAGAATTGTCATGATTGAAACAGTAAACGGCATTTCAAAAGAGATTCAAAGCGTTCCTTTTTCCGGAAATAAAATCTATTTCAAAGCTTCATGCAATTTTAAAGACAAAACAGATTTAGGACGCTTTTACTACAGCCTTAACGGAAAAGAATGGATGAGAATAGGAAATGAAATAAAACTGCCTTACACGCTTCCTCATTTTATGGGCTACAGATTTGGTCTTTTTAATTATGCAGAGAAAAGCTTAGGAGGTTATGTCGATTTTGATTACTTCCATCTTGAGAACAAAAATTAAATGATAAACGAACAGCAGCATCTTTAATTCAAAAGAAAAAACATGAAAAATAATTATCTGTATCTTTTAAGTTTACTATGCTTTTTCAATTTAAACGCACAGCAGTATCCTTATAAAGATCCGTCGCTTAGTTCTAAAAAACGTGCAGAAGATTTAATTTCCCGATTAACGCTCGAAGAAAAAGCAACTTTAATGTGCGATCAGAGTGATGCAATACCCCGATTAGGAATCAAAAAGTTTAACTGGTGGAGCGAGGCTTTGCATGGTTACGCCAATAACGATAATGTTACTGTTTTTCCTGAACCAATAGGTATGGCGGCATCGTTTGACGATCAATTGGTTTTTCGTGTATTTGATGCCGTTTCAGATGAAGGCCGTGCAAAATACAACCAATGGATACAAAACGGAAATGAAAACAAACGTTTTTTAAGCCTTTCGGTCTGGACGCCCAATGTAAATATCTTTAGAGACCCACGCTGGGGACGTGGACAGGAAACCTATGGTGAAGATCCTTATCTGACTTCCAGAATGGGAGTTTCGGTTGTAAAAGGACTTCAGGGACCAGCAGATGCAAAATACAGAAAGCTCTTGGCCTGCGCTAAACATTTTGCCGTTCATTCAGGACCTGAATGGAGCAGACATGAATTGAATCTCAATAATGTAAAGCCGCGTGAACTATACGAAACCTATCTGCCTGCATTTAAGGCATTAGTACAGGAAGCCGATGTAAGACAGGTAATGTGTGCCTATCAGCGATTAGACGATGAACCGTGCTGCAGCAACACCCGATTATTACAGCGTATTCTTCGCGATGAATGGGGATTTCAATATCTGGTAGTTTCAGACTGCGGTGCTGTTACTGATTTTTATACCACACATAAGGTTTCATCAGATGAGGTTCATGCCGCATCAAAAGCTGTATTGGCAGGAACTGATGTAGAATGTGTATGGGATAAATATCCGTTTAAAAAACTTCCGGAAGCCGTTGAGAAAGATTTAATCAAGGAAGAAGAAATTAATAAAAGTCTGCTTCGTGTTTTAATAGGCCGTTTTGATTTGGGCGAAATGGACGATGACTCGATTGTACCTTGGGCTCAAATTCCGGCAAGTGTGCTGAATAGTAAAGAACATCAGCAATTGGCTTTAGAAATGGCTCAAAAGTCAATGACACTTTTACAGAATAAAAATAATATACTGCCTTTAAATAAAAACGTAAATAAAATGGCAGTTATAGGTCCAAATGCTGATAACGAACCTATGTTATGGGGAAATTATAACGGAACTCCCAATAAAACCATTACCATTAAAAAAGGAATTGAGGGGAAACTGGCTGCAAATAAAGTCCTGTATGATAAATCTTGTGATTTAGTTGAAGACAAAGTAACAGAGACGTATTTTGATCAAATTTCTTTTGAAGGAAAAAAAGGAATGAAAGCAGTTTATTGGAATAACGCTGATAGAGAAGGAAACAGTGTTATTTCGCAGCAAATATTAAATCCTATAAAAATGACCACAGCAGGTCAGCATGAATTTGCTTCAGGAGTTAAACTAGAAGGATTCTCTGCAAAATATGAAGCCGAATTTACAGCAAAAGAAACTGAAAACCTTGTTTTTAAAACCGGAGCGACAGGCGCTTTTGAATTGTTAGTTAATGGTAAATCGATCGCAAAGTATACCAATTGGCGTACTGTTCCGGGAAAAATCCCGTTTCCGGTTGAAGCAGGCAAGAAATATAAAATCGAAATTCTTTTTGCACAATCCAATGATTGGCAGGCTAATTTAGAATTTGATTTTGGAAAAGAGTTTGATATCGACTTCAAAGCCTTGATTCAAAAATTAAAAGGCATTGACACCGTAATTTTTGCGGGTGGACTTTCGACTTTATTAGAAGGAGAAGAAATGCCTGTTTCTTTTCCCGGTTTTAAAGGAGGCGACAGAACTAATATTGAACTTCCTGCTGTGCAGAGAAAATGCTTAAAAGAACTTAAAGCAGCAGGTAAAAAAGTAATTTTTGTAAACTGTTCTGGATCTGCTATTGCTTTAACACCAGAAACAGAAAGCTGTGATGCTATTCTGCAGGCGTGGTATCCGGGAGAATCAGGAGGACAGGCTGTCGCCGATGTACTTTTTGGAGATTATAACCCTGCGGGGAAACTGCCAGTTTCATTTTATAAAAACTCAGATAAATTAGGCGACTTCGAAGATTATTCGCTTAAAGGGCGTACCTATCGTTATACCACAGATGTTTTGTTTCCTTTTGGTTTTGGCTTAAGCTATTCTAAATTCGATATTCAGGCAGGGAATCTAAGTAAAAGCAAAATAAAACCGAATGAAGATACACAGCTGAAATTTTCAATAAAAAACAGCAGTAAGCGCAGCGGAACAGAGATTATTCAGGTGTATGTCCGAAAATTAAATGATACAGAAGGTCCGTTGAAAACATTAAAAGCTTTTAAACGAATTGAGCTAAAGGCAGGCGAAAAACAAAATGTTACAATCGATTTACCCGCATCTTCATTTGAGTTTTATGATGCTAAAACCAGAGGAATGAATATAGCTTCCGGCGAATACGAAGTGTATTATGGAAACAGTTCGGATACTAAAGATTTAAAAACAGCCAAAGTGCTTATTCAGTAAATAAAAGACCGCCTCTTAAATTTCTTTATCAAATAAAAAAGTAATTAATCTACAGCGAATTATGAGTTTTAAATATGTTTTATGTTTATGTCTGTTTAGTTTTTTAAGCCTAAATGCACAATCAGTTATAAAAAGCCCCGATGGAAAACTTAAAGTTTCTCTTTTTGTTTCTAACGGTCAGCCTTTTTATAGTATTTCTTATAATGAAAAAACGTTTTTAGAAAAGTCGCCGCTTGGTCTTAAAACCAATATTGAAGATTTTACAAGCGGATTAGCATTAAAAACAAATCCGGTTCAAAATAAAATTAACGAAAACTACCAGCTTCCTAATATAAAAAACAGCAATGTTCATTATGAAGCCAATGAAGCTGTTTTATCTTTTACTAAAGAAAATAAAGCAGCGATTGACATTATATTTAGAGTGAGCAATAACAATGCGGCTTTTAAATATAAAGTATATCCGCAAAAGGAAAGCCGTTCCTGCGTGGTAGAGGCAGAAGCTTCAGGTTTTCTTCTGCCGGAAGGCACAACAACATTTCTTTGTCCGCAGAGTAAACCCATGACCGGATTTGCCAGAACTATGCCCAGCTATGAAACCTCATATACATTAGACGAACCTATAGGAAAAAACGGTATTGGTGAAGGATATACATTTCCTTGTCTTTTTAAAGTGAATAATAACGGATGGGTTTTACTATCTGAAACTGGTGTAGACAGCGGTTATTGCGCCAGCAGATTAATAGGGCACGAAAAAGGATTGTACAGTATTGGTTTTCCAATGACAGGAGAAAATAACGGAAGCGGAACAACAGCTCCCGGTATACCGCTTATTGGCGAAACGCCGTGGAGAACTATTACTGTGGGCGAAACTCTGAATCCTATTGTAGAAACTACAATTCCTTTTGATTTAGTGAAACCAAAATATGAAGCTTCAAAAGAATATAAATATACCAAAGGTTCGTGGAGCTGGATAATGAAAATGGATAACAATACTACGTTTCCGGTGCAGAAACAATATATAGATTTCAGTGCCAGCATGGGATATGAGACCATTTTAGTTGATGCACTTTGGGACACTCAGATAGGAAAAGATAAAATCGCCGAACTGGCACAATATGGAGTCGAAAAAGGTGTAGGCTTGTATTTATGGTACAATTCAAATGGATATTGGAACGATGCGCCTCAAGGACCAAGAGGAATGATGGATAACAGTATCATTCGCCGTAAGGAAATGGCGTGGTTAAAAGAAATTGGTATAAAAGGTATCAAAGTAGATTTTTTTGGAGGCGACAAACAAGTGACCATGAAACTGTATGAAGATATTTTGAATGATGCTAACGATTTTGGAATAATGGTTATTTTTCACGGCTGTACATTACCAAGAGGCTGGGAGCGTATGTATCCTAATTATGCTTCAAGTGAAGCGGTGTTAGCGAGTGAAAATCTGCATTTTGGACAAGCAAGCTGTGACAAAGAAGCGATGAACGCGTCGATACATCCATTTATTAGAAATACAGTAGGAAGTATGGATTTTGGCGGAAGCGCTCTAAACAAATTTTACAATAGTGACAATACTCCCAATAAAGGTTCAAAACGAATTACTTCAGATGTGTTTGCCTTGGCGACGGCCGTACTTTTTCAAAGCGGTGTACAGCATTTTGCACTGGCACCAAATAATTTAACTGATGCTCCGGATTGGGCAGTAAAGTTCATGAAAGAAGTTCCCACGACTTGGGACGAAGTTCGTTTTTTAGATGGATATCCGGGTAAATATGTTATTCTGGCCCGCAGAAAAGGAACAAAGTGGTACATCGCAGGAGTTAATGCTCAAAAGGAAACCTTAAGCGTGAAATTAAAACTTCCAATGATGGTTTCTGATGCATCATTAACCTGTTATTTTGATGATGAAAAACTAAACGGAAAAGTAAAAACAGTACATCTTAAAAAGAACAAGGAAATAGAAATAAAAATTCCAGCCAACGGTGGAATACTAATAGTGAACTAAATTATAGAAAGAACATCTTCTGATATAATCAACCCAATATTGTGTTTTTATAAAATCAGCCATATATAGATTTTAATTTAAAAATCATTTTAAAATGTTTTCAAAGAAATGTTTTGCTGCTTTGTTTTTTATTATCAATAGTTTGTTTTCTCAAAATACATTTGAAAACTATCGATTTCGTCTGGTAGATAATACGACTTCAAAAAGCGGTATATATACCATTGCGAGGGATCAGTTTGGCATTATGTGGATGGGAACAAACGGTGCAGGATTGTATAAATATGACGGAATCAATTATATTGGTTATGAACAAGACTCCAAGCGAAATAATTCTATCAACAGCAATTTAATTTATACGGTTTATGTAGACAGGCAGAATCATTTGTGGGTGGGTACTGATGAAGGTTTATGCATATACAATCGCAATTTAGATACTTTTGAAAACATTGATCTTCGAAAAAAAGAAGACAAAGAAACTGTAGTTTCTGTAAAAAGTATCATAGAAGATAATAATAGCAACATTTTTTTAGGAACATTTAGTAATGGTCTGCTCAGATTAGATACTAAAACACATGAAATTACAAGGTTTAAACTTGATACTCCAAATGTTTCAAATTATTTAATCAATTCTTTAGTAAAAGATAAAAAAGGCACTATTTATTTAGGTACTAATTCTGGACTAAAAGTAGTAGATCCTGTAAAAAATGAGGTCAAAAAAGTAATCCTTCCTAAAGACAATGATTTAATCTCAGGATCAATTGTATCTATGTTTTTTGACAGCAGTCAAAACCTATGGATTGGCAACGGATACAAAGGACTGGTAAAAGCCAATTTATATGCTGCGGTAAAACAAGCTGTCTCTTTTCCAATTACCAAAAAAAGAATCATGTGCATTCGCGAAGCAGATGATCACACCATTCTTTGTGCTACCGAAAATGACGGTTTAATTATTGTAGATGAACAGGGTGCTGTTCAAAAAAAATATGTAAACAGCAAATACAATAATCGCAGTCTGGGATCTAATTCTGTATGGTCTTTACTTGTAGACAAAGAAAAAAGAATCTGGCTGGGGTATTATAATAAAGGGTTGGGAGTTTTTGACCGGATAAACAGTAAGGTAAACGGAATAGAAAGTCTTCCCGGAAACCCGCAGTCGCTTCAAACCAATTGTGTTACCGGTATTGCCAAAGATCATCTGGGCCAGTTATGGATTTCTATGGAAGGGGGAGGCGTAGATATTTACAACCCCGAAACCAAAAACTTTAAACATATTACAAAATCAGACACCCGTTTTTATTCGGGATTAACAAATGACAATATCACAAAAGTTTTTATTGATCAAAAACAAAATATTTGGCTTGCCAGCTGGAACGAAGGAATCTTTTTTCTAAAAAAAGGAAGCAGTACTTTTATTAATTACAACACAAAAAATACTCCAGATCTAACCTCTGATAATATAATGAGTATTGCCGAAGATTCCAGAGGTGTAATATGGATTGGAACTTTTTCAAAAGGACTTCATTATTATACACCAGCTGACGGTAGTTTTCATCATTGCAATCAGAAATCTTTTTATGCAATTGGATTAGCAAATGCAGACATTCGGAAAGTCATGGTCGATTCTGATGATGAAGTCTGGGTTGGGTCTACAACCGGCTTATATAAAGTGAGCACTACCAATTTTATAACTTTTTCAGTAATGTCCCTAAGAGATAAAATGTCTGCAAAGCTTAAAAATCGCAAAAGCACCCATACTATCAATACTTTGTATCAAACTAAAAATAAAGAAATCTGGATTGGAACCGATGGTGCGGGATTGTTTACCTACAATAAAAAAAAGGAGGATCTAAAATGGTATATAGATTTTAACGGCCTTCAGGAAAAATCAATAGCCTCTATTGTAGAATCTAATGATGGTGCGATATGGTTAAGCGGCAAAAAGGGAATCAGCAGGCTGGACTTAAAGAGCAAAACAACAGTAAATTATTCTACCTATGATGGTTTACTGGGGAATGATTTTAACAACAATTCGGTATTAAAAGATGAAAACGGGATTCTTTATTTTGGAGGTTATGAAGGCTTAAATTATTTTGATCCTTCAAATTTAAAAAAAAGCCGAAAACAGCTTCCAATTTATTTCACAGACCTGAAGCTATTTAATAAATCTGTAAAACCGCTGGAAAAAAACTCACCGCTTATAAAAGTAATATCAGAAACAAAAAAGATAATCCTTAAACATGATCAATCTGTTTTTACGATCGATTTTATTGGTATAAATTATTCTTTTCCCGCCAGAACAGAGTTTGCTTATTACTTAGAAGGTTTTGAAGATTCCTGGAACTATGTAGGCAGTAAACGCTCAGCAACCTACACAAATCTTGCACCCGGAAAATATATTTTTAAAGTTAAAGCTTCAGAAAAAAACGGAGTCTGGAGCCAAAAACCTTTAGAATTAAAAATTGAAATCCTGCCGCCCTGGTGGAAAACATCATTTGCCTATTTATTCTATTCTTTATTAGTATTAGCAGCAATTCATTTTGGCAATCAATATTATCAAAACAGGTTTAAACAAAAACAATTAATACAATTTGAAAAGAAAAAAGCAGCTCAAATTGAAAAATTAAATGATAAAAAGTTACAGTTCTTTACCAATATTTCACACGAGTTTAGAACACCGCTTACTTTAATTTTAAATCCCTTAGCCGATTTAATTAAAAATAACAGCACAGAACTTTCAAACGGTGTTTTGAATAAGCTGCAGACTATTCAAAAAAGTTCAGACAGACTTTCAAGATTAATCAACGAGTTGATGGATTTTAATCAGCTGCAGTTTAATAAAATGCCGCTTAAAGTACAGCAGTTAGAAGTAGTGGGTTTTACAAAAGACATTGTAAGTTATTTTGATGAAGAAGCCCTGAGCCGTGGTATTGACCTTAAATTTGAATCGGACAAGAAAACATTAAAAGACTGGGTCGATCCTAAAATGTTCGAGAAAATTATTTTTAATGTAATATCAAATGCTTTTAAGGTTACTCCCGATAATGGAAGAATAACGGTAAAATTAGTAATGAATCAGGAATTGGTTTATTTTCCGTCATTGACTCCTGCTTACACAAATCCTTCTTTTTCAGTTATTGTTGAAGATACCGGCGCAGGATTGGACAAAAAAGATATTAAACGAATTTTTGATCGTTTCTATCAGGTAAATAATTTGAATAAAGCCTATTACGGAAGTACAGGAATAGGTCTGGAAGTAGTTCGCGGTTTTGTTGAACTCCACAAAGGAATTATTGAAGTCGAAAGTGTATTAGGAGCCGGGACCATTTTTAAATTAATATTTCCCACAGGAAAAGACTTTTTTAGTGAAAATGAAATACTGCATGAAGAATTAAAAAAGGAGAAAAAAATAAGTTTCACGCCCATAGTTGAAAAAGAAGAAATTCAATTACCAGAAGATCAGGAAAAACAAGACCGGGTGTATACTATTTTGATTGTTGAAGATAACACAGAACTTAGAAATTATCTAAAAAACGAACTTAAAAAAGAATATAAAGTATTGACTGCCGAAAATGGTCAGATTGGTTTAGAAACTGCTTTACAAAAACTGCCCGATTTGATTTTGACCGATGTAATTATGCCGGTAATGAATGGTTTAGAGTTGTGCAAAAGCATTAAAGCAGATTTAAAAACAAGCCATATTCCGTTAATGATGCTTTCGGCAAAAGCATTAATAAAAGATAAACTCGAAGGAATAGATTCTGGTGCAGATATGTATCTGAGTAAGCCATTTGACATGGATATTTTAAGATCCAGTCTGATACAGTTGCTAAAAAGCAGGCAGATTATGTTTAATAAATTCTACAACGGCATTACACCAAAGGCAAAAGAAAAAACAACCACGCTGGATAATGAATTTATAAAAACGGTGCTGCATTATATCAATGAAAATATTAACGAATATGAACTCAGCGTTGAGGTTCTGGCATCGAAGGTATTTTTAAGCCGAAGCCAGTTGTACCGAAAAATTAAAACACTTACAGGAGTTTCAGTAAATGAGTTTATACGCAATGTACGCTTAGAAAAAGCAAGAGAATTAATAGAACTGGGCAATGATAATATAACCGAGATTAGTATTAAAGTTGGTTTTAGTTCTCCTTCATATTTTACAAAATGTTATAAAGAAAAATACGGACAACTGCCTACTCATAATAAATAGTCAGTTTCTTTTTTAATTATTCCTAAAGACGGTTTTATACCGTCTTTTTTTCGCTCCAATAACAGATTTCTTTTTGGTATATGAAGGTTTTAATTGTTGAAAATCAGAATGATTAACGTCAGATTTCTTTTGAAGTAATTATCGAATAATTGCAATCAGCATCTTTTTTTATTTCATGCATAAAAAAAGAAACACATTATTATTAAAATCCTATTTCTGTTTTTTTTTAGTAAATGGCTTAATATCCGTTAATTAGGCGGTTTCTGTAGTTTTCATGCTACAAAATTGATAGTTTTTGCATCATTTTTAATAGGCAAAATTTAGGTTAAGCTTATATTTTTGGATTGTAAGAAAACTAAAACAACCCATAAAACAAGTATTAACAATTTTAAAAATTACAGTATGAAATGAACACTAACTTATTTATTGAATCCTTATTTGAATAAAAATTAGAAGAGGAGCAACAGCTTTTCAATTTTATAAGTAAGCCTGCAATAAATAAAAAAACTTTACAACCGAATAACTATTTAAACTAATCAAAAAACCAATTGAAATGATGTTAAAATTAAAATTTGCAATAATTACATTGCTAATAATCAGCAGTCATACTATAATGGCACAGTCTAAGACTATACATGGGGTGATTACAGATCCTTCGGGGTTTCCTCTCCCGGGTGCCGGTGTTAATGTAGAAGGTTCAAAAAACAGCACCTCTACAGATTTTGACGGAAAGTATACTTTAAAAGATGTTAACCCTACTGATAAAATTACCTTTTCGTTTGTAGGTTTGATTTCTCAAACAATTACAGTAGGAACAAGAAGCAATATTGATGTCACACTGGCATTATCCACACAAAATTTAAATGAAGTTATAGTAGGATACGGAACGCAAAAAAAAGCTAAAGTAACCGGAGCAATCTCTACAGTAGGCTCAAAAGATATTGCTGCAGTGCCCATTACAAATGCAGAATCGGCTTTACAGGGAAGAGCTGCCGGTGTTACTGTTGTAAATGGCGCACCGGGTTCTAATCCTACCGTTACCATTCGTGGTTTGGCTACTATGGGAAATAGCGCTCCTTTATACGTTATTGACGGAGTTTTGACAGGAAACCTTTCGGGACTGAGTCCTAATGATATCGAATCGATGTCTGTTTTAAAAGATGCTTCAACAACGGCTTTATACGGTTCAAAAGCTTTTAATGGAGTAATTATGGTAACCACAAAAAAAGGAAAAAAAGGACCAGGTCAGCTCACTTTTAGCACTTATGCCGGTTTTCAAACTATTACCAAAAGATATGATGTATTAAATACACAGCAATACCTGCAGTATGCTAAAGATCTGGGAAGTGATTTAACAGCAAGAGCAGCTGAATTTGGAAACATTAATACCAACTGGCAGGACCAGATTTTTCAAAGCGGTTTAATGCAGGATTATAATTTAAGTTTTTCAAATGGTACCGAAACTTCTACAGCCCGTTATTCTGCCGAATATTTAAAGCAGGAAGGAGCCGTTATTAATACAGGTTTTGAACGTTATTCTTTTAGAGCCAACAATACACAGGATATCGGCAGACTTAAAGTAGGAAGTAATATCGGAATATCTTTCAGTACAATCAATCCGGAACGCAGCTCAGGAGGAAGAACATTACTTGAACATGCAATAAAAATGGCGCCTTATTTACCGGTTTACAACGATGCTAGTTTAGGAGGTTATCAGGGACCAAGTGCTATTGACGGCAATGATGCAGAAAATCCTGTTCGTGTAGCAAATTTAGGCTATCAAAAAATAAACAATCTCTCAATAATAGGAAATATCTACGCTGAATTAGAGATTTTAAAAGGTTTAAAATTTAAATCACAAGTTTCATTGGATTACTATACAGGTAAAGATCATACATTCGTACCCAGCTACGCTGATGGTTCTTACCACAGACAGGCGTTTTCTACAACAAATGAAACCAACTCGCAAGGACAGACTATTGTTTACGATAACAGTTTAACATACAAGACTACTTTTGCTGCAAAACACAATTTAGAACTCTTAGGTGTTATAACTAAAATTGACGGAAAGTCACAAAATCTGGTAGCAGGAAGCCGTTACAATATTTCAGACGAAATTGATCAGCTGCGATATAATGAAGGAAATTTAAGTTCTGCAAATTACGTAGAAAAGAACATTGGATATATTGCCCGTATCAATTATGATTATGATGATAAATACCTGCTGGCTGTTTCCGGACGCCGTGATGCTTCTTCTCGTTTTGGAGCTAATAACCGCTGGGGAAATTTCTATTCAATAGCGGCAGGATGGAATATAGCCAAAGAAAGTTTTATGGAAAATTCTATTTTCAGCACTTTAAAACTTAGAGCAAGTACAGGAACAACCGGAAATGACAGAATAGACAATTACCAATACGCAGCTACATTGCTTGCTGATTATAATTACCCAATTGCAGGCGGAAATGCACCGGGAGTATCTCTTGGAGTTGCTTCAAATCCTGATTTGAAATGGGAGTCTAAAAAGGATAGAAACATAGGTGTAGATTTTGGTTTGTTTGACGATCAATTTACAGGATCTTTTGAATATTTTAATAATAAAAGCAGTGACATCCTTTTTGCAGTTCCTTTAGCAGCTTCTGTTGGATCTGCCGGAGGCGGAACTCAAATTCAAAATATTGCCGATGTAAAAGTATCCGGATATGAAATCAGTTTAAGTTACAATGACAGAAAAGGAGATTTTACATGGTCTGCTACTGCGAATTTAGGAACAAGTAAAAATGAAGTAACAAGTTTAGCACCGGGAGTTACAAGTGTATTGGGAGGTCCAACTGCAAGAGCAGGTCTAGAGAATTTTTCAAGACTTGAAGTAGGCCAGCCGTTGTTTTACTTTTATGGTTACCAGACAAATGGAATTTATCAAAACCAGGCAGAAGTAGATGCTGTTTTTGGACCGGGGCAGACAAATATACAGCCGGGTGATATTAAAATTGTGGATCGTGACGGTAATAAAGTTATCAATTCAAACGACAAAACCAATATTGGAAATCCATATCCTGATTTTACATATGGTTTAAATATTACAGCAGCTTATAAAAAGTTTGATTTTAACTGTTTCATTACAGGAGTTCAGGGGAATGATATTTACAATGCCAACACTTTTGACTTAAAAGGAATGAATCGTTTGTTTAATGCCAGTACTGATGTTTTAGACAGAGCAATAGTTGCGAATGGAGTCGTTACAAATCCATCGGCAACTCTGCCTAGAGCGCAGGGAGCAGATATTAACTGGTCTTCAGCAAACCAGCGCTATATTGAAGATGGTTCTTATACGAGATTAAAAAATATCACATTAGGATATACCTTATCAGGAGAAACATTTGATAATCATTTTTCAAATATAAGATTCTATGTAAGCGGTCAAAACCTTATTACTATTACGAAGTATACAGGGTTAGATCCTGAAATTGCACGTGCAGATGGAAACGCAAATTCTGCAGGTATCGACTTAGGAAGATATCCACAGCCTAAATCAGTAATTTTTGGACTTGATGTTAAATTTTAATTTATAAGATGATGAAAAAAATAAAATATATAGTTGCAGCATTGTTGGGAGTTTTTGCAATGCAGTCATGCGACACTGCGGAATTAGAATTAAAAAATCCAAATACGCTTTCGCCCGACACTTTCTTTAAAACTGCAGCGCAGGTAGAATCTTCTGTAAATGCTGCGTATGCAAATTTGCAGACTAGAGGACTTTATGCCCGAAACCTTGCTTTTGCAATGGATCTTATGGGGCAGGATGCAGCAGGAAATCCGCAGTTAGAAGGTAATAAAAAACCTTTTCAGGATTTTTCTTTTAATGCCGGAAATGATATTATTCAGTACTATTGGGAATCTTGCTTTTTGGGAATTTCCAGAGCTAATTTTGTACTGGATAATGCAGATAAGATTAATGCTCTGCCAGATTCAGTTTTATCACAAGAGAGAAAAAATAAATTTTTAGGAGAAGCACATTTTTTAAGAGCTTATTATTATTTCCTTTTAGTAAATCGTTTTGGGGATTTACCAATTTATAAAACCGGAACTATTGTAGGCGCGGCAAGAAGCCCTAAAGCAGAAGTTTATAATTTGATTAGAGCAGATTTTGAATTTGCTTCTCAAAACCTTCTTTCTAAGAGCGGTGAACAAGCAGGAAGAGCCACAAAAGAAGCCGCTTATGCTTATCTGGGTAAAGTATTACTTTATGAAAAAAAATACGATCTGGCTTTAGCCGCTTTAAACAATGTTACAGGATTCAGCCTTGAAGATAAAGGCAGTTTTTACAACAACTTCATGGAAGAAACAGAACATGGAAAAGAATCTGTTTTTGAAATTGAATTTAATGAAAACAACGGAACTGGCAACAAATGGGATGATGCAGGAAATAGCGGCGGAACCGGTTTTGCCGAGTCAACTCTTAGAGGACAGGAATACGGTAATTTGAGCTGGTTTAATGTGTATCCGCCAGATGCGCTGCTGGATTCTTATGAGGCTGGGGATTTACGTTTTGATGATACTTTTTATGTTCCGGGTTCAAAATATTTAAAAGGAACCCTAACTATGACAGCGCAAAATTTTAATACATCTGCAGGACTTAGAAGAGCAGGCTGGAAAAAATACCAGAATTATTATAAAAAAGAGGATGAAGCCACACAATCGAGTATCAACTTCAAAGTTATGCGTTATTCAGATGTACTGCTTATGAAAGCAGAATGTGAAAACCAAAGAGACGGAGGTTCACAAACTGCCGCCATTGCCTATATCACACAAGTAAGAGATCGTGCAGGTTTAACAACTGCCATTGCTCCAACAAAAGAGGCTGTTTTTGCAGCAATTGTGCATGAACGTAAAGTAGAATTTGCAGGAGAGCAAAGCCGTTTTGATGATATTATCAGATGGGGCATTGCGAGTACAGAATTAGCAGGAACAGGTTTTCAGGCTGGTAAAAATGAATTATGGCCAATTCCAAACAGAGAAACATCTTCTAATCCAAATATAAAACCAAGCGATAACAATCCTGGTTATTAATGATTAAATTATGTTAGATTGAGTTAAGTAAGTTAGTATTTAGGTAAACAGCGCATTTTAATGCGCTGTTTATTTTTTTAGTAAGGATGGGGAAAGTTAAAAGTCGAAAGTCTGCAATCTACAATCTGCAATCTAAAATCTAAATTTCCTCATGATTATCGTCTTTCTTTCAAATCAGTTTCAATTTGAATTTCCATTTTTTTATCTATTACATAAAAGCATAATAGAACAGCGCTAATAATAAATATAAAGCCCGGATAAATACTTATTGAAAGTTTAATTCCTTCTACCGCTGCTGGCACCTGATTAACCTCTTCGGCTACATAACCATATTTAGAAAGAAAAGCCGCGCCTAACGCACTGCCAATACTAATGCCAATTTTTAATCCAAATATCATGGCCGAAAAAATGACAGCGGTCGCTCTTCGGTTGTTTTTCCATTCACTGTAATCAGCTACATCAGCAATCATTGCCCATAAAAGCGGGATAGTCACTCCATAAATAAATCCATGAAGTAATTGAGTCAAAAATACCATAGCAACAGCTGATCTGCTGTAGAAATTAAATGCCAGCAGACTTAACGCAGATAAAAAAATGAAAGTAATATAAACGTTTCTTTTGCCAAAAGCATCAGCAAGAGGTTTTGAAAACATAATTCCGAAAATCATAAAAATAATTCCTCCGGCATTAAAAAGGCTGAATGCAGATGTCGGTGCATCCTTCGGCCAGTGAAAATCTATAAAACCCATTGCCGTTAAAGAATGATTCAAATGTTCGATAAATGCTGTAAAGCCAATATCATGTAAAAAAACAATTTGGGCATCCGGATCTAAATAATATTTAAAGTAAAAAACATACATACCGCCTTTTAAAGATAAAGTGATAAATACCAGAATAGTAACCAATAACATAACCAGCCACGGACCGTTTTTAGATAAATCTATAAAATCCTGCTTAACGGTAGATTCCTGATTTTTTGCCGGAATGATTCTTTCTTTGGTAGTAAAAAAAGTAACCAGAAAACAAATCACTCCAATAACAGCAAATAGTATCATGGCATTTTTAAAACCAACAGCTTTATCGCCATTTCCTAAAATTAAAACAAAAGGCAGTAAAAGTGACTGAACTATAAATTGGGCGATCATTACAGCAACAAAACGATAGGAGGAAAGACTGTTTCGTTCTTTCATGTCGCCTGTCAAAACACCGCTTAAAGCTACATAAGGTAAATTGTTTGCAGAGTAAATTAATACAAGGAAGAAATAAGTCAGCAGGGCATAGGTTATCTTTCCAGATATTCCAAAATCCGGACTTAAAAAAGAAAGAACAGCAGCAATTCCAAAAGGTAAAGAAGTCCATAAAATCCAGGGTCTGAATTTCCCCCAGCGCGTTTGAGTACGATCTGCGATAACTCCCATAATGATATTAAAAAAAGCACCAATAAAACCGCCCGTAAAAATAATTACACTAGCTGTCCCGGCAGGAATTTTATATACATCTGTGTAAAAGAAAGCCAAAAATGTAAGCAGAGTCTGAAAGATCAAATTCGCTGCAAAATCACCTAAACCGTAACCTATTTTTTCCAGTACAGAAAGTTTCTTCAATGTAGTATTCATAAATATATCAAGTGCTTTTTTATTGGCTTTTATTTTACCATTTTAATTGCTTTAAAGTGTTTTTTATCAAATGAATAAACACTTTATCTCATTCCTTATATAGAGAACGCTATTGTAAAAATAGCCTGAAAGTTGAAATAAGTGTATCATTTTTGAAGCCTATAATAACATTTTTGAAGCATGAGTTTGTTTCAGTAAAACTATCGAATATAAATGCTTGTTTTTGTTTGAGAAATTGAAAAATATAATTTTTAAAACTCAAACTTTTATTTGAATAAAATGAAAATTCTTTTTTCAATATTCAAAAATTTAAATATAATTACACAACCAGTTGTTTTTATTTGGTTTTTATTTATTTTGATATGGACTTTTAAATTGTATTGTGTTGATAAATAGTTGTTAATATGTGTTTTTTGATCATTTATATTTTTTGCGAGTTCTTTAATAAAAACAATAAAACTCATTTTAATCATTATTTTTAAATGGCAAATTATTCATGTTGTTGCGTATTATTTGTTTTTTGTTCTTTAATAATGAATATATGTTTTTTAAATTAGATATTTTTTGAATAATTAGCATAAAATTAAATTACAATCGGTTGCGTATTCATTGTTTTTGATTATATTTGTTATAAATATACTTATAAATAAAGCTGAGAACCTGAACGCAATACAATAGCTTTATTATAGAGTTGAGTTATGTTAGTTAGTTTTTCAAAAAGTCGAAAGTTTAAGCGCTTTCGGCTTTTTTTAGGATAAAAGAAAATCAAAAACCAAAAAATATGACAGTACATTATAATATTACAAATGGATATCTGAGTAAAATACGTCTTCTGCTATTGATTTTTGCTTTGATTGTTCCGGGATTAGTTATTAGCCAGAATAAAAAGAAAACAGATAGAGAACTTAAAAGGCCTCAATACCGTAATCTTTTTAAGGAAGCAGGTTACAGCCAGAATGATATTGATAAGAAATTAACCAAAGCGTATTATGATATTTTTGAAGGACCGGATAAAGTTTATTTTGAAGAAGGAGATTCTTTAGGATATGTCTCTGATGTTAAAAACAAAGATGCCCGTACTGAAGGCATGTCCTACGGAATGATGGTTGCCGTTCAATTCAATAAAAAGAATGTTTTTGATCGTCTCTGGCGATGGTCGGTAAAATATATGCAGCATCAGGACGGACCAAGAGAAGGATACTTTGCATGGAGCGTCAATCCGCAGACGAAAAAACAGAATTCTGCCGGTTCTGCTTCAGACGGCGAATTGTATTATATAACCAGTCTGCTTTTTGCTTCTAATAAATGGGGCAATGATACAGGAATTAATTACTATAAAGAAGCCAGAAGAATTTTAGATGCGATGTGGAAAAAAGACGGCACCGGAAATATCTATAATATTATAAATACGGAACACAAACAGATTTCCTTTGTACCGGAAGGCGGCGGTTACAACTGGACAGATCCTTCTTATCATGTTCCTGCTTTTTACGAAATATGGGCATTGTACGCCAAAGACGGTCACGAACAGTTTTATAAAGAATGTGCCGAAGTTTCTCGTAAATTTTTGCACAAAGCCTGTCATCCTGTAACAGGTCTGACTTCAGATTATACTGAGTTTAGCGGCGAACCGCATCCAACTCCGTGGCTTCCTCCCGGATTTCGTTATGATTCGTGGCGCGTTCCTATGAACATCGCAATGGATTATACCTGGTATGGAAAAGACAAAGAATGGCAGGAAGATTATGCGAAGCGATTTCAAAATTTCCTGAGGTCAAAAGGATTAGAAACTTATGAAGATCAGTTTAACCTGGATGGTTCTACTCCAGAATTTATTCTTCAGGCAGGTCCGGTTAAAAAGCTGAGACATTCAATTGGTTTAGTAGGAACAGCTGCCACAGCATCATTAGTAAATAAAGATAAAGCAAGTATAGATTTTGTTCATGCGGTTTGGAATGCGAAATTAGAACCTTATGAAGACGGTTACTTTGATCCGTATTATGATGGATTAATTTACCTTTTTAGTTTAATGCATCTGAGCGGAAATTACCAAATTATAGTCCCAAAAGGTTAACTGCTTTTTTATTGGGAAGCAAGTTTTACACGCACAAATCTGGCTTAATCGTTTATAAAATAGGCAGACTTTTCAGCTTCTAATTTCTGTTTTTCTGCATCAATTTTTTCATAATAACGTAAAATACAACATCTATGCTATTAACTGCCTCAAATGTAGTATTCTGTTGTATTATATAGAGTTATTTTTATTATTTAATAAATATTAACATCTAAACCACAAATTATGAGAAAGTTAAACAGTATTACATTATTGATGGCATGTGTCTTAGGATTTTGTTCCTGCGCTGAAAATTCTGCAACAGAAAAGACATCAGAGGAGATGAGTACAAATGGAAGTACTAAAAAAATAGCCGGAGCTCCCTGGGTAAAACAATTTGAAGATACCTTTGATGTAGGCTCGAATTTGTCACAATGGACAAAAGAACAACGTGCCGATTACAATTCCTGGTATTGTGACTATGCCAGTTCTGTACCTACAACACAATGGCGCGATGGAAGACAATGTTTGGAAATTAAGACTACAAAATTAAGCACGTACAAGTACCAATCTGGTTTTATTACTTCTAATTACCAATACAAACCGGAAAATAATACAGAGTATATGCTTTCGGCTAATATTAAATTAATAGCGATGGATGGCGGGACTTATAAGTCTTTTAAGGATACTTATGGTGCGTGGCCGGCTTTTTGGTCTGTACAAGGAAATGGCTGGCCTACAAAAGGAGAAATCGATATTATGGAAGGTTATTCTTTTGCGCCTAATGCAAGTCGTTTTACTTCGAACATTTTTTACGGCACTACTGTTGGAAACAATTCATTAGGAAATTCTGCTGAAAGAAATTATCCTGCTAATTTTAATATAGACGCAAATAACGGATGGCACTTATATGAATCTTTTTGGAAAATGCAAAACAACGTAGTTACCGTAACCATTAAGGTTGATAATGTAACAGTTGCCACGTATACAAACAGCAGTGTGTCGAATTTGAATTTTAATAATTTTGGCACACATGCTATTATTTTTAATGTAAATGTAGGTTCAAAAGATTCGAATTTTATAGATCCGAATAAACTAAACTTATTTTCAACTGTAATGATGTGGGTAGATGATGTTACGGTTTACAAAAGACCAATTTAATATTGCCATTTTAAGAGTCAATTTTAACACATAGAGACATAGATCCCGAAGCCTTAAAAAAGGCGTTTCACTTAATTAAAATAAACATAGGGGCTATTTGTTAGAAAAATAACTCATAAATCACGATCAAATAAAAAAGCCTGCGAAATCTATGTTTCACAGGCTTTTATTTTATTAGATAATCTTCAGATTTAATCTAAACCTTCTAAAAATCCGGTATGTGAACTTTTGACTGCAAAATTAGAATCGTACAATAAAGGCCAGTCATTTCCTGGATGATTCAGTTCAGTGCTGTACGGAATCCATGATTCATTATCTTTCATTCCCCAAATAGTTAAGGCGTATTTATTTGCTGCCGGAAGCGCATTATAAATTTTTACCATTTCTTTATATTTTGCTTTTTGAGCCAGTCTTCTTTCGTTTGTAAAATTAGAAATATCATTAAATTGGTTTACTTGTATATCCAATTCCGAAACATGAATTTTTAAACCTTTTGCCACCGCTCTGTTTAGATCTGTTTCTATCTGTGCTTTGGTTGGGCTCAAATAAGTGTTGTGCATTTGAAAACCAACACCGTCAATAACTTTTGCAGTTTTTAAATCCTCTAAAATAGCAAACACTTTATCTTGTTTTGCAATATTAGTTGACGTAGCATAATCATTATAGAATAACAATAACGAAGTGTCACCAGCCGCTATTGCAGCATTTCTTGCCCATTGAAAACAGTCTTTTACATAGTTTGGTCCCATTCGCTGCAAGAAAATTGTATTTCTCATAGCACCGCCGTTATCATCAACAGCTTCGTTAACCACATCCCATGATTTTACTTTTCCTGCATAATGTGTAACCACATCTGTGATGTATTTTTTTACTTCTGCAGCAAACTCAGCATCAGTACCAGAGAAATCTTTCAGCCATTGCGGCACTGCATTATGCCATACTAAAGCATGACCGTGCACATTGATGTTATTGGTATTTCCATACGCTACAATTTTATCAGCCACGGTCCAGTTGTAAACACCGCTTGCTGTCGAAATTTGATCCATTTTCATTTCGTATTCTGCAGAAATACTGCTGAATTCATTTCTCAGGATAACATCATAAGGCGTTCCGTTTGTAAGTTGTGAAGCTTTTATTGCCATACCTACAAAAAACGGGTTCGCTAATTTATTTACTTTAATCTTTAAAAAAGTTGGATCTTCAGGAATGCCGTTAGAGCCGGTAGTAACCACACTAATCACATTTGAATAATCGGAAATTTGGGCTTCTGTCTTAGCTCTCACTCGGTAATAATATTGTGTTCCGCCGGTTAATCCAGTTACAACTTCATTTAAATCAGTAACTTCTTTTGAATTGTAATTAGGAAGAATAGTGGTAAAATCTTCGCTGGTTGAAACATCTAAAAGATAACTTTTTGAATGGGAAACATAATTCCATTTTGCTTTAAAACCGTTATCATTTACATCTTTTGGAGCGTTGGCAACTGGTGTTTCCAGAATTTCAGCGGCGTCGTTATCGTCCTTTGAGCACGCATTTAGAAAAAAGACGACGCTTATGAGCATTAATAAAAATTTACTTTTCATACTGTTTTTTTATTATAGAATATTCTCTATTGTTAAGATGAATACTCTGATTTATAGTTTCTGTTTTTTTATTATATAACACATTGGTTGTAATTACTTTATTCGTTTTTCTAGAATCATAAAAAAATAAACACATAGAAACATAGATTACAAAGCCCTAAAAAAGGCGTTTCACTTATTGAAAATAAACATATTGCGCTATGTGTTAGAAACATGTTTCTTTTTATAGTCTTTTTCAAGAAATAAAAGCTATGTTTCTATGTGTTAACATAATTATACCAATGGGGTTATATAGTTTACTTTATAAAAGAGGCTGTTTTGACCACAGCCTCTTTTTAATTTAAAATAAATTATTGATAACGAATTTTAATATTATCAAATTTAATGGCACTTGGATTAGGTGAATCTCCCTGAGCCACTCCAACTTTAATTTCGTTAATTTTAGAAGGGTTTAACGTTGCAGCTGTATTAGATCCAAAACCGTAATTATCTTTAAAATCAGCAATTGAAATGGTTTTTGTAGCCCAGTTTACATCGGTGATTTTAAAGTTATATCCATAGTTTACGCCGTCGATAGTATTTAACTGGATTGCAAAATTAGCTCCAACAACATTTGCACTTACATCAATATCGATAAAAGCTTTTGTTGCATCTGTATTAGAAGCACTTAAGAAACTGGCTCCGCCGCCGCCACTGCTTCCGTTATAACCATTTGCATTTGAACCGCCCCAGACTAATGTGGTGTAATTTCCTGTTGGACCGCCTGCTGTAGCGGTATTAAAACTTTCTATATCGCCGTAAGAAGTCCATTCTGTTCTGGCGCCATTTCCGTCAAAATCAGATACTAAAACGATCGTTACAAAGTCGATTGTTTTCTTTGCGGTACCGCCCGGCGTAGTAATGGCAAGTTCTGATCCTGAAACGGCATTTGCAGGTAAACCAATAACAATAGAAGAAGATGATTTTACAGTATAACTTACCGCTTTTCCGCCTAAGGTTACTGATGAAATATTATAAAACCATGTTCCTTCAATTTCCAATGGAAATCCCGGAGTTGCTGCTGCCGGAATTGTTTTTGTAATTGTTGGATCAGGTTGTAAAATTTCAATATTCTTAGTTACTGAACCAGATGCGGTTGTAAATGTAATGGGCTGAACACCAAATCTGCTTCCTAATTTTTCATCAAAAGGAATAGTGAAAATAAACGATTTATCTGAATTATAGTTGGGATTGAAAGTGATGTTAATAGTATTATCCAGCGTAATTTTTTTTAATCCCTGCAAACCATTGCCTTCAACTCTGACTTTGTTTTGAGGAAACGCCTGATTAAGTAAATCTCCGGGTTCAGCAACCATAGCTTCTACGTTTGCAGTAACCGCATCGTCATTTTGGCAGGCTGTAAAAGAAGCCAGTGCCAAAAGAATCAGAATTCTATATTTTATTTTATTGATCATGGTATAAGTTAGTTAAAGTTAAATGGAACCGGAGGTTCTAATAATGATGGATTAGTATCAATAGCAGACTGTGGTAACGGCAGTTCAAAATAATTGCTTCCCGGAGTTATCTTTCTTGAAATCAATTCTGTTCTGGCATCATCAGAATAAAAACCAACTTCCTGCTGTGAAATAATGGCTGTTGCTTCAGCCAGTCCGCGGCGTTTTAGGTCAAAGAAATATTGTCCTTCCAATGCAAATTCAACTCTTCTTTCGTTAAACAATTCATCTCTTGTTAATACTGTTTTAGCCGGCAGTCCTGCTCTTGCTCTTACTTCATTAAAAGAACTTAAAGCAGATGCAGAAGTTGTAGAACCAGCCCCGGCCAAAATTGCCTCAGAATTCATTAATAGAATATCAGAATATCTTAAAATGATGGTGTTTTGTGAAGTTCTCATAAAGAATACATCGTTTCTTTCTGCGGCAGAACCTACAATGTATTTTCTGAAATTAGCCGCTGTAGAAGAGTATATTTTTTTATACGTAAATCCGCCTTGATTTTTTAATAATTCAGGATAGAAGTCACCATCTGTCATGATTGTGCTTTTCTTTCTGGTATCTTTTGGTTCAAATCCATTTTGTAATGAGATAGAAGGAAGGTAAACTCCCCATCCGTCACCACCGCCTGTAATTCCTGTACCTCCCGGAACGATATATGCCTGATTGGTATTTTGTGTTCCCCATTCTGTTGCAATAGCTTTCCATTGCAGGGCAAACATACTTTCGGCACTGTTATTATTTTCCGGACTGCTGAATAAGTTTCCGTAATCCTGAATTAAAATATATTGGTTACCAATAATTTTTTGGGTTAAAGCAGCACATTCTCCATATTCATTTAATGTCAAGTGTACTTTTGCCAAAATTCCCATTGCTGCATATTTGGTCACATATCCTTTTTTTGCGGCTCTTTCTGGTAAATTTTCAACGGCATATTCTAAGTCTTGTTTGATGAATTTATAAACATCAGAAACAAGATTTCTTTTTGGCTGTGCTGCAGAACCTGCTTTGTTAATGATTGGCACAGCTCCAAAAGTTCTTACCAGATAGAAATAAGCATTTGCTCTCATGAATCTTGATATAGCGATAGCATTTTTATAGGATGCTTCCGGCAGTTCGCTTTTTCTGTCCTCAACTAAACTCATTAAATTATTAGATTGATCGATAACCGAAAACAATGAAACATATCCTTCTGTCAGAATTGGATTTTGCGACGTTACCTGAGCATCTTTAAACTGAGCATAAGCACCATCAAAAGTAAAAGCATTACCGGCGTACATGTCTCCAACGGCAATTAGGAATTTATCATTAAAGGTAAACCACGGTTTAAAATACAAACTCTCGGCAATTCCGTCAAAAGCCGTAACGCCTTCAGGTAAATCGCCTGGTGTTAATTGATTTTCAGAGGGTGCATCCAAAAAATCATCTGAACAAGAAAACAAAGACAGCAATGGTATCAGCATTCCCATCATAAAAAGTTTAAAAAGTTTTTTCATAACTATTTTTTTATGTTAATGATTATGAATCATTAAGTTAAATGTGTTTTTTATCAATCTTAGAATTCTAAATTCACTCCTGCAGAAATTGTTCTTGGAACTGGGTAACGACCTAAATCAATTCCGCTCAGGGTTATATTCTGGTCTAAATTTCCAAGGGCAGGGTCAAAGCCGCTATATTTTGTAAACGTGTATAAATTTTGAACGTTTACATACAATCTTACTTTAGAGATAAAAGAGTTATCGAATATTTTGCTTGGTAAATCGTAGCTCAACGAAACATTTTGAATTCTTAAGTAAGAACCATCTTCAACAAATCGATTCGAAATTCTTCCGTTACCATTTGGATCATTAAGAGTAATTCTCGGCACATCAGTATTTTCGTTTACACCAGGTTCAAAAGCATGTATTGCCTGAGTGCTGACATTTCCAAATCTATCGCCAAATCCCGGATAAATTCCGTCAATGTAATGACGTGTAAAATTGTAGATCTGGTTGCCTTGGCTTCCTGTTAAAACTATTCCAAGATTGAAGCTTTTGTATCTAAAGTTATTGGTAACAGCATAGGTAAAATCAGGAATAGCATCTCCAATAGCAGTCTGGTCTTTACTGTCAATTTTTCCGTCGCCGTTAAGATCCTTAAAACGAATATCTCCAATTCCTGTTCCTGCTTCCTGAACTGGTCCTGCAGCTAATTCTGCAGCGTTTTTAAATAAACCATCGGTTACATAACCGTAAAATTGTCCTACCGGCTGTCCTTCTGTAGTTCTGGTAACGTTGTATAAATCGAATTGAACTTTTCCTAATAACGATTTACCTTCACCTTGAAAACGAGTCAGCTCGTTATTGTATTTTGAAAAAATGATAGTAGTGTCCCAGTTAAAATTTTCGGTTGCAATATTTCTTGTATTCAAAGTAAGTTCGATACCTTTTGTTACAATTTCACCCGTATTCAGGTAATAATTAAGGGCACTTTGATTTGATTCGTCATTGATTTGTTTGGTTAAGAAATCAGATGAGTTTTTAACATAATAATCAAAATCTAATTTTACTCTATTGTTAAGCATTGCCAATTCGAAACCAGTATTGAATGATTTAAGAGATTCCCATTTTATATTTGGGTTTCCTAAATTGTCAATTGTCGGCGATACACCTCCAAACGGAGAAGAAAGCAATGACAAGATAGTCTGGTATCTGTTTGCCGGAATGTTTTGATTTCCAACTGTACCATAACCTGCTCTGAATTTTAAGTAATTGATGCTGTTTGATAAAGGTTCAAAAAACTTTTCGTTACTAACTGTCCATCCTCCTGAAAAAGATGGGAAATAACCCCATTTATTATTAGGTCCAAAGTTGGATGAAGCATCAGCTCTTATTGAGGCAGAGAAAGAATATCTATCAGAGAAACTATAATTTAACCTTGAAATATAAGAAGTCATTGACCATCTGCCAGAACCATTTCCGTTTACTGCCGTATCAATATCACCAATATTTAAATTTGTGAAATTTTTGTTTAAAAATTCACCTGATCTGTAACCGCTTAAATATTCATAACGGCTTTCCTGCGCTTCCTGACCTAATAAGAAAGTAAAATTGTGTTTCTCGCCGATAGTTTTATTGTACGTCAAATAGTTTTTGATGTTCCAATAATAACTTTGATCCTGCTGTTTGAATGATTTGTTTAAAAGTTCATTTACGTTTCCTAAAGTATATTTAGGGGCAAAAGTGCTGCTTTTTGCAAAATTTAAATCATATCCTAATTCAGTTCTAAAAACTAATCCTTTTATCAGCGTAAAATCGGCAAATAAATTTCCGTTAATTTTAAATCTTTCGGTAGTCGAATTATTGTATTCAGACAAAGCGATTGGGTTAGTTGCCTCATTTGCCGAAGATCCTAAACCGCTTGTTGGTCCCGCATAAGAACCATCTGGAGTTCTAACCGGTAACTCTGGAGATTGTCTTAAAGCGTTCATAACCAATCCGCCTCTGTCATCGTTTCGTACGACTTGCTGAGACGATTTACTAACTGATAGGTTGTTTCCAATTTTAAGCCAGGATTTTACATTAGAATCAACGTTTAATCGCATAGATAATCTGTTGAAATCTGAGTTTAAAACAATTCCTTCCTGATCAAAATAGTTTAAAGAGGTATAATAACGTGTTCCTTCTTTTTCACCTGAAAATGACAGCTGATGATTGTACATCGTAGCAGTTCTAAAAAGTTCATCCTGCCAGTTTGTTCCATTGCCTAATAAATTAGGTTTTTGATATTGATACGGAACAGGCTCACCATTTAATTTGTAAATTTTTGCCTGATATGCGGCGTATTCAGGCAGGTTTAAAACATCAACGGTATTTCTTATTTCCTGAGTTCCTAAATAAGTTTCGTATGTAAATTTTGATTTTCCTTTTTTCCCTTTTTTGGTTGTAATCAAAACGACTCCGTTTGCACCATTTGCACCATAAATGGCAGTTGCCGATGCATCTTTTAAAATGTCAATAGTTTCAATATCTGAAATATTCAAACCAGACAAAGCTGAATTCTTAGTTTGTCCGTTTCCTCCGCCTAAAGCACTGAATGAAAATGTGTCGTTGTTTTTATCAGCAAAAACCGGAGTTCCGTCAATAACATACAAAGGTTCATTTCCGTTAATAGACGTAATCCCTCTAATCTGCACAGAAATCCCTCCTCCGGGTGTTCCTGAGTTTTGAGTCACGTTTACACCTGCAGCTTTACCTACAAGCGCCTGATCGATAGAAACAAAAGGTTTGTCCTGAATTTCAGAAGCTTTAATAGAGGAAACGGCACCATTTATATCTTTTCTTTTTGATGTTCCATATCCAATAACAACTACTTCATTTAATTTTTCGAGGTCACTTGTCATGATAACCTGCATAACCGATTTTGTGTCTGCTGGTATTGAGAGGTTTTTATATCCTACATAACTAAAAAGCAGCAATGCTTTTGGCTCTACATTGTTTAATACAAAACTACCGTCAAAATCAGTAACGGTTCCGTTTTTCGTCCCTTGTACTATTACGCTGACACCAGGCAGGTTGGCACCGCCAGATGTTACTTTACCTTTAACAGTTTGAGCGTAGAAAAAATTTCCCCACATACATACTATTAAGCACAATAGTTTTTTTAATGTTCTTTTCTGCATAAAAATTTGGTTGTTAGTTTACTTTAATAATTAGTTAATCGTTAAGTTTTATAAAAAAACATTTAAAATTTTAGTCTTTTGCCGGTTGGTATTTTTGAGTTTTGACAGCGGCACTTTTTTCTTAAATATTTCTTAACGAAAGTATATTGTAGAGGTGTTGTATTGTAGAACGGATGATGCATATTGTGCAACAGATGATGCAAAAAAAACATCTGAACCCCCGAAATCAGTAAAATAAACACCCTGATGCATCAAAACAAGTACTGAGGTATTGCTAATTTTTTTGCATAAAAAATAGTGTTTGTTTAAAATATCGAGTTAATATTTTTTATATGTTGATTTTTGCCTGAAATTCAAAAGTTGGTTTTTTGAAAAAAATCACTGACAAAAAAAAGAGCTTCGATTGTAACCGAAGCTCTTTTTTAAATTGATTTTTGTCTGCTTTATTCTTTTGTTCTTTTTTCCTGAGTAGGCAGATAGCCGTATTTAATTTTATAACATTTGGCAAAATAGGAGGGAGAAGTAAAGCCAACTTTATAGCTTATCTCATTAATATTATTGTTGCCTTGTTCTATGAGCTGTTTTGCTTTTTCTAAACGTACATTTCTAATAAATTCGTTTACAGAAACGCCTGTCAGTGTTTTTATTTTTCTGTACAGCTGGCTTCTGCTTAGATATATTTTAGAAGACAGAAGTTCGACAGTCAATTCCGGCTCACTGATGTTTTCATTGATAAAATGCAGAATTTTTTGAATGAAATCATTATCCAGTGATGTTGTTTTTTCTTTTCCTTGTTTGGTAATGCCGCTGTAAAATTTCTTGAACATGATCTGCCTGCTGGTAATAAGCTGCGCCAGACTTGATTTTAAGATATCCAGTTCAAAAGGTTTACTCAAATACATATCTGCGCCAGAATCTATGCCTTCTAATCGGTCTTTGACCATTGCTTTTGCCGACAGCATTAACAAAGGAATATGACTTGTTTTTAAGTCTCCTTTTATGTTTTTACACAGCTGTAATCCATCCATGACCGGCATAATGACGTCTGTAATGATTAAATCCGGTAATTTTTGTACGGCAAGTTCGTACCCTTTTTTACCATTTTCGGCTGTAATAACTTTGTATGACTTGCTTAATTCCTGTTTTAGGTAATTTCGCAGTTCAGGATTGTCCTCAACAATTAAAACGGTATATGATTTTGCAGTTTCTTCTGCAGCGTTGTCGATTGACGTTTCTGTAAAATCATCTTCATCTGTTTGATTATTAGCAGCGTCAAATAAAAATTGATTTTTGTTCTTTTCTATTTTAAAAACCTCATCGATAATTTCACTTTTCTTATAAAACGAATTGCCTAAAGGAAATGTGACTTTGAATTTTGTGCCTTCTCCAACTTGGCTTTCAACCTCAATTTTTCCTTTATGAAGTTCAATAAATTCTTTTACAACCTCTAAACCAATTCCTGTGCTGCCATAATAATCTTTGTTTACATTATTGACCTGATAAAAGCGGTCAAAAATTCTATTGAGATCTTTTTTGCGTATTCCAGAACCGGTATCTGTAATGGTTATAGAGTAGGAAGGAACTTTTTCTCCATCAATTATTAAAGCATTATCTGTTTCGGCTGCGTCTATAAAAATGGTGATAGAACCATTATCAGGCGTAAATTTGAATGCATTAGAAATAATATTAAAAAGTATTTTTTCCAGCATTTTAGGATCCAGCCAGTCTTCAAGTTCATCTTGAGATGATTCAAAGTTAACGGTTATGTTTCTGGCAGCTGCCTCTTCATCAAAATAACCAATAATTCCTTCTGTAAAAGCTGTGACATCTACTTTTTTGGCCTGAAGTGAAATTTTATTAAACTCCAATTTATTAAAATCCATAAGCTCATTAATTAGTCTCGAAAGTCGGTCAGAGCTTTTGTGTACAATTTTTAATTTATTATGAATTTCAGGCGATAATTTTTTGCTTCTTAAAATGTCTTCCAGCGGATTAATAATAAGCGTTAAAGGTGTTCTGAATTCATGTGAGATATTGGTAAAAAACTGTAATTTTTTATTGTTTAATTTCTCTAGCTGAATTGATTTTTCTTTTTCTAAAATAATGGCCTGCTTCGCTTTAAAACGGTTTTGATAGATTTTATTTAAGTATCTAATCAGGAAAATTAAAATAGCGGTATATATTAAATACGCCCAAATGGTTTTCCACCACGGAGGAAGTATTTTTATTTTTAATTCTAATTGGCTGTTACTCCATGTGCCGTCTGCATTGGCCGATTTTACTTTAAAAGTATAATTGCCCGGCGCCAGGTTGGTATAGGTTGCCGTTCTGTTATTTCCGGCATAATTCCAGTCTTTTTCAAAACCTTCCAGATAATAAGCGTATTGATTTTTTTTAGAATAATTGTAGTTAATTCCCACGTATTCAATCGTAAAAACCGATTGTGTATAATTGAGTGTAATTTCTTTAGTCTGCGAAATTACTTTGGTTAAAGGCGAATCTTCTTCATTTGGTTTTACAGATTTATTAAATAATTTGAAATCGCTGAAATACAATCTTGGTGCTTTTTCTGCTTTTTTAATTTCGTTGGGATTAAAATAATTTACGCCTTCGTAACCGCCAAAATACAATTCTCCATTTCCATCTTTAAAAACGGCATTATTATTAAAATCGTTGTCAATAAGACCGTCATCTTTATTAAAATTGGTGCTTTTTTTATTTTTAAAATCAAGTTTTGTCAAACCAGATCCGCCGCTTACCCATAATGAACCATTATTGTCTGAAATTATAGCACGAACAGATTTTTCCTTAAATCCCGGAAAATCATCATAATTAGAAAATATCTTATTTTTTTTATTGTAGCTAAATAATCCCTGACCGTCAGTACCTATCCAGATCGTTTTATCGTTAGATTCATAAATAGATAAAATAGTTTGAATGCTGTTGTGTTTATTTATGCCGCTAAACATGGCATCGCGCATTTTTGTTACTGTAAAATTCGTTTCATCTTTTAAACTAACCTGATACAATCCTAAAATTGTTCCTACCCAAAGTACATTGTCTGAGTCTACAAAAACTTTGCGGATAAAAGCGTTATCTAAGGTGTTTTCTGCAAATGGTTTAGAGTCGCAATGTACAAATGTGCTGGTTTTATTATCAAAATAATGCAGTCCTTTTATAAAAGTTCCAATCCAGATTCGGCCTTTAGAATCTTCGGCTAAACTAAAAATCCGATTAGATTTTAGTCCGGATGTATTAGCAGTATTGTAATTTACGAATCGGGAAGTTCCATTTTTTAAAAAGTAAATACCGCGGTCCCAGCTCCCTATCCAGATATTTTGCTTGCTGTCTATAAATATGGTCTGAATATCAACTGCATCTAAACCGGAATAATAGTTTTGATTTGTCTGGTTAACGTGAATGTAACTTTTATCAATAAGGTTATAAATGTCGAGTCCGCCGCCTTCATTGCTTATTAATAAATTTCCTTTTTTATCTTTTATTACAGATGTTACATAACTGGTCTGCAAAGAATTGTCATTATTGGCAAGAGATTCCAGCGAATTGAATTTGTTATTTGGTTTATCAAAAACACCAAGTCCTTTATTGAAATATCCTAGCCAAAGTCGTTTTTCCTTGTCTTCATACAGCGACCAGACAGAATTAGATTTTAAACTGAAATTATTGTATTTGCTGTGCAGGTATTTTCGCAGTACTTGTCCTTTGTAATTTACAACCAGTAATCCGTCATTTTCTGTACCGCATACAATATAATCCAGACTGCTTTGTACAATAGACAGGATTTTGTTTTTGGTAATAGGATAATTTTCAAATTGGTAATTATCGGTTTCGGGTTTAATTTTTATCAAACCGTTTTCTGTTGTTCCCAGCCATATATATCCAAATTTATCTATAACAAGATTTTCTATATCATCGAGTAAAGGTTCTCTTTTAAATTTGTCTTTATAAACCTGTTTTACTTTTCCGTTTAAGTCAATTTCTAAAAGACCGTAACTGGTTCCTAAATAAATAATTCCCTGTTTACTTTTTATGGAAGATTTTATTAAAAAATTGGGCTTGTCCAACACTTTTGACTGCACTAAAGAAGCCTTTAAAGTCTTTATATTAAGTTTGAATAATCCGAAACCATAAGCGCCTAAGAATAAGTTGCCGTTATTGTCTTCAATAATTGTTTTTACAGTAATGGGCTCACTATATCCTTTTGTTATGACATCTTCAATATTGATTTTGGTAAAATTATCTAAATCTCTGTTGTACAAACACAAACCTTCATCAGTACCAACCCAGAGGTTATTATTGGAATCGATAAAAGTGGCATAAATAAAGTTGCTGTTTACAGAGCCGGGTTTTTTATCGTATTTGTATCCAAAATAATTTACACCGTCATAACGATATAAACCTGCACCGTTTGTGCCTATCCATATAAAACCATTATTATCCTGAATGATAGAAGAAACAGCTCGTTTTGAGGTAGTTTCCTGTATGCTTCTAAATTGATAGCTGTCAAATTTACCTTGAGAAAACAGGCAGTTTATAAAGCTGAAAAAGCATAAAAGGATAGTGGTGGTATTTTTCATTTAGATGTAACAGTATTGATTATCCGCTTGTTTGTAAAATGATTTTTTTAGGATATAGAAAACAATATTAATAAAACTAAACAGAACACTTAATTTTTTTTATTCAAATCTGGCATATTGCCAAAATCCTGAGTATGATAAATAGCCAAATAAGGAATTATCGTACTCAGGATATAGAGTTGTAAAAAAACTATTCTGCTGGAGTAGTTTTTTTAACACATAGAAACATAGCTTTTGTTTACTTAAAAAAAGGCGTTTCACTTATTTTTAATTCACATAGCTGTGTTTGAGAAATGAGTTTCTTTTTAACTTCTTTCTTCACAAATAATAAATCTATGTTTCTATGTGTTTAATTTTTTTGAAATACTTTATTTTAGTTCAAATTTAGTCGTAAGTCCATCGTTAGAATTCCAGCCCGCCATAACATTGAATAAACCTGGTTCTACTAAAAAATTACCGTCGTTGTCATAAAAACCAAGAGCAGCATCGGTTAAAGTAAAATGAACTGTTTTAGTTTCTCCTTTTTTTAATTCGATAAGTTCAAAACCTTTTAATTCTTTGACAGGTCGAACAATACTGGCGGCAGGATCGTTTATGTACAATTGAACTACTTCTTTTCCGTCAAAATTTCCTGTATTGGTAACCTCAACAGAAACTTCAATTTTTTCTCCTTTTTGAAATGAAGGTTTTGCAATTTTTAAATTTTTATAAGCGAAAGATGTATAGCTTAATCCATAACCAAAAGGATATAAAGGTGTTTTTTCTACATCAGAATAGTGTGACCAAAACACATTTTTATCTTTATCTGTAGGTCTTCCGGTATTGTATAAATTGTAATAAATAGGGCATTGGCCTACATTTCTGGGAAATGACATTGGGAGTTTACCACTTGGGTTGTAATCTCCGTATAAAACCTGTGCAATTGCGTTTCCGGATTGTGTTCCTAACTGCCAGGCTTCAACAATAGCAGGAATATATTCTGTAGCCCATGGTAAAGCTAACGGACGCCCGTTGTTTAAAACCAAAACAATATTTGGATTTACTTTATAAACTTCTTCTAATAATTGCTGCTGGTTTCCAGGCAAGTCTAATTCTGTTCTGCTTCGTCCTTCACCGCTTTGAAAACCAATTTCACCCAGTACCATTACAACAACTTCTGCTTCTTTTGCTGCTTTTTTTGCCGCTTCAAATCCAGAAAAATCGGTTGTATTAATTTTTACTTCGTCTACGAATAATTGTTTATTTAAGGCTACATCTGTTCCTTTTTCATAAACTAATGCGCTGTTTTTATATTGCTGCATTCCTTCGAGTACAGAAACTGCGGTATTGTCATCAGCAGCAATTCTCCAGCTTCCTAAAGGGCTGTTTTTATCATTAGCCAATGCACCAATTAAAGCAATTTTAGCTCCCGATTTTTTTAAAGGCAGAAGATTTTTATCATTTTTTAATAAAACAATCGATTTTTTGGCCATGTCCAGAACGTCATCATTATTTGCCTTACTGCCAATGTTTGCCTTTTCACGAGCTTCATCACAATATTTATAAGGATCGTCAAATAAACCTAATTCAAATTTTACTCGAAGAATTCTGCGTACAGCATCGTCAATCACGCTTTCTTTTACAGATCCTTTTTTTACTAACTGAACTAATTCTGTTACATACACATTCGATTCCATATCCATGTCAGAACCTGCAATAGCCGCTTTTTTAGCCGCATCGGCTGCATCTGCAGCGTAACCGTGAGTAATCATTTCGGCGATAGAAGCCCAGTCAGATACTACAAATCCTTTAAATCCCCAGGCACCTTTTAAAATGTCTCTTTGCAAAAAGACATTTCCTGTTGCCGGAATACCATTTAAGGTATTAAATGAATTCATAAAAGTGCGGATTCCGGCATCTACTGTTGCTTTAAAAGGCGGCAAAACAGTATTGTACAATTTAGAATTGCTCATATCTACACTATTGTATTCTCGGCCTGCTTCTACAAAACCATAAGCGGCAAAATGCTTCGCGCAGGCCACAATAGAGGTATTACTAAAACTTTCACCTTGAAAACCTTTTACTCTTGCCGTTGCAATTTTACTTCCCAAATATGGATCTTCTCCGGCACCTTCCATAACTCTTCCCCATCTGGCATCATTTGAAATATCAACATTAGGAGCAAAAGTCCAGTTTAATCCTGAAGCTGAAGCTTCAAGTGCTGCTACTCGTGCCGAATTTTTAATGGCTTCTAAATCCCAGCTTGCCGCTTCTGCCAACGGAATAGGACTTAGGGTTTTGTATCCATGTATAACATCAAATCCAAAAATAAGCGGAATTCCAAGTCGGGTTTCTTCAACAGCGATTTTTTGTACGGCTCTGACTTCCTTAACACCACGAACGGTAAGCATAGATCCTACCCATCCTTTTTTTATGTTATTGTATTTTTCTTCATTAGAACCAGATTCTGGTTTTGGTCCGGTAACATCCCATGAACCATTATATTGATTCATTTGACCTACCTTTTCTTCTAATGTCATTTCTTTCATCAAAAGTGAAATACGGTCTTCAATTGGTTTTTTGGTATCCATATGTTTTTTGGTTTGTGCATATCCGTTCATAGAAACAGCTAACAGTAGAAAGGCATAATTTTTAATTTGTTTTTTCATTAGGAGGTTTTGTTTATATCTTAAATATTTTTGGTATTAGTTATTGAAGTTTATTTTTTTAATGAATAATATAATTTTGCTCTTTTATTTGTGCGAAATCGGCATTATTTAAGGTTGTAAATTTAGTTTTACAACAATAATTTCAATAGTAAATTTGATGCATTATGTAATACAAATGATGCATTTGCAGTCTTTTGGACTGAAAAAAAGTAAAAGAGATGTTGTGTGCAGTGAAAAAGAGGAGTGACTGTCTTTAATTTTTAAAATTAAAGACCCATCTAATAATAAGTGGAGAATAGGAATGAGAAACATTCCTTTTAGAAAATTCAATAGAGGTTTTATTGAAAGAATTTCATCTTCTAAAAAAAATAAAATGCATCAAAGAACAACCCTTATGATTTGTTCTTTGATGCAGTAAAAAGAAGATTACGGATATATCATAAGGAAAATAAAAGCAAATAAGTTAACCAGAAGTACAACTCCGTAAACTATATTCGACTTTCCTTTACTAAGCGACAGCATTACCGTAAATACAGATAAGGCCAATAAAACAATAGATTTAATATCCAGTCCTAATATAATAGGCATATCCATTATAATGCAGACTGCTGCAACACTGGGAATAGTGAGCCCAATACTTGCCAAGGCAGAACCCAAAGCTAAATTTATACTGGTTTGCAATCTGTTTTTTCTTGCGGCGATAACAGCAGCCACAGCTTCGGGCAGCAGGATAATAATGGCAATTATAACTCCAACCAGACTTTTTGGAAGTCTGTAACTCACAATAATACTTTCGATAGTAGGAGAGAGTGTTTTAGCAAGTAATACTACAATGCCTAAACTAACAATTAGAAATACCAAACTGGTATAGAATGTTTTAGTATCAATTGTAATACGTTTAGCAGTATGGTCATTTTCATCCTCACCCTCAGTCAGGAAATATTGACGGTATCGTGTAGTTTGTGCAAATAGAAAAGAGGAATAAATTACTATGCAGGCAATAGAAGCAAAAACAAGCTGCGGTTCTGAATAATATGATCCCGAAACACTTTCTGTAAAAGTTGGAAATACCAGTGTAAATACTATAATTGAAATAAGGGATACCAAACCAATAGTTACAGAAGAAGCAGAAAAATTCTGTTCATAATGTTTTAAACCTCCAATTAAAAGACAGAGTCCAATAATCCCGTTAAGAATAAGCATGGTTGCCGCATATACTGTATCTCTGGCAAGTGAAACAGCTTCCGGACCATCTGACATCATTAAGGATATAATTATCGAAACTTCTATTACGGTAATTGATATGGCCAAAATAATTGTTCCGTAAGGTTCTCCAACTCTTTCTGCTATTATTTCGGAATGGTGTACAGCAGACATAACGCTTAAAATAAGTAATATACTGGCCGCAATTTGAAAAATACTGCTTCCCTCTATAAGTCCGCTGAAGAAAAGGATCCAGGATAATGCCGGAATGATAATAGTCCATTGTAATAATCGTTTCATTTTTCTAATTTAAAAATTAATATTTGGCCAAAATCCCAACAAAACTGGCCTTTCCCAATTTGTAATATAAGGCTTTTTTGCCGGAATTGATAAAAAAATAAAGTCAAAAGTGTAAATTAGAACTAATTTGTATTAAAAAATCTTCAACTGAATTTAAAATTGACTATTAAATTTTAATTGTGTCTGAAACAATAAAAGAGTTTTTTCTCTCTTTAAATTTTTGATTTCTTAAACTACAGTTAATGTTTCATGTAAATATTATTAGTAACAGACTGAATAATTGTATGCAGTGTTAGTAATACTTTATTTTTTAGTTAATTACTTGATTTTGTGACGCAGTATAGAAAAAATAATGACTTAAATTTACGAAGTTAGTAGTACTAATTCAGTTGTAATCATAAAATATAAAACGTGCATAACTATCTTATTCCTTCAGAACTATCTTGGCTTTCTTTTAATAACTGTATTTTGGATGAAGCTGAAGACTTAAATAATGCAGTATATGACAGAATTAAATTTTTGGCTATACATTCCTCTAATCTGGATGAGTTTTTCAGGGTTAAAATAAATAAACTCCAAAAAAAGAAGAATAAGAAAAGCAGTGATCTTCTGGAAAATGTTTTAAATGAAGTGAACCTTCAGCAAAATAGATTTGGAAAAATATGGAGTTATTCGATTCTGACTGAATTGGCTTTAAATGATATTATATATTATGAATATCAGGAACTATTGCCAGAACATTTAAATGAAATTGAATATTATTTTAAAAGTATTATTCTTTCTTATATACAAGTAGTTTATATTACGCTCAATCAGCCTAAAACCTATTTTTTAAACAATCGCAGTTTATACTTTTTAGTAAAACTTAAAGACAGCAAAGGCAATTATAATTTTGTTTATTTAAATATTCCTTCTGATAAACTAGATCGTTTTAAGCAGCTTCAAAGTATAGAAAACATACATTATATTATTTCAATTGATACTATAATTCGAAAATGTTTATCACTTATTTTTCCGTCAGATAAAATCATTTCATGTAATGCCATAAAATTAAACCGAGATGAAAATTATTTGATAGAAGACGAAAATACAGGCGATTTAATAGCCAAAATTGAAGCAAAGGTTGAAGAGCGTAAACGAGGTTCTGCCACAAGATTTCTATATGATTCAAATATGGATGCTGATTCTTTTTCGATCTGTAAAAAAGCATTTAAACTTTACAAAAGTGAAATGATAAAGGGAGGAAGCCATCATAATTTTTTCGATTTATTCAGATTTCCAAATCCGGTTACCCCAAAGCTTCAGGGAGCGTATTATCCAAATCTTCCGCATCTGCCTTTTGAAAACAATAAATCAATTTTTGATGTCATAAATAAAAAAAATCAATTACTTCATTTTCCTTATCAATCGTATTATTATGTGCTCCAGTTTTTTAATCAGGCGGCAATTAACAAAAATGTTACCGAGATTAAAATTACGCTGTATCGCATTTCTTCTCAATCCTTGATTGCAAATGCTTTAATCAGCGCTGCAAAAAATGGCAAAAAAGTAACCGTTTTTGTTGAAGTGAAAGCGCGTTTTGACGAACATAATAATTTGTACTGGTCTAAAGAAATGAAGAAAGCAGGTATAAAAATCATTCAAAGCCTGCCGAATTTAAAAGTACACGCCAAAGCGGCCATGATTACCATGAAAGATAAATACGGTAATAAAAAGAATTATGGATATCTGTCAACAGGAAATTTTAATGAAAGTACGGCAAATATATATTCAGATTTTGGTTTTTTTACAGCAGAAACGGCATATACAAACGATTTAAAGAAGATTTTTTCATTTTTAAAAACCAAGAAAAAAACAACTGAGCCAAAACATATTTTAGCCTCTGGTTTTAATATGAAAGAAAAAATACTGGAATTGATAGATACCGAAATAAAAAACAAAAAAGCAGGCAAACTGGCTTCGGTATTTTTAAAAGTAAACGGACTTGATGAAAAAGATATTATTGATAAACTTATTGAAGCAAGTAAGGCAGATGTTGAAGTCACATTAATAGTTCGCGGAATATGCACGCTTTTGCCGGGAATTAAAAAAATCTCACAAAATATAAAAATCTATCGTATTGTCGATATGTTTTTAGAGCATTCCAGAATTTACAAATTTGCCAATAACGGACAGGAAAAAATCTATTTATCTTCTGCCGATATGCTAAGCCGAAATTTAAACAGAAGAATAGAAGTGGCTTTCCCTTTGTATGATGAAAGACATATTGAAGAGATCAATAAAATAATTCAGCTCCAGTTAGAAGATAATACCAAAAGAAGAATTGTAAATAGTCAGGGAGGTAATGAATTAGAAAATGAAGATAACGAAAATCCACGTAGGGCTCAAACAGAAACTTACAACTGGATAGCGGATGCAAATAGAATATCCTGAATTAGTTTAAAAAAAATCTGAGCTGTTTGCTCAGATTTTTTTAGATATTTCTCGCACTTTAATGTCGTTCGATTTCTTATCCTGTTACTTTTAAATCCTGGATTTTTCCATCAGCAATATTAAAGTGAAATTTTAGGATAATTGGACTTCCGTCAAATGTACCTGAACACTCGGCTGATAAGATGCTTGAAGTGCCGTTTTCTGTATATTCAAGAGGTTTCATTACTGATCTGTACTTTTGGTTTGATTCTTCGATCCAATTCTGAATATCCAGTCTTCCATTATGCATTTTGCCTTCATCAAACACTTCGGCATTTTCAGAAAAACAATTGGCGTAGGCAATGCTGTCAAAACTGTTCTGTGCATTAATCAGGTCTGTTATTACTTTCGGTAAATTCATGTTTTTTTATTTTTATAGATTATTAAATAGTTGGTACAGTTCCGCCATCGATTATAAATTCGGTACCTGTTAAATAACTGGCTCTTGGTGAAACAAGAAAACCAACTAATTCGGCTACTTCTTCTGGTTGTGCAGGTCTTCCGTAAGGTATCCCGCCTAATGCATTCATGACATTTTGCTGAGCTTCTTCTACAGTAATATTAGAGTTTCTTGAAATCTCACCCAGCCAGGCTGTAGATGCTGTTGTATTTATCCATCCCGGTGAAACGGTAAGAACGCGAACACCTTTTGGCGTAACTTCATTTGATAAACTTTTACTATAATTTATCAATCCGGCTTTTGCGGCAGCATACGGTAAAGTAGAATCAAATAATGGCAGTCTGCCTTGAATTGAAGCTATGTGGATAATAATACCACTTTTTTGATCTATCATTTGAGGTAAAAAACCTCTGTCCAGCCTAACAGGAGCAAGGAGATTAGCCTGCAGTGTTGATTCCCAGTCTTCATCAGTTAATGCCTTAAAACCGCCGGCAGGAGTTGTTGATGAACCAAGGTTATTTACTAGAATGTCCAGCTTTCCATATACTGATAACACTTCACTGATTACTTTTTGTGTTCCTTCAGCTTTACTTAAATCCGAAGCAATGAAACGCATATTAATGTTTTCTTTTTCGGGTGCATTTCTTGCGGTAATAATAACTGTTGCGCCAGCTTGCAGCAGCCTTTCTGCAATTGCTCTTCCAGTGCCTTTTGTACCTCCTGTTACTAAAGCAATTTTTCCTGATAATTCATTTTGATAATCCATCTTGTATTTGATTAAAATTTCTATTGTACAAATCTCCGAAGTACGTTAGTTCCTCACAAGTACGGAGTTACGATTCATATAGGGATAAATTTTTCCCCTATTGCATGGATTGGGATATACGTTTAAATTTGCAATATGTATGAAAGAAAAACAACCCCAAACTTAAATTGCGGTCTTGACCTGATAGGTGAAGTACTTTACGGTAAATGGAAAATACGTTTGCTCTGGTTTATAAACGAGGGACACAAACGACCAAGTGAATTACAGCGTAAAATACCAGATGCTTCGCGCCGGGTTTTGAATATTCAGCTCAAGGAATTGGAGGAACATGAACTTGTTTCAAAAATTATATATCCTGTTGTGCCTCCAAAAGTAGAGTACAGCCTGACTGATTTTGGGAAAACATTAATTCCTGTAATTTCAGCTATTGGGAATTGGGGAGATGAGCATGAGGCGCGTTTACGAATGTTAATTTTGAAACGTTTAGACTCAAACCAATAATATATAATTTTCAGTTTTTATGACAGCTGTATCAATCTGAAAATAAAAAATGCTAAATCATGTGATTTAGCATTTTAATTATATCAAACTATGACAGTTAAATATTTAATGATCAATTTATTTTAGAGCATAGTTTATATATCCTCCGTCAGCCAAAAGTTCTGTTCCAGTAATAAAGCTTGCATTTTCTGAAGCAAGAAATAATACAGTTTTGGCTATTTCGGATGAATCTCCTAGTCTCTGCATTGCTGTAGCACCTGCCAGATATTCTTTTGCTTCCTCAGGTACTGCATTATGAAGTCCAGGTGTAGAAACCGGACCGGGACTTACAATATTAACGCGTATTTTTCTGCCTGCTAATTCATTTGCGGCAATTTGAGCAATTTTGTTCAAAGCTCCTTTTGTAGCTGAATATATACTGCTTCCTAAATTAGAAGCTGTCGCCACTGTAGAGGAAGTAAATATTACTGATGAACCTTCGGTTAAATGCGGCAGTAATTTTTGAAGTGTGAAAAAATGACCTTTCACATTAGTATTAAACTGTGCATCAAAATCGGCTTCTGTTACATCTTCGATTGAAGAAAATCTTGCTATTCCCGCGTTTAAGAAAAGAACATCTAATGGAGCGTTGTTTTCTGCGAAAGCTTTTTCCAAAAGAGAAAGATCAGATAAATTGGCAGTATCAGAAACTATCGTTTTTAATTTCTGACTATTAATTTCGTTCGCAGCTTTTTCAAGATTTTCGCTGTTTCTTCCGGTAATCCAAACATTTGCGCCTGCTTTTATAAACTCTTTTGCTGTTGCTAATCCAATTCCTGTAGTACCTCCGGTAATAAGGACATTTTTATTGGTAAAATCCATTTTTAGTATGTTTTAAAATTTTATACAGGCAAAGTTAGTTTAGTGAAGTTTATTATTGTTACTTTGTAACTAAAAGTAACAGTAACATTTGAGTAACCAAGTAACCTATGAGTAACGAATGTCAGATTGAACATAAAAAAGAGATAATGGCTGTCCACGATACTATGGACATATTAAATGGAAAATGGAAAATTTCTATTATTTCATCCATCTGTTATCATAACAAAAGAAGGTTTACAGATATTTTAAATGATGTAAACGGGATATCCAATAAAATGTTAAGCAAAGAATTAAAGGAATTGGAAATCAATAAACTTATCAAACGTATAGTTTTAGATACTCAGCCTGTAACCATTCATTATCAGCTTACGGAGTATGGACTGACATTAAAAACTATCATAAATGATCTTGCAGAATGGGGTATAAAGCATCGCAAGGTGATTATTGAAGGTTAGTGTAAAAGAAAACGTGTAAAAAAACGAGTTAAAAATTTTTAAACAATATTCTTAACTCGTTTACTTGTATTTGTTTTATGATATTTCTCTATTTGCCGATGTTAGTAAACATCAAAAGCATGACTATTGTTGGCAACTGCAATTCGGGCAGTTTTTATAAATTCGATTAATCCAAAGCTCCTCAATTCTGCAGCCAGATTATCGAGTTCTTCTTCTTGTCCTGTTGTTTCAAATACAATGAAATCTTTTTCTATTGTTATAAATCTGACGCTTTGTTTTCTAAGTAGATGGTTCATATTTTTCTCGTTAATGAAACTTGAAGTCATTACTTTAAACAGTCCCATTTGTTTCCAGATGATTTCTTCGTTAGTGCTGTAATAGCATCTAAAAACCTCGATTATTTTTTCGATTTGAAGCGCAATATTTCTGGCGATTTCAAAAGTTTCTTCTATAACCAGAGTACATCTGTACATTTTATCAATTTCGCAAGTAGAGATATTGAGGCTTTTTATACTGATTTTTCTTCGCGAAAGTATGATTGTTATTTTATTAAGTAACCCCATTTGATCTTCTGTGTAGGCGGTAAAAGTATATTCCTGTTTCATTTAAAAATTGTGTGATTTTTGAATTATTAGTAGTTAGTGTTTTTTAGAAATAAAAAAACCTTTCTCATTTATGACTGAGAAAGGTTTTTATTACACAATAGAATCCTGCCTCGTCATAACAAACGAATAATGATAATTGCGCTAATGATAATTTGTACTGAATTTTTCATGTATATTTTAAATAAAAAAACCTCCCAAAAAGGGAGGTTTTAAATTGTATCTGTGTACTTATTTATATAACATCCCTGATCATTATCAAATGATAATAATACTGCTAATGATAGTGATGTTAATTGAGTTTTTCATTTTGTATTTCTGATGTGTGGCAAATGTATTAATTTTTATAACGTTAAAAAAAGTTTTTTATTGAAACTATTGGTTTCAAAGTGAATGTATTTTAGAATAAATTTTTGAAGGCAGAAGATTATTTCAATAGCTTTTTTACCATTTCAATTTGATTTGTAGTTATATAGCTTTCATTGCAGTCAAGATATTGCAGAAAAGATATCAAGTCAAAGACTGTTGTGGTATAAATAGAGACAGATTTCAGGAAGGTGTATTAAGTAAATAAATCCTGTTTATATTTGTGTTGTAAATGAAGTATAAGCTGCTCTTTTTCTGCATGAAATATTAAAGGGATCAATTATTATAATGGAATGTTTTTTATTAGTTTAATCAAATATTTATGACAGTTGTAAAAAATCATAATACATTTCACAAACTTCCCATTCTAGATGGTTTAGAGCTTTTAAATGCCCAAAACAATACTGTAAGTTTTCCCTATCATACACACGATACATTTAACATTGCATTAATTTTAAAACATACTTTTGACACTAAACTGACTAATAAATATCTTCAGGCACCGGCAGGAACCTTATCAATAACAAATCCTTTTGAGGTCCATGCGACACCCTGTGATGGAAAAACCGGCAATTCATTTTTTACCTTTTATATTGCACCAGATGTTATGAAAATGATCAACAATAACAACGATGTTTTTTTTGATCAGAAAATTATTTATGATGAACAGCTGTTTCGGGAGTTTTATTTCTTGTCACAAAATTTTGATAATATTGAAATTGAAAAAGCATTGCTGGCAGTATTAGAAAGTCTTATACTACGCTGGGGAAAAAATCAAAAATTTAAAAACTCCGAAATTAACTTGTTTTCAAGATTTTTGGAAGATAAGATTAGTGAAAAATTTTCATTAGAAGAAGCTGCAAAAAGTTTTGGGCTTGACAAATATAAATTTTTGAGACTATTTAAATATGAGACAGGAATGACGCCAAACAGTTATGTCATTTTAAAGAGAATCGAAAAATCAAAAATTCTGCTCAATGATGGGATTGATTTAGCCGATGCCGCTATCGAAAGCGGATTTTACGATACAGCGCATTTCTGCAGAAAATTTAAAGAATTCACCGGAGTAACACCTCTGCAGTATAAAATTTCTTAAGTATCCTAAATACTGCAATATCGTACAACAGAGTTTTGTTACAGCATTGTATTTTTGTGTATTCTAATTCTGATATGAAATGAAAAAAGGATTTTTCTCAATATTTTTAGCATTATGCATTTGTGTATCTGTTACTGCACAGCATAAAAAGCAGAGTATCAAGCTAAATCAGCTGATTGACGATCTTGAAATAAAAAGAGGTGAAGAACATTTTTTTAAAATTAAACTTACGGCAGACACCTATTATGCTCTAAATGTACAACAGCAGGGAATAGATCTTGTAGTTTCGCTTACAAATAAAGAAGGGAAACTAATGGCCGAAGTTGACTCTCCAAATGGCAAGAACGGTCCTGAGAAAATTTTATTTTCTCCTGACAAAACTGATGAATTTGAAGTTGGGATTAAACCTCTTGATGAAAAATCAAATTCAGAGTCTGGAAAATATACAATTCGACTGGAAAAAGTTCCTAATACACTTGAAAAAATCCCGGTTAAAAATCTTCTTTCTGATTTTGATTTACTCCAGAATGCCTACTACGAAACCAGAGTTGGTCTTTGGTACAATTCAAGAACACAATTTGACAGTATTTGTAATCTGCAGAAAAGCAAAATAAAAGCACCTATGAATGCTTTAGAATTTTACAGGATACTAGCGCCGGTGGTTTCGTTTACCAAGGAAGGGCACTGTAACATTAAAATTTCTGATGAAACTACGGCTTTTTTAAAACAAAAGGGAACGTATCTGCCATTTGGAATTAAAGTTTTGGATAAAAAAGTATATGTCATAAATGATTATAAAGATTTCAAATTAAAAGGTCTTGTTCTTTCCAAAATAAACGGTGAAGCCATAGAAAATATCATGGCAAAAATGCTGGAAATTGAGCCCGCAGACGGATTTAATATGACAAGTAAATACCGATGGATTGAAGGAGCATTTTCTAAATATTACGCTCGGTATTTTCCTGCTTCCAAGTTTATTACATTGGAACTTCTAAATCCTGATAACAATGCTAAAATAGTTTATGAAAACATTCCTTCCTGCACTTTTAAGGAGTTCGCAAAACTATATGAAGAAATTAAAAAGCAGGTTCCTAATTATACGTTTAGCAAATCATCTGATTTTTCTATAGATCCAATAACTTCAACAGCTGTTATTACGGTCAACACTTTTAGCCTTGGAAGTTATACTGATAAGCGAAAAGGATTTCAGTTATTTCTGGAAAAAGCATTCGACAGTATTTCTTCTCAAAAAATAAAACATCTTATTATTGATATCAGAAAAAATGAAGGAGGAGAACAGGGAATGGAAGACCACTTTTTGTCTTACCTGACTAATGAAGAGTATAAAAAATACAAATATGTAGAGATTCCGGGATTTACCTATTCGTTTCTGGAGCATACTAATTACGCAGGTCAAAAAGAAATCCTGATCGAAGAATTAAAGGAGGATTTTTATCTTTCAACTGACGGCAGGTATTTAAATAAAGCGGGACATTATACTGGGGAGAAACCGAATATAAAAAACTTTAAAGGCGACCTTTATATTTTAATTTCGGGTCTTACTTTTTCGGGAGGTTCAGAATTTGCCGCACTGGCAAAAAACTATACCCATGCAAAATTCATCGGCGAAGAAACCGGCGGTGGTTATTACGGGAATTCAAGCGGCAGTTTTCTAAGTTTCACTCTTCCTAATTCAGCTGTAACAGGCCGTATTCCCTTATGTAAATTTGTAATAGAACCTAAAGCTGATACAATTCCCTTTGGGCGCGGCGTTTTACCTGATTATGAAGTACAGCCAACCATCAAGGATTATCTTGCAGGATATGATAGTGAAATGGAATATGTAAAAACACTGATTAGAAAAAAATAAAGAATCAATTTTGCTCTACATGATTATGAAAACTGTTAGTTAATAGGATTGTATTTTCTTCTCTTTATTTTTTTCTTTCTGATCGCTTTTAATTGCTGGAGATTATCAGATAGAGTCCATTTTGTACGAAGCACTGTCAGATAATCTCATCAGTCATATCAATAGTTTTTGGATGCAGGCTTACCAGTTGTAAAACAATTGCACTAAAAACTACAAATAAGAGTAGTACAAAAACGTGTCTCATTCCTCCATTATCAGCAGCTTTTCCTAAAAACTCTGTAATAACAGCTCCCGCCGAAATACCAACAAAATTCATAATTCCATATCCCGTAGCCCTGTAGCGTGGAGCAACAAACTGACAAAGAATAGGCATATTGTTGGTGTCGTATATTCCAAATCCAAGTCCAAAAAGGACTGCGCCCAAAAGAATAGCAGTTATGTCACAGCAATAGCCAAATAAAAACAATGCCGGGATGGTAAGAAACAGTCCAATAACGCTGGTGTAAATTCTTCCTTTAAGATGTTTCATCACCCATCTGTCTGAAATAGCACCCCCAATTAAAACGCCAAAAAAGGAAGACATTGAGATGGTTACTGTTGCAATTGGTCCCGCAAGAGACATGTCTAAATGTAAAGTTTCAGTAAATAAGGTGGGTAACCAGTTTTTGGCCGCCCAGCCTGGTAAACTTGGCGCAGAGAAATAAAAAAGCAAAACCCAAAAAGAGATATTACCAAATAGGATTCCCAATCCTTTGAACATTTGCTTGAATTCATTGCCAACAGATGACTTTTTTGTGGGATCTAAGAAGTACGTTTTTTTTTCTTGTATAAAAAATATCAGTATTAAACTGTAAAGTACACCAAATAAACCTACGGAGTGAAAGCTGAAATGCCAGGAAAAATATTTAGAAATAGTGGCTCCAAAACCACCAAGTGCCTGTCCTAAATAAATTCCGGTGGTATGAATCGCAATGGCAAAAGAGCGTGTTTTTTCCTGATGATAATCTGCAATTAAGGATAAGGCAGCCGGAATGTAAAAGGCTTCACTAAACCCCATAATGCCTCGCAAAATATAAATCTGATTGAAAGTTGTGGCATAACCCATGGCCATAGTCACCCCAGACCAGATGAAAAGACTTCCTATGATGATTCTTTTTCGGTTAAACCTATCTGCTATAATTCCGGAAACAGGGCTCATAAGTGCATAAATCCAAAGGAAAACAGCCATTAAAAGACCGAAATTTTCAGCTTTAGCCAATTCAGGAATGTCATCCATCATTGCTGATTTCATAGTCGACAGCATTTGTCGGTCTAAATAATTCAATAAAGCAACAAACCACAGCAGGCCAACAACAATCCATGGATAGGATTTTTTTTCATTCAATTTTGCAATCATTCTCTTTTTTCAAAATAAAGGCCGAATATACGAATTCAAACGCAACAGGAAAGAATTGTTTTTCCATGTTATTTGCTTAAAATATTCGTACTATGACTTCTTTTGTTTTTTATTTTGGACGAAGAAAGGGGAGCAGGTAATAGAGGATTGTCATAATTCTAAGATAATATTAGTTTCTTGATATTTCGGACTTTATTTTTACTAATTGACCAAGCATAGCAGTAACAGGTACAGCTATATTTCCTTTTAAAATGGCAGATCCGGCAATAGCTAAATTCATAGTTTCTATTTCAGTTTCCCTTTTATTTAAAATATCCTGATAGGTTGATATTTTTTGTCCGTCCGACATCTTGCTTATTGCGAGTATATTTTCTAAAACAACTTCCATTGTTAGATCAATGCCATACTCTTTTGCTGCTGATAAACATTCGGCAATTACCGTTTTTGCAATCTGTAAAACTTCATCATTACGCTGGAAAATTCCATTATCAGTTTCCAGTAAGGGGCAGATGGAGTTAAATACGCAGTTGCTTATTACTTTTTTCCAAATAATTGTTTGTATATCATTTTCATATCTAAATGAAAAAAGATCAGTATCCAGAATATCAACAATTTCCTGAAGAATTTCATTTGAGCCCTTAATAATGCCGATTGGTGACGGAGCCACTAACTTAAATCTGACTTTGCTGCTCTCTAAAAATTCACTAGTTGCCAATAGAACGCATCTGTAAAGTTGATCAAAATCTTTATCAATAAAACTATTTTCAATATGAAGTCCATTTTGAAGAAAAACAATTGGAGATTTTCCGGTTAGATCTTTCAGTTTATCAGCTAGGACGGTATTTCCAAATGATTTATTTGTGAGTAATATAATTCCGTCAAGGCTTTCGAAGTTAGAAAGGGAACTCACAAGAACTTCCGCATCCAGTGTCTTATTTTCAATTTCAACCTGTATCTTTTCAATTGTTGCCGGCTGATTGTCAATGCTTCCACGAATAATGGTGGTTTTTCGTCCGTTTAGGGTTAAAGCGACAGCCAGAGCTTTTCCAATTACGCCATTCCCAATTATGTAAATATGATTGTTATTTAGTTTCATTATAATATTTTTCAGTAAATCTACACATCTTAATCGTATGGTTACAGGTACAGTTATTAGAATTTAACAGGATCCAGTTTTCAAATTGTTTTTGACAATTTCTACTAAATACTTGAGGCTGGTATCTAATTTATAACTCCATTTTACTGTTTTGGATATAAAAAAGTCCCTGTTTTCAGTTTTTTTAAGTTAAGATTCTTTTTAATAGAGAACCCATTACAGCGCGGCAAGATATACCTTTATGTAATAGCAGGCTTTATACCTAAGTTAGGATAGAGCTGCAGTACCACAATACAAAAACAAAAAACAATGAAGTTATCAGAAGCACAAAATAAAGAAACAGAGCTGCAGAATACCAATACTTTCCTTGAAGATGTAACTGCGGGTCTGCGGCAGCATCCCAAACAACTGCAGTCAAAATATTTTTACGATCAGCGCGGTGACCGGCTTTTTCAGGAAATCATGAGCCTTCCAGACTATTATCTGACCCGCTGCGAGATGGATATTTTTAAGAACAAAACCGCTCAAATAGCACAAGGCATTAGTGCAGACAATACTCCCTTTGATTTAATAGAGCTCGGGGCGGGGGATGCTTCTAAATCCATGCATTTGCTGCGATACCTGAAAAATCTGGACACAGATTTCAGGTATATGCCTATTGATATATCAGGCAATATCCTTTCGGTTTTAGATGAAAGACTGAAAAAAGAAATACCAGGACTTGATATAGTAAGTCTTGAGGGAGAATATTTCGAGATGCTTTATAAGGCATCCCAGCTTTCTTCCCGAAGAAAGGTGATCTTGTTTCTGGGAAGCAATATAGGAAATATGGAACTGGAAGAAGCATATCGATTTTGTTTTGAATTGCGCAAGAATCTTAATAAAGGCGACGTTGTCATGATTGGTTTTGACCTGAAAAAAGAACCCAATACTATATTAAATGCCTACAATGACCCGGAAGGAGTGACTGCCTCGTTTAATCTGAACCTGCTGGAGCGTATTAACAAAGAGCTTGGTGCTGATTTTGCGTTAAATCAGTTTGAACATTATGAAACTTATGATCCCATAACGGGTGCATGCAGAAGTTATCTGATCAGTTTGGCGGATCAGAGCGTTTCTCTCGACGGCGATGTATTTCATTTTGCTGAAAATGAACCTGTTTACATGGAAGTATCCCAGAAATTTTCCATAGAAGATACCCATAAAATGGCCTCACAGTCTGGATTTAAAACGGTTTACAGTATTATGGACAGCAGGGAATGGTTTGTGGATGTTTTTTGGACAGCCGTTTAAATAAGAGTAATTATGGAACACACAGTAACACATTTTGATACCCGGCTTTTACTGGCAAAGTATAAAAAAATACGCATGCAGTCAGAGCACCTCTGCAGTCCCCTGGAAACAGAAGATTATGTAGTGCAGCCCATCCCGGATGTGAGTCCTCCTAAATGGCATTTAGGACATACGACCTGGTTTTTTGAAACCTTTATTCTTCTTCCCAACTTTTCAGGTTATAAGGAATTTAATGCGCAGTATAATTTTGTTTTTAACAGCTATTATGAAACAGTAGGAGCAAGAGTCCTGCGCACCGACCGAGGTAACTTGAGTCGTCCGTCGGTTGCTGATATTTATGCCTACAGGGCTTATGTAGACGAGCAGATGGAGGTATTTCTGGAGAATTCAGTACTTTCAGATGAAGTATCTGCTGTACTGGAATTAGGCTTAAACCACGAGCAGCAGCATCAGGAGCTTCTCATGACAGATATTAAATACATACTGGGACATAATCCTCTTTTTCCAGCTTACCGTGAAACGGACAGTGTGGAGGAGGATTTATCTGTCATGGATTCTGGTTTTATTTCAATGGCTGAAGGTATTTATGAAATAGGGTTTAAGGGTACTGGTTTCAGCTTTGATAATGAGTTGGGACTGCATAAAAAATATTTAGAGGCTTTCGATATCGCGTCTTCTCTTGTAACCAATGGTGAATATCTGCAGTTCATACAGGAAGGGGGCTATGAGAATTTTATCTGGTGGCATTCTGAAGGATGGGACTGGGTAAAGCAGCAACAGGCAAAAGCACCATTATACTGGCATTTTATCGATGGAAAGTGGATGCATTACACACTTGGCGGATTAAAGGCTATTAATCCGTATGAAGTTTTGTGTCATGTTAATTTTTATGAAGCTTCAGCCTTTGCCGCGTGGAAAGGAATGCGCCTTCCTACAGAAGAAGAGTGGGAAGCAGCCTGTGATCATTTTTACTGGGGAGAAAGATGGGAATGGACAGCAAGTGCCTACCTTCCTTATCCCAGATATAGTAAACAGCCGGGAGCCATCGGCGAATATAACGGAAAGTTTATGGTAAACCAAATGGTGCTGCGAGGAGGCTCAACTGCTACCCCGGAAGGGCACACCCGCGCTTCCTATCGTAATTTTTTCCATCCAAGACACCAGTGGCAGTTTTCAGGAATCCGGCTTGTAAGATGAGACAAGTTGATTCCTGTTCATAGTCTTTCACGAACGGTAACCAAAATTTTTAAAATAATTAAGTGTTTATTCTTTTTTAACTAAAAAGAAATAATGGGAAAATTTTGAGAATAAACACTTGAGATTGGCTGTTTAATAATAGGTTGACTCCAGGTATGGGTCGTAGATATCTGCATCCCACTGGTTATCATCAAATTCATCCAAAAGATCATCTTCAGATTCAGGATCAATTATACTTTCGTTATCGGATTGGTTATGAGCTGCATGCAGAAATTCGCAGTCAAAGTCAGGTTCATCCTCAAATTTACGGTATAAATCTGTTAGAAGATCTAAATTTTGTGTTTCACGTTGAGTTGACGCGTCTGAAAAATTGCTGTTAGACTGTCTGCTTGATGGAGATAATGATGTAATGACTGGAAGCACTGCTGCTGTGGTTTTCATAATGTAATTTATTTGTGGTTCTATAATTGTATGAGGCAAAAATAACCGATTGGGGAAGCTTTTAAATTACAGAATTCTGCCTTGGAGTTACATAATTTTGAATTATTAAATAGCTTGTAACTGTGTGACTTACTTTAAATGAAATTTACTTATTACAGCCGACTGTGCAGAACTTTAATGCAGGCTTCTGTTTTTTAGAGGCCTTTTATTTTGTACGGCGGTATATTTTGGTTAAATTGTATATCCAAAAAAATATTTATGAAACAATTACCTATATTATTAATTCTTGCCTGTATTTTAATCTCATGCGAAAGCAGAAAAGAGCAGGACCTGCTGAAGAGAGAAAAAGCTTTAATATTAAGGGAAGAAGAATTTGAAAAAAAAGAAACGGACTATAAAGCATTATTAGCCATGCGTGACAGCATCTCTGCCCTAAAAGACACTGTCAATAATGATACTGAATTAATTACGGAATGGCCTGAAACACTCAAAGGCTTCTGGAATAGTAAGATGCTGTGCAGAGAATCAAACTGCAGTCAGTATGTTATAGGAGATCAGCGTAATGAAACTTGGGAATTTGTATCTGATTCGACTGGAATTTTTACAAATGTTTTAAATAATAAAAAGCTGGTAAGGGTATTTAAGGCAAAATACCTTAAAGACAGGATACTGCTTGAATTCAGCAGTGACAGCGTTTCAAAAAACAGAGTGAAAATGAATGTGGTTCTGGATGATATTAAAGAGAATATTATTAAAGGCACCCAGACTATTACCGGACAGGACAACTGTTCCGCCAGATTTTCGGTTGAACTTGCACTTCCTCAAAAAAAATAATTTATGTTACTAAGTATACAGCATGTCAGTCTTCCTATTGAAGATCCAGTATTAAAATTCCTTATCGAGCTTATTATAATTTTATGTATTCCTCTTTTACTCAATAAAATAAAAGTGCCGCACTTGCTGGGCCTTCTTATAGCCGGTGCTATCATTGGTCCAAATGGCTTTAACGTTCTTGCGAGAGACAGCAGTATAGTGGTTACAGGTACTACAGGACTGCTCTATATAATGTTTCTTGCAGGACTTGAGATAGATATGGGGGATTTTAAAAAAAATAAATGGAAAAGTATCACTTTTTCGCTTTACACCTTTATTGTGCCATTTGCACTGGGGCTTTTGGGTGGTTATTACATACTTCGCTTTTCGCTTCTAAGCTCGGTACTATTTGCGAGCCTTTTCTCATCACACACTCTTATTGTATACCCAATGGTGAGCAGACTAGGGATAGCAAAAAAGCTGGCGGTAAATGTAACGGTAGGAGGTACTATGATTACAGATGTGCTTTCTCTTGTAGTGCTGGCTGTTGTGGTGGGTATGTCGCAGGGAGAAGTAGGAACTTCGTTCTGGGTTAAGCTGTCTGTTTCCATGCTGGTTTTTGCTTTAGTAGTTCTGCTTCTTTTTCCTGTCCTGGCGCGCTGGTTTTTTAAGAATGTCGAAGACAAGATTTCCCAGTATATTTTTGTTATTGTGATGATTTATCTCGCTGCTCTTCTGGCAGAGCTGGCTGGAATAGAGGCCATTATTGGAGCATTTTTTGCCGGTCTTGCACTAAACAGGCTTATACCGCACAGTTCATCACTTATGAACAGGGTTGAATTTGTTGGGAATGCTATTTTTATTCCATTTTTCCTTATTAGTGTTGGTATGCTCATTGATTTTAACGCTTTTATCCAGAGCTGGGAAACACTGGGAGTAGCCGCAGTTATGCTTACAGCTTCAATAGGAGGGAAATACGCCGCAGCTTTTTTAACGAAAAAGACTTTTAGATTTACAGATGATGAAGGCAGTCTTATTTTCGGTATGAGTGCAGCTTCTGCAGCAGCAACGCTCGCCTCTGTAATGGTGGGATATAATATTATCTTATCCGAAAATGAAGCGGGAGAGCCTGTCAGGCTTTTAAATGAACATGTGCTTAACGGCAGCATTCTGCTTATACTGGTTTCTTGTACTATTTCATCATTTGTGTCAATGGCAAGTGCTCAGAGGATTGCCGAAGCAGATAAAGAAGAAACCGCAGCAGATGCGGGTGATCAGGAAGAAAAAATTCTGCTGGCTGTAAATCATGAACATACCGTTGAGAAAATGGTTAATCTGGGGCTTCTCATAAAAGGAAGAAGTAATAAAGATAAACTTTTTGCACTTAATGTTATTAACGAAGACAAAAGTGAATCATCTTCAAAGAATGCAGAAAAATTGCTGGGTGCAGCTGTAAATATGGCAGCATCCGCCGATGTTAAACTAAATCCAATAACACGGCATGATAATGATGTGATTGCTGGGATTAATAATGTGGTAAAAGAACAGAATATTACTGATTTGATTATTGGACTTGAAGAAGAAAAAGGATTTTCCTCATCTTTCATTTATAATCTTTACAACGGTTACCTGCAGAACAAGCATATAAATTTGATTATCTATCATGCAGTCCAGCCGGTGTCAACCATTAAAAAATATACAGTCCTTATCCCTGCGAATGCTGAACTCGAACCGGGATTTTTTCATTGCTTGTTAAGAATTTGGAACATTGGAAAAAATACGGGGGCCAAAATGAGTTTTTATGCCAACCAGAAAACTATTGGTGTATTAAAGAGCATTGTAGTAAAGGCTAATATTGAAGCTGTTTTTAATACTGTAACCTCATGGCAGGAAGCTGAAAATACTGCAGCCAGTCTGGAAGAAGATGAAGGTCTTATCATTTTAATGGCTGACAGAGGTATGCATTCTTATTTTCCTCAGATGAAAGAAGTGCCTGAAATTTTAAATAAAAAACTCAGTAACAATAACTATATACTAATTTATCCTTTCTCAAAAATTGACAATACAGTTATAGAAAAAAGAGCAGTAAGCAACCTTGATGATTTTGCCGATATTGGAAAAATTATAGGCCGAATTTTTAAGTAGAACAGTTGTGTCGCAGAAAAATTGCGTATAAGAACGGTAGAATGCAGAATTTTGCCGTTTCTTTTTCTTGATTGAGTGCAATAGTTGTGCTTAAAACTGTTTAATTATGACTGTTTTTAAAAGGTTTCACTGAAAGAGGATTAATATATTTTTTTAGATCCAGCCCCTTAGTATGCAGATGAAATCTGGAGGAAATGTCCATAGGAACATACTGAAGTTTTTTTAGAAAAATCCGTATCTGGTTTCTGGAATCAGAGTGGTCGGCAATAAAAAATAATTCCTCTTTTGTTTCGTGTGTATCGGAGATCTGTCTCGGCTTAATTTCAACTGGATTGAATAGTTTTACTACATGAGCTTCAGGAAGTAGTGAAGCTGTTATTTTATAAGTCATGGCATCTATAATGCCTGGAAGCAGTAAATGAGGATCGAAAATCAATCCGCTTGTGTGCACTACTATTTTATTAGACATATCAGGAAGAGACTTGATAATATTTTCTAAATCATCCTTTGGAAGAAACAGCAGGACAATTTCTGCAGCAGCAGATTCCTCAAGCGTTCCAATACGTGCGTTTGCTCCCATTTTTTGAATAACATCCTTTATAAGACTTCCTCCTCTGGGATTGTGCATGATAACTTCATAACCTGTCTGTGCTGCTCTGCGGGCTAATTCAAGTGTTAGACTGCTCACGCCGATGATTCCAATTTTCATAAGTTCTTCTTTTTAAATTATTATTACTCACTAATAAAATTTAAGAATTATTTTTCTGTATGTTGTTGTATATAAGTGTGTTATTTTAAATATTCATTAAATTTAAAACTAATATTTATTTCTAAACCAAGTATTTTTACCTGATTTTAAATGTGAAGTTAGTACGTTAGTAATAGAAAAAAGGCAGTAATCTGATGCTTTAGATCTGCATTTAAATAATGATAAGGAATTTAATGAATGGAGGAAAAAGTCAGGCGACTGGATATGATATCATAAAGAACATTCTGCTTCAAAGAGTTGGTAATGTTTTTAATTGGAGCATAAAAAATGTTCAAGTATTGGATCAACAGCTGCTTATCATCGGCAGTTAATTGAAGATTATAAAATATTTGAAATTTATTAGGCATTTATGAACTACATTTGACGTTATAAAATGCTTTAAGATGATAAGTTCCGAGAATTCCCACACAGCCGCTAAAGCCTTAAATGAAAAAGAGCCGGTAAAGATTATACTGGCCGAAGATGATAAGGACGATCAGGAATTATTTATCGATGCCCTGGATGAGGCACAAGTCCCCTCGGAGGTAGTCACCGTGGAGAACGGGCAGCAGCTCGTGGATGTCTTAAAAGATAAATCCCAGCCCGATCCGGATATTATTTTTATAGATGTCAATATGCCCGTTAAAGGAGGCAAGCAGGCGCTGGAAGAAATAAAGGGCGATAAAGAGCTTAAGGATATTCCTGCCGTTATGCTGTCTACCTGGGATCATCCTTCGGATATTAAAGATTCCTTTGATAAGGGTGCAGACCTCTATGTCCAGAAACCAAATTCTTTTTCCGGTTTTGTGCTTGTACTAAAAAAAGTGTTTTTTCTGCACTGGGCCAAAGCTTTATTGAGTCCTGTTAAAAATTTATTTTTTGTTTCAGAAAAGAATGTTTCCCCGGGAGACTCCTAAGGAATTTTCCCTGTCTTACCCGTTTGTTTTTCCTTGTGATAGCGTGCAGCTAATTAACTTCTTAAGTATTCAATTTTATGAAAATCAGAAGGATTTGATAATGAAAATAATTGTTGATTTATTAAAATTACCCTACCTTTCCAGTTGAAATCAAATAGTAGAAAGAGTGCAGCTGGACAGAAGGGAATCTAAACATAAACATCCGTTTTTAAGTAATATGGGAGAATTAGGTTCTCTTATCAGTGAGTTTAATTGGGCAGAAACTTCTTTAGGGCCGCTGGAGAAATGGCCGGATTCACTGCGTACCTCATTGTCAATTGTGCTGGGTTCAGGCGTTCCGATGTTTACGATATGGGGAAAAGACAGGTTCTTTTTTTACAATGATGCTTTCAGCGCTTTTTTTCCTGATTACAGTAAAAAGCCACTGCCTTTTAAAACTAGCTTTAAAGAGGCATTACCTTCTGAATGGGAAAATATATATGGTATCATTGAACAGGTCATAAATCAAAAATCAACCAGATTAGAGTCTAATATTGTAACTGCTGTAAGCAGAAATAATACAATGCAGGAAGTTTACCTCACTGTTGGATGCAGCGCGGTTTTTAATCAAAATGGTACTGCTGAGGGAGTATTTGGCACCTGCATAGAAAATTCTGCGGTTATTCCCAATGTAATAAAATCAGGTTCATTAAGAACACAGCTTAACAGTGTTCTGATGCAGTCCAAGGCAGGAATTGCACAGGCTAACATTGATGGCCGCGTGACAGAAGTTAATGACCGTTACTGCGAGATGCTGGGGTACAGCCGTGAGGAAATATTACAGATGAATCTAGGTGAGCTGACACATCCGGATGATTTGCAGCGCAATATGCAGCTGCTAAAGGAATGCGTTAGCAGCGGAAAAGATTTTATGATTACAAAACGTTATGTAAAACGTGATGGTTCAATACTATGGGTAAACAATAATGTTTCAATTGTAAGTGACACGGCAGGCAGCAAATATATTACCGCCATTGCAGTCGATATAACTGCTGAAAAAAAAAGAGAAGAACAGCTGGAAGCGGGAGAATTTCGTTTTCGGACACTTATTGAAAAAGCACCTGTAGGTACGGCATTATTCAGGGGGAGTGAGTTTTACATCGAACTGGCCAATCATGCAGTGTTACAATACTGGGAAAAAGAAGATGATATTATCGGCAGTAAATTAAAAGATGTTTTTTTTGATCTAAATGATTATGATTTATATGAAAAACTTAGTGAAGTTTATCTGACTGGGAAAGAATATAAAGCTTCAGCAGCAAGAATAAAAAGAGAAGAATCAGAAAAGAACCAGTATTTTGATTATTCCCTGACCCCTCTGTTTGATAAAACCGGCTGCGTTTATGCAGTTTTGGCTATGTATTCTGATGTAACACCTGCAGTCAAAGCACAGCAGCAGGCAGCAGAGAGTCACAACGAGCTGGCAGTTATGTTTGAGCAGTCGCCCGTGGGTATTGCAACAATAGGGATAGGAGATGATCTGGTTTTTATAAGTGCCAATACTTTTTACAGCGAATTGGTAGGGCGCAAAGCAAAAGATATTATCGGGAAACCCCTTCTTGAGGCGCTTCCGGAAATCAAGGGACAGGGTTTTGATGACCTTCTCAGAGAAGTGATCCGCACCGGTACTGCTTATACCGCTAAGGAAGTGGAGGTCGAATTGCTTCGAAATGAAAAGCTTGAACATATTTATGTGGATCTGACTTACCAGATTAACCGTAATGCTCAAGGCGAACAAACTGTTATATTGGTAGTTGCTACCGATGTTACCAGACAGGTAATGAGCCGTAGAGAAGTAGAAGAAAGTGAAACCAAACTAAAAAACCTCATTGCAGCCGCACCTGCAGGTATAGGTCTTTTTACCGGCCGCGACCTGATTATAGAATACCCAAACCAAACTTTTATAGATATAGTGGGCAAAGGCCCTGATATTTTAGGACTGCCGTTAAGGGAAGCCATGCCGGAACTTATTTCTGAAGGCCAGGCTTACCTTAAAATTCTTGATGATATCTTTACAACCGGAATTCCTTTTATTTCTCCTGCTTCACTAGTCAAAATAATGCAGAATGGTGTGCTGAATGATAATTATTATAATATTTCTTATACACCGCTGCGAAACAAATCAGGAGAAATTTATGCTATTTTAGATATTGCCATCGATGTTACGGAACAGGTCAGCGCTCAGAAAGCAATGCAAGAGAGCGAGGCTCATCTGCAGTTATTACGCGATACAGTTCCGGCCATGATTTTCTATCTAGATAAGGAGCAGCGCTATCAGAGTTACAACAGGATTTTTATGGACTGGTTTTCTGTAGACGAAAATGAAGCAATAGGAAAAAGTGTAAAGGAATTTCTAGGAGAAGCTGCGTACGCAAAAACACTTCCCCATCTTGAAATTGCTTACGGTGGAGAGCAGGAGAAATATGAAATGTTTGCACCTTCACGCATGGGAATCAGCAGGTGGCTGAGCATTGTATATACACCCCACAAAAATAACGAAGGCGAAGTGATAGGTGTAATTGTTCATGCAACCGATGTTACGCAAAGTAAATTGACAGAAATCGCGCTTAAGGAAAGTGAATCCAAGCTTCGCACTGTTTTAGATGCTGCTCCTGTTGCCATAAGTGTATTTGTGGGCAGGGATTTAGTAATTGAAAACCCTAATGATCGTTTTACAGCTGTCATTAATAAGGGAAGTTCGATAGCTGGACAGCCTCTTAAGACAGTGCTAAAATCCAGTAATTCGGAGGATTTCCTAAAATCGGTACAGATGGTGCTTCGCTCGGGAGAAAGTTTTTATGAAAGCGGCATGCCTGGAATTAATACAACAGAGAAAGAAATGCACTATCATAATATCAGCCTGACCCCTCTTACGGATGAGAGTGGGGAAGTTTATGCTGTGCTTTATGTCGGTTGGGATGTTACGGATGAAATTGTTTCCATAAAAAAAGCGGAACAGGCGGAGTCTGCTCTCCGCTCTGCAGTGGAAGTGGCGCAGCTGGGAACATGGTCACTGGACATATCTTCGGGAATTACTACAGTATCAGAACGTCATGCTTCCATGTTCGGATTAAAAGCAAACCAAATGCCGTCCTCGGAAATACGTGCACTCATAAAACCTTCAGACTATAATCGGGTGACTGAGGCATTTTTTGCAGCCCAGAAACCGGGATCAGAAGGCAGATATGAGGCTGAATATAGAATTATTCATGGAATTACAGGACAGGAAAAGGTTATTCATGCAGTAGGACAGACTTATTTTGATCTGGATGGGAAACCGTTGGTGATTCAGGGGACTGCCCAGGATATTACAATTCACAGAGAACTTCAGCTTGCCCTTGAAAGTGAAGTGGAACTCAGGACAAATGAGCTTGAAGCAGTGCTGAAAGAGCTGCAGTCTGCCAATACAGATCTTCGCCATTCTAATGATGCACTTAAACATTCAAATCAGGAACTGGCACAATTTGCATATGTTGCAAGTCATGATCTTCAGGAACCGCTTCGTAAAATTCAGATTTTTGCCGGCATCCTTCAGGAGAATCTACCAAGAAAAGACCCTAAAGTAATGATTCAAAAAATAGCTTTTTCTGCCGCCAGGATGAGCCAGCTGATTACTGATCTGCTTAGTTTTTCAAGACTAATACAACCTCAAAAGAGCCTGCAGCCGATTGATCTTAATGAAGTTATTAAAAATATCTGGATTGATTTCGAGCTGGCTGTTGAGGAGAAAAATGCAGTAATTGAAGTTGAAAAGCTGCCGGTTGTAAAGGCGGTCGGTCTGCAGATGAATCAGCTTTTTTATAATTTGGTAGGGAATTCCTTGAAATTTACCAGACCTGACACTGTGCCGAAAATAAAAATAAGCGCTGTTCAGGTAACCAATCAGTATGCAGCCCAGTTTACAGATTCTACACTTATTGAAGGACAGTATCATCATATTTTATTCAGCGATAACGGAATTGGATTTGAAAAAGGCTACGAGAAACAGATTTTTGAAATCTTCAAACGTCTTCACGAACAGAATATCTATCCAGGTAGTGGTATCGGACTGGCGCTGTGCAGGAGAATTGTTACCAATCACCATGGGGTGATGTATGCAGAATCAGAATATGGAAAGGGAAGTACATTTCATATTTTTCTTCCTGTATCTTAAAACATTTATGAAAGCTGTAAAGAATAATGTGTATAGTATAAATAGCAGTTCTCTGCTCAAACGAAAGAGTAAAGAAAAATACTTTTGGCAGATGATGATCCCGGTGATGCTGAAATATTTAAGCATGCTGTTGTTTTTTTTAAATGAAAAATTGCAGCAGCTGGAAATTTCAGCAAGTCTTTCTGATCTGATATTTTTAGACGAAAATAAAAGAAATTCTACTGTATATAAATAAATCCGGCAGTTATAATGAACTCCTTAGCTTGTTTGAAGTGTTACTGTAGTTAATCCCTCTGGTTTTTAAGAAAAAAAAATGACATTATTAACTCAATAGTGTTTTAATAAACCAATAAGCCAGTAATTTAAAATAAAAAAGCAATAATTAATTAGGAAGAAAACACAGGTGACAAACTTTTCAGCCAGTATTCCATAATGTTTTGTATCATTAACTTATAGGCTGGAAAGTTTTCCTCTTTACTAAAATAACCCTGTACATGATAAGAGTATGCTTTTTTTACATTCTCAGGATTTTTTGAAGTGGAAAGAAATATATACGGCACGCATTTCTGGCTTATGTCAGCATTAGCAAGAATTTGTCTTCGTAATTCAAAGCCGTCAATTTTCGGCATATTGATATCAGAGAAAATAATAAAAGGATTTGTATCAGGAGAAGACAAATAAGTAATAGCCAGGGTAGGATCCTCAATAAAAACTACTTTGTTTGGATACCCCAGGCTCTCGAATATATCTTTAAGAAAATTTCTGTCATCTTCATCGTCTTCTATTATAATTATTTCGTGATTTCTTTTCATAATGTAAAAGTAGGGACTTTTTTTAGTTTTTTTTTAATTTGCAAGAAACTGTCAATTCTCTTAATAGATGCGGTTTTATGTATTATTACAGCTTACAGAAGATCAGTCCCATACTCTCCATAAAAAAAACCGTCATTAGTAACGGTTTTAAAATTTTCTCTGAGAAGGTTTATAATTGCCGGGCGCACCACGGCCTGTTTCATCTCTGGTGATTTCATCTTCTTTAAGTTCCTCGTTTCCAAGTTCCCCAATTTCGAATTCCTTGTTTACGGGATTGTCCTGATCAGTTTCAATGGTTTCAAAGCCGCCGTTTTCGGGGTCATCGCTCCCTGAAGTATCAATGTCAGTTTCAAAACCTTCTGAGGGATCATTATGTATTAGATCCTCTTCAATGTCCTTCTCGGTTATATCTTTGGATTCACTGTCCGATTCATTGTCAAGATTCTCTGAGTCATAGGGATTGCTAATCTCATTGGTGCTTAAATCATTTCCGTAATCCGGCTCGGCATTGTCTGTAAAAGGGTGGCTTGCTGGGGAGGAAGTTTTCTGTTGTACCTTATTACCGGAGTCTGCATTTTGAAAATTCTTGTCATCCTGACCGTAATTTTCTTTTTTATCTGCATTCATCATTTTATATTTTTAATTAAATTTTACAATCATTTTTAATGGAGCGTACTCTAACAAGTCTTCCGGATTGCCGTGCTTGTCTTGCTTTGTATTTCTTCTTTAACAAATGTAGAAAGGATAGGTATATTTTTTTTTACAGAATAATGAATTCCATTTATAAAATAGCTATCATGCAACAGGCTGGTATATCTAATACTATAAAAAGTAATGTTATTCAAATCTAATGAGAATGCGGTAAGTTGATAACCTGGAAAATCTATTTTCTTCTCTCTCTCTTGTTTTTAAGATTTTATTTATTGTGGTTTGACCGGTGTTTTTGCCGGCTGTTAATTTATGAGATGATGTTTCATTTTAAAAACAACTGGTTTCATTTTATAATTTGAAACCATTTAAGGATTGAAATGCTCATAATTATGAGAATTGGTATCTAATTTTATGCGATACTAATCCCGATAAATCACAATTATGAAACAGAAAGCCTTATTATTAGCTGCAGCTTTAAGTGTACTGGCATTTTTTAATGCAGAGGCCCAGACCAAAAAAAAGCCCAATATTATAATGGTCATCTCAGACGATACCGGCTGGGGGGATTTGGGAGTATATGGAGGAGGAGTCGGGCGAGGCATGCCCACGCCCAATTTAGACCGAATGGCAAAGGAAGGGATGCAGTTTTGGTCCTTTTACGGACAGCCTAGCTGTACCCCTGGAAGAGCTGCGATGCTTACAGGACGTATTCCCAATAGAAGCGGTATGACTACCGTTGCTTTTCAGGGACAAGGTGGCGGACTGCCTAAAGAAGAATGGACTCTAGCTTCGGTGCTTAAAAAAGCCAATTATAAAACCTACTTTTCTGGAAAATGGCACCTTGGTGAAGCAGAATATTCTATGCCTATCGCTCATGGTTTTGATAAAATGCAGAATGTAGTGCTTTATCATTTGAATGCTTACACTTATGCTTTCCAATCTTGGAATCCCGAGATGTCTCCAGAGATGCTGGATCTTTTCAAAAAAGTGACCACAGGCATACTTGAAGGAGAAGCAGGCGGAAAAGCCCGCGAGATAAGCAAAGTTACTGAAGAGAATATTGCTGAGCTGGATATGATGATGGTGGAAAACAACCTGAAACAGCTTGATGAATATGGAAAAAGCAAAGATCCGTTTTTTATGTGCATTAATTTTGCTAAAAACCATCAGCCTAACCTTCCTTCGAAGCAGTTTGCGGGCAAATCCCCAGGTAAAAGCAAATACTCAGATGCTGTAGTAGAGATGGATTACAATGTAGGCCGTATTATGGATAAGATTCGCGCTTTGGGTATTGCCGAAAATACGATCGTTATTTATACAGTAGACAACGGTGCCTGGCAGGATGTGCATCCTGATTCTGGATATACTCCTTTTAGAGGTACTAAAGGAACAGACAGGGAAGGCGGCAGCCGTGTGCCTGCAATTGCCTGGTGGCCCGGACAAATTGAAGCAGGAAGCCAAAGCCATGATATTGTAGGTGGACTTGATCTTATGGCTACATTTGCAAGTCTTGCAGGAGTAGAACTTCCTAAAAAAGACAGGGCTGGCGCAGATATGGTTTTTGATAGTTATGATATGTCAAATGTATTGTTTAAAAAAGGAACGCCGCTTCGCGATAGATGGTTTTATTTTACTGAGGCTGAATTATCGCCGGGAGCTGTGAGAATCGGAAAATTCAAAGCAGTATTTAATACCCGCGGCGATAATGGTGCGATTGCAGGCAGTGACGCTCCTGGACAGCAGCTGGGCTGGAGAGGCGATGAAACCTATGTAGCGACAGTTCCGGCTATTTATAATTTGTGGCAGGATCCTCAAGAGCGTTATGATTTGTTCATGAACAGCTGGACAGAGAAAACATGGACGGCCATCATTTTTAATCAGGCCATTGCAGACCTCATGAAAACATATGCTCAAATACCTCCAAGAGCACCGCAGAGTGAAACTTTTACGGGTGAAATGCAGATTGAGCGCTATAGAACTATCGAACAGGTGAAAAAAATGATGAATGAAAAAAAAGTGAATCTTCCGCCGCTGAGCGTAGACTCTAAGTAATCGGATTTGTAATTCTTAAATGGGAAGAAACGGCCGGGGATAAACCTTTTAAGGAGTATTAATTTTTACAGAAAAAAGAAAGCAGCTATAAAGGCTGCTTTCTTTTTGTATTTTTTTTACCTAACGAAAATTTAAGTTACTTAGTTTTTGTTGGACGCACTTCTATTTTGCTTGGCAGCACATTAGGATTCATTTTTAACAGGTCTACAACCATCTGCCCTATATCTGAGGGCTGGATTTTCCAATGGTCATTTTCATCCGGAGTATGGCCGTTAAAGTTTGAAGCAGTTGAGCCCGGCAGGATGGTGGTGCATTTTACTCCATAATCGCGCAAATCAAGCATGGCAGCCTGGGTAAACCCCACCAGTCCGAATTTTGAGGCATTGTAGGCTGCGCCTTTTGCAAAAAAGTTAGCTCCCGCCAGCGATGCAATAGATATGTAATAGCCTTTGTTTGCTTTGAGCTGTTCGCATGCTGCTTTCAGGGTATGAAAAGCACCGGTGAGATTGGTGTCAATCATCGCGTTCCAGTCCTCCAGGGATATTTCATCTATGGGAGCAAATTTTCCAATCCCTGCATTGGCAATGATAATATCCAGTTTTCCAAATTCTGCAACAATCTGCTCGACTGCTTTAAATTCGTCGTTAAAATTTCTGACATCAGACTGCAATACCAGCACGTTCTGCTTTCCTAATTGTTGCTGCGCCTTTTCAAGCGCTTCTTTATTCCTTCCCGATATCGCTACTTTTACGCCATTTTTCACTAAAGCTTCTGCAATACCCAGACCGATGCCTTTCGACGCGCCGGTTATATAAGCCACTTTATTTTCTATGTGCTGCATTTTTATAAGATTTGTTTAAGATTTTTACTGTCAAGCTTGAAGTTTTCTCCATGCTTTGTTTTTAAAAAAGACGGATTTATAAAAATACAATAAATTAGCTTGTCATCACCATAATCTTTATGTTTGATTCTTTTAAATCATTATCAATTCCTTTTTCTTTTGTTATATCGATAATTTCTTGACTATCGCTGAATAGTAGAGCCGCTTGAGATAAAATATCTAAGAATATTCTCATTTTATTCATTCATATTATTTAATACATATTTAAATTTAAGGGTTCTCATTTAATCAAACATCTAGACGCCATAATGCAGATTTGTAATCTGTGACCGCAAAGAGGACCATAATGATATAAATAAAAAAACTCGAGATTTCTCTGAAGCTTTTTTCTTAGCAGCAGAAAGCATTCAAATATTTAACCAGTTAATTGAAGATTATTATAGTATTATGCCGCGTGAATCTTAATACTTTTTAATAAATTATCACATAAAGTTATTCAAATTTGGATAGCTTTGTGTAGTTTCTCATACATAAACAAGTTGTGCAGCATTTTAGAAATGACAGTAAAAGATAAAGAAATACAAGATGATTACAAAAATCGAATTAACCGAGTTTTTGAGTTTATTGACCAAAACTTGGAATCATATTTATCACTAGATGTGGTTTCGGAAATTGCTTTTTTCTCATCATTTCATTTTCATCGAGTTTTCAAATTTGTTACAGAAGAAACTCTGCATGAATACGTAAAACGAAGAAGAATAGAAAAATCAGCATCTGATTTGTTACATAAAAACATAACAGCAACTGAAATAGCACATAAATATGGATTTAGTGATAATTCTTCATATTCCAGAGCATTTAAAAAGTATTTTGGAGTAAGCCCGACTGAATTTAAAAACCAAAATCCAAATAGATTTAGCAAGATTCGTCAACTTGAAAGCAAGAATGGACAAGAATATCCTGACTATGAAAAATATATTTGCATCATTAATAATCTTAAAAATTGGATAAAAATGAACGCAAAAATTGAAATTAAAGAAATGTCAAAAATGGATTTGGCTTATGTATCAAGTATTGGTCCTCATAACCTTGAAAGTTGCTATGCAAAATTAGTGCAATGGGCAACACCAAAAGGATTAATGAATGACAAAACAAAAATGATAACGGTTTATCATGACAGTTTTAAAGTTACTGAAGCCAGCAAAGTAAGGATGAGTGCTTCGATTTTAGTTGATAAGCCAGTGGAAACAAATGGAGAAATAGGACTGACAACAATAGAAGCTGGAAAATTTATTGTTGGAAGTTTTGAAATTGGATTAAACGAATTTGAAAAGTCGTGGACTGGATTGTTTTTCTGGATGAACGAAAATGGATATGAGAAAGCTGACAGAGAGCCTTTTGAAATTTATTATAATAATTTTAAAGAACATACTGAAAGGAAAGCTATTGTTGACTTTTGCATACCAATTAAATAAAAAACGCTCTACAAGAATGGCTATACGTAATTTATTCCGGTCTTGAGCAGGCGGCATTCTGCTTTGCCTGACAGAGAATATTGTTCATTAATAAAATCGGCGAGGTCTTTCTGGGAAAGCACTTAACTGCTGACGGGAATGGTTTCATCCTTTAAAGATTATAGTATTGGGATTGGATGCAGAGTTGTGCGGCATATAGCTCTGTACAAAAGTAAAATAACTTTTTGAAAACATCTGTAAGAGCTTTAGAGCTGTAAATTTACTAAATTAAATCAAATAAAACGGCAGCTTGAAAGGCTGGCTGTATAGTTGTTTTTGCCAATGGAACGACCGATATTTTCTTAGCCTTTAATGTTGTGATAGCAGCTGCTGATAAATCCTTCCTAAAATAGAAATTGAGAGTTTTTCAATTATCAATCAGCTATTTTGAGAATTAAAATCCTGCAGCAAAAGTTAGTGCCAATTGGTTTTTAAATAGTATCCATTTTTTGGCTAAGAGGAAGAGTCACTGTAAATTCAGCTCCGTTATCTTTTTCACCTGCTGCAGTGATTTTTCCGTTGTGTCTTTTAACGATTTTTCTGCATAGTGCAAGACCAATTCCATTACCCTCGTACTCATCTTTAGTATGCAGCCTTTCAAATGCAGTAAAGATTTTCTCTGCAAAGGCCTTATCGAGCCCTATGCCATTGTCCTTGATTGTAATTTGCAACAAATCCTGGCCATCACTGTTTATAATAGTATTGGTTATTATAACTTTTGGTGGCTGATCTGCTTTTGAAAATTTTAAGGCATTTTGTATCAGATTATAGAAAAGCTGGTTGAGTAGAATAGGAGCCCCTTCGATTTCAGGCAGATCCGACGTTATTAAAACAGCTTTTTTTTCTTTTATCAGCAGCTCCAGATCAATTTTTATGTTTTCAATAATCTCATTAAGATCTATGGTTTCGATATGCTGTAAAGTTTTATCTAAAGTCGAATATGTTAAAATTCCCTCGATAATATTTTCCATTCTCTGAGCAGACTGGCTTACCTTCTGGAGATATTTTTTAGATTTCTCATTAACATCATTTTCGATATCATTTCGCAGCAGAGTATTAAAAATTTTTATTTTACGTAATGGTTCTCTAAGATCATGACTGACCACACTTGCAAAATGCATCAAATCATTATTTGATCGTTTTAATTCATCTGTACGGCTGTCAACCTGTTTTTTTAATTCTTCTTCAAATTCCCTCTGCTCTTGTATATCATGGATAATTCCAATTATGGTTTTTGGCTTGCCATCGTCATCCGCTATAATCTTACCGTTAATTTTTGCCCAGCGCTCACCATTATCCTTAATAATTCTGGCCTCATAGCTTATTTTGCCGGTTGTTTTAGCTTCTTCATGTGCTTTTTCACGTACTGTCAGGTCATCAGGATGAAGTTTTCCAATTAAATCTTCAATAGTTAATGGGGTGTCAATCGAGCATATAGCATCGAAGTTTCCAGATGTTTTAATTTCTTTTGTAGTAAGATCTATTTCATAACTTCCTATTCCGCACCAGTCAATAGCCATTTTAAGTCTTTCATTCGAGTTTTGTACTTCTTCTTTTGCCAGTTGAAAATCGGTTACATCAGTGCCGGTATTCACTACACCATACACATTTCCATCATTATCAAACAGAGGAATAAAACTATAATTAAAATAATGTTCTTTCATTATTCCTTCTATTACCAGATCTACTTTTCTGCCAACAGCATGAAAGGGTATTCCAGTTTTAAGCACACTTAATGCCTGATCCAAAATCTGTTGTTTTTCAATTTCGGGTACTATGTCGAGGTAGTTTTTTCCAATTACATTATTTCCTTTGCCGTAAGTTTTGATCATTGCGGCATTGGCTAGTTCAATTTTTAGATTATCTCCCACATACACCCCAATGGGCAGTGGTATAGAGTCAATTATATTTTGTAAAAGGCTTGGATTTTGATGCATGAGGGGTTAGGTTTTATTCAGTATAGTTATTAAGCGAATCTATTGTTTCTTAAAGGTTTTACGTTACATCGTTTCAATATAAAGTATTACAATTCCAATAATTACTACCTTGATTTTGGTTTGGTATTTTTATGCAGATTATAAGCTGCCTGATTTAAGTTTATAAAGTACTACTTCATTCAATACATTTTTATATGTGCGTGTTTTGCATTTAAACTCTTCTATTCCAAAGTTTAGAAATGATTATCTTCTATTCTTTCTTTATAAAGCTTTTTTATCAGCTCAGTGAAGCGCAAATGGTATCCAAAATCTTACAAGGAGTACATTATTCAAGCTTTTAATCCGATCCGGTTTACGATCGGAAATTTGCTGTCTTATTGTTTTAATGTTTGCATTTTTTTGATGAATTATGAGTTAAAATCAAGCTGATCAAAGCTAAGTTAAATAAAATAGTTTTTAATTTGTTTAATATTTTTTAAAAATTATTAAACAAAGAATATCTTTAACACTACGATATCATGTTAGTTGAAATTGACATGTGTTTTATTTATTATTTAGTAAGAAATATCTTTTTTTTTCTTAAAAACAGATTATAACTAATGGTGCTGGTTTCAAAAAGGGCTGTTGCATTGACAAGAAAAAAAACATGTAAACAAGCAATATACCATTGCTGGAATTTGGGAGATAGGCTGAAAAATGGGATTGTATTATGCTGGTTGACTGTGTCATTTACACTTATTCATCGGTAAGATTTTTGGAGTTGCAGCAAGAAGAGGAAGAGCACATAAAACTGATACCTTTGGGATATACGCAAGATTTCTGGTGGGTATATGCCAATAAAAAGGAAGTTAAAATGATTTTATATGCCGAAATGAAACTTCGGGGAGAAGCTTGGCAGGGATTTAAAATAATGAATAGTACTGCGTATCAGACTACTGCTTTTAGACCACGGAGACTTATGTTAAAGTAGACTGGCATGGTCTTCCCATTTAATGGATTTATTTTTAATGGAAAGCTTAAAAAAAACTAATTTAGGAATACATAGCGTATAACAGATCTGACTAGTTTAAATAAAAAAGCATCTGTTTAAACAGATGCTTTACAAATTCGTTCTATAGTATGTTATGCTATGGTTACGTTTACTGCGTTTGGACCTTTGCGGCCTTCTTGTATGTCATATCGAACTAAGTCGTTTTCACGAATGTTTTCTGATAGACCTGAAACATGAACAAAAACTTCGTTCCCACCATTATTTGGTGTAATAAATCCGAATCCTTTTTCTTCATTGAAAAATTTTACTGTACCTTCTTGCATCTTAAATATTTAATGTTGGTCAAATGTAGTCCATTAAAAAGTAGTAAGTTAGAAAATAATTTTTAATTATGCTTTTATTAACGTTTAGCACTATAAATCCTTGTCTCTTAAACTCCTGCATGAGAGTGAGAAAGTATTTTTTAACTTATATTTCTTCTATCAACCGTTGTAATGAAAAATCCGTCATATAGTTTTTTACACCTGGCTGATAGAACAAAGAACTCTGAATATATACGTTTGAATAAATTTAACAGGCAGTACTAAACCAGTTTTTCGTTTCTCTATTTGCCGATGCAGAAATTAGCACTTTTGTATTTACAAGGGTTTACAAGGGTCGAGGTACAACTGGGGTACAAAAATTTAACAAAGGATTACAAAATAATACAAATTAACCTTCTTTCATTTTACATTTAAAAATAGTTTTTTTTAATGTATTGAGCTTTGTTTCAAGAACGCATTTACTTCAGTGGTTAATGCAAATATAAAAATATATCTTATAAATAAGTTGTCAATTGGTTGAAATTGAATGATTTATTTTAGAATAATAGAGAGTGTGGTTTATTGTTTTAATTATTTTTTAAAATATAATGAAATCTTTTCCATCTGTGCCATACAATTTCTTTCCCAGCATATTAAGGTGTATATTGATGAAAACTTTCCAATGCATCTTTTATATCTTTTCGCTGTAGATCCATTGAGTACTGTTTGGTTAAAAAGTGAGCTGCTCCGTTGTCCTTTGCAAATTTTTTGTCTGTTTCATTTGAGGATGTGGTGTAAATAATTACCGGAATATTCTTAAGGTGCGTATCTTTTTTAATAAGCTCCAAAAATGTCCAGCCGTCCATAACAGGCATATTAAGATCAAGGAAAATCAAATCCGGCTTTGTTAAGTCTTCGGATCTTAGCTTTTCAAATGCTGCAGCACCGTTTACGGCCTGCTGCAATATAATTGAAGGATGATCAGTTTCTATCAGCTCTGCAAAGATTTCTCGGTCGTCAGCATCATCATCAATTAAAAAAATGGTTTTCATAACGTAATATAAGAAGATGTAAATATACTGTTTTTCTAAACATTTATAGGATAATTACCCCTTTTTTTCCTGAAGTAATGGTATAATTATAGTAAATGTTGTCCCGACTCCCTCCTGAGAGGTTGCAGTGATCTCTCCATTGTGGTTCTGCATGATTTTGCGGCACATGGCAAGGCCGATTCCAGTACCGGAGAACTCATCGTTACCATGCAGGCGCTGGAAAATATTAAAAATCTGTTCCGCATACTGCTGGGTGAAACCAATTCCGTTATCGCGTACTTCTATTTTTGTATATTCAAGTTCGAGATTAAGTACATGCAGCATGAGTTCATTTTCAGGCACCGGTGAAGCTGAAATGGTGATCTCAGGTGCAGTGTTTAGTCTGTTGTATTTCAGGGCATTGGAGATCAGATTACCGAATAGCTGTGACATTTGAAGCGGTATGGCTGCTACAACGGGTAAGTTTGTGATATGAATTTTCGCATTCTTCTGTTCAATTGTAAGGTCAAAATCGGCCAAGGTCTCAGTCAGGACAACATTAAGATCAACAGGCTCAAAGTTTTGTGAAATAGTGGCCAGCCTTGAAAACTGCAGTACATCCTTGATAAGATTTTCCATTCTTTTGGCCGATCTTAAAATTTTATCGATATAAAGGTTAACCTTTTCAGGATTTTTGTTTAAGTTGCTTTTGAGCATATCGGTAAATACGCTGATCTTTCTCACAGGCTCCTGCAGATCATGTGAAGCGATGTAGGCAAACTGGGAAAGTTCACGGTTATTGATTTCCAGTTCGGCATTGGCAGCATGGAGTTCTGCGGTGCGTTCTTTTACCTTAAATGCTAGTTCCTGCTGCAATTCACGCTGTTTGGTTACGTCCTGTGCTGTTCCACTTAGTGATTTTAGCAGTCCGTCTTTACTTTGAAGCACCTGCGCATTAGCATGGATGATGCGATGCTGTCCGGTTATTTTGTTTATGATTTCAAACTCGTAATCATAGAAGTTTTCCTGTCCTCCGCTTAGTGCCTCATTGAGCGCTTCGGCCACTTTATGTCTGTAGGGCTCGGTGATACGCTCTAAAAATGCTTCGCGGTTCGCAGTATTATTTTCAATTCCGAGCCAGCTTTTAAAACGATCTGAGCAGGTGATGGTGCCTGAAGCTGGATCCAGATTCCAAGTTGAAAGTTCGGCGAGTTCTATCGCACCTGAAAGAGCTATCCTGGTTTCTTCCAGTTTTTTCGATGCGATGACCTGATCGGTTATATCAATAGCAATGTCCATGACACCATATATTTCACCTTTAGAATCCCGAATGGGTGTGTAGGTGAATTCGAAATAATAGGTGCTGATTTCTCCGTTGAGTTTTAAGTCAGCAGGCATAGCATGTCCATAATAAGTCTCACCAGTTCGGTATACCTCCTGCAGTATGTCAATAAAAGACTGTCCGATAAGTTCAGGCACGGCTTCCAATAGCGGCTGTCCAATCACTGAGCGGTCTTTTCCCCAGTAGCCGATCATAATATCATTGGAGATTTCAATTTTCATATCATAACCTGTAAAGAGACAAATTCCGACAGGGGACTGGTCTATCATTGAGGTCACTTTGTGCTGGCTTTCTGTAACAGCATTGCGTCCTGTGATAAGCTCGTTGATATCCATGCAAAAACCTGCATAGCCACCGTACTGCCCGTCGCTGTCATAGAAAGGGTCACCTGCGGCTCTGCACCAGATTAGTTCCCCATTATTTTTCAGGGCCCTGAACAGCACATCGAAATGCATTTTGTTTTCTATTGCATCTTTATAGGTTTCTTTGGTTTTTTTGAAGTCTTCCTCAAAAATGACGCATGTCCATTTCCCAGCCAGAAGTTCCTCGTAAGGAAGGCCTGTGAAATCAATAAGTGTTTTATTGAAATAGGTGAGTATTCCTTGAGTATTAGAAAGCCACAAGCCGGTAGGGGAGCTGTCGGTCACATTTTTAAAATGACGGTCTGCTTCACGTTTGGTTTTCTCCAGTCTTGACTCGGCCTGTTCTAGAGCAAGACGGCTGTTTTCCCTTTCAGTTATATCGGCAACGGTACCGGAAAAAGCAGCCGTTTTTCCTTCAGAATTGGAGATACGTGCCGCTGAGATGGCAATACGATGTATGCTGCCATCATCCCAGATTACCCTTGGAGCATAGTGAAAGCTGCCATTCTCGATGCCGCCCTGTATGGCAGTGGATCTGAGCTGCAGATCATCAGGATGCACATGTTTGAGAAAATCCTTTCTATTAAGGCCGGGTTTAAAATTTCCTGTGATGATTTTACTGAACTCTTTGGAATATTCTATGCTGTCGACAGAATAGTCGACGCTGAAAAGACCCAGCCCCATGCTCTGTATGGTAAGATCAGTAAGTTGTCTTGATTTATGCAGTTCTTCGGCTGCTTTTTTATGTTTGGTGATATCCTGCAGGGTACCGTTAAAACGATATGCCTCTTTATTGTTGTCAAACCATGCTTTTCCAAGTGCATGCACAACTCTAATCTCCTTGGTTTTGGGATGGATAATAGTGTATTCAATGTCAAATCTGCCGCCTGATTCAAACTGCAGAGCCGTATTAATTGAATCTGTGACGCGCTGTCGGTCTTTCTCAGCTATAGCCTCAAGGGCATTGCCGAGTTGTATCTCATCATTTGATTTGAGTCCAAACCACTCCTTGAGCCTGGAATTGGCCGCAAAACGCTGTGTTTTTGGATTAAGGTCGTAAGTTCCAAATTCGGCAGCATTGATGGCAAACTCCAGCTCATCTCTGTTTTGTTTGAGCTGCAGGCTGTTGTTTACTTTGTCTGTGGTTTCATTGCAGATTACCAGAACCCCTTTGATCTGGTGGTCGTCGCCCCTAATTGGACTGTAGCAGAAAGTCCAGTAAACGTCTTCCATTCTGCCGTTGCGAAAAATAGGCAGCAACAGGTCATCGTACCAAATGCTTTCTCCTGTTGCTATTACTTTTGTAATTAAAGGATAGATAAAATCCCAGATTTCAGGCCAGCATTCCGCTGCTTTCTGCCCCATGGCTTTGGGATGTTTCCCTTCATTTCCGAAACTGGGGCGGTAGGAGTCATTATAAAACTGGATTAGATCATCGCCCCACCAAAGAAACATTGGGAACTTTGATGCCACTATGGTAGCGATTGTATTTTTTAGGTTCTCCGGCCAGTTTTCAGGCGTGCCCAATAAATGATTTTTCCAGTCAATATTTGCGATAAGCTCCGCGCATTCTCCTCCGTTTTGCAGAAAGTAATGATCTGATGTAGTAAGGTCTTGGTTCAAGTCTATGGTTTTAGGCATGGGAAAGTTGTAAAAACTGACGCTGTTTATGGTTTTGTAAAAGTAAGTATTTTATTGGTTTGGGTTTAATTTATAAAAAGAACAGGTCTTCCTTTTGAGGCGCATCATCCCCCAGTCCTCTGAGAGTATAATACTTTTTTTTATATTCCCTAACATCTCTTTTTAGACCGTCTTTTATAAGAATTCGATTTGGCTGATTAATTCATAAAATTATTTTTTTTCACGAGAACTGTCTTATATAATTTTATTACATTCTTTTAAAATTTTCATTAACTATGCTTGAGTTTTTAACACTTACACCAAATGAAGATAAAAGGTAAATGGGTATATTTGATATGAATTATCAATACTAGAAAAACAAATCTTTCACAATGAAAAAAGTAATACAGCTAAAAGTGAGAAAAGATTTGGATGCACATCAGCAGCATACTGTCATTAAACTCAAAGGAAGCCTCATTTCAAAAGGATATACGGAGATCATCCACATTGTGGATCAAGACGATGAGTTTCATATTAATACATTTGAGACCGCTCCAGAGAATAGGAACGAAGTACAGGAGTTTATTGCCAGCTTTATCAGCAGGGAAAAACTTACCGAGATGATTTCGTTTCAGTAACAAAGATTTAATTTAATTCCGTTTAGAGTCTTTTAGAAAAAATAAAACCTTTTGGGATTTACCCAAAAGGTTTTATGTCAAAATTGCGGATAGTTTTCGTTTTATTTGACCAGAACCTGATGGCTTTCAGTCTTACCATCAACATTTATTCTAAGCACATAAACACCGAGCGGCAGTGTGGAAACATCAAGCTGGGCCGTGTGATTTTTAATTGTCACGGCAGATTTCAGATCACCTGAAATATTATAAAGTTCTGCGCAGATTAGACTGCTGGAAACCGGCCTGTAATTTTCATCTGCCAGATTTATATTTATAATATTACTGCTTGGGTTGGGATAAATTTTATAACTGGTTTGATTACCGGCAGATCTGCCCTCTATTGGTCCGATTGGTTCCAGTGGACCGGGATCTAAGAAACCAAGACAAGTGATTGCAACGCCTCCTGGAATTGAACGGACTACCCCGCATCGAGAGGTACAGGTCAGTGTGTAATCCAGAACAGGACATTCTATTTCATCTGCCATATATTGCGGCACCCAGAAAGTATATATGCCGTTTGTTCTTCTTTCAATATTAATATTTACAGGAACACCTTTTATTTTAAAGTCAGAAAAGGTATACTCGCTGTCAGGATTATTGGGGTAAACCCACATATTGAAAATCAGATTTCCATTGGCAGGATAGTTGTTGTATAGATCGGTCGGATATTGGAAAACGGTTTTTTGCGCTCCAAAATATTGATTGTCTCCAATTTCTACATACTGAGTCATGGTTGAACCGTCTGTAGGGAAAGTTGCCGTAAGCTGTCCCGTTCCCGCCATTCCGGTATTTTCCTGAACTGTAACGGAGTATCCAGAAGCAGAAAGTATAGTTAAGTTGGGCGTAACCGACCATTGTATTACAGGTATATCAGGACAGGTTCCAGGAATGGTGTAGGTTACTGTCTGGTTTTCACAGATATCATGAGGGCCTTCTATAGAAGATGTGTAATGTATATTTCCAACATTGATTGTTTTGGATATAGTTTTGTAACCGCATTCAGGACTGCTGAGTGTAAGGCTTAATACAATCTGACCCGTTGCTCTGGGAGCCAGCAGCTGAAGTGAAATTGAATTTGTTCCGTTTCCGGTAAGAGCAACCAGATTGGCGCCTTGCGTTACATTCCAGGTATAACTTTGGGCAGCGTTGGGAACACTATATACCGCTGTATTACAAAGCGAACTGCTGCCGCTGATCTGCGGGTCAGTGCATATGAAGGAACAATTTGATTGGATAGGGTTGGGAGAAGGATTTCCCACTGCATTAAGCTCAGAGGCCAGCCAGTCTCCGTTTCTTTTGTTAAAACTAATGTGAGGTTTGTTATGTGCAGCGGTGTTTGTATTGCTTATATCAGCCGTAAAATTTGCAAATGGACTGTTTTTAGGAGCCTGAGGCGCAATGGCGCCAATATAAGAGTTTGTATAATCAGCATTTGTCAATGATATATTTCTTTTTCCTATATCCAATGCACTTGCAGTTGGAATAAAGTTAAAACGATCTCTGATCATCACATTCAAATCAGGGATAGTATTGTTTGAATTTAGGTTTTTAGTATCATAATAACCACCTCCATAGGTATCAAAAGGCAATAAGTTTGAAGGCTGGTTTTTGCCAACGTTAGTGAAATCAACTGTAATTTTTACAAGCCAGAAAATTTTCTTTGTATATGAAATTTTTCCCCTGTAGATTCTATTGCCTTCAGAGGCATACAATGACTTTGCCTGAAAATCCGCTGCATAGGTAGAATGTCCCGGATGCAGTCCCAGAAATGCTACGGTGTAAAAGTTACGGTTTATAAATTCACCGGCCAGGGTGCCTCCCAGGGGATTGATTACTAAACTTGCCAGATCTTCTAAAAAATTTAAACTTTTATTGTATTGAACATTGACGATGTCATCTCCGGGATTAAAATTCTGCTGTGTACCGCATTCACTTCCGTTGCTTACAGCAATATTGCGGCACTGACGGGGATAACCTCCGCTGTTGGGCAGTCCTTTTGATTTTAATTCGTTGTAAAAGCTGGTATATTCGGTATTGTCTATGGCATAATTTGTATTTACAAAATTAGCAATTAACTGTTTGGAGGCCGGGGCATCAAGAATTGACAGCGAATTCACAACATTATATTTATCATCGGCAATGGGAATAGTTACTAAATTCCCCCAGGTAGTATTGCCCACCTGTGCAAATTGTTTGGTAATATGGCGAAACATGTATTGAAGTGAAACCGGTATATTGGCTCCCTGCTGGGGCGAATCATGTGATATGAATAAACTGGTCTGATGATCTATGCCTCTTTGTTCCATATCAGCAAGCGCATATCGGGCAATTACACCGCCCATGCTTTGTCCCAAAATTACTGTTTTTGCATTGGTTACTTTACGAGAATTTACATAACTGATCACCTTCTCGAGCACATACGCATTTCGCTGCATGTAATCTACCCCGTTATCCCAGTCAACGTAAATGATATCATAATGCTTGCCTTCCCCAAAAAGTAAGTTTCTCAATTCGATGCTGCTGGAATTCATTACAGAGGTTCTAAAAGTAGCATAATCCGTATTCCCATAGGTTTTTTCAGGTTCGAGTAAAATGCCCAGGTCAAAGCCTTCTACAACAATTAACGGATTTCGGATTCCCAGACTTGGCTCCCCGGCATAATCTATAGTGAGTTTGGCAGAACCCGTCATGCCCAGATAAGGTATTGTTCCCGTTATCTGAACCGGTGATTCATTCGGATTTACTCTGCACAATTCGCATACAGGTTTTGGCGGCGGCCATATAAAATCACCGAAATTTTCTTCTCTTCCAATTTTCATTAAAGAGTGGCTGTACAGCGAAGTCCCGTCAGAGAGATTTAATTTATACTTCCAGATTTTAGTTCCTGTTGTGGTATAGGTTACGGTGATATTTTGATTTAACGGCACATTTACATAGCCTGAACCATTACTGAAATCAATTTGGATGCTGGATACTGAGTTTTGTGCATTACTTAAGAATATGCTCGATGGGATCCTTACCTGCAGCACTTTGCTGTCCTCCTGCATAACGGCCGGCGACATAGCAAACGCTTTCATTTCCTGATACGGATTCTGCCAGACACCATTTACAAATTTATCATAAAATATGTTGTTCGACAGTGTGAGTTTGTTGGATGAAAGGGCATTAGCGGCAAATTGCGAATATTTATAGAACAGACCGCTTACGGTCAGTACCCCGGATGTTTTTTCTGAATTCCACAGAGTATCGTATTCGGCAGGACTAATCCAGGCGGGGCTGGACGCCTGAACCCTGCTGGTAAGAAGGGTTTTGTAAATCTGTTTTAATATTGTTTTATTGCAATAGGTGCTGTCGCTTAATATACCGTTAAAAGCAGGTACATTGGTAAATTCCATTCCATAATCGAGTAAAATTCCATTGGGTATTCTGGAACGGTCTAGAGAACCAAAGATCTGGTTCATTTGTGAGCTGAATGTTGTATTAATTTCTTCCTGTTGGGCATTCATGCTGCTGTAAAAGAAAAGCGTAAAAAAGAGAAGTAAATTTTCTTCATATATTATATTTAAGGGTTAGTATTCCATATCAAACCGGCCTTCCCGTACTTCAACTTTTTCGCCTTTATCATTAACGGCATCAAACCAAAATGTACCGCTGATGGTGGCTTTTTTGTAATCATGGTTTGTGATTTTTAATTCACCTTTAAAAATGGAATTGGTCTGATAGAGATTATCACTAAAATCCTCACTGAACACCGCATACTCTCCAAATTTGGAATTTTCTCCATATTCTTTTAATTGGTACACCTTATTTACTTCAAGTGTTTCATTTAAACTGGCAACATTGACAGTTCTGATTGTATTGCTGATTTTTTCATTAATAGCAATACTGAAGTGTTTCTGATCTGTATATTGACAAAACAGCGGAGCCGGCAGATTGCCTTTGGGCAGAAAAGCTTCACCATTAACCAGACATCCTGCAGTATTAGCTCCCGTAGAAGTTAATGCAGGCAGCTGTTCTAATGCAGTTTTGGGGTTATCGTCTTTATCGCAGGAATTCAAAAATGTCAGGAAGACGAATAAAATTAGCAGATTTCTCATGGTTTTTAAGGTTTATATAAAGATGAAATATTTTTTTAAATATAGGATAAAATTTACATTGTGGTGTTGTTATGCCAATTTAATTTTTAAGTTTTCTCTTAACTGTTATTAAATATTAGAGCTGGAATCCAGTATGTTGCAGTACTGGATGGACAGCAGTTCTCCGCATTGCCGATTTTTACGATATAATAAAAAAAAATGTATAAAAAGTTGGAAGTTAGCTGCCGGCTCAATACTATAGTTTTTCTAATAAAGCTGTTTATTAGGATCCTAAAGAGTCCTTTGGAGATTGCGTTGTATTATTAGTACCTTAGCAGAAATAAAAACAAGCAGAGAAAAAACCTAAAGTGCAGCCTTTAAGAAAACTATGCAGCCAGTCCAGTATATAAAACTCTCGCAGCTCAACGACCAGATTCAAGATACGATCAACACCCGCTTTAAAGGACAGACGTACTGGGTAGTGGCCGATATTACCAATCATTCTTTTAAGGCTGATAAAAAGATCCACTATTTTGAACTGGTCGAGAAATCAGATAAAAGCAGTGCGATCACAGCAAAAATAATGGGCAAGAGCTGGGGATCCGGAGCACTGAGGATCCTTGATTTTGAAAGCAGCACCGGACAGCGCTTTACCAATAACCTGCATGTGCTGGTGCAGGTAAGCGTGGATTTTCATCCGCTGTACGGCCTTTCGGTGAACCTTCTGGATATCGACAGCAGTTTTATGCTGGGCATTCTCGAGCAGCAGCGCAACGCGACACTTCAGAGGCTTGTTACGGAAAATGATTTTATACAGAAAGAGGGTGAGCGGTACACGACATTGAACAGTCGTCTGAAGCTGCCTGCCGTAATACAGAGGGCTGCGGTAATCTCTTCGAGCAGCTCAGCAGGCAATGAGGATTTCCGCCACACTATGCACCATAATGATTTTGGTTATGTTTTCCAGATCGATGACTATCACACCGTTGTTCAGGGGGACAATAATGCCAAACTTTTTTTAAATAAGCTTATTGAGGTCTACAACACTGGGATTCCTTACGATGTCATTGTTATTACAAGAGGAGGCGGGTCACAGTCCGATTTTCTGATTTTTGACAATTACAATATTGGAAGGGCTGTTGCTAAATTTCCTATTCCTGTTATAACCGGCATCGGGCACCAGAAAAATGTCAGCATTACCGATCTCATGGCCCATACCCATACTAAAACCCCAACCAAGGCGGCGGAGTTCATCATTGCTCATAACAGGAGTTTTGAGCTGAGGATACTAGCCCTGCAGAAAAACATCGTCATAAAATCCCAGCAGCTTTTCCTGCAATATCATAACGAGCTTAACAGCCTTAAAAATGCTGTTGCCCATAATGCCAGGGAATTGATCTCAGTGCAGAAAGAAGGACTAATGCTGGCCCGGCAGCATATTGTTCAGGCAGGCAGATCCCTGTTAAATGACAAAAAACAGCAGCTGCTTTTAACAGCGCAGCTCACCCTTCAGCGGCCACAGGGCATCATCCAGCAGAAAAACAGTAATCTGCAGCACTTAAAAGCAAACTTAAAGATTTTTACCAGCCAGTACCTGCGCAGCCGCAAACTGCAATTGGAGGACTGCCGTAAAACCATAAAACTGCTCTCTCCACAGCATGTATTGGGCAGAGGGTATGCTGTTGTACGGGTCCATGATAAAATTATAAACGGAGCCGCCAGCATACAGGAAGGGGAACAGATTGAAATACTATTAAAAGACGCCCTGCTGAAAAGTACGGTCAATGAAAAAATACATTATGATGGAAAACAAACTGACTTATGAGGCTGCAGCCAAAGAACTGGAATTAATTGCCAAAGAAATGGAAGATGAAACGATATCGGTGGATGAGCTCGCTGCCAAAGTCAAAAGAGCATCTGAACTCATAGAGTTCTGCCAGGCAAAACTTAAATCTACCGAGACTGAAGTAGCTAAAATTATCAGCGCGATGGAGAACCCGAAGGAGTGAATCCGTGTCCTGCATACTAAAATTGTGTTTTTCGGCGTTATAGTGTATATACGCCGATTAAAAGCGCCTGCATCATATTCTTATGGTCTTATACAAGCCGGAAAACGTACAAAAGCCCATTGTTTACATAAAAAGCACTGGGCTTTTGCATTGCTGCCAGATGAAATGTAAAAATAGAGAAGCAGTTACAGGACTTCAAAGCTTCCACCATTTTTTTGAATCTTTTTTGTCTGGCTCCGTATTTTCACTTAGATCCTGTGCAGGGCCGGAATCAAAAATACTGTCAGAGGATAACGGCGGGATGCCCTGTGGTTCCAAAGCAGTATCCTGCTCAAAAGGGTCCGGTGCTGTTTTCAAATGCGCTGCCAGATCCAAAAGTTCTTTCGGGTCCTGAGTGTCCCCGTTGTCTTGGGTGAAGCCCGTCAGATGTTTGAAACCAAAATCGATGGGTTTTACTTTTCCTATATCAAAAAAATCCACCAGATATTCTTTTTTTTCCAGGTTAACCGTTTGTATTTTTCCTTTATTCCAGACCGGATGCATCACCAGATCCCCTTCTTTGAAAGCTGTATTTTCCTGAAGCTGTCCAGGGCTTTGATGATTGCGGCTGTTTTCTATAATCTGCTGGGAGAGTTTTCCTTTTCGGACGTAAAATTCCTCTTTGATCTCAAAAAGGAACCTTGACGGATATTTATTGAGTCCTGTGGTAAAATTAAAACCTTCGGAATCGGTCATGTAGAAACGTTTTTCTGCCCGTGTTACGGCCACATACATGAGCCTTCTTTCCTCTTCAATGGCACGCGCCCTTCTCTCTTTAACAGACAGGGCGCTGGGCAGCACCCCTTCGGTAAAACCGCACAGGAAGACATAGGGAAATTCAAGTCCTTTCGAAATATGAATGGTCATCAGTTTAACCTTGTCCTGATTTTCGGTATCACTATCCAGATCGGTATAAAGGGATATTTCCTGCAGATACTCAATAATGTCCACCGGAGCATTGTTTTCTTTTTCCAGCAGCAGCATGGAACTTATGAGTTCCTTAATGTTCTCAAGCCTGTCCTCGTCACCGTCTTTACGGTAGAGTTCAGAAAGCCCGCTTTTATCGAGTATAATTTTGACCAGATCCGAGATGGATTTTGTTTTGGCTGTTTCACGCAGCTCTGCAATCAGTTCCAGAAATTCAACAGCGCCTTTTTTTGCCAGTTCTTTGTCGGTGATGTTGCGCTCCAATGCCTGTAAAAGGGAAAGGTTTTGTTCCCCTGCCAGAAGACTGAGCCTTTCAAGGAACTTTTTGCCAAGTCCCCTGGCAGGGTGGTTGTGCATGCGCAGAAAGGAGAAGTTGTCTCCCTGAACAATGAGCCTTAAAAGGGAGAGCACATCTTTAATCTCTTTTCTTTCAAAGAAACGGATGCCCCCAAAAATAGAGTAGGGAATATTATCTTTGATAAGGGCCTGCTCAATATTTCTTGAAAGGTGATTCGAGCGGTAGAGTATGGTGATATCGGAATATGCGGCCTGTTCAGCCTGCAGTATTTCCTTGATTTCAGAAGCGATCCACTGGCTTTCCTCAAAGTCATTCTTTCCGTGAAAATGCACCACTTCAAAGCCTTCGGGTTTGTCGGTGATCATGTCTTTGTCGACCCTTACCGTATTGTTCTTGATGATGTGATTCCCGATCTTGAGGATATTGGGCGTAGAGCGGTAATTGCGGTTCATGATAATGGTCCGTGTATCGGGGAACATGGTATCAAACTCAACAAGATATTCCGGTTTCGCCCCGCGCCATTCATAAATGGTCTGGTCGGGATCCCCGACAAGGAAAAGGTTTTGATGTACCCGGGAGAGGATCTCTACCAGATGAAACTGGTTCTCCGAGCTGTCCTGCGCCTCATCCACCTGAATGTAATGCAGGTTTTGCTGCCATTTTAAAAGCACATCGGGATTATGGTCCAGAATAAAAGCGGTAAAATGGATCAGATCGTCAAAATCCAAAGCATAGTTGCGTTTGAGTTTGTCCAGGTAAATCTGAAAGATACGGCTGGATAATGAATCACTTTGGTCAGGTTCAAACCCTTTATTTTCAAGTATATATCCCAGGTAACTTGAAGTGCTTTTCTGCTTGGATATAAAGCGCAGCACCTGTTTGAAAGTCAGGTGTTTGGAGTTGATCTGAAGTTCGTTGAAAATATCACGCAATATGCTTTTCTGATCTTCTCCGTCCAGTATTATAAAATTCTTTGGAAAATGTATTTTGTTGATTTCTTCACGAAGAAACCTTACACAGAAGCCATGATACGTGGTGATAAAAGCCAGATCGCAGGTATCGCCGATGAGTGCCTTGACGCGTTTTTTCATTTCCTGGGCCGCCTTGTTGGTAAAGGTCACACACAGTATATTGGAGGAGTTTATGCCAAGTCTGTCCACAATGTAGGCAAAGCGGGAGGTAAGGGCTTTTGTTTTTCCAGATCCCGCACCGGCAATAACACGCACGTAACCTTCCGTAGTTTTTACGGCCTGCAGCTGGCTGGGATTTAGATTTTCCAGAATTGGGTCATTCATTTTTTTAAACCGTATTTTTTGATCGATATTTATTTTGCTTTAAAAAGACAGATCAAAAAGTCTTTCCAGCAAATTTAGACAATTATTTTGAAGTGCTAATAAACCAAACAGGCAGTAGAAGATAGGCTGTGTATACCAGCGGTATCATTTTCGTGCTGGTTGATCGCTGGGGCTTTTTTCTCCAGCAGTTCTGAATGTATGAAATCATCTATCCAAAGTTATGATCCCGGAAAATAATTCTGTTATATCATGAAATAGGATTTTTATAGGATTGCAATGATTTATAAAGCGTTATAAATACTACTTAAATGATTCAATGAAACAGGGAATAGAGTTTAACCCATTGCAATAAAGCTGCACGGCAAAAAAATAAGGGAATAATGTTAGGTTTCTTTTACCTGACGAAAGGTAAGATTGATTCTGGGCAGCACATTTCGGGCCGTTTTGGGCACCTGATGTTCCCAATAGGTATTGGTACTTCCTGCCATAAGAAGAAACGTTCCGTGATGCAGGGGAATTTCTACAGGCGGAATATGTTTTAGTGTTTTATGGCGAAGCCGGAACAGGCGAGTTTCCCCAAAGGTCACAGAGGCTATGTTCATGTTCTTATTGCTCGAAGAGGTCTTATCACTGTGCCAGCCCACACCATCAGTGCCGTCCCTGTACAGATTCAGCAGTACGGCATTAAAAGGGATCTGGGTTTCATTTTCCACACGCTCGCGGATCTGAAGCAGTTCCGAAGGCCAGTCTGGATTGGATTTTCTCTCCGGCCTGTTGGTACCGCCGTACCATGAAATCATCCTTGGGGCTGTTACCACCTTATCATACATGGGCATTTCGTATTCCCGCCACTGTGTGCCGTGGTATAAAACCTTATAATAGTAATCCGATTCGGCTTTGCTGAAAAAATTATCTATCAGCAGCAGGTCAGCATCGGGAAGGTCAAATATTCTTCTGCCGCTGTTTCCCGATGAAAAAATTTCGGTCTCATCAAAAAGCATCATTTCTTTTAGTATTAGAATTAATTAGGGCACTAATCTGTCATTTTATGTCTGGGCAGGTTAATTTCATGCTCCTGCGGATAGGGCGCCCTGTGGGTCATGCTGACATCTTCCCGCAGTTTCTGCTGGGTTTTGTATTTCCAGTCGTTTTCATGTTCGTAACGGGGATCCGGTATAAAGGGCATTTTAGCCATTTTAGTAACTGTAATGGTAGGAAAATGGTAATCTACCTCAACGCTGCCCAATAACAGGTAACAGCCGCCGCCCTGAAAGGGATAATCTTTGAGGCTTCCCGTAAAATGGGCCGTGTCAAAGAGTTCGCCTTGTGCATCAATCCAGGTGCCGAAATACATAGCGCCCATTTTAGTAGGCACATGCTTGCGGGAGATCAGATACGCCAGCATACGCACCTGCTTTTTATGATGCCCCAGCAGGTCCTTTGCCATCACATCCCCCCGGAAAGAAGTCTGCAGCAGGTCAAAAGGCGAGCAGGAAACTGGAAATCCCAGAAGTTCAATCTCATCGAAAGCATCCTCAAAAAAAGAGCGTTCCAATGCAGGAAGCTCAAACTCTTTGGCGGGTTCCTGTATAAGTTTCAGATTGCTGCTGTTCGGCTTGAAATTAACCAGCAGCAGCCTTGAGATGACTAAAAGCTGGTTTTTGGTTTTACCGGTAAAATGAAAAGCACCGATAAAAATCAGAATCTGCACCCCTTCAATCCCAATGGGAATACGGTTGATGAAATCTTCCAGCGATGTATAGTCCCCATTTTTACACCGCTCTTCTTCAATCATAACAGCTGTTTTGTATTCCAGTCCCTGCAGGTGCATAAAGCCCAGATAAATATCCTTCCCGTACAGCGTAGTTTCATACCCGCTTTTATTTACACATGGGGGATGGATAATACCTCCTGACATTCTGGCTTCGTGCACATAGACTTCCGTACGGTAAAACCCGCCCTGATTGTTGATGACCGCCACCATGAATTCTATGGGATAGTTTACCTTTAGATACAGACTCTGGTAGCTTTCCACAGCATAGGAGGCAGAGTGTGCCTTACAAAAAGAATACCCGGCAAAGGATTCAATCTGACGGTAGATTTCTGCACTCAGCGCCTGAGGATGTCCCTGAGCGGCGCAGGATGCAAAGAAATTGTCCTTTACTTTCTGCAGTGCCGCTTTAGAGCGTCCTTTGCCTGACATGGCCCGGCGAAGTATATCACCGTCAGCAGCAGGCAGTCCGCCAAAATGCATCGCAATTTTGATTACGTCTTCCTGATACACCATAATGCCGTAGGTTTCCCCAAGGTGCTTCTTAAACACCGGATGGAAATACTCAAACTTATCGGGATGGTTGTGCCGGTAGATGTATTCCTTCATCATACCGGACTGGGCCACCCCGGGACGTATGATTGAAGAAGCGGCCACGAGCGTTTTGTAATCACCGCATTTCAGGCGGCGCAGCAGACCGCGCATGGCCGGACTTTCAATATAAAAGCAGCCGATTGTTTTTCCAGCAGCTAAAAACTGGTTGCATAGGGCTTCATCTTTGGAAATCGAGGTGTCACGGATATTGATGCGTATTCCGGTGTTTTTCTCAATAATTTTAACACTGTCATCAATATGCCCGATGCCGCGCTGGCTCAGGATATCAAATTTCTCTAGTCCAATATCCTCTGCGGTATGCATATCAAAAAGCACAATGGGAAAGCCTTTGGGAGGCATTTCCAGCGGGGTATAGTGGGTAATTGGCTCTTCAGAAATCAGGATGCCGCAGGAATGCATGCTGCGCTGATTAGGGTATTTTTCGAGCAGCATGCCGTATTGCTGCACTTGTCTGACTACTTTGTTAGTGGGGTGCAGGTTCATCGGGTTTTTGGCCAGCGCATCGAGTTCTTCTTTCGGCAGTCCGAAAACCTTACCGACTTCCCGAAAAATCGAGCGGTATTTGAATTCCACATTCGTCCCGCAGAAAGCCACATGATCCGCTCCATAACGGGAAAAAATATATTCGAGAATAACATCACGCTCTTTCCATGACCAGTCTATATCAAAATCAGGAGGGCTCTTGCGGTTCAGGTTCAGGAAACGTTCAAAATACAGGTCCAGTTCCAAGGGACAGATATCGGTTATACCCAGACAATAGGCGATAATACTATTGGCGCCGCTGCCGCGTCCAATATGCAGAAAACCCTTGCTGCTGCTGTAACGGATGATGTCCCAGGTGATGAGGAAATACCCGCTGAATTCAAGCTGGTCAATCACTTTTAGCTCTTTGATCATTCGAGCCCTGGCTTCGGTATTGTCTTTTCCGTAACGCCATTCGAGTCCCTGCTGGGCCAGGATAGTCAAAAGTTCAATATCGGTCTGGCGGTTTTGTGTATAATATTTTTTATTTTTAGGAGTGCTGTAATCAAATTCAAAATTACACTGCTCTATCATATACTGCGTATTGGCAATGATCTGAGGGTAATGCTGATAAAAGCAAAGCAGTTTTTCCAACGGCATCATCACATCAGATTCCCTGCAGCAGTCTTCAGGTTTAAGCCTGGAACCTAAAACATTCAGATCTATGGCACGCAGAATTTTATGAAGCTGGTATTCGGTTTTGGAGCGGAAAGTTACCGGCTGGAGCACCACCATTTTATGCTGTCTGTCTTTCCACTCAGATACTGCCAATTTTTGCAGTTCTTCAGGCTGGATCCCGATATATTCATTCTCTCTTAATACCTGGGGTACATTTTCAAGGGGATAAATAAAGAAAGCCTCTGCAATAGCAGGAGCTTGCAAGGGCAGGGAAGTTCGGTCAAAATTATGGCTGGTTAAAAAGCGGTTCATTCCGGCGAGTCCCTGCGTATTTTTTGCCAGTCCGATATAACGCAGCTGGTGCTGGCAGCGAAATTCCATGCCTATGAGGGGTTTTATACCGGCAGTACCACACAGTTTTATGAAATCGTAAATCCCTGTCACAGTATTGATATCGGTCAGTGCCATGGCCTGTACACCCAGGGAAACAGCCAGCTGCACCAATTCCTCAACCGGAATAGTGCCGTAACGCAGCGAATGGAAAGAGTGGCAGTTGAGATACATTTAATCTGATTTACGTTTTAAAATTTCATTTTTATTGTTGGGTTTAAAAGAAGCTCCGGCACAGCGCATTACCGCATCAAAGCCGTAACGGTTTTTCATGCGGTCCATAGCCTGGTACAATGCCAGCATTTCTTCGGTATCGTTGAAAAGATCAATCTGATAAGTGCCTCTTACCAGTCCGCTGAAACGTACTCCGATAAGACGCAGTCTCATACGGCGCTGGTAGAGTTTGTCAAACAAATCCGTTACGGTCTGGGTCAGGATATGGTCCGCAGAGGTGTACTGCACACGGCATTGTTTGGTTTCGGTATCAAAGTTGGCATACCGGATCTTTACCGTTACAGTTGATGTGAGCCATTGTTCGGAACGGAGCTGGTAAGAGAGTTTTTCGACCATGCCCAGCAGCACCCTGTTCAGCTTTGGTATGTCAATCGTATCCTGGGAGAAGGTATGTTCAGTGGAAATAGATTTTCTTTCCGTGTAGGGTTCTACCGGATTATTGTCAATACCATTGGCTTTTTTCCAGAGCTCGATCCCGTTCTGTCCGATCATTCTCTGGAGCGCTTCAGCCGGCATTTCAGAAAGGGTCTGGATTTTCCTGATCCCGATCCGGGAAAGGAGCTGAAACGTTTTTTCACCCACCATCGGGATTTTACGGATAGAAAGCGGATTTAAAAAAGACTGGACCAGCTGCTGCGGGATTTCAAGGTTCTGTTTCTGCTTTCCTTCGCCTGTGCCGATTTTAGAAACGGTTTTGTTAACCGAAAGCGCAAAGGTGAGGGGAAGGCCGGTTTCTTTTGTAATGCGCCGGGCCAGTTCGTCGGTCCATTTATAGCTGCCGTAGAATTTATCCATTCCGGTAATGTCCAGATAAAATTCATCTATGCTGGCTTTTTCCACCACAGGCGCTTTTTCCTGGATAATTTCAGTAACCTCATGGGAGAGCCTAGAATAGAGTTCCATGTCGCCTTTCATGATTTTGGCCTGAGGGCATAACTTCATAGCCATATGAATCGGCATGGCAGAACGAACCCCAAAACGGCGTGCCTCATACGAACACGATGCCACGACACCTCTTTCTCCGCCGCCGATAATAAGCGGAATGCCGTTAAGTTCAGAATTCGTCAGTCTTTCACACGATACGAAAAACGTGTTCATGTCAATATGTACTATTGCCCGGTTCATGATCTGTTCATTTTTATACAGATCAAAATTAGTACAGATAAGAACAATTTTTAAAAATAAAATGTTCTAAATAGTAACAAAATTGTAAAGTCCTTATTTTACAAGTACTTCAAAAATTCATTTTTTAAGGCTCATATTGCTTTATTCAGAATTTACAGCATCATTAGTATTGTAAAATTTGAAGTGTTCGAAAAAGTAATGCAACTCTTTTTTTTTTGAAAAAAAATCAAAAAAAAATGTTAATCATTTTGAAATTTTCAGCTTCTTTTTAGTTTTGTAGTAATTTATTTAATTTTAAGACGTAACTTTGTAAGTTATTAACCGCTTCACGGATATAATTCGATTGTTTATCGATTTACAAAGGTTTATTTATAGACGTCTGAAAATCTTTAGATTCTTATCATCTGCTGTCTGCACTAAATAAATGAGTCATGAGTAAACTAAATCACCCGCAGAAATTTGTATTTATAGCTGACGATGATGAAGATGACAGAATGTTGTTTTTTGATGCGGTAACAGATTTAAATCTCCCAGTTGAAGTGAAGGCTCTCGAAGACGGACAACAGCTTTTGAATGCCCTTTATGATTCCTTAAGACAGCTCCCTGAAATTATTTTCCTTGATATTAATATGCCGGGTAAAAATGGTTTTGACTGTCTCAAAGAAATCCGCGAAGCAGATGACTATTTCAAGGATATAAGAGTAATTATGCTTTCAACCAGCGCCAGCAGCGCCCATATTGAACTTTCCTATAAGATGGGGGCTGATTTTTATGCGGTAAAACCCAGTACCTTCCAGGGACTCAAAAACCTGATTGCAAACCTATTGGAAACGGACTGGGCTCTTTTTACAAAAAGCGAAAAAAAATTTCTGCTGGCTTAATAATTTTCGCGGCTTTTTAACAGGCCCATGCCAATATACTATTCTGCTTTCAGACCTGCCATTATAGGTTTGAAGCTTCCTCTTTCTGTTCTTGTATTTCTTCTGCAGGACTGTTTTCGATCTCTGATACCGTTTCTGCAAGGGAAACATTTGGTTCAGACGAAGCGGCTTTTTGGACTGTACTGCGCTTTATCAGCAGGTAAAAATCCCTGAGATGCCACCATGCAGGACATCTCTCAATCGGGCCGTTAAAATTGTTAATTCCAATGTAGCAGCTTTTTAAAAAAACCTGCGTATCGGTGATTTTTGCCCATGGAGTCCATACGACTTCTTTGGGCGGCGGATTGTTCTCAAAATAGCGTTTTATTTCTTCATGATTCATGCGGCAAAAATAGTTCAATAAGGTACATAATACAAGGCAGGAAATGGTCTTAGGTCATATTTTCAGCTGTTTTTTTGTATGGTTTTCCCACCGTTTTGATGGCCAGATGCTTGCATGAACCCTACAGCTGCTTTTTTTATTGTAACAGTGCTGCCGAGTACTTCTTTGGGTTTCTTTCAGCATGCTTTGGCTTTCTCAGGCAGATATTGCGGGGATGTAAATACCGTTTAATTCCATCACAAAGTTCGGGCACAGCGGTTTGGGGCGCTGCAAAAAATTCCCCCATAAATGCAGGACAGCCGTCCTGCTTTATTGCGTTGCTTTCTGCGCTTGCTCCCTTCTGCCCGAAGGCGGTGCTAAAATTAATCTTAAATATTTAGCATCATGAAAACTCTACAAAACAACAGCTGGAAAAACGTGTCAGAAATCGATCTGATTTATAAAACAAAAGTTAAAAATTCCCAGAGACCCCATGTTACATCTTCCCAATATGCCTATAGCCTGATAAAAGACTGCTGGGAGCCCGGCAAGATTGAATTTCTGGAGCAGTTCAAAGTACTGCTGCTCAACCAGTCCAATAAAGTACTCGGCATTTATGAAGTTTCCTCAGGAGGCATCACCAGCACTGTAGTGGATGTCAGACTGCTCTTTGCCGCGGCGCTTAAAGCCGGTGCCGCAGGGCTGATCATTGCCCATAACCATCCATCGGGAAATGTACTGCCTTCAGAACCAGACAAACATATTACCAAAAAGATTTCCATGGCAGGAGAAGTTCTGGATATCAAGCTGCTGGATCATCTGATTGTTACCTCAGAGCATTATTATTCCTTTGCAGATCAGGGCGCTTTATAGCGCCTTTTTCTATTTTTTTTAACCTCTTAATACGGTTCTGGCGTGCTGCCCGGAAAAAGCTTATAATCCTGTAAGGACGTGCGAAGATCTTGTAAGGCAGTAATTGCTTTATTGGCGTAAATTTGATGGTATATCGGTAAGGATACTTTTGTGATCATTCAGAAAAAGAACAGGGGACCGGCGGGGTTCGTCTGGAGGTTCTGCTCAATGATTTAGTTAGTTACCGCATACCCTTTCAGGCACCCGCCGGCTGCCGAAGAACTCCTTAAATTTTTAGGGAGTTTTTTCGTTTATGGCTGCAGGCGGTCAGTCACCTCTCAGGAGTTAAAAGGGCAGGGACGGGCGTCTTCAGTATCAAGAATTTCATAATCGGCAGTCGGTCTGCTGCAGAAAATAATCTGGACTTTCTAATATGCGGCAGTATCTATAGACAGGCCTGCAGCAGCGGTTTAAAACACATAAAAATCATACTGTATTGTAATGCAGTCTGAAGCAAAAAGCTTTCAGGCTGATACCAATAAAAAAGCCGTCAGTTGTTTTTTGGCTGACGGCTTTTCTTTTAGCTTTTATTGTTTTTTTCTGTTCCAAGACCGGCGAGTTTTTCATGGAGTTCAGCAAGGCCGGCCCGGCCCAGGCAGTCAGCGGAAAGCTGTTTTATTTCTTGAATGTTTTCCTGGGCAGCGCGCCGCAGAAGCATCGAAGGACTGCTGTTGTTTTCAAGCAGGCCCCGCTCGATGACATGGTGTAAAAGCAGTACGTTTTTTCGTGAAATTTTCAGATCAATCCTCACTGGCTCATTCATGCCCGGGATACTCAGTATGGTATCAAAAACCTGGGCTGCATCATTTTCTGTCAGCATAATTCACATGTTTTAAATTTATAATCTACCTATTCAAAGATAAGAAGATGCTTTGATACTACCCCGTTCAAAATATGGCCGGGATAGGCGGAATCCGGCGGGCTTTTCTATTTTAGCCCGAAGATGAGTGAAGCGATTCTTTACGGCTTTACTTTTTAAAAGACAGGAGGACTGCCTCGTTCCTGCAGTCGGCCAGATGTCCGTTTGTTTAACAAACGCATCCGGCTGGCTTGTGCTCGGAACTCGCGCGCAGTGATTTTACAAGAAGGAGACTGACAAATACTGTTTAAAAAATGAAAAGCAAACAAGATGAGGAAAGACAATGCAAACCGAAACCGTATTGCTGCCGTGCGTTTTACCGCCGCTGAATTTACTGCAATAGAAAAAAGATTTAAGGCATCCACCTGCCGTCAGATGAGCCAGTACCTTAGGGCATGTGTTTTGAATAAGCCCATAACAACCCTGTATCGCAATGCATCCCTGGATGAATATATGCTGGAAATTATCAGGCTCAGAAAAGAGCTCAGCGCGCTGGGAAATAATTTTAACCAGGCTGTTAAAAAACTCCATACCCTGAGACAGCTTCCCGAATTCAGGGATTGGATCACCAGCACCGAAGCCCAGCGCGCAGAGCTGCTGGAGAAGATCCAAACCATTGAGAGACTAATGGAGAAAACGGCTGAAAAATGGTTGCAGTGATAAAGACCGGACACTGCGTGCGGGCGGTTTTCAATTACAATGAAAATAAAGTCAAACAAGCAAAGGCCCAGTGTATCGGGGAAGGGAATTATCCTATGGAAGTTTCGCGTATGAACCTTTCAATGAAACTCAGCCGGCTGCTGCATCAGAATGCCCTGAATGAAAATGTGAAAAGAAACAGCGTGCACATCTCACTTAACTTTCACCCCAGCGAGAACTATTCAAAAGAAAAGCTGCTCCAAATTGCGGCCGCTTATATGGAAAAAATTGGTTTTGCGCAGCAGCCGTATCTGGTCTACCAGCATCATGATGCGGGGCACCCCCACATCCATCTGGTGTCCATCAAAGTAAGGGAAGACGGATCGAGAATTGACATGCAGAACATTGGCAGGAACCAGTCGGAAAAGGCCCGAAAAGAAATTGAAAAAGAGTTTAATCTGGTGCGGGCAGAAGGGAATAAAAAACAGGAGACACCGCTGCTGAAACCTGCCGCTGCGGGTAAAGTTCTGTACGGGAAAACCGAATCCAAAAGGGCGCTCTCCGGGGTGCTGGAGTCCGTGCTTTTGAACTATACATACGGTTCGCTTGCCGAGCTTAATGCCGTGCTGCAGCTCTATAATATCAAGGCCGACAGGGGCAGCGTCGATTCGAGGATTTTTAAGTCCGGCGGACTGGTGTACCGCATACTGGACCAGGATGGAAAAGCGGCAGGGGTTCCCATCAAGGCGAGTGATTTATCCCTGCGCCCCACACTTGGTTTTCTGGAAAAAAGATTTGCCTTGAACAGTACCGAAAGGATCTTTGAAAAAAAGAGGATCCGAAGTGCTGTGGACCGTATTTTTTTCGCAAAGCAAATCCGTCTGGACAAGCTCATGCTGCTGCTGGAAAAGGAAGGAATCAGTATGGTGCTGCGCAAAAGTGATGCCGGTCTGGTATACGGTCTGACCTATGTGGACCATGTTACCAGAAGCGTGTTTAACGGCAGCGCGCTGGGAAAAAATTACAGCGCCAAAGCAGTATTGGAGCGCTGTGGGGCCGCGGGCGGGAAAGAGAAGTCCCAAGCGGCCGGTGAGGTTTTGAAAAACAAAGCAGATCTAAGTGAGAAGCAGTCTGCTGAGAGTACCATTCAGGGGAGCAGCACCAAAGAACTGGAAGAACTCATGAAGCCCGAATGGCAGGGAGAGTACAGCAGCGGAAAGTTTAAAGCAAGACGCAGGAAAAGAAAAAGAAAGAGACGTTCGGATCTGAATTAATCCTGAACCAGTAACCGTAAAAACAGACAGCTATGCAGACAGGAGAAAATGAACAGGCACTGAGAAAAATACTCGATATGACAAGACTGATGAGCATCATGGTGCTGCTGCTGCATTTTTATTATTACTGTTATGGGGCATTCCGGTTCTGGGATCTGACAGGAACTTTGGCAGATCAGATTTTAACTTCGGTTTACAAGACCGGACTGTTTGGCAGTTTTCATTTTTCCAAATGTATCTCCCTGGGGCTTCTTGTGATTTCACTGCTCGGCGCAAAGGGGAGAAAGAACGAAAAACAGCAGTTTAAAACGGCTTTTTATTATGCGGCTTTTGGACTGTTTCTCTATTTTCTGAGCGGTCTGGTGCTGTTCTTTTGCGGCTCGGTGCCAGTTTGTGCCCTGCTGTATATGGGGATAACCGTTCTGGGATTTCTGCTGGTGCTCTCGGGAGGCACAATGCTCTCGCGGGTTATTAAAAACAGACTCTCTGAAGCGGATATTTTTAACAGTGAAAATGAAACCTTTCCCCAGGAAGAACGACTGCTGGAGAATGAATATTCGATCAACCTTCCGGCGCGCTATTACCGCAGAGACAAAATCCGAAACAGCTGGATCAACATCATCAATCCCTTCCGCGGTCTGCTTGTTTTGGGCACGCCGGGTTCGGGTAAATCCTATTTTGTAATCCGTCATGTTATCACCCAGCATATTGCCAAGGGATTCAGCATGTTTGTCTATGATTTTAAATACGATGACCTGTCTAAAATCGTCTACAATACTTTTGAGAAATACAAACACGTATACACAGTGGTGCCAAAATGTTATTTCATTAATTTTGATACAATCATGCACCGCTGCAATCCGCTGGATCCGCAGAGTATGGAAGATATTACCGATGCCTCGGAATCCGCCCGCACCATTCTTCTGGGGCTCAACCGGGAGTGGATCAAACGCCAGGGCGACTTTTTTGTGGAGTCGCCGATCAATTTTTTATCGGCTGTGATCTGGTATCTCAGAAGGTACAAGGATGGGGAATTCTGCACCCTGCCGCACGTTATTGAACTCATGCAGGCCGACTATGACAGTCTCTTCAGCCTGCTGCGCACCGATAAAGAAATCGAGGTGCTCATCAACCCTTTTGTCAATGCGTATCTTAACGATGCCATGGAACAGCTCGAAGGACAGATTGCCTCGGCTAAAATAGCCATGGCCCGGCTTTCTTCTCCCCAGCTCTATTATGTATTATCGGGAAATGATTTTACCCTTGATATTAATAATCCCCAGGAGCCGAAGATTGTCTGCATGGGAAACAATCCGCAGAAAATACAGATTTACGGGGCTGTTTTATCGCTCTATGTCAACCGGCTGGTCAAACTGGTCAACAAAAAAGGAAAACTCAAATCCAGTCTTATTTTTGACGAGTTCCCTACTATTTATCTCAACAATATGGACAGCCTGATTGCCACGGCCAGAAGCAATAAAGTGAGCACTTGTCTGGGGATACAGGATTTCAGCCAGCTCAGAAAAGACTATGGGCGCGAACAGGCCGAGGTGATTATGAACATCACCGGAAACATCATCTCAGGGCAGGTGACAGGGGATACGGCCAAACAGCTTTCGGAGCGCTTCGGGAAGATCATGCAGGACAGGGAAAGTATTTCCATTAACAGTTCGGATGCCTCCATCAGCCGTTCCAGACAATTGGAAGCCGCCGTGCCGCCATCGAAGATTTCATCGCTCAGCTCTGGGGAATTTGTGGGCATGACTGCAGATGATCCGCAGTGCCGCATCAAACTGAAAACTTTTCACTGCGAGATTGTAAACGACCATCAAGCGCTTCGAAAAGAAGAGGAAAACTATAGGGAAATACCGCCTGTGCGGCATCTGGATTCCGGGATGGTGCAGCGGAATTACCAGCAGATCAAGTGCGATGTGCAGGATATTATTTGTAGTGAAATGGAAAGACTTCTCAATAACCCCGCGCTGCAGCATCTTATTGTGAAGAAGTGAGCTATAACTGCTCTATAAACACGGATGCGAAATTTTAAAATTACGCCAAATGCCCCTTTTAATGCACCAAAGGTTATTTTAATTATGATAAATCTAATTTTAAATTTGTAAATCTTTCAATAGGATAACCAGTAATTTTACAGAAAGAATATCGAATTTAAATTTAATTATAATGTTTAAGATAAAAAACAAGATAAACCCCATAGACCAGGCGTATAAGTCCAGAAAAAGAAAAGGAAGGATGATCAATCTGATGGTTTTTTCAATAGTATCCTTTATCGCCGTACTATTGGTTTGTAAAATTGCATAGCTGTCGTTTTAGGTGAAAAGACCGCACTTTTATATCTAGTGTTTTTGTGGTGCTCAACTGAATTGCGCTGAGTCCAGTTCGGCTGCTTTCTACTCAGAGATAATTAGGTAATACTGGTCAGGATCTCTAAGTGTAAATTGATTTTTAAGGGAGTTTTCATTGTAATGAATCTCTTTTTCGATAGCGGCATTTAACTTGTTTGCATTTTCGAAAATTTGAAGAAGATTATCCACTCTGAAGAAAAGTATCAGACCATTTGCTGCTTCGTTCTTTGGGCTGATCATGGAAGGATGTTCGTGTTCGCCCCATTTGTGCAGACATAAAATAACCGTATCCCCGCTGGTAAGGATTTCAAACGTTTCACCTCCATGCTCAGCCTTGCAACCCAGTAAATTTGTATAGAACCGGGCGCTTTCCGGGACACTCTCTACTGCAATAATTGTTTCAGTTTTTACCATATACTAAACTAACTGTGTTAAGTTGCCGGTGTATTGCCGGCTTTTCAAATTTAAAAAATAAACCTCAATTAGAGTTGCGGCGTGATCGAATTACTTAATGACGGCTGGCATGACATTACCTATACAAAAGAAGCAGACAGCAGGCAGCAGTAGTCTTGATCAAGCAGGCTGTAGTTAGTTAGTTAGTTAGTTAGTTAGTTAGTTAGTTAGTTAGTTAGTTAGTTAGTTAGTTAGTTAGTTTTGGTTTGTTTATGTTTTATGATCCTTTTTCTTTAGATTTTTACAATTGTTGTT